>Ga0209408_1000152_pt1 | contig 58471 bp, 49 predicted proteins | sample AD_UKC107_MetaG_FD_184422 | JGI IMG/M metagenome (GOLD analysis project Ga0209408, IMG submission 184422) | Active sludge microbial communities of municipal wastewater-treating anaerobic digesters from Hong Kong - AD_UKC107_MetaG (SPAdes)... | ecosystem: Engineered > Bioreactor > Anaerobic >... | reverse complement strand
GGGCGACATCAGATATAGCAAAAGAAATGCAGGCACAGTTCGTATGTATTGCTCATAACCTAATGCTGATCCTCCAAGGTTGTATAGAAAGAGAAGGGATTAGAAATGAAATCGAAAATAACCGGCGGAGCAAGAGACTTCAAGAAGCCCTGGTAAATAGTAAAGCTGAAAAGAAAACACTGCCGGACTTCCTTATACAGCCTAAAAGAGCTACACAGAGGTCGGTAAAATTTATTCGCTGGTTACGTAACTACTTGTTCCTGAACACTTCGTGGCGAGAGGCTTTGGGGCCTCTACAGCGAATCTACGCAGCTTTTTGAGGTAGATTTTTGGACACCGTTGTTCAATTAAGCAGTAATAAATTCAGCCAGGGCATGGCCTTGATTACGAACTCGTATGCACCCATATCTACAGTGCCACCAATAATACGTTGACGGCCGTCCTTATCGGTTTTAGGAATATTTGCTGCATTGTTGTTACCTGCATTTATGCAGGGGGATGATGCAGTCAGGTGAAAATTGGCATTGTTCGGGTCAACAAAGAGTGGGTCGGCGTCTATATTTCCTTCCCCTGTATACCCGCCCTGGATATCAGAATAGGTAATAGTGGGGGTACCACCACAAATCTCTTGAGGGGAGTCACTCCAGAAGATGCAGTTGGTGATAGTCGGGGAGGTGTATCTGCAATAGATTCCACCGCCGCAGCCATCACCAATATCATCGCCCGGTGCCCTATTCCCAGAGATTGTACAGTTGGTGATAGTCGGGGAGGTGTCTCTACAATAGATTCCACCACCGCCGTACGTAGTACTATTCCCAGAGATGGTACAATTGGTGATAGTCGGAGAGCCGTCACGACAATAGATTCCACCGCCATCCCCTACAGGCTCCCAAGTGCTCCCTCCTCCGGCTGTATTCCCGGAGACAGTGCAGTTGGAGATAGTCGTGGCGCCGCCTCTGCAATAAATTCCGCCCCCGTAGTAACCTGCGGAATTCCCGGAGATGGTACAATTGATGATAATCGGAGAGCCTTCATTAGAATCGATTCCACCACCCTCCCCGTAGTCATAAGCGCTATTTCCAGAGATGGTACAATTTGTAATAGTCGGGGAGCTACCGCTACAACAGATTCCGCCGCCAATGCCACCAAAGCCACTGGCTATGTTACCGGAGATAATACAACTGTTGATAATAGGGGCGCCGCCACTGCAATAGATTCCACCGCCATATCCGTTATCGGCCGAGACCCAATTTCCAGAGACAGTACAGTTGTTGATAGTCGGGGATGTTCCGTTCATATAGATGGCACCGCCGTGCCCTTCTGATGACATGCCGTTTGTGACAGTAAACCCTGATACCACGGAGTCTCCTTCCTCCCCTTTATCAAAAAGAAAGCCTCTTGCGCTGTTGCCGCCGTCGATAATGCAGGTCTCAGGGCCGTTTTCCGAAGAGACCTTTATGGCCTTGCCGTTAAAATCAAGGTTTGTGTTCCAGAATCCCGAGTATGTCCCATCGGCAACAAGGACTGTATCGCCGTCAGAGGCCGCATTGATGGCCGCCTGGATAGTCGTATGGTCAGCCAGGACACGGATCGTATTTCCTTCAGGGAGTTTCGTGTAAGCGCCTGTTGTTTCGGTAACCTGATCTTCGTTTATGGTAACAGGAATGTCTGCAGGACGGGTCCATCCGAATATTCCTTTAAAGATGACCGTCTGGTCGCCTACAGCCAGGCCGGATACGGTATCACCGCTGTCATGCCATGGCCCTTCGCTCGCAACCCTCCATCTGGCGCCCTCATCAATCGCCCCTTGCGGGTTGATGAATACCCTCAATGACCCGAACTGCTGTGTGTATGTTCCTGTTTTCTCAGTAACCAAACCGCCTGTTATGGAGACGGTTTCCGAAGGAGGTGAAGTCCAGCCTGCAACGGCCTTGTAATCTACAGTATGGTCTCCGGGGGCCAGGTCTTGAACCGTTGCTCCGCTGTTCTGCCATTCTCCATCGTCAACATTCCACTGAGCGCCTGCATCAACAGCGCCCTGAGGCCCTATGTTTATCTTCAAGGAACCTGTCTCCTTTGAATAGGTCCCGGTTATTTCCGTTATCTGGTCTTCGATGATATCAACAGCATCATCAGGAGGAGTGAGCCAGCCCGGAATAGCCTTGTAGTTGACCGTGTGGCTTCCCGCCTCAAGCCCGAAATATATATCGCTGTTTCGCCAGACACCTCCGTCCACTCTCCACTGGGCGCCTTCATCAACAGCCTGCTGCGGGGTGATGACCACATGCAGAGTCCCTACCTCCTGAGCCCTGGCTTTGGTCACTCCGAGAAAGGATGCCGGTTTCAGAAGTGTTCCAGGCCCGGGCAGGACATTGATAATAATAAATGCGCAGATTACAAAGAGACCTGTGATATTGATTGTCTTTTTCATGCTTTTCTCAATGTTTTGAATCAGTCCCGGTTTTTAATATAACGGAGTAATCCGGTTAATATAAAAATCCACCTTAATTTCACTTCTAATTTATAAAATCCCGCCAGTGGATAGTAATCATTCTTAAATCAATACTAACTAATGAAACACTGATACCGGAAGGCAATATACTGGAATTGAATAATCCCGCCGATATTAAGCGGGAACAAGTTCACTGTTAGTTTTAGCCATATATGCTGGCAAGCAAGGAGGAATCTCTTGCCATTAATAGAGTCTCCAATCCTCTTCAGGCGGCCGAACGATACCGGCCCGAAGGCCCGTGTTGAATTTTTCAATGACCTCACCACAACAGCCCGCCTGACGCTTTTTTCATGGGCGGGGAGATAAACCCAAAGCAAAACAAAAAAATGAAAAAGACTCGCTGTGACCGCCTCCGACAGCAGCCAGTGCTTATAGCTATTTCTTTAGCTTTCAGGCAATAACCCAATCAACCATGTTGGTACCGAAATTGGCAAAACAGAAAAATATCTTTCTGCTAGTATATAATTTGCCATGTTTATTACACTCTCTCTCCTGGTAGGGAAAAATTCATTTTCATTATATGGTACTATTAATACCGCTAAAGAGAGTAAACCATTTTGTAAACCGTATTGGAATTTATAGAAATCACGATATAATGTTGATGAGTTACCAAATTGCACTTCAACAAATACTAAATTTTTCCTGAAGTCGCCGATTAATTTTGGTGATTCATTCAATTTAGGTTGAAGCTCCCAGCCTCTTGCATTAAATTCCTGTTCAAATGCTTTATTATATGCTCGTTGATTGGTAAATTCATGGTTATCGATTTTTATAGAAAATTCCGAATTCCATTCAATATTATTTAAAATGGATTTTATTTCACTTATTGCAACATGTAGTGTTTCGATTAAAAAATCACCACAATGCATATATTTATCTGAATATTTCATAAGCTATAACGGTGCAAATCAGCGGGCGCATCAGCGATCCGCTGCATTTGCCTTGTTCGAACTGTTTTTTGATTTGACTTCATCAAGGACTTCCTTAACCAAATCTCTGAACTGATCTCGAAGCGAAAAATTATCTTTTTCCCATTGGTAATTCGGATACTCATACGCTACGACTTGTCTGAGAAAGTCGTTTTTTTTCATACCTAGCTGTGAAGACATTGTTGTTAGGTGGTATCCAACCTTTGATGCATCAAGATTTGGATCGTATTCGAGTAATTCCGTCTTGAGTTGCTCTCTAGTAAGAGTTTTTCGCTTAAAGAGAGCAGGAAGAAGAACATCCCGGAGGCGCTGATTTGTTACCCGTTGGCGGGCAAGATACTCCATAAGAAGTTTTCGCAGTATTCCAGGATCGTATTCACCTGGATCATCTGACATTGGTATCTGGAACTTTTTCGGCTTTTTAACTCGTTCCTGCTCAATTTCTTCGGATATAATCGAGGTCTTCGTAAGGAGTTCATCACCACTCGCAGTCTTAATGTAGTTTAGTACAACAGCGTTGATATTAACACTGAAATTATCGGACAGCCACTCAATCATCCTTTCAAGGGAGGACTCGACAGAGAACCCCACAAGAATGATCCTCTGGGTATCGTTAATATTGAGGTTCTCGACGTCAATCTCCGGAAAAGCCTCAACAAGAGCCTCCTCGAGGCTCTTACCGGCATACGCTAAGCAAATTTCCCCTAATTTATCGATAGACCATCCTGCAGCGTCTGATGCATAATCAATTGCCTGCGTCAATGCTTCGCGAGGTAATTTGTCCCTCTTGATCTCAACAATGACAATGTTGCCGGTTTTGTCTATCCCAAGGAGATCAATTGGGCCGGACCTAGACATTGTTTGGCGACCGATTATTATGATGTCAGGGCCGAGAATCGCAGGGTTGGATTCAAGCCAAGGTTCAAGGTCATAGGGTTCCGTGCGCCCTTCGTTTTTCAGGTTGGTAGCGATTGACTCAAGCTTGCCGTTGGTGATCTGCCATGTTTTAATCTCTGTTCCCATAGGATATCCTTTATGTTCGAACATTAGATATTGATTCGCTGCGAAAGAATTTCAGATTTTAGGAAAAATGAATATAAGCAAGATCTGTGCAGCGATTAATGAACTACCCCTCCGCAAGCATTGGGCTATCTTAAAAAGCATTGAACACCCTAAGCATCGGGAATTCAAACCCTCGTCCGCCTTTTATCAGCCTTTTACCAGCCTTTTACCAGCCTTTGGCTGGTTGGCTGGTTGGCTGGCTGGCGGATTCAAACCACATATTGCCTAATTGTTTCTAATAACACATCCATTTCAATATTCAACAAAAATATTATTGAATAGCGTATAATTTACTTCTTTGATATAAGCTTTCCCAAACTGAAAATGCGAATCTTTGTGCTGTTACGACGTATTGGTTCGCTGCGAAAGAATTATCACTTTAAATCAGGAGGATTCTTATGAAGGATTTCGAAATATATCTCGTATCAAAGAATATTGTGCCAAAAAAAAGATTAATTATTTTTTGAATCGGGTTGCTCAGCTATATTCTTTTTGCCAGTCAGATATTGTAACTGCTGTTGAATCCGAACAAATCACTCAATATCTTAGACAGTTATCCAAGAACCGTGAGGATTGGCAAGTCCAACAAGCCAGTGACGCAATAAAAGAGACGTACCGCACCTTCGACACAAAATCAGGTAAACAATCAAGAATATTTCAAGCCTTAAGCAATGTCCTCAGAGATTAGGGCATTATATCATATGGGTTTGACAGATCCGGTCAAAGAAGTTTAAATGTTTTGAGATATTGGTGGAGCGGATAGATTGCAAAAAGTGAAAATAAGGCAGGATTTAAAATGATAATAACTGCCCCCTGAGAATGCACCCGAAAAAGACAGGTGATGGATTATAATAAAGGCAAAGGAATCATGGGAAAAAGCGGCTTTCTGTATCGGATTCTATTTAATTTGAAGTTAATTTTTCCTTTGATAAAGGACTATTATACAGGGAAGTATCGCAAAATCCCTTTTCTTTCGATCTTGGGAATTTCCCTCACAATTCTCTATGTCATCAACCCCTTTGATCTCATTCCTGATTATTTAGTGGGAATTGGTCAAATTGATGATGGTGCGGTTATAGCCCTTTGCCTGTTTTTAGTGGACAAGGATTTGGAAGCATACAGGAAATGGAAGATGAGTGAGGCGTCTCAGGAAGAGAAGGGATTCTGGAAAGTGTGACATGGATATTGAAAAAGGATTGAGGGAATTCAGGATTTCAGGGATTAATTTTTTGGAATGCCCTGCGATTGGTCTACAGGGGAGGAGACCATCGATTAGTATAACCGTCGTATGACCAGCAATCTCTGAGGGCCTTCCTGGAAGTGTACTGCGGGTTCTCCGTCCACAAAAGCATAAGCTGATGGGCTTCATTTAACTTTTTGAATTTCTCCGCATCACCTCCCATGTCAGGGTGGTAAAGCTTTGCCATTCTCTTATATGCAGACTTGATCCTTGTAATATTAGATCCGGATGACAAATCCTTTCTATCGAGTTTGAGGATTTTAAGGCAGTTTTTTTCATCCTTTGAAAGCCTTGGCATGGAATTCTTATTCGGCATTATACTTTCGGGATCAATATTCTTTTTGTGGCTTTTCTCAAGCAGGGACAAAGAGGCATAACTTTTTGATGTATTGTTGTATACAAGGCGATACCACTCACTTCCTGATTGAAGGATAAGCCTTTTCAGATCAACAGCAGGCTTGTTACCCTGCTCCCGTATGCAAACGAACCTTGAAATCCCCTTTGACCAGACAGGAAGCATATCAAGCACTACGTGGTCATGCGTAAAATAGAATGCCGCATACCTGGTATTAAAGGTCTTAAGCAGGCCTTTTGAAAGTGAAAGGACCCAGTTGATCTGTTGGCGGCATTCCTTTGAACAATAACGCCTTCCGGGTTTTATATTATTGGTTCCACAGGAAAGGCACCTTCTTTGTTTGTCAGGTATAGCAGGTTTTTTAGTTATTTCGCCACTCATGTAATACTACATGCACTCCGTGTTCAAGGTCTCGGATATAGTCATATTCCTGATTTGAAGTATAAACAATATACAATTAAACACCCTGATAATCAAGAAAAGCCTGTATTTCATGTCATGTAAAAAGTTTCATTTTTAATGGCGCTATAAAAAATGCCAGGTTTATGTCAAAAACAATCATAATTAAATGAACCTTAATCAGACGAGGTATTTTCCGGCAAGACATCATAATTCTTCAGGTGTAAAAGATACCACATCGTCAATCTTTGTTTTGTCTGCAAATATCATAACGAGCCTGTCAACGCCCAGAGCAATTCCCGAAGCATCCGGCATATATTCAAGAGCTCTTAAAAAACTTTCAGAAACAGGATATCTCTTTTTGCCCAGCAAATCCCTCTGTTTGTTATCTCTTTCGAATCGTGCCCTCTGTTCTCCGACATCATTCAGCTCGGAAAAACCATTTGCCAGCTCTAAACCTGCCAGATAAATTTCAAATCTTTCAGCCAGGTTATTATCATAATTTAATCTTGCCAGGGAAGACATTGAAGGAGGGTAATCATACAGAAAAGTGGGTTTGGTAACTCCCAGACGGGGCTCGATATCATTAACCAGTGTCTCATCAAATAAATCTTTATCAAGAGCAGTGGTCAGGGATATAGATGCATGGCGTTCAAAGGCCTCACTGACAGAAAGCCTTTCCCAGGGCGCTGATATATCAAATTCCTGTCCATTATATTTTATCCTTTTTCCAAGACCAATACTGTTTGAGATCCAGGTAAAAAGTGCCTCACATTCCTCCATCAGTGTACTATAGTCAATCCCGGCCCTGTACCATTCAAGAATCGTAAATTCGGGCATATGCAGATTCCCACGTTCTCCATTTCGGAAACATTTGGAGATTTGAAATATCTTTGAATAACCCGCGGCAAGCAGACGCTTCATGCATAATTCAGGTGAGGTGTGAAGAAACAGATCCCCTGAGCTGATAGCATCGACATGGACCTCAGGGGCTGGTGCAGGGATTAGCAAGGGTGTTTCAACTTCCAGATAATCCTTTCGTGAAAAAAACTCTCTGATGGATTTGATGATCCTTGATCTAAGCCTAAGATCACTTTTTTTCCTTTCGAGCCTCCTTCGCTCATACTCAAAAAAACTATTATTTGACTCGGGTGACATATTCCCCGGTTCTTGTATCGATTGTTATTTTGTCTTCCTCCTGAACAAAAGGAGGGACTCGGAGCTCATAGCCGGTTTCTACTGTAACAGGCTTCGAATCTCCTGATACAGAGTCTCCCTTCACCCAGGGATCAGCCTTCACAACAGCCAAATCAACAAAATTTGGCAGGGTTATGCCAATAGCTTTATCTCCGAAAAAAAGGATATCAACTTCGAGGTTGTCTTTAAGATAGTTCCTTGCATCAGAGACCTGTTCAGTACTCAGAAATACCTGTTCGTAATTTTCCAGATCCATGAAGCAATATTCACCTTCCTGTTCATAAAGGTATTGCATCCTCCGTTCTTCAAGGGATGCAGGTTGAAAAACATCTCCTGACCTGTAGGTCCTGTCGAGGATTACACCTGTAATCATGTTCTTTAATTTACACCGATACAACGACTGACCTTTTCCTGGTTTTGTGAACTGGAAGTCAGTTATAACATAGGGTTCATTATCAATCTCAATTTTCAAATTTTTTCTTAGATCACTTGCAGTATACATTTTTTCATCCTTGCTTTTGATTGGATATCATGCCGTATATACTTCTTAATCATGGCAAAGAACTCTTCGCGTGTTCTCAGGCCGTGAGCCAGTTCAAAGGCATATAATGCAACTATGTTGAACTGTTTTATACAGCCAATAAGATGAGCACAATGATCTCATATTTAAAAAACACGCCTGGGTCAAGCGAAAACAATATCAAATAGAGGAAAAAGCTTGAGAAGTCTGTGACAATGAATTAGCCTTATAAGCAGTTCAATTGCTTTATAAATAACATTTATCTATATTACATTTTTGAAAGGCTGCAGAGTATGGAAATTCAGGAAGCTGTCATGGCGTTTTGTCAAAGTGAAAAAATCAAGTCCGGACTTATCTGGGTGTCTCAGACATTTCAATTGATGGAAGAACTTCCAGAACCTCAAAAAAGGGGCGCCGCTGAAATCATTAAATCATTAATTATTATGATCGCACATGAGACTAAACTTGCGGAAAGATATGCTGATGATGTGACGTGGGCTGATGCTGAAAAATATATTGAGCAGGCAATAGTAATGATTGATTCAGGCGTTGCTTTTGAGGCTGTTCCTCTTCTGACAAAATCCCTTAGCAAAATTACTAATATCGGTCATCGTTCAATGTCATTTCTTAAAGAACAGAAACTTATATAACTTAAGGAAATATTTAAATGATTACCTAAGGGGGTAAAATTATGCAGATACTCATTCTTTATTTCTCAAAAAGCGGCAATACTAAAAAACTTGCTGAAGCAATAGCAAAAGGCGTTACTGAGGTGGATGGAGTTGATGCCGTCCTGAAAAAAACAGATGAAGTAACAAAAGACGACTTCGTGGCTTCAGATGGCATTATTGCCGGATCACCTGTCTATTTCGGCCTTATGGCAGCAGAGTTAAAAAAGGTGTTTGATGATTTCGTTGCTGTAAGAAAAAAAATGGAAGGAAAGCCTGGAGCTGCTTTCTCAACTTCCGGAGATGCCTCAGGTGGAAAAGAGACAACCATGATGTCTATTATTCAGGCCTTGTTAATCTACGGTATGATTATTGTTGGAGACCCCATGTCCGCGACCGGCCATTACGGAGTCTCCTGTGTCGGTGTGCCTGATGATAAAGCCATTGAAAATGCGGGGAAACTTGGACAAAGGGTAGCGGAAATAGCTAAAAAATTGCGTGGTTGATTTGTATAAAAGGGCAGAGAGATAATTGGATCAAAATAAATTAAAAGACCTTCTGGGCAATTTAAGTAAGGGTAATATATCGGTCGACGAAGCTGTTCAAAGGCTTAAGTTTTTCCCTTTTGAGGATATCGGTTTTGCCTGTATTGATCACCATCGCTCCTTGAGGAGGGGGCTTTCCGAGGTCATATTTGCCGAAGGCAAGGAAGTTTCCGATATCCTTAATATTATGAAAGGTATCCTTGATCAGGAAGACAATATTCTGGTAACACGCCTTTCTGAAGAGAAGGCAAAGAAGATTTTAAATGAATTTCCTGACTGCTCCTATCATGCCAGATCAAAAGTATTAACACTTATCCACCGACAGGTTAAAACTGCTGGAAAAGGAACTATCCTCATTATAAGCGCCGGCACTTCAGACATACCTGTCGCTGAAGAGGCCGCAATAACAGCAAGTTTTATGGGGAATGAAGTTGATACTATTTATGATGTGGGGATTTCGGGCCTTCACAGGGTTTTGTCCTATAGGGAAAAAATTGTAAAGGCATCAGTCTTGGTTGTGGTAGCCGGCATGGAAGGAGCACTTCCAAGTGTAGTAGGCGGACTTGTTGATAAACCGGTTATCGCAGTACCTACAAGTGTTGGATATGGGGCAAGTTTTTCCGGCATTGCCGCCCTTCTGGGAATGCTTAATTCATGTGTGGCAGGGGTGACGGTGGTCAATATAGATAACGGTTTTGGCGCAGGATATGCGGCAAGCATGATTAATCATATATAATGGATCTGTTATACCCTTCGCACCTCCAGGGCCCTCTTCCTTAATTTCTCAAATTCCTTTCTTTTGAAATTATCCCAGCACGGCAACAAGGTGTTATTTTGAAACAAAGGCTCTGCGCTGATATCATATTCTGAATATTTGACAGCCTCTTCCCAGAGGTCAGTGTGAGGGATAGGTGAATACTCCGACAGGTATGGAATCGCACCGTTTCCGGCAACAAAATCTATCGTCTCAAGCACTGAATCCACTGACTGCCCGGGCAAGCCGACAAGGATATACGCCCCAATGTCAGTCTTCTTAAAACCAGCATTCAGTAAATTTGATATGGCTCTTTCAAAGTCACCTTCAGAGATCTTATTATCTATATCCTTGTGGATTGAAAAATCTGAAGTTTCAAGTCCTATTCTAATTGTTTTAAATCCTGTTCTTCGCATAAGACTGGCGATTTCAGCAGAAAGCTCCTTTGCGTGAATTGCATTGGGCAAATGGAATCTCAGATCCATATCAAGCCTTTCAATTGATTCAAGCAAAATTGAAACATGGTTTTTGGAATCTACCAGAAGAGCATCATCATAAAAGGCAAAGTCCCTGACACCAAAAGTCTTTCTCCAGTAAACAATCTCTTCCAGAATCTCATGGGGATCCCTTCTTTTCATATGCGGGCTAAGGAATCGGCTTGCACAGTACCGGCATGTGAACGGACATCCCGTTGAAGTCAAAAGGCAAACATAATCTATTTTGTCAAGGAGATAAAATGCCGGGTATGGCACAGGCTGTAAATCAGAGATATGTTCTGGTTTTTCTATTCCAATATCGTTAAGGATTTTAAGAATGGAAGTCGGATCCGTTTCAGTAACCACAATGTCCGCGCCTGAAGTCTTTACAGCATGTTCATTACAGAGTCTTGCATAAATTCCCCCCAGAATAACAGTAACACCGGGATGTATTTTTCTGGCGACTTTTATGGCCTCCTTTACACCTGGATACCAGTATGTCATAAGGGAAGTTACCAGTAAGGCTACCGGATTTTTTACCTTTGATAATTCTTCTTCAAAGGCCTTAATCGAAATTCCATACCGACTGTAAGGCCTTTGAATATGCTTTAAGGAATAAGGTTTTTCAATCTGCATTCGCCAGAATTTGCCAGTCCCGTATAAACGATTTTTTGGCACCTTATACAGATTATTGTCCGGCATTCCGGGATAATACCGATTCAGACAATCAATAAAATGAACATTAAAACCTGAATGTTTCAGAAATCCTGCAAGATAAAGCAACCCAAGCGGTTTTGACCAGAGGTCATACGCAGCAAAATCATAAATCCAGGGATTGATAAGAATCAGTGAATGTGTCATGTTTATATTTTTATAAGCCTTCAATCCGCCAGAGGCGGACGAGGGTTCGATCCTGCCTCAGGCAGACAAGTCCTCGCTCCTTGGGGCGTTCAATGCTTTTTACGATACCCCGCTGCTCTGCGGCGGGGTAGTTTATTATTCTAAATTACTGGAGAAAAATATCTTTTAAAGACATCTCAACTGCTTATAATACTTGAAAAAATTTGCTTTTATACTTAAAGTCACTCAACCTTGATAAAAAGGAGTGTAAAATTAACTCATTTTCGTATGAGAGGTAAATAATATGAGAGCGATCGTTCAAAGAGTAAAGGAATCCAGGGTCGAAGTCAATAGCAGGATCGTTGGAGAAATTGGGCCTGGCTTGCTTATTCTACTTGGTGTAGGGGAAAGTGACACAGAAAAAGACTGCGATTACCTTGCAAATAAAATTGCCAATCTCAGAATATTTCCAGATGAAAATGATCTTATGAATTTATCTTTACTTGAAACCTCCAGATCCGTACTTGTAGTCTCTCAATTTACACTCTGGGGCGACTGCCGAAAGGGACGCAGGCCATCCTTTATTCAAGCGGCCCGCCCTGAAAAAGCGAATTTTCTATATGAATATTTTATAACTGTTTTGAAAGGAAAAGGCCTCTTCGTAGCAACAGGACGCTTCCAGGAAATGATGGATGTATATCTGATTAATGACGGCCCTGTTACCTTGATGCTGGACAGCACTAAGAGTTTCTAACAAGGTCTTTTCTCCATATAAAATGGATCACAACAGTGGGATAAAAAAAGCCATTTTTTCCTAATTAAAATAAATACACCATAAATAGTAAGCCTCTGATCAGACTACTACACTATAATGTAATAGTTATCTCCTGCCCTTTCATTCGAGATCCTCTATGCAACGGCTTTTCTTGTTTTTTTCTTGACAAAAGCCATAAAGTTATTTACGGTGTCACAAAGTGGTATATAATGCCATGAAGTGCCATGAAATGGCGAATTATACAAGGTGTTTTTATGTTTAGAGGACGGTCAAAGCATACCCTTGACAGCAAAGGTCGATTAGCCATCCCTGCAAGATTCAGGGAAGATCTGGCACAAAGGGAAGACAATTGCCTGGTGGTTACCAATCACGATAACTGCCTGTGGGCATATTCCAGAGAAGACTGGAAATTTATTGAAGATAAGGCTGCCGCCCTTCCCCAGTTTGACCATAATGTAAACACATATCTGAGATATTTTATTTCCGGTGCTGTTGAATGTCCTGTCAAACAGGGAAGGATAACGATTCCATCTGATCTTAAAGTAATTGCAGGGCTTAATAAAGAAGTTGTCCTTGTTGGAGAGTTGAAACGATTTGAGATATGGGACAAAGATAAATGGGAGGATGAATTTCAGCGGTCAAAGGCCCGATTTTCGGAGGCCAGTCAGTCACTTTCAGAATTAGGAATTTAAAAGGGATAGTTTTGAAGTATCCTCATACTCCAGTCCTTGTTGAGGATGTTCTAGAATATCTCGCCCCGGTCCAGGATGGTATTTATGTCGATGGAACCGTGGGTAGCGGAGGTCACAGCGAAGCGATATGTAAAAAGCTGGGTCCGAAAGGCTTGCTGATATGCCTGGACCGAGATCCCGACGCTGTTAGCCTATCAAAAAAAAGGCTTGCATCAAAAGGCAAACAAGTCTCCGTAATCAAGGCCAGCTACGCTGACCTGGATAATGTGCTTAAAGATATGGGGCTGAAAAAGGTCCATGGTGTTTTGTTAGACTTGGGTACATCTTCTTATCAGATAGAAGATTCCGGCAGAGGGTTCAGTTTTAAAAGAAATGAACCGCTTGACATGAGGATGGACCCGGAAGATTGGCTGACTGCAGGCCATATTGTAAATACCATGCCTGCAAAGGACCTTGAGATGATACTGAGAGAATATGGAGAAGAAAAGAGGGCTAAATCAATTTCAAGGGCAATTGTCAGAACAAGGAAAAACAGGCCCATAGAGACCTCCCTGCAGTTGGCATCCCTGATTAAGTCTGTATATCCGCCATCCTTTCGTTTCAAGGCAAAGCATCCTGCTACGTTATCATTTCAGGCATTAAGAATAGCAGTCAACAAGGAATTGGAAAATATTGAGGTATTTCTTAATAAGATCCCTCTTCTAATTACTGAAGGCGGGAGATTGGTTGTACTCTCTTACCATTCGCTTGAAGACAGACTTGTTAAAAAGGCAATGGCAGATTGGGAAAAAGGCTGCACATGTCCCCCGGATTTTCCCAGGTGTGTATGCGGAAAAACGCCCCTGTTTAAATGCCTCACAAAAAGAATTGTAAAACCCGATAAAAATGAAATCAATGAGAACCCTAAGGCACGCAGCGCCAGGCTGCGAGCAGCCGAAAGGATTTAGTAATGACTGGACCGGAAAAAGTATATGAGATGGTGGAATCACGAAATGCTAAATCAGGGCTCAGGATTAATAATTCCCGAAAAAAAAAGCGGAGTTTCCATATCACCAAAAGACAGCTCTTTTTAATCATTATTCTTTTGGTGTTGTATATTGGAAGCAGCATGGGGTACGTGTGGTTAAATTTTGAAAGGACTCAGATAGGCTATAGCCTTAGCCATATGAAAAATGAAGAAATCAGGCTTCTGGAGATTAATCGGAAGTTGAGGTTGGACTTAGCCGTATCAAAATCTACTGGGAATCTGGAAGCGCTGGCCATTAAAAAACTGGGGATGAAGGCTCCCTCCCCTGAACAAATTGTTGTTTTGCCATGAAGGTCAGTGAAAAAAAATGGATCCGCTTTAGAGTATATCTGGTTAGTGCTTTTTTCATTATCGGAATGGGAATAATACTAGCCAGGGCATTTCAACTCCAGATACTTGAAAAAGATAGACTCAATGACCTGGCACGCGCTGATTACATTGGAACTACCAAGCTCCCTCCCAAGCGCGGGACAATATATGATCGTGAAGGCTATGAACTTGCACTAAGCGTTGAAGTAGGTTCAGTCTATGCTCATCCTAAAAGAATTAAAGAAAAAGCAACTGCTGCAAAGCAGATATCCAGAATTTTAAAGGATAGACAGAATGAGATCCTAAAGCTGCTGGAAGATGATCGAACTTTTGTATGGATAAAGAGAAGGGTACCAACCGAAAAGACCAACGAGATTAAATCACTTGGTATAGAAGGCATTGGTGTAACTACTGAAACAAGGCGATATTATACTGGAAGTGAAATCGCAGCCCATCTGATCGGATTTGCCGGCATAGATAATCAAGGGCTTGAAGGAATAGAAAAAAAATTTGACAAAGATTTGACAGGGTCCCAATACAGCCTGATTCATACGCGTGACGCTATAGGCCGACCGTTTTCAATAAGTACTCCACTACCTTCAGGCCAGGGTGCGCGGGATATAGTTCTTACAATAGATAAAGACATTCAATATAAGGCGCAGCAGACTCTCAGGGCGACAGTAAATAAAACAAAAGCTTTAAGCGGCCAGTGCCTGGTTGTAGATCCGAAGACAGGTGAAATACTGGCAATGGCTGTAGTTCCGGAATTTAACCCTAATACTTTCTCAAAATACAGACCTTCTCAATGGAGGAATAGAGCAGTCACAGATTGTTACGAGCCAGGATCCACAATTAAGGCATTTTTATTGGCTGCGAGCTTGGAGGAAAGAATTATAAAGCCTGAAAGTGTCTTTGACTGTGAACAGGGGGAATATAAAATCAATGGCCACATCATTCATGATACACATAAATATGGGCATCTCAGTGTTTCTGAGATTATTCAATATTCAAGCAATATAGGAGCAGTAAAAATAGGAGAAAGACTCGGGCACTCTACCTTTTGTGATTATTTGATCAAATTTGGATTCGCAAACAAGACAGGAATTGAACTTCTTGGTGAACGAAATGGGGTTATAAGAATGCCTGAAGATGCTAAACCTATCGATCAAACAACACTTTTTTTTGGACAGGGTATGTCTACGACCTCACTTCAATTGGTGATGGCGATGGCTGCCATTGCAAATGACGGACAATTAATGCGGCCTTACGTCGTAAAAAAGATCCTGGACGAATCAGGGCGGATAATTGAAGAGACTAAACCGAAGATTATAAAAAGAGTCATATCGGAAAAAACAGCACGAAAAGTATCTAAAATTCTTCAGGGCGTCATAAGCGATAGTGGAACGGCTCCTCAGGCCGACATCCCTGGTTTCACGGTAGCAGGAAAAACAGGCACTTCACAAAAGGTGGACCCAAAGACAAAAAAATACTGTCGCAGGAAGCATGTTTCTACTTTTGTTGGTTTTGTACCTGTAGAACAACCAAGGCTGGTGATTCTAATAGTCATAGATGAACCGAAAGGAAGCTATTATGGAGGCGTCGTTGCAGCGCCGGTTTTCAGAGAGGTAGGACAGTGGGCGCTTAATTATCTTGGAGTAAGCCCTCAAACAAGTGTGGTTGAACTTAAGAATTATGGTATCTCCAGTCAGGAAAATGCTTTTCTTCAATCCAAAGATCTTAAGAAAATCGTACTTGATATCAGGGCAGAAAATGCTCCGGAAATACAAGGATTTCTTCCTGATTTAAGAGGGCTTGGAATGAGAGAGGTTATTAAAAAAGTAACCTCGCTTGGATTAAAAATTGTTCCGGAAGGAACAGGCATTGCAGTGAAACAATACCCAGAGCCTGGTTCCCCACTTGAAACCGTAGGCACGGTAAAAATCAGTTTTAATCCACCGTCTTGAACTGTCTGGACTATAAGGACAATAAAAATCGAGAAGATAGAAATCTAAAAGTGTTCTAAAAGAAAACAAAATGAAACTTGGAAAACTAATTGCAGATTTAAATGTGCTTGATTTTCATGCTGATCCTGAAATGGATATAAAGGGTCTTGCATATAACTCTCTGAACGTAAAACCCGGTTTTTTGTTTGTTGCGATTAAGGGAAATTCCCAAAATGGCCATAATTTTATGGAAGACGCAATCAGGAATGGCGCTGTGGCACTTGTTGGAGAAAATTTCAAGGATTTCAATACACAAATTGCAAGGATAAAAGTTCCGGACTCTCGTGAGGCGCTTTCAGGTATTGCTGCAAATTTCTATGATCACCCATTTAATAAAATAAACCTTGTAGGAATTACAGGCACTAACGGGAAAACCACCACAAGCTATGTCCTGGAGTCCATACTTCTGGCATCGGGTGCTGTACCTGGGATCATAGGCACTGTAAACTACCGTTTGCCAGGACTTACATTGCAGGCCCCTGTAACAACACCCGAGTCCCTGGATCTTATTCAGATATTGCGTATAATGGCCGATAAGGGTGTAACTCATACGGTTCTGGAGGTTTCCTCACACGCCCTGGATCAAAAAAGAGCTAACGGCTGTCCTTTCCGCGTGGTTATTTTTACAAATCTATCAAGGGATCATCTCGATTATCACCAATCCATGGAAGCATACTTTAAGGCTAAAAGCCTTCTTTTTCGTGATATTTCTAAAAAACTTCCCAAAAATTTTACAAAGGCAGTTATTAACCTGGATGACCCAAAAGGAAAAGAACTAGCAGGATTATCTGACTTCCCCGCCTTGACATACGGCTTAGGAAAAAACTGCGATATTAGAGCAGATCAAATCCATGCAGATAAAAACGGTCTGACAGCCTGCCTGAAAACTCCTTCAGGAAAATTGAATGTTCGCTCTTCCCTTATAGGAACTTACAACATTTATAATATCCTGGCCGCTTCTGCCGCAGCATTCTGTATGGATATTGACCTTAAAAGCATAGCTAAAGGCATTGAAAACATGAAGGGAGTTCCAGGACGTTTGGAATTAGTTAAAGACAGGACTATTCCAACTGTTTTAGTTGATTATGCGCATACCCCTGATGCCCTTAAAAAGGCATTAAAGGCAGTTAAAGGGATTGTTGCCGGGAAACTGATTACCGTATTCGGGTGTGGAGGAGACAGAGACAAAGGCAAGAGGGGCAAAATGGGTCGAGTTGCAGGAAAAAGCAGCGACTTTGTAATCGTTACTTCAGACAACCCGCGAACAGAAGACCCTGAAGCCATCATAGCGCAAATTGAGAAAGGCATAAAGGAATGTGGCCTCAATAACCTGGCAAACAATAATAACAGGCGAATGCATGGATATATCATTGAAACAGACCGAAAAAAGGCAATCTGGAAAGCTATTGAAATGGCGGGAAAAAGTGATTTGGTCATGATTGCTGGAAAAGGCCACGAAGACTACCAGATAGTTGGAAAAGAAAAAAGGCATTTTGATGATAGAGAAGTTGCAATAGAAGCCTTAAATAAATTTGGAATCCGGGATATATAAATGTCGGCTCAATGGGGAAAAATAACTCCTGAAGAAATAGTTAATCCTATATCAGGGGTGATAGAGTTTGAAGCTGAACCCTGCGCCCTGGGAAGTTCTAATAACTTTATTCCGGGAATCAGTACTGATTCAAGGAATATATCACCCGGCATGTTTTTCTGGGCCTTAAGAGGAGAACAATATAACGGACACGATTTTTGCCGGAATGCCATTGAAGAATCCGCCGCAGGAATCGTTGTGGAAAAGGAATGGTGGAATAAGAATTGGAGTGAATTTATCGTCGGATCAAGCCTTCATGCCTCTAATAAGCGAGGTCTGGTTGTCATATCAGTAGAGGATACATTAAAGGCACTCGGTGATCTCGCAGGTTGGTGGCGTCGTAATCACAATGCAACGGTGATAGGCATTACAGGCAGTGCCGGGAAAACTACCACAAAGGAGATGACGGCGAATATACTCGAGCAGAGAAACAAGACATTAAGAAATCAGGGAAATTTCAACAACCTTATTGGATTGCCTCTAACACTGCTTCAACTGGATGATGAATATCGAAATGCAGTTCTGGAAATGGGCATGAATCATCCTGGAGAAATCGCACGTCTGACTAAAATTGCAGATCCGCATATCGGTTTGATAACAAACGTGGGGATGGCCCATGTTGAAGGACTTGGAAACCTTGAGGGGATTCTAAGTGCAAAGTGGGAGTTGGTTGAGAATATGTCTCCTGAGGCCAGAATTATTCTGAATGGTGATGATGAGTTGCTGAAAAAAAGAGCGGCTGCATCTCGCAGGGAAATAGTAACCTTTGGCCTGGATAAAACAAATGACGTGAGAGCGATTAATATAACAAATTTAGGAGTAAAAGGCATCCGGTTTGATATTGATTTTCACGGAAAAACCTCTGCCGCAGAACTCTCTGTACCAGGGATTCAAAATGTATCTAATGCACTTGCTGCCTCAGCTATAGCTATTTGCCTTGATGAGCCTCCAGCCGGCATTGCAGAGGGCCTTTTGCGTTTTACAGGTATAAAAGGTCGCTTTATGGCAATTCGATTGCCGGAAGGTATTGTGATTATTGATGACACCTATAATGCCAACCCGCTGTCCTTGAAAGCGGCCTTTAATTCTATTGAAGATATGCTTCAAAAAGACGCAGGCAGGATAATCGTTGGGCTTGGCGAAATGATGGAACTGGGTGACCAAACGGTTACAGCTCATAAAGAGGCGGGTCGAAGTGTAGCTGAACTTAATCCTTTTCATTTTCTTGCAATGGGAAGACATGCAAATGAAATGATTCAGGGTGCACTCGAAGCAGGCATGCCTCAAAACAGAATGGAAATCGTTAAAACGCATGGAGAGATGATTCAAAGTATAAATGATAAAATGAGAGAGGGAGATTTAATCTACCTCAAGGGCTCAAGAAAAATCGAGATGGAAAAGGTGGTTGAAGGTCTAAAATCAATGACATCTCGATCTGAAGGCGTGAGCTAAGGAGACTGGAGCCATGGTTAAAGCAAAAAAGATACTTGTTGTGGATGACGAGAAGGGAATACGTTTCCTCCTCTTGGATTTCCTTTCAAGCGAAGGGTTCGATGTAAGGGTAGCAAAGGACGGACAGGAATCCCTTGAAATTTTGGAGAGAAGTAATTTCGACCTGGTAATTACAGATATCAATATGCCCGGAATGGATGGTATCTCAATGCTGAAAACCATGAAGAAGGCCGGACGTAAAGAAAAGGTTATACTTATGTCTGCCAGCCCTTTTGATGAAAAAAATTTAGAACCTGAAATTCCCTCTGTGGCAAAGCATCTTCACAAACCGTTCAAACTTGATGATTTTCTGGGAGTAGTGATTGATGCCATGGATAGCAAAATCAGCTTGTCTATGTAGAAAGCCTTTTGGCTGTCAGCTAAAAAAAGGTGACCCTGCTAATGCTTTATAAACTTATATATCTTTTTCATATTGATTTTTCATGGCTGAATGTTTTCAGGTATATAACCTTCAGAACGGTGCTCTCTACACTGACCTCGCTAATACTGTGTTTCCTTTTCGGATCCTGGGTGATAAAAAAACTTGGCTCAATGAAAGTAGGCCAGTTTATAAGAGATGACGGCCCCCCTGATCATAAACGCAAACAAGGTACCCCCACAATGGGAGGCCTCCTGATTCTTCCTTCCGTAATATTTTCCGTTTTTCTTTGGGCCGAGCCGATAAATATCTATATCTGGATCATCATATTTGTACTGCTCTCTTTTGGCGGTATCGGATTTGCGGACGATTACCTGAAGATGTCCAGGAAAAACAGCCATGGACTTACCGCTGCATCAAAATTCATGTTCCAGGTCCTTGTTTCATTTATTGTTGCCCTTGTACTTTACTTTTACCCCGATTTTGATCTGCACTTAAATGTTCCGTTTCTAAAAAACTTGTCTCCTGATCTTGGGCTCTGGTTTATTCCAGTAACCATTTTCATTATTGTCGGTACTTCTAATGCTGTTAATCTAACTGATGGACTTGATGGGCTTGCAATCAGCCCTTTGATTGTAGCCTTCGGCAGTTACCTGGCTTTTTCCTATCTCTCAGGACACATAAAAATATCCTCCTATCTGCAGATACCTTACCTTGCCGGATCAGGTGAAATATCAGTTGTCTGTGGAGCTCTGGCAGGTGCAGGGCTGGGATTCCTGTGGTACAACGCCTATCCTGCAGAGATCTTTATGGGGGATGTTGGATCGTTGCCACTTGGGGCGGTTTTAGGAACAGTCGCCATTATTACAAAACAGGAACTTGTGCTTATTCTTGTAGGCGGCCTATTTGTTTTTGAAGCGCTTTCTGTAATTTTTCAGGTTGTATATTTCAAGATGACACGCGGCCAGAGGATTTTCAAAATGGCACCCATTCATCATCATTTTGAATTAAAAGGGTGGCCGGAGCCGAAGGTAATCGTTCGTTTCTGGATAATCGCCATTGTTCTGGCATTACTTTCATTTGCCACACTTAAATTAAGATAAGTCGAATTAAGGCAGCTAATAAAAAAATGAAAAGTCTGAATATCAAACAAAAAATAAAAACATTGAATCCCCAGGGGAAAAGTAAATGAAAACATTACCAACCTTCGGAGGCATTCAATATACCAAATTCCTTATTGTGGGGCTGGGGATATCAGGCCTTTGGATGGCCCGGTTACTAGGTAAGAAAGGTGCTGAAATAACAGTAAGTGAACTGCGGCCTGAAACTGATCTGGATGCTGATCTTTGCAGGGAGATCAGGGATCTTGGAGCTAATCTGGAGACAGGAGGGCATAATGAGGATTCTTTTTTTAAAAGTCAAATGATCATAATCAGTCCAGGTGTTCCCCATGACAGTGAAATTCTTCTTAAGGCAAAAAAAAGAAATATCCCTGTAATTGGCGAATTGGAATTTGCAAGTCGCATGATTGATACACCAATCATTGCAGTGACCGGAACCAACGGGAAGTCAACTGTTACAGCTTTTTTAGGAAATTTACTCGAAAACGCAGGGCTTGAGGTCTTTGTAGGCGGTAATATCGGAACGCCTCTCGCTGCTTATGCTGCCAGTGAAAAAAAGGCAGATTACCTGGTTATAGAGGCAAGCAGCTTTCAATTGGATACGATCGAAACCTTCTGCCCTTTTGTTTCAGTCATTCTGAATATTTCTCCTGATCATTTGGACCGTTATCCCAGTTATGAAGCATATGTGCAATCCAAACTGAAAATATTTAAGAATCAGGTTCAAGGTCAATATGCCATATTTAATGATGAAGATGAAAATCTTCATTCTCAAAGACTGGATTCGGGAGTTTCTGTTTTACTTTACGGGAAGGAAAAGTCAAAAGGTCGGCATGCCTTTATCGAAAATGACAGAATCATAGCCTGCATTGATGAAGAGAAAAGCGAATCCTTTTCTCTCCGCTCCTTCAACCTGCCAGGACTCCATAACCTTGAAAATCTTCTGGCCGCAGTAATTGTTGGCCAGGTGCTTGAAATAGATATCTCAGTAATACAGAAAACCATTAACGAATTTAAAGGCCTGCAGAACAGACTTGAATATGTGGGGGAAATTAATGGGGTGATGTTTTATAACGATTCCAAGGCCACAAATATTGATTCGGCCGTAAGGGCTATTTCGAGTTTTGACCACCCCCTTGTTCTCATTGCCGGAGGGCGTCATAAGGGATCAGATTATGATCCACTTGTTGAAGCAGCGAATACTAATGTCAAAGCAGCTGTTTTAATCGGAGAAGCAAAGGAACTGCTGGCCGAATCATTTAAAGGGATTATCCCCTGCAAAACGGCTGATGATATGTTCAGAGCAGTATCAATGGCATTTTCTATGGCGAAACCGGGAGATATTGTGCTGCTGGCACCTGCATGTTCAAGTTTTGATATGTTTTCAGACTATTCTCAAAGAGGAATGGTTTACAGAACTGCTGTTGAGAGGCTGAGTCGTGGCTGAAAAAACAACAAAAAACCAGGGATATGATTTTCTCATCCTTATTCCGGCGCTATTGCTTGTTGCTCTGGGATTGGTAATTGTTTACAGCGCAAGTTCAAATCTGGCCGCTCATCGGTTAGGCGACAGCTATTTCTATCTGAAAAGACAGACCGTATTCTGTATGCTGGGAATTAGTCTTATGATTTGCGCAAAAAATATACCATGCATCATTTACTCCAAAATCGCATATCCCCTGCTTATTGTAAGTCTCTTTCTTCTGATTTTGCTCTTCTTTTCAGGATTAGGCCATGAAGTTAGCGGGGCCTGCAGATGGCTGCGATTCGGAGATTTAACATTTCAACCCTCTGAAATAGCAAAATTTTCTTTAGCTGTTTATATCGCATATTCCATGTCCAAAAAAGGTTCGAACATGGAATCATTTACCAAAGGTCTTTTACCCCATTTACTTGTAGCAGGCATCTTTATGAGCCTCATTGTTAATCAACCGGATCTGGGTACAGCTGTTATTATAGGATGCTGGGTCTTTATACTGATGTTTGTAGGTGGTGTTAAGATCATCCATCTTCTTCTGCTTTTTATACTTTCAATACCACTTGTTTTATGGCTTATCTGGCAGGCCAGTTACCGCATAGATAGATGCCTGGCATTCATAAATCCATGGAAGGACCCAACAGGAATCGGGTTTCAAATTGTCCATTCTTTTTTGGCATTTGGCTCAGGGGGTCTTTGGGGGCTTGGATTAGGCAATAGTAAACAAAAATTGTTTTACCTGCCCGAGCCACATACTGACTTTGCTTTGTCTATTGCCGGAGAAGAAATGGGTTTTCTGGGAATAACCTTTATTATCATGCTGTTCGGGGTACTTGTCATTCGTGGGATAAAGGTTGCTCTCAATGCCAGAGACCTTTACAGCACCTATTTGGCATTTGGTTTAATATGCTTTATTGCTCTTCAGGTCATTGTAAATATGGGTGTCGTTATGGGACTGCTTCCAACAAAAGGACTGGCACTGCCCTTCATAAGTTATGGAGGCACTTCTTTAGTAATGAATCTTATTTGCATAGGAATTTTACTGAACATATCATCAAAAACATGAATAAAGCTTATTTTAATTGAATATAATTTTATTAAGTAATATTACAACAAAAGTAAAGGACTAAATGGAAACCGGCTTATTATATTATACTGAATTTATAACAAATAAACCTTCTTTTACAGGTTATTTTATGATTCAGGTGTTTAAATGTTAGCTAACAGGCATCGTACTGATAAGAAGTCAAAACATCGTTTGGTCATAATTGCGGGTGGCGGGACCGGAGGGCACCTTTTCCCGGGAATAGCCATTGCGATTGAATTGAAAAAAAGATTTGAAGCCTCTGATATCCTTTTTGTCGTTGGACGCAAAAGGATGAATCAGGAGATATTGTTTAATTATGGATACAAATCGACCCATATTGATGTGGAAGGTTTAAAGGGGAGAGGTTGGCTTAATCTGTTTGCAGGGCTTTGGAAAATGCCAAAAAGTTTGATTCAGGCGATGATAATTATCAAAAAAAAATCACCCTGTATGGTTATCGGGATGGGAGGATATTCATCCGGGCCAATGTGTCTGGCTGCGAAATTAATGGGAATAAAGACAGCAGTACATGAACAAAACTCATATCCTGGAGTAACAAATCGGATATTATCAAGATTTGTGGACCGTGTATTTATCTCTTTTGAAGATAGCAAACCCTATTTAAAGTCCAGGGAAATTTTTTTAACAGGCAATCCTGTCCGAGATGAACTTTTATCAACCGAAATTATAAAACATAAAGGAAGGGAACAATTTACTATCCTGGTCATTGGCGGAAGTCAGGGTGCTAAAGCTATTAATGATGCCTTTGTAGATGCTTTATCAATCATAAAAAAAGCAGGAAGGAATCCTCATGTAATCCATCAAAGCGGTGCAATGGATTATGAACGCCTGACCAAGGAATATGGAAATAGAAATATTCATGGTGACATCATGCCCTTTATTAAAGACATGGCAACTGCATATAACCGCGCTGATATAGTAGTTAGCAGAGCAGGAGCAACGACAATCTTTGAACTGGCAGCAGTTGGCAGGCCCTCTGTTTTAATCCCATACCCTTACGCAACTAATAATCATCAGGAAATTAATGCCCGTTCACTTGTGCGGGCAGGCGGGGCTGAGATGATAAAACAGAAAGACTTAAATGGTGAAGTTCTGGCCAGAACTTTAATTAACTTTATGGATAATCCATCACTACTTCAAAACATGGGTAAGAATGCCAAAAAAATCGCAAGGCATGATGCTGCTAAATTAATAGTAGACAGGCTCTCCGAATTGGATCTTTGCAATTAAATGATCCGTATAATTTCATGAGCCTGATCTCGAAAAATGAATAATAAGAACAAGTTTTAATTAAGTTTAATAATGTTAATATAATTTGAGTATTTAAATGCGTTAATTGGAAAATTTCACGTTATGAAAAAATTAGGGAAAACAAAACATATTCATTTCGTTGGAATCGGCGGTATTGGTATGAGCGGAATAGCCGAGCTTCTGATCAATTTGGGATACAAAGTCAGCGGATCCGACCTGAAAACCACACCCGTTACAAGACGACTTGAGGCTATTGGCGCAAAGATTTATTCAGGCCACAAAAATGAGCACCTGGATTATGAAGAGACCGATGTAGTTGTCTATTCATCGGCTGTTGGACCGGACAATCCGGAAATCACTGAAGCAAGAAACCATTTTATCCCTGTAATACCAAGGGCAGAAATGCTGGCTGAGTTGATGCGCCTTAAATACGGTATTGCTGTAGCTGGCGCGCATGGCAAGACAACCACAACATCCATGGTAGCATCCATTCTGAACTCTGCAGATCTTGACCCTACAGTAGTGATCGGAGGCAGGCTCAACATATGGGGCGGTTCCAACGCCAAACTGGGCCAGGGAGATATCCTCCTTGCTGAAGCTGATGAAAGTGACGGGTCATTTCTCGCATTATCACCAACTTTAGCAGTAGTCACTAATATAGACTATGAGCATATAAATCACTACGGGAATATTCAGTCCATACGTGAGACTTTCACGAATTTCATCAATAAGGTCCCTTTTTACGGAACTGCGATATTATGTCTTGATAATGAAGAAATTCAAAGCATTATCCCATTACTCAATAAAAGGTATATAACCTACGGCATGACATCTCAGGCGAATCTGAGAGGAAAAAATCTTGAAAAGAATAAATCCGGGTTCAGCCTGGAGGTCCTTTACAACAACAATGCCTTAGGCCGTGTAACAGTAGGCCTGCCAGGGGAACACAACGCACTGAATGCGTTGGCTGCAATAGGAGTAGCACTTGAATTGGATCTTGATTTCGAGACTATCAGGAAAGGGCTTAAAGACCTGGGTGGTCTGGAGAGGCGTTTTCAAATTAAGGGAGAGCACAACGGTATCATCATACTTGATGATTACGGCCACCATCCTACTGAAATAGTAGCGACTCTCAAAACAGCAAAGGAATGCTGGCCGGAAAGACGTTTGATTGTAATCTTCCAGCCACACAGATATTCACGCACCAGGGATTTATACGATCGCTTTGTTATCAGTTTTAATGATGCAGATATCCTTATAATTGCACCTGTTTATGCCGCAGGGGAAAAGCCGATTGAAAATGTAAATTCTGAATGGCTGGCACAAGGGGCAAAGGAGCACGGACACAAAGAAGTAATACACTGCGCTAATCAGGAAGAAATACTGCATGTACTTTTATCAGTTGGGCTTCCAGGAGACCTTGTAATGACATTAGGTGCTGGAGATATTTACAGAGAAGGCGAAAATTTTCTGGAAAAGTTAAAATCTTTGCAAAGTTGACATGGCCACAGGATTCAAGGGATCGGAATTAGACGATGGACATAAAGCAAAAAGAATATTTGATCAGTATTGCCGGAGAAGAGATTCTCTTTGATTGTCCCATGTCGACATACACAACATTTGGTGTTGGTGGACAGGCAGAAGCCATTTGTAAAGTAGGAAATCTGAAAACCCTGAAAAAGCTCATTGCATTTTTAAATACTGAACATATCCAATATGTTACTGTTGGCCGCGGAAGTAATATTCTTGTAAAAGATGAGGGTATTGATGGTGTTGTGATCCGCCTGCAAGGGTCATTAGCTTCTATGGAGGTAAAAGACCTGATCAACTCAATTGTAATAGCAGGAGGTGGATTGCTCCTTTCCGAACTCCTTGTGCATTGTCGTGATTCCGGGTTGGGCGGTATTGAATTCCTTGCCGGGATACCCGGCACAGTGGGCGGCGCCGTAGTAATGAATGCAGGAGCTTTTGGAAAAGAAATCGGATCCTTTGTCCGGGAAGTACATATCATTACAAAGACAGGCGACCTGAAAAAAATTGGGCCTCCTCATCTTGAATTCTATTACAGGCATTTCAAGGTGGAAAAAGGTGCAGTGATTGCCCGTGTCTGCTTAAAGCTGATCAGGAAGGAAAAAAAACTCGTTGAAAAAGAAACCTGTGAGTTCCTTAAAAAAAGAAAGGGATACCAGCCGAACTATCCCAGCGCAGGATCTGTTTTCAGGAATCCTCCCAATGATTTTGCAGGGAGACTGATTGAAAATGCAGGACTAAAGGGTAAAAGAATAGGCGGAGCTATGATCTCCGACAAGCACGCTAACTTTATTGTTAATGCTGGTGGAGCAAAAGCAAAAGATATTCTTGATCTGCTTCATCTTGCCCAGAAGAGTGTAAAGGAAAAGACAGGCATTGAACTGGAGCCCGAAATAGAGATTATCGGGGAATGAAAAATGAAAAGAAAGCCTTCTAAGAATAGGAAGCCCAACAGGGGTAAAATTATTAAACGCATCGGGAGCGGGGTAATAAAGGTGTTCTTACTTTTTTCATTTATCTCAATAGTAAGTTTATTTTTTCTATCTGTTTATTATTACCTGCTGGAATCCCCTTACATCAAATTGGAGCAGATAGCCGTAGAGGGAATTGAAGGAGAAATAAGAGATGAAGTGATCCGGGCATGCAATCTGCATTCAGGTCTTAGCCTGGTCGCTCTCAACTTATACGAATTGAAGCAAAAAATTGAAAAGCATCCATGGATCAAATCAGCCCGATTAGAAAGACAATTTCCGCACACCTTGCTTCTGAAGGCTGAAAAAGAAATCCCGTATGCACTGGTACTCATGGATAGGATTTATTGTATGAATCGTGAGGGCAAAATATTCACTGAGGCTAACGAAATAAAAATGTTAGATTTTCCCGTTATTACAGGTTGTCATAAAGATACACCGGAAAGCAGAAACCAAATGAACAGGGCTTTTCATATTATGAATATGTTGGCTTCTGAAGAACCGCCATGGACTCTGGAAAATCTTTCGGAAATCCATATAAATGAAAATGAAAGCATGTCGATTTATTTTAAGCATATTCATGCGGAAATAGTATTAAATGGCGATAAACTTGCAAGCAAAATAGCAGGCTTGAGGAAAGTTGCAGGGCATCTGATTCAGACAGATCGGATTGACAGTGTAAACCGCATTAATCTTGACGCCATGGATGGTGCCGTTGTGTCTTTTAAGAGGAGCTAATATATGCCCTGGAGGCCTATTTCTGAGCAATGATTTCTGCAATTTCAAAATTCAATTCATGAATGAGGTAAAGCTGGATGTCTGGAAAGATTGTTGTCGGTCTTGATATAGGAACTACAAAAATATGTGCCGTAGTCGGCGAAGTCCGGCCTGAAGGCATTGAAATTATCGGTATGGGGAGCCATCCTTCCGAAGGTCTTAGAAAAGGGGTTGTTATAAATATCGATAATACAGTTAATTCCATAAAAGAAGCTGTTGAAGAAGCCGAAACCATGGCCGGATGCGAGATCACAGCTGCCTATACTGGAATTGCAGGAGGTCATATCAAGGGATTTAATTTCCCGGGAGTAATTGGCCTGAAAGAGAAGGAGGTCACCAAAAAAGATATAGAGCGCGTCATTGAAGCAGCAAGTGCAGTAGCTATTCCGATGGATCGGGAAGTAATTCACACATTGGTCCAGGAATTTATAGTGGATGAGCAGGATGGGATACTTGATCCTCTTGGCATGTCGGGGACTCGTCTTGAGGCAAAGGTTCACATTGTGACGGGATCAGTTACATCTGCCCAGAATATAATAAAATGTGCAAACAGGGCAGGGTTAGATGTTTGCGATATTATTCTTCAGCCCCTTGCATCCAGTGAAGCAGTGCTTTCCAAAGAAGAACGGAATCTTGGCACAGCTCTTATCGACTTTGGTGGTGGTACAACAGACATGGTAGTGTTTTCGAGAGGAACAATAAAACACACATCGGTCCTCGCATTGGGTGGTGATAATCTCACTTACGACATTGCTGTAGGCCTTAAAACACCACAAATTGAAGCAGAAAAAATAAAGATCAAATACGGTTGTGCATTATCTTCACTAATAGGCAAAGATGACAAAATTGAGGTCCCGGGTGTAGGGGGAAGAAAAGCGAGAAGTTTGTCACGCCATATCCTGGGAGAAATTATTGAACCCAGAATAGAGGAAATATTTTTTCTTGTGTATCGAGAACTTGAACATTCAGGTTTTGAAAATAAAATTACCTCAGGAGTAGTAATAACAGGTGGATCAGCTGAATTGCGCGGAGTAACTGAAATGGCCGAACAGATATTCAACACTCCAGCACGCGTGGGATACCCCCAGGGAATTACCGGATTGGTGGAAGTTGTAAATCAACCCATGTATGCAACCGCAGTAGGTCTTGTCATATACGGAGCCAAGACAAACAAAAAGAATCAGAAATTCAGGATAAGGGATGCAAATATTTTTAACCGCGTCATGGGGAGGATGAAAAAATGGTTTAAGGATATCGTCTAACTCGTTTTTATTAGCTGTTTGCAAAAGCGCATTAATAAAATTGAATCATAAAAGGATTTGAAACAAAAAAGGAGGGACATTATGAAGTTCGAATTTGTGGACGAAAATGAAAAGGGAAAATACAGTGCCAAAATAAAAGTAGTTGGTGTAGGAGGAGCAGGAGGCAATGCAATAAACAATATGATTGCTTCTAAACTGAAAGGAGTGGATTTTATTGTTGCAAACACAGACTGTCAGGCGATTGAGCGCTCTACATGCTCCAACAGAATACAGCTCGGACCAACCGTCACGATGGGGCTGGGCGCTGGTGCTGATCCGGAAATTGGAAGCCAATCAGCCGAAGAAAGCATCAATGAAATCCGAGAATCCCTGGGGCGTCCGGATATGGTGTTTATTACCGCAGGTATGGGTGGTGGAACAGGTACTGGCGCCAGCCCTACTATCGCAAGGGAGTGCAAGGGAAGCGGAGCTCTGACCGTGGCTGTTGTTACCAAACCCTTTAAATTTGAGGGAGAAAAGAGAATGAAGAGGGCCATGATGGGGATTGAAAGGCTCAAGGAAGAAGTTGACAGCCTGATCATTATTCCTAATGAACGCCTCAAAAACCTCAACAACTCAAACATTACTTTCAAGGAACTCATGTCCAAGGCTGACGATGTACTGCTTCAGGCTGTTAGAGGCATATCCGATTTGATGTTAAGCAGCGGATTCATTAATCTTGACTTTGCAGACGTAAAAAAGGTTATGGGTCAGATGGGTACCGCAATAATGGGAATGGGAAGAGCCAGCGGAGAAAACAGAACTGCGGAAGCAGCACAAATGGCAATTAACAGTCCTCTTCTGGAGGATATATCAATCAATGGAGCAAAAGGCCTCCTGATGAACATAATCGGCAGATCTGATATGACAATGGATGAAATTGATGCAGCCTCAAATTTTATAAAGGAACAGGTGAACGAAGATGCTGAAATATTCTGGGGAGTGGCCTTTGATGACACAATTGAAGACGAGGTTCAGGTGACAATTATCGCCACTGGTATTGAAGATAATATAGATATTCGCGATAAACCCCTCAAGCATCGCTATAGTCATAATTCCGATGATAGTGATTACGATTCTGAACACAGCAACGTAGTTAACCTGAGAAATTTAAGTCGTGAAGAGGCAGAAGAAAACTGGGCCGTTAGATTTAATGGTATGAATCTTGACCCTGATACACTTGATACACCGACATATCAGAGGCAAAATCTGGGACTTTCATCGTCGCAGACTGAAGATATTAACTATAAAGCTCAGAGTAATAAGGGGAAAAGGGGTATACTTAGTAGATTCGGCTTTACTGATAACCTGGATTATCCTACATTTCTTAGAGCAAAAGCGGATTAATAAATTTTTAGATTAAACTAACCGAAAAAGACGATAGGATTGCCTGATGGCAATCAAAAGATTTTAATGTCCAGCAATATTATTTCCCTTTATCGAGCCAGGCTGGCTAAAGAAAAAGGTGTTATTACAAAAGATCGGGGAGGAAGGCTGTCAATTGCTCTAGCTTACCCCAACCATTATCGCCTGGGCATGTCTAACCTGGGTTTTCATATTGTCTATCGTCTACTCAACAGTAGGTCTGATGTTGTTGCGGAGCGTGTTTTTCTGCCTGACGGTCAAGAAATGTCCCTCTACCGGAAGGCAGGGAAACCTCTCCTTTCAATGGAATCACAAACACCTCTTGAAAATTTTGACCTTATAGCTTTCTCAATATCATTTGAAAATGACTACCCGAACATCCTTAAAATCCTTGAAATGGGAAAAATTCCAGCCCTTGCCGTTGAAAGAACGACATCATATCCCTTTGTCATGGCAGGAGGAATAACAACCTTCTTAAATCCTGAACCCTTAGCCCACTTTATTGACTTCTTTCTGCTTGGTGAGGCGGAATCCAATTTGGATGCGTTTTTGGACATTTTTTCTGAGCTCAAAGATTCATCTGCCGAAAAACTTGAAGCGAAAAAGATCCTTGCTAAAAATGTTCAATCTTTGTATGTTCCCTCCTTTTATAAACATGAATATTATAGTGACGGCACTCTCAAAGCCGTCTTCCCTACACAGGCATGTGTTCCGGAAAAAATATTATCTGCCCGGTCAAAACCAGAAGCATTCATAAATCAAAAAGCTCCTATATCAGCTATAACTTCACCGGATACTGAATTTGGTGCTAAAATACTTATAGAATTAGGTAGAGGATGCGGTCATTCCTGCCGATTTTGTGCGGCAGGATTTGTTTATCGTCCTCCAAGGGCCTATATGGAAACCCGCCTTCGCACAACTATTGATGAATCCATGGAAAGCTGCAATCAGTTAGGATTGATAGCGGCTGCGGTCTCTGATATACCTGGCATAAATAAATTAACGCGGTTGATTCTTGAAAAAGGAGGCCGGTTTTCTGTCTCTTCATTAAGAGCCGACGGTCTTACACCAGAACTTCTCAATAATCTCAAAGATTCCGGACAAAAAACCCTGTCCATAGCACCTGAAGCAGGTTCGGAAAGGCTGCGCAGGGTAATAAACAAGCACCTCACAACAGACCAGATTATAAACGCTGTTCGTCTTATATCCCACACAGAAGACTTTTCTCTCAGACTTTACTTTCTAATCGGCATCCCCACTGAAACCAATGAAGATGTATCGGAACTTCTGGAACTTGTAAAAATTATCAAGCACAATATGATAAAAGAATCTGCACATCGAGGCAGAATAGGGCAAATAAAACTGAGCATAAACTGTTTTGTTCCAAAAGCCTTTACCCCGTTTCAATGGTTTCCCATGGATCATTTTAATTCCCTCAAAGAAAAACAGAAGTGGTTGAACAGGGCATTATTAAAAAAAGGAGGGGTAAAAGCAGGCTTTGATGTCCCAAAATGGGCATACATACAAACATTACTTTCAATGGGAGATAGAAGGGTTGGCTCAATACTGCATTCAGCACATAAATCAGACGGAGATTGGGCAAAGGCGTTTCGGTATTCCAGTGTTAATCCTGACTTCTATGTATATCGTCCTAAAGGCCATGATGAAATCCTGCCATGGGATTTTATTGATCATGGTATTAAAAAAGAACATCTTATTAATGAATACAAAATGGCGGTTCAGGGTAAAGAATCAGATACCTGCAAGGTTGGTGAATGTTATCGGTGCGGAGTCTGCCTGAAATGAAAGCAATGAAATAATGTAATGCTCAATGACACTGCTTTTCGACTTTTCCCAGGACACTGATATTGCTAATGTCAGAATACTGGCAATGCATGAATGGCGATAAAAGAATCATAAACCGATGATTCGCTTTATATTTTTTGCCAGGATCAATTCTTTATCATTACTTCCGATATTCAAAGACTCAATTTTATTAAGTTCGTTTTTCATTGTGCCAAATGGAATGTCTGAACCGAAGATTATCCTTTCAGGACCTATCTTATGAATAAACTCGAGTATGGTATTCTGGCTTGCAAGAGCGGTATCAAAAAACACATCCTCATCGTCCTTGAAGCTACTGAGAAACTCCAAAGGGTCCCCTCCCAGCATACCCATGTGAGGTATGATAATTTTCAGGTTTTTTGCCTTCTTTACAAAGGACTCAGTAAATGCAAGTTCTTCCTCCATAATTATTGGCAGGTTAATGGGCTGGGATTCTTCAATAAATGAATTCAGACGTGGATCTTCTAAAACATCATAGTTTGAAGAACAATCCTGAACCCCACGCGTCCAATGCCACTTTGCGCCGTAATACCCTTTTCCTAATGGAATTGATCTAAGATCATCGGGGATATAATAATAGGGAATAAACTTATCCACCCTCATTGATTCCTTCAAAATATCCTCATTTATCGCCTCATCATCAATGGCTTTTGAAGGAAACGGAAAAATGACAACTCTGTCAACACCGCACAATTGGGACTGCCGCAGGAGCTCTTCTGTTGTCACCGTCATGAAAAGTGTTACAGAAGGCCCCCAGTGAGTATGAGAATCAATAATTTCCATATCAAATCTCTATCTTGTCTTCCAGGCACATAACATATGCGTTAGATATTTACGGGTTGAAAAGCCTTTCAATTTCAGAAATTTTTCGAGCGAATCCCGATTGTGATCCTTTTCCCTTCCCTTGTGTACTTCCGCCGCTATCTGAGAAACCCTGTTCAAATAGGATTCAGGACATTTGTATAATATCTCGTATTCAGACCCTTCACAATCAAGCTTCATAAAGTCGCATCTATCAAGTTTATTTTCATCAAATATCTCCGCCAAAGTAACGCATGAAACTTGAATTGTCTGATCCTGAGGCCCTTGATGATCTAATATCGTGGCAGATGTTGAAAGGGAATCAATTGTATCATAGTACAGCGAAAGTTGCCCTGAATGGCTGTAGACCGCATATTTAAAACATCGTATATTACATTCCCTGTTCAGATCCATATTATTAATAAGTTGTCTGAAGTTTATATCGATGGGTTCATATGAATATATATTTGCCCCGGGGAATCGATCCGCAGCAAACAATGAGAAAAAACCTGCGTTCGCCCCTATATCAATAACTGTTGGCCCATCAGGTACACTTAGCCCCAATGCTCTCGTATAACACTCTTCCATGAAGATATCCTTGAATTCAGGCAGCAACCTTCTTGGAACCTCAACAGCAATCCTCTTCCTTGTTCTGAATAAAAGAGGATCCCTGGAAGTCAACCCGAATTTTACTGCAAAATGTAACCACCAGTTTGATATATTCCTGAATAGACGAACATATCTCATCATAATCTTTTACCTTGCCTAAAAATTATAGGGCCGCGATTCAGCCTCACAACCATAAAAACCTGTTATTTCGTCTCCAAGCGATTCAAGATACTCGATCAGCTCTTTTTCGCTTTCAAAATTCAGGACACTGACACTGCCGGTTAACTTTTTATTATCTTTAATATTGCAATCATTAGACATCATCCTGTGAAATTCATCTGGATTATTATTATACTTTTCGGCCAGTTCAACCTCACTGATTACCTTACCGCTAATACCGTATCCATCAAAGTAGATGTAATACTTCATTAAATCCCTCCTGGCGTTAAATAATTAAGTCCATGTTTAAACAAGACGATAAATTCTTTCCGGATCTGCTATGAATCCGAAACTAAAAAGAATGATTTTTAACAGGATCAGTATAATCTGCCGGGGACATTCAGTTTAATAAAGGCACCTAAAGTCTTATAAAATAAATATACCACCTTGACATATCATTTTCACAGGTATATCATTTTAAACGTCATCCAGCTTTAACACCTACATAAAAAACCATGTGACGGCTGAAGGCCTCCGAAGGTTATACTTTAAAAAAACAGAGCTTTGGATGGCATACAGAAGGCAGAATCAGTACAGTAATGGTTCTGCCTTTCTTAACCAGGCTGTATGGATAAAACAGTCAAGCCGTTAAAAGGATATGCCCTTACTTTCTGCCAAGGTCCAGGGACCTGTTGCATGCTGCATCTATTGCCCTGCGGACTATACTCTCAAGACCCATCTGTTCAAATATTGACAGACCCGCAGAAGTAGTTCCCCCGGGAGAAGTTACCATCTCTCTTAGTCCTGATAGAGAAAGATCTGAATTTTTTGCCAGACAGGCCGAGCCCAGAAGGGTCTGAACAACAAGACGCTGTGATACATGCCTATCCAGACCCAATTCTACGCCTGATTCAACCATGCACTCCATGATCCTGAAAACAAATCCAGGTCCGCTCCCAGATAAAGCCGTAACAGCATTCATCATTGATTCATCTACCTCTACGGTCTCTCCGACGGCACCAAAAATCTTTATTGCTATTCTCATATCTTCCGGCTTAACATTCCCGCCCGCCGACAATGCACTTATCCCCTTTTGCACAAGTGCCGGAGTATTGGGCATCACCCTGATAACAGACATATTCCTGCCTAACAGAGACTCTATCATTTCAATTGTAATCCCCGCTGCTATTGAGATAATCAGATGATGTTCATTGACATGCATTTTTATTTCATCCAGAGCTGCCTGCATATTCTGAGGTTTTACACAAAGCAGTACAATTGAACAGCTCTTCATGATCTCAGCAATTGAATTGCAGCGATTCAGGCCGAAAAAATCTAATGCCCTTTTTAAGGATTTATCATCTTTATCAAATGCAAACAACTGTTGTTTGCTAAAAAGTTTGCTTTGAATCATTCCTTTTATCAAGGCGGTACCCATATTACCTGAGCCAATAAAACCTATGCATTGATTTTCCGACATATCAACCTCCTTTTTTCTTTACCACTGAAAAAATATATCACCATAAATATTTTGATCCAATAATAAAATCGCACTTGATAATTCTTTTCTAATTCATTAAATTTCAGCTTTATCTAACTTCAAACAACTCGCTGGCAGACAGAGGGATTATATAAAAGGATGCGTTTTGAAAATCTGACATAAATTGTCAAAAGCATACAGGAGAATAAAGTAAGAATGCCTTTTAATGCAGTTAAAATGAAAGACTGGCAGATCTCAGAGATCGCTGAAAAAAATATGCCATCACCGGATGAATGGCGTGAAAAACTTGATCTTAAAAATGATGAAATACTCCCTTTTGGAAGGATTTGCAAACTCAACTTCATGAAGATTCTGGAAAGGCTCAAAAATAGAGATGATGGAAAATATATTGAAGTGACCGCCATAACACCGACTCCCCTTGGTGAAGGAAAAACAACTACTTCCTGCGGGCTATTGCAGGGTATGGGAAAACTTGGATTGAACGTCGGCGGCGCTCTCAGGCAATCTTCAGGCGGGCCGACCATGAATATAAAGGGAGCTGCATCAGGAGGAGGCAATGCTCTCCTTATCCCCATGACTGAAATCTCTATGGGTCTGACAGGTGATATAAACGATATTATGAATGCCCATAATCTGGCTATGGTTGCGCTTACCGCGCGTATGCAGCACGAACGCAATTACAGCGATGAACAGCTGCAGAGACTGAGCGGGATGAAACGGCTTGATATCAATCCCACGCGCGTTGAAATGGGCTGGGTTATAGATTTCTGCGCACAGAGCCTGAGAAATATTGTAATAGGATTAGGTGCAAAACACGATGGCTTTACAATGCAGTCAAAGTTTGGCATTGCAGGTTCTTCAGAGCTAATGGCGATTCTCTCCATTGTCATGGACCTTGTTGACTTGCGAAAACGCCTTGACGAGATAACCATTGCTTTTGACAAAAACGGCAAGCCGGTCACTACAGGAGATCTTGAAGTCGGAGGTGCGATGGCTGCCTGGATGCGTAATACAATCAATCCCACCCTTGTCAGCACTGCCGAATACCAACCCTGCATGCTGCACGCCGGCCCGTTCGCAAATATTGCGGTTGGTCAATCCTCAATCATTGCAGACCGAATAGGATTGAAAATGTTTGACTATCACATCACCGAAAGCGGTTTTGCGGCTGATGTCGGTTTCGAAAAGTTCTGGAATGTAAAGTGCCGCAACAGCGGTTTAAGACCGAATGTTTCCGTCCTGACAACAACAATTCGTGCTCTCAAGATGCATGGCGGTGGCCCTAAAGTCGTTTCCGGTCTTGCATTGCCCGAAGAATATATCAAAGAAGACCTGAACCTGCTTGAAAAAGGTCTTGAAAATATGATCCACCATATAAACACAATCCGCAAATCAGGCATTAACCCGGTTGTCTGTATTAATTGTTTTCATACCGATACAAAAGATGAAATCGCAATGGTCAAAAGGGTTGCTGAAGCTGCCGGAGCGCGCTGCGCCAAATCAACACACTGGGCTGATGGAGGTGAAGGGGCTATTGAATTGGCGGAGGCTGTTCTTGATGCATGCCACGAAGGAAACGATTTTCACTTTTTGTATCCAATGGGGATGAAACTGCGTGAGCGTGTGGATCTGATCGCAAGAGAAGTATACGGCGCCGATGGCGTTACATGGAGGCCTGCTGCCGAAGCCAAGGCCAAAATGCTTGAAAGCGATCCTAAATATAATGATTATTCCACGGTAATGGTAAAGACCCATTTGAGTCTGACACATGATCCTGAATTAAAGGGAGTACCTAAAGGATGGGTACTTCCAATACAGGATGTCCTGATTTATTCAGGTGCAAGGTTCCTGTGTCCCTGTGCCGAAACCATAAGTCTCATGCCGGGAACCGGCTCAAATCCTTCTTTCAGAAGGATAGATATTGATACCATGTCAGGCAATGTCAAAGGGTTATTTTAAAAAGATTTTAAGGCATAAAATTAGGACTACTTGATTCCGGCGACTGCCTGCGCAATATTAAAACAAAAGCCTCCTATCTTTTCAAACGATGTAAGCATATCAACAAATACAAGGCCTGTATCAACTGTGCAGGCACCAGTCTGGAGACGTGCAATGTGGCCTGCCTTCATTTCCTCTTTCATTCTGTTCACATTTTCCTCAATAGTCTGTGTCATGGACATGACTCCCCTGTCCTCATCCTTTATTGAGCTTAAAACAATGCTTATAAAACGCCTCACCTCTGTAGAGATTTCCTCGTAGTCTGCCATTGCAAAGTCTGATAAAGATAGATTTTCATCAATAAGCCTTTCAATCAACCCAGCAATGTCTTCTATTTCATCTCCTATCCTCTCCCAGTTATTTGTCATTCGCATTAAGGATGCCACTTCCTGGGATTCTTCCTCTGTTATGTTTTCCTGAGTCACCCTTACGAGAAAATGAGTTATCTCTCTTTGAAGGTGATCAATGGCATCTTCCCTTTTTTTCCATTTGGACAATTCTTTCAGCTTACGGTCATTAACTGACCTTATGACATCGTCAAACATTATCTCAACGGTCTGTCCCATTCTCATGATCTCAGCCCTGGCCTGGCCAATAGCAACCGAAGGTGTGTCTACATACTTGGAATCAATAAATTTTATCTCGTGTATTTCTTCCATTTCTGCGTCCTCTTTCTTTTGGATCGTCAGCCAGGTGGATATCCTTATTAAATATGGAAAAACCACGAGAAAGAATACGGCATTCACAAAGTTGAATATTGTATGGGAATTTGCAATATATCTGGCTATATTTGGGCTTTCACCATTTACTAGGAGATCTGGAGAGCCAATGTTAAGAATTGATCCGGTAAACCATGTAACTATATTTAAAAATAGTGGAAAAATAAGGATGATGTTAATAACTCCGATTACATTAAAAAAAGTATTGGCCCTCGCCGTGCGCCGTGCATTAACGCTCGCCCCTATTGAGGCAAGCTCAGCGGTGATTGTTGTTCCTATGTTATCCCCCAGTATCATGGCCACACTTGCCTCAAATCCCAGCAAACCCTGGCTGGCAATGGCCATGGTAATGCCAACTGTGGCGCTTGAACTCTGGATGACAACGGTAAGCACTGTTCCCGAGAGCACACATAAAAGAATTCCAACTATATTGTCTGCATTAAAGCGTGTAAAAAATTCAATAAAGGCCGGATCATGTTTTAAAGGTGAAAAACCAGCCTTCATAGTAGCAAGCCCAAAAAACACAAGACCAAATCCCAGCAAAACATCTCCAACATAAATCCATTTTCGGCGACCCAAAAAAAATTTCAATAGCACACCGCCGGCAATAGCAGGAAGAGCATATTCCGTAATCTCGAATGCTATTAACTGGGCGGTAACCGTGGTTCCTATGTTAGCACCCAGAGTTACTCCAACCGCCTGAGCCAGAGTCATAAGACCGGCATCTACGAAGCTTACCAGCATCACGGTTGTTGCACTTGAACTTTGAATTATGCTGGTTACAAAGGCACCCATTGCACAACCGATAAACCGGTTGCTGGAAACCATGCCCAATATTTGACGGATTTTTTTTCCTGCAACCTTCTGCAGTCCCTCCGACATGATCTTCATGCCGAACAGAAATATCCCTAAACCGCCTAAGGTCTGAAAAATAATTGAAGTCATTTCTTTATAATAGATTAATCCGGTAGTTTATATGAACTGGTATTTTTTGAAAAAAAAGGGACCACACGTCTAAAATATTATAAGACGAAATGATCCCTTTTGCAAATGATACGAGAATGGTCAAGACCTCTTGGCCTCCTCGGTAGGTGTTAGCACGTCACCTTAAATATCATGGAAGCACCGGTATCTCCTGCTGCGCAACCTGCCCAGAGACCATAGCCGCCACCGAGCATAACCAATTCCTCGAGGAGTTCGACAATATTTCTGCCTGCAGTGGGACCCTGGGGGTGACCATAAATCAGGGAGTTTCCATAATTGTTCATTTTCATAACATCAATGCCCAATTTTTTGGCCATGTTGATATCATTGATGGCAAACGGCTGGTGGGATTTCCAGGCCTTTATATCTCCAACTTTCAGCCCTGCATTTTTCAGAGCCATCTCTGCAGCAGGTGTCGGGGCTGCCGCCATAAAACCAGGCCTGGCCCTTGAAAAACCATAAGAGAGAATCTGGATTTCAACTTTGGGATCCTTGCTCAGCTCTTTGGCCCTGTCCTGGGTAGTAATGATAAGACCGCAGTTTCCGTCCGCAGGAAATGTCTGGGCACCAAAGGTATGGATGCCTCCCGGCTCAGCGACCTTTAATTTTGCCAGGCCCTCCGCAGTTGTGGGCGTCACGCCCTCATCTGCATCAAACATAACAGTTTTTTTCTTTGAAACCCTGACTTCGCAGGGGAACATATACCTTTTCTGAAAGGCCCTGTCATTTGCCAGGGCGTCCTGGTACTGTTCATATCTCCTTAAAGTAACGGCGTCCGACTCTTCTCTTGTTGCCCCGATTTCTTTGGCAACATTTTCAGCTGTCTGGATCATCTTCAGACCGACATTCGGATCGCCGTTAAAATTATCCATCATCCAGTTTTCTGATTCCACCTCTCCACCAGGGCCAAGGGGCTGGGGCCAGATGGTATGAGGGCCATTGGAAGCACGGTCAGACATCAATGCAAATGCCGTGTTATATGAGCCGGCCTCTATGTTTAGTGCGGCGAGGTGGATAGCGGTAGTTGAAGTGGTACATGCCTGGTTGACCATTAAACCGGGTACGTCTTTCTTGTTATCAAGCAGCATGGCGGCCGCCCAGTTGTGACTGTAAAACATATGGTGCTGTGCAATGGTAGTTCCATAGTATATATAGTCCAAAATGGTAGGATCGTAGCCCTTGCTTAAAAACCATCTTCTTGCAGTCTTTGCGCCCAGTTCAATTGAATTTTCATTCTGCAGGGTTCCCTGCCAGCGTGCGAATGGGCTGGAATAGTAGCCATTGTAAGGTATAAAAGCTTTGCTTAACATGTAATTTTCTCCTTTAGGTAAATTAACTTGATTAAATTTAGCTAATTCATTGAATTGGCTTGCAAGCCAATTCAATGAATTAAATCAACAAACCCCTTTATGAATAAGGAACACACCATTTCAGGTAATAAAATGATGTATTCCTATTATGTGCTGCCGATTATTGTGAATCAGCCCATTTACCATATTTTTCCCTGAGAATCCTGTGAAGTATCTTGCCTGTGCCTGTCCTCGGCATATCCTCATCTTTTATAAAGTCAATGGTCTTGGGCACCTTGAAACCTGCAAGCTTGGCGCGTGAGGCCTTTTTTATCTCATTGGCCAGATCATCACTCGCTGTGAAGCCTTCATTAAGCACGATAACGGCCTTGATGGACTCGCCCCACTTTTCATCCGGAATACCGATCACTGCGAGATCCTTGACAGCCTCGTGAGCGCCTACAGCGTCTTCAATCTCTGATGGATAGACATTCTCACCACCGGTAATGATCATGTTGGCCTTTCTGTCTACGAGTGTATAATAGCCATCCTCATCCATCTTAACCATATCTCCCGCTGATGACCACTCGCCGAAAAATGCCTCTTTGCTCTTTTCAGGCTCATTAAGATATTTTGTAAAGATCATTGGGGTACGGTAATACAATTCTCCGACCTCACCCTGGGGCACAGGATTCCTTTCCTCGTCCAGAATCTTGATCCGATCTGTTCCGAATATCTCTTTACCAATAGATCCAAGCTTTTTGAACTGGTCTTCAGGTCTGAGAAGTGTCACAAGCCCGCCTTCCGTTGTTCCATAAGCCTCCCAGAGTTCTGCATTCTTGAAATACTCCATAATCGCGAGCTTAAGGTCCTTTCTTGCAGGCGCAGAAGAGATAAGAAGCTGTCTCATTGAAGATACGTCAATATTGTTTTTGACATCATCCGGCAGTCCGAGCATCATTATATAATGGGTCGGAACCAGTGAGGTAAAAGTGATATTGTATTTGTCAATTGTGCGCAGCAGGTTCTCGGGATCAAAGCTTACCATGTTATAGACAAACACGGGAGCGGAGACCAGGGTATAGGGAAATGAATAGAAGATAGAATTAACATGGCACATTGGCATGACCAGCATAACCTTGTCAGTAGGCCTCAGACCCATATTAATATCATTAAGGTAGTACTGAGCCATATAGCTTTCATGGGTCTTCATAACCCCTTTGGGCCTGCCTGTTGTCCCTGATGTATACATGATGGTCCAGAAATCAGCGCTGTCCACTATCTCTTCAGGCTCATCAGGAGATGCATTGGCCAGGAAATCCTCATAACCTATATACCCATCAGGTACCGGTCCATCTCCCATATAGATATATGCATCTTTTGGAACGGGCAGTTTGTCCTTGATCCCGTTGATCATCTCTACAAAAGGCTCCTCAACAATAAAGGCCTTTGCTTTACAATGGTTTGTAATATATTCGATGTCCGGAGCAGCCAATCTGAACATAATGGGAACAACCATCTGTCCTCCCTTGGCGCATCCGGCGTAAATATCCATCCATTCACCGCGGTTATAGGCAAGTACTGCAAAGGGTTCCTGATAGCCTACTCCAATATCTTTCAGGCCATTTGCAACCCGGCATGACCTCTCATTCCATTCCTTGAATGTGTATTCTTTATTCAGGTCCTGCCATCCCAGTTTATCAGGATAATTAAATGCATTCATTTTTACAAGTGTACCTGCATTTGTCCATTTACTTATGGTCATTTTTCAACCTCCATATTGTTATTATTAAGGCTTGTTAACATTCCTTTTTTAAATTATGCAGTCATCTTACATATTGATTAAGATCAAAATGTTACTTTAAAACATTAAGAACTCAACTATTCCATTGACTGCGCCACAATCTCAGTAATATCCATAATCTTTAACTTACCCCTTTCATCCTTGGGTATAAGCTTAAAGCCCTTTCTCAGATTATCCTTGCAGGCCGCACAACCGGAGACAATGATTTCAGCTCCGACTGCCAGTGCATCTCTAACCCGCTCTGCTGCCATCTTTACGGACAGCTCAGGGTCAAAGGCCACAACATTACCGCCGCCACCGCAGCAACGCGCAAACTGTCTGTTCCTGGCCATTTCCACAAATTCAAGGCCGGGTATGGCCTTTAAAATATCCCTCGGCTCTTCATAGACATTGCATGCCCTTCCAAGGTCGCAGGGGTCATGATATGTCACTTTTTTGCCCAGATTTCCCGTAAACTTGATTTTACCTTCCTTAATCATTTTACCAAGATAATGCACTGAATGGTTAACTTCTAAGCCCAGATCCCCGATCTCGGAATAAATCTTTTTAAAGGTCTTATAACAGCCCGCACATGGGGTAACAAGCTCTTTGGCCCCTGTTGCCTTTATCCTTTCAATCGTCTTTTTAGCATGGGGCTCAAATTCATCAGAACCCATGAGGAACAGCGGAAAGCCGCAACAGCCTTCTTCGGTTGCAAAGGCAGTGTAATCCACACCGGCTGCATCAAGCGGTTTGATAAGGCTCGGGACCATCTTCATGTCAAGATAACTCGGGACACAACCCATAAACAGGAGTGTTTCCGCTTGGGGTTTTAGTTCTCCCGCCTTAACCTTTTCTTTTAGGGCAGGTGGATAAATATCAATCCTGTCATCTTTGGCGCTTGCATAGACATTCCCCGTTTTGGTGATACTATCCTGGACCGCAAGCTCGGCTTCCGGGACAAATCCCGCCTTGTAAAGTTTCTTTCTTGCCCCCTCGACGATTTCATCCACTTTGATCTGGGCAGGACAGAAATATGTACATGCCCCGCATGTCGTACAACTGTAAAAGGCATCTGCCAGTTCAATTGTCGGTTCGATGGTGCCGTTCAACAGGTTAAAGGCAAGGATATTCCTTCCACGGGCATTTCTTGATTCCCTCTGTGTAATGCTGAACGTTGGGCAGCCAAGGCGGCAAAACCCGCAGTCGATACAGGCAATAATTTCATTATCGATATCAACACCAAAGGAATCAACCCCTTCAGGGTGTTCAAGAAGGGTCTTGAATGCAAAATAATCGTAAATATCATGTTCTTCTTCATCCAGGCCCATCTTTCCGGGATTCAATATACCATTGGGATCCATAGCCTTTTTAATGGTTTTCATAACATCAAGTGCGGGGCCTAATTGCTTTTTCATATAAGGCACCCTCGCAAGGCCGGTCCCATGTTCTGCCGTAACCGTTCCCCCGAACTCCAATGCGATTTCGGCAAGCTCATCCGCTGCGGGTCTTAGCCGGTCCCATTCTTCCTTGCTTCTCATATCGGTCACAAAAGTGGTATGTACGTTTCCGTCCCCTATATGGCCGAAGGTTGTAAGAAGGAGATTATATTTATCCGCTATGGCCTGTGCCTTTCTTATGGTGTCGGGGATCCTTGTGGGCGGGATACCCAGGTCCTCTGAAATGGCAACAAGTCTGTTACCCGGCTTGATCCTTGAAAGGGTCGGGACCAGTTTTCCCCTGGCCTCCATTATTTCACCAGCCTTGGCAGGATCATCGCTCCAGGTGTATTCCTCTACGTTATATTTTTTGCATATATCACCTATGCGCTCCATATCCTTGAGCACTATTTCTTTGGCACCGTCCGATTCGATAATCAGCATGGCCTCTATCTTGCTTATGTCTCTGTTAATGGCCTTTTCTACAACTTTCAGGCTGTATTTATCCATTATCTCACATGCGGCAAGCTGTATACCTGAACCGATGATATCTCTGACCGCCTCTCCAGCAGCATCAAGGTCATGAAAAATTGCCAGGGCAAGTGCATTTGCTTCAGGAACGGGCTGGATCTTTACGGTGATTTCAGTAATAACCCCGAGAGTTCCCTCTGAACTTGCAAACATATGGACCAGATCATATCCAAAGGATGATTTCGGAGTTTTGAAACCGGTTTCTATTATTGTTCCATCTACAAGAACTACTTTCATCGCCTTTACGTAATCCTTTGCAGTGCCGTATTTAACGGCCTTGTGCCCACTTGAATTAGTAGACATCATGCCGCCGATAGAAGCAATAAGCTCGCTGCCTGGGTTTGGAGGAAAATGCAGGCCCTGTTTCTTCAGCTCAATATTCAGGTTATTACATATAACACCGGGTTCTACTACTGCGTAAAAGTTATCTTTGTTAATCTCCAGAATATGGTTCATTTTATGAACATCCAACAGTATCCCTCCTTTTACAGGAAGAGATGCACCTGTGGTGGCTGTACCCGAGCCCTGAACCGTAACCGGAATTTTTTCCTGGTTGGCCAGTTTCATGATAGCCGATATCTGCTCTGTGGTTTCAGCAAAAACCACCATGTCGGGTATTCCTTCATGGACTGATAAATCTCGCGAGTTTGAAATACATTCAACACGATCATTAAAAGCATTTTCCGGCCCAACGATCTGGATTATTTCATCAAAAACACCCATAGGTTGACCTCCTAATTGTTAATGGTCTAAATTGGATTAAGCAAGGAGGAATTTTTCCTCCTGGTCGAATTGATTACTATAGCCCCTATAACCAAACCTGACTTATATCCGAAGAGTTAAAAAATTGTCAAGGGAAAACCGGCTCAGGAATTATCCAAAAGAGGATACTTCAAATTCCGCTTTTTCAAGTGACTTTATCCGGTCTCTAATCTGAGCGGCCTCTTCGAATTTCAATTCCTTTGCAGCACTCTTCATCTTTCTGGTGAGATCTCTAATCGCCTGGTCAATATCCTGTGGCGATACATAGACACTCTGCGCCTCAGCCGCAACTGGAGCAGTAACATAGTCAGCCTCATATAAAGACAGCATATCTCCAATATCCTTTTTAATGGTTTCAGGAGTTATATTGTTGACTTTATTATACTGGAGCTGGATTTCCCGACGTCTCAAGCTCTCACCAATAGCCCTTTGCATTGAATCGGTTATCCTGTCTGCAAAAAAGACAACCTTTCCATTAACGTTTCTAGACGCCCTTCCGCACGTTTGAATCAGGGATCTCTCTGACCTGAGAAAACCTTCCTTATCCGCATCAAGAATGGCAACTAGAGAAACCTCCGGAAGATCGAGACCTTCACGCAATAGATTAATCCCAATTAAGACATCAAAAGCACCTAACCGGAGATCCCTGATTATCTCAACCCGCTCAATTGTATCGATATCTGAGTGCATGTACCGAACCTTAATCCCAAGATCGGAATAATATTCCGTAAGATCCTCAGCCATCCTTTTTGTGAGAGTAGTAACAAGAACCCTCTCATTTTTGAGAGCCCTTTCTCTGATAAGGCCAAGCAGATCATCAACCTGGTTAGCTGCTGGCATAACTTCTATTTCCGGGTCTGCCAGGCCTGTCGGCCTTATTATCTGTTCAGTTATAATCTCAGCCTTCTCCAGTTCATAAGGTCCGGGCGTAGCTGAAACATATACAACCTGTCTAACTCTTGACTCAAATTCATCGAATTTCAATGGTCTGTTATCAAGGGCAGATGGAAGACGGAATCCATAGTCCACCAGCACCTCTTTTCTGGATCTGTCACCCCTGTACATTCCATTCAACTGCGGTATTGAAATGTGACTTTCATCAATAATAACTAAAAAGTCACGCGGAAAGTAATCGAGAAGTGTAGGTGGAGGTTCCCCTGGAGCCCTGCCTGTCAAATGCCTTGAATAATTCTCTATTCCGTGGCAATAACCCATCTCCATCATCATCTCCAGATCAAAGACGGTGCGCTCCTCGATTCTCTGAGCCTCAATAAGTTTATTGTTCGAACGAAAATGGAGGGTCCGTTCATCAAGTTCATTCTTTATCTGCCTTATTGCTCTTTCTCTTATTCCAACCGTAGTAACATAATGGCTGGCCGGATATATCGTTACACGATTCAGGGATTTTTGAGCCTTCCCCGTCAATGGATCTATTTCCTGTATTGATTCAACCATATCTCCAAAAAAATTAATGCGTACTGCCTTATAATCCTCATGAACCGGATAAATATCCAATACATCCCCTCTCGCACGAAAACGTCCCCTGTAAAAATCAATATCGCCCCTCTCATAATGGATTTCCACCAGCTTCCTTACGGCACTCTCTCTGGACAGGGCAACCCCTGTTTCTATATAAAGCAGCATATCGCGATATGCCTCAGGCGAACCCAGCCCATAAATGCAGGAAACGCTTGCAACAATAATCACGTCATCCCTGTCAAGCAGAGATCTTGTAGCAGCATGCCGCATCTTGTCTATCTGTTCATTGATATGAGAATCTTTCTGGATATAGGTATCCGTCTGGGGGATATAGGCCTCTGGCTGGTAATAGTCATAATAGCTTACAAAGAACTCTACGGCATTGTTCGGGAATAAACCCTTCAGTTCTCCATAAAGCTGTGCGGCAAGGGTTTTATTAGGTGCGATGATCAGTGTAGGTTTCTGTACCCTGGCAATTACATGAGCCATGGTAAAAGTTTTGCCGGAACCGGTGACTCCAAGCAATACTTGATGAACAAGCCCCTTCTCAACACCATCCGAAAGGGTCCTAATTGCCTTTGGCTGGTCCCCGCAGGGTTTTAGATCCGTCTCGATTTCAAACATCGAGTCTCCAGATAGTACCTTTAGGGCCGTCTTCAAGGATAATGCCTTTGTCTTTTAGCACGGCACGAATCTGGTCGGATTTTTCCCAGTCCCTGTTGGCCCTTGCAACTGCCCTCTCCTCAATCATTTTTTCGATTTCCTCTGAGTCAAGTCTTGTTTCAGAGCTGGACAGTTGTTCAAAGAACAGAGATGGTGTCTCCTGAAGGAATCCCAGAATACCGGCTGCTGAATAAACCAGATGCCTACTGTCAGCAAGTTGGCTTTGTGTAGGCTTGTCAGCAACGCCATCAATTGAATCCATGACTTTATTGATGTCCCTTACCTTGTCAAAAATCAGGCCGATTGCTCCAGCGGTGTTGAGGTCATCATCCATTACTCTCGTAAATTCTTCCGCGAAACCATCATGGCTGTCTGCTGACTGGAAGCCTGAAGGCCTATTATTCTCCTCATAGGGACCGATTATTTCTTCCAGCCTCTGGAGTGTTCGATATATTCTTACAAGACCTGACTGGAGATCAAAAACTGCACTTTTGGAAAAATCAAGCGGGCTCCTGTAATGCCTGGACACGAGGAAAAGTCTTAAGACTTCAGGGTGGTAAATCTTAATGGCATCACGTATGGTCAGAAAGTTCCCAAGGGATTTTGACATCTTTTCCGACTCCACTGTGACAAAACCATTATGCACCCAGTAACGGGCAAAATCGCCATCCATAGCTGCTATCGACTGAGCCCTCTCGTTTTCATGATGAGGAAAAAGCAGATCTCTGCCTCCCCCATGAATATCAAAAGATTTGCCGAGATAATGATTGCACATTACCGAGCACTCTATATGCCAGCCAGGTCTGCCAGGTCCCCAGGGACTGGGCCATTGCGGCTCGCCCGGCTTTACGCCTTTCCATAAAACGAAATCCATGGGATGCCTTTTCTTTTCATCCACAGCTATCCTGCTGCCGGCCTGCATATCCTCCAGTTTTCTTCCTGAAAGCCTTCCATATCCCTTGAATTTTTCCACTGAGAAAAAAACATCATTTCCCTCAGCATATGCATATCCGCGATCCATAAGTCTGGAAATCATATCGATCATCCCATCAATATGCTCTGTAGCCCTTGGTTCGTGGTCAGCGTTTAAAACATTAAGCCTGCCCATATCCTCATAAAAGGCATCAATATATTCCTGCGCAAGTTCACCTGTTTCCCTTCCCAATTTGTTCGCTCTTTCGATAATCTTGTCATCTACATCAGTAAAATTGCGGACATAATTTACCTTAAGTCCCTTTGCCCTCAAGTATCTGACCAGGACATCAAAGACAATAGCCGAACGCGCATGGCCGATATGGCAAAGATCATAAACTGTTACCCCGCATACATAGATACCTGCCTTACCCTCTTCAATGGGATGAAATATTTCTTTTTTCCTGGTTGCCGTATTATATAATTTAAGTGTCACGGACTCTTCTCCTCATAATCTTTCACAAGGCTGACCACAGCAAAAGTTTCGATTCCTTCCTCCCGTCCGCAAAAGCCCAGGCCTTCTGTAGTTTTGGCCTTGATGTTTACCTTATTGATTGATACCTCAAAAGCATCTGCCAATTTTTCCCGCATAGCTGATATGTAATGAAACAATTTAGGTCTTTGTGCAACGATTGTGGAATCCAAGTTATTGAGGCTGAATCCTTCCTGTCCTGCCAACCCGATTACTTTTCTCAACATTGATATGCTGTCTGCACCCTTGTATGCGGGGTCAGTGTCCGGAAAATGCTTTCCGATATCACCCATTCCTAGTGCACCTAAAACAGCATCAATTACCGCGTGAACAAGCACATCAGCATCGGAATGTCCTTCGAGCCCAAATTCATGTGATACAAGGACGCCTCCGAGAATCATGGGCCTGCCTTCAACCAGCCTATGCACATCATATCCGAAACCTATCCTGAACATTTATCTCTACCTGTTCAAACCTTCTAATACCGCTGATTCCAGCAGTGGAAACATGATTTCATGATACCCAACCAGATTAATTAAAAACATTCCTCTACAGAATGAGCACCCATTGCCAGAATAATTGTCTTGCCCGAATAAGCCGTATTAACTATACGGTCGGCAACCTAAAGAAAATCATTTCCTGCAATAACTCTTGGTAATGATTGCAGCCAGTGTTTCATGGACTGCCCTGGTTTCCATACCTTGCCGAAACTCTCAATGTTAACCTTGCTGAATCTCTCCTTTAAGTGATTAAAATTTAACTTCATCTAATGATATCGGCTTCCATTTGTACATAATATTTAGGTTTCTCCATTATGCACGTGCTTTTGGAAAAGGATATAATCAACCAGATGACACAGAATATGTCCTGCAAGAATATGTGCTTCCTGGACTCTCGGGGTAGCATCGCTCCTGACAATTAGCGCCAGGTCTACCAGGACGGCGAGCTTGCCACCATCACCTCCTGCAAGCCCAACAGTATAAATTCCCAGGTTGCGTGCTGCCCTTACGGCCGATAGTATATTCTCAGAATTTCCGCTCGTGCTTATAGCCAGGAGAATATCCCCCTCCATTCCGATAGCTTTCACCTGCTTTGAAAAAACATCGTCAAAAGAACTGTCATTTCCTATACTTGTTATTATTGAAGTATCGGTTGTCAAAGCCAGTGCCGGGAGAGGAGGCCGCTGCATGCTGTATTTGTTGACGAATTCAGCTGCAATATGCTGTGCATCCGCCGCACTGCCGCCATTTCCACACAGCAGTAGTTTTCGATCGTTTGTAAAATCCACAGCAATTTTCTCTGCAAGAAAAATAAGATTGGAAAGATTTTCCATGACAAATGATTCTTTAGCCTTGATACTGTCAGCAAGAATTTTCTTAATAATATTTTCCAATCCCGCCTCCTCAACAGATTCCTGATAAATTCATGATGAACATTTATAAACTTTTTTAGTAAATTAACAGATAAATTAATTGTTTATCTTCGTATTTTAGGCACTCTCTATTTACAGATTTTTTTATGATATCCTAAAAAATTATAGTCATTTGCTTTTTTTGTCAACAAAACAGAAAAATCTGATATCAAGATAATAATTGAGTCTCAATGCATTCAAGGCATTTAACTGCGGCAATTCTCCAGATGAATTTGCTGTGCAGGGGATCTCATATCTAAGCCCAAAATACAAAGGGCGCTTGTTATGCCTAATGCCAGCCTGTCTTTTGGCAGCTGACCTCTAAAATATACATTAAAATCATTTAAAGCAATTACATGTCTTTTCTTGTTGAAAACATATTACTTCTGTGTTAAAAGGTCTCATCCTTTGGCTATTTTTATTTAAGTACGAAATTCATTGTGACAATCCCCTCTCGCTGCTAGAGTCATTTGCAAATCAGTATTGGCAGAAGGGAACTACAATTCAGGGCATTATATCAGTCTATATTGACATTATCATCGCTGTCTGATTATCGCTATTAGCTATGCAGCTCCTTTTCCTGGGCATTATGAGTGTTATTTTATTCATTTTTAATATTTGATAATTAACAACTTAAAACTGGAGGATGTCATGACCAAAGCTGAATTAGTCACTGAATTAGCCAAAAAGAATAACATATCTAAAGCCACTGCAGAAAGAGTTTTTAATTCGTTCATTGGCTTGGCCAAAGAAACTCTGAAAAAGGAAGGGCGGTTGGCACTTGCAGGATTTGGATCATTTGTAGTCACCCAAAGAAAGGCAAGAAAAGGCAGAAATCCAAAAACCGGCAGACCGATTGATATCAAGGCAAGCAAGGCAGTTAAATTCCGTGCAGGCTCTGGTTTAAAACAATCTATCTGATAATATCGTAACACGATATAAAGTAAGACTTCCTAAATGCATCAAAATTAAGTCATAAAAAAACAGCAATAATATCAGGCCACAGCGGTCTACATGAAAGCAGGCTGCTGTGGCAATAAATATCCCTGTTCAGCAAAAAAGAGCTTTCTATAGTGGTATATATAGGATGCATTAACCACGTATTTTGACTGTATAAAAGCAAGGCTTTATAAAAATGCGAGATCCCTTAAAGCTTTAGACAGGATCTTCAAATCAGATTCCTGTACTGTTCTGACATCAATAATGACCTTATCTTTTTCAAGCCTTGCAATTACAGGTGGATCATATGTCCTGAGCCAAGTCTCCATAAATTTTGAAGATAATTTTTCTGGAATCAGAGATATTAAACAGCTTGGCAGTTCCAGTAGCGGCAATGCTCCTCCTCCAACTTTTGAGTTTCCATCCCTAAGTTCAATAGAATAGTTTAAGCACTTAATATTACCGGCTAATCTGATCAGACGCTCAGCCTTCATTTTCAAGGATCTGTAGCTTTGACATATCATCCTTAGAGTAGGGATATCTTTCACTGCCTTATTTTCTTCCCTGTACAGTCTCAATGTCTCCTCAAGTGCCAGGAGAGTCAATTTATCTATCCTCAAGGCTCTCGTGAGCTGATTTTCCTTGATCGCATCTATAAGGTCTTTGCGCCCCAGAATGATACCTGCCTGAGGCCCGCCTAAAAGTTTATCGCCACTAAAGGTTACTAAATCAGCCCCTTGTAACAATGATTCCTGTACTGTTGGTTCCTTGTTATAAATATATTTTGAAAGATCAAAGATACATCCACTGCCCAGATCTTCCATAATTGGTATATTGTATCGCTTGCCCAGTTTTGCAAGATCATTCAAGGGGACCTCCTCCGTAAAACCCACAATCTGAAAATTGCTTGTGTGTACCTTCAATAAAAGTGCTGTTTCCTCTCCAATCATTTCTTCATAATCATTCAGGTGGGTTTTATTTGTTGTTCCGACTTCAACCATTTTAGCCCCACTCCTCCGCATAACATCCGGTATTCGAAAAGACCCTCCTATTTCAACCAGCTGTCCCCTGGAAACAATAACCTCGCGCCCCTTTGCCAGCGTATCAAGGCAGATAAGAACCGCAGCAGCATTGTTGTTCACTACCATAGCGGCTTCTGCGGACGTCAGCTCTTTAAGTATTTCCTCCACATGTACATATCTGCTCCCTCTTTTTCCCTGCGCCAAATCATATTCAAGGTTGCTGTAAAAGCCTCCTATTTCTTTCAATCTTCTCAAAACCTTATCAGCCATATTGGATCGTCCTAAATTTGTATGAACGACTATACCCGTGGCATTAATGACCCTTTTCAGACTTGGCTGTGATATTTTATTTAATCTCTCTTTGACTTGGATCAAAACGTTTTCAATGTCAATTGTAGAATTGTCCGCCAATTCACCAGACTGGATTTCTCTTCGGAGCTCATCAAGGATTTCATGAATGGACTTTAAAACCACGCTTCGTGGATAAACAGGGAGCAGTTCTTCTATCTTTGGATTTAATAACAGACGATCCACGGAAGGTATTTTCCTATATAACTTCTCCTTGTCATTGCTCATCACAAAATTCTCCTTCGTAGCAATTGGTTTAGAAGAGCACGCTTTATCATTTCAAAACAAAACAGCATACATTTATTAATATAACACTCTGCTCTGATTGAAGAGTTTAAGCCCGGCCATAAAACTTCGGAATGGGATATAAAATAAAATATGGTTTCAAAAAGAGCAATTTCTATTCAAGTTTCTTTTAAAGTATTCAGCCTGTCTGTCTTAGCAAACCTTCTGGAAATAATATGACAGATTTTTAATGGCGTCAAATAAGCTGTTCAAAAAAGCAAATAAACATGAACAATTGGCTATTAAAAATATCAATACAAAATGTGGCAATAAATCACTTGCAAAATAATGCTATCATATGCTAAATAACAATTTTTATGGTGGGTGTAGCTCAGCTGGCAGAGCACTGGGTTGTGGCCCCAGCGGTCGTGGGTTCAAATCCCATCACTCACCCCATAAAGTTCTTTCAAAAGTTTGACAGTCGGGTGATCAGGACTCAATTTTCCTAACGAATTGATTTTTTAATGAATAGTTGATAATAAAACAACCATTCAACTGGTTAACAATCTCAAAATACGCACCAATTTGTAAATAAATAACGTGGTATGTCTCTTATTTCTGAACCCATAAATGTATAATTTTCCTATTGACGCGGGCTTATTTTTGTATTAATCAAAACTTTGGGCTTAAAAATGGCTGTAATTATTTAATCAAACTTCAATTAAATTATTAAAAGGGGGAAGCTATGAAGAGTGGTAAATGGTTTTTGGTTTTGCTTTTAGGAATGGTTTTGATGGGCTTGCCATTAATGAATGGCAGTGCAAAGGCTGCAGATTTTAATCTTACCTACAGCAACTTTTTTCCACCGACCCATTTCAATGGCAAATTGGGAGACACATGGGCAAAAGAGATTGAAAAACGTACTGATGGCAAAGTCAAAATCACCTACTTTCCTGGCGGATCATTGCTCAAGGGCGCGGCTATTTTTGATGGAGTCGTTAAAGGTGTAACAGATATAGGCATGTCATGTTTTGCCTATACCCGTGGAAGATTCCCAGCAATGGAAGCTCTTGATCTTCCTATGGGATATCCCACCGGCTATGCGGCAACTATGGTTGCAAATGATTTTTATAAAAAGTTTAAACCGGAAGAGCTGGACAAAGTTGAAATTCTGTACATCCATGCACATGGTCCTGGCCTTCTTCATACTAAAATGGCTATAAATACTCTTGAAGACCTCAAAGGCAAAAAGATTCGAGCCACCGGCTTAAGCGCCAAAGTGGTAGATGCCCTTGGTGCCGCAGCTGTCGGCATGCCTCAGGGGGGCACCTATGAGGCACTTCAGAAGGGTGTTGTTGAAGGTACCTTTGGTCCTATCGAAGTATTGAAGGGATGGAAACAGGGTGAAGTTATCAAATATACAACCGATTGTTTCTCTGTCGGATATACAACAGCCATGTATGTAGCGATGAACAAAAAGAAGTGGGATGCACTTCCGGCAGATATCAAAAAGGTCATTGAAGAAGTCAGCAATGAATGGATACCCAAGCATGCTGAAGGATGGGATACTGCAGACGCTGAAGGCCGTGCGTTCAGTGCAAGCCTTGGAAATCAGTTTATTACCCTTTCCGAACAGGAAAGCGCCCGCTGGGCCGAAGCAGTCGATCCGGTTATCGATGAATATGTTAAGGCACAAGAGGCTCAGGGACACCCGGCCAAAGAATATGTTCAGTTTATAAAAGACAGTATTAAGAAATACAGTAAGAAGTAATTTGGTAAAACCATAATTGGGGGTTGCCGTTTATAAAATGGCGACCCCATAGCATTTTTTACATTGAGGTGATGAAATGGGTTCTGGTTCAATACAAATTCGGCGCTTGGCTGATTTTCTAAATCTCATTGCTGGCTGGGCCTTGATATTCATGACATTTCTTACCTGTGCGGATGTTATACTGCGAATCTTCAGATTCCCTATCCCCGGCACCTATGAAGTAGTCGGGTTTTTAGGAGCAGTAGTGGCATCCTTTGCCATGGCCCACACCACAATAATGAGGGGTCATGTCGCAGTGGAAGTCCTGACTGAACAGCTTTCTGATAAGACTCAGAGAATAATATTTGTCGTTACCAGTGCGCTTAGCATTTTGCTGTTTATCCTGCTTGCATATGAATGCTTTCGATTCGGAAATGACCTCAGGATTGAAAACGAGGTTTCTTTAACCCTTCAGATACCATTTTTCCCTGTGCTTTATGGTATTTCCTTTTCGTCGATAGTAGTATGCTTTGTTATTTTCGTTGATTTCTGGAAAGTTCTCTTAGGAAAAGAAAAGCCTTGGTTTCCGTGGAAAAAATAATTTCTGTTAGAAAACATTATAATATTTTGTCTCAACCCGTGTAAGGAGAAGTGGTATGAATCCAACAACAGTGGGCCTGATTGGATTGGCAATTCTGGTAATTTTTCTTTTCTCTCGCATGCCTGTGGCTTTTGTTATGGGCCTCTTGGGGGTAGTAGGATTCAGTTATGTGGTATCCTTCGAAGGTGGCATGAGGATGCTCGCAAAGGACTTTTTTGATATATTCGGATCTTACAGCCTGACAGTTGTCCCGCTTTTTATGCTAATGGGGCAAATAACATTCCATGCAGGAATAAGCAGTCGTCTTTTCGATACCGCATATAAGCTTATCGGTCATCTTCCAGGCGGTTTGGCAATGGCGGCCGTAGCCGCTTGCGCCGGGTTTGCCGCAATCTGTGGTTCAACAAACGCAGCGGCTGCTACCATGGGGACAGTTGCCCTGCCTGAAATGAAAAGATACAAATATGATGATGAACTTGCTACAGGAACAATCGCAGCAGGAGGAAGTCTTGGCATCCTGATTCCTCCCAGCGTAATATTCATTGTTTATGGTATTCTCACTGAACAATCAATAGGAAGTCTTTTCATTGCCGGAATTGTACCTGGTATACTCCTGAGCCTTTTGTTTGTCTCAGCTATATATGTCTGGGTAAAAATAAAGCCTGAAACGGCGCCGCGCGGGCCAAAAACAACTCTAAAAGAAAAACTTGTCTCATTGGCTGGAGTTGGAGACACGCTTATTTTATTTATACTTGTTATGGGCGGCCTGTTTGCCGGTTTTTTTACCCCTACAGAAGCAGGTGCAGTCGGTGCTGGAGGTGCAATCCTGCTTGGATTTATCCGAAGACGTCTCACATGGAAAGGATTTATACAGGCGGCCATTGAAAGTACCAGGATATCATGTATGGTTCTTGTTATTGTTGCCGGTGCAACCATGTTCGGGCATTTCCTTGCAATAACGAGGATTCCATTTGCTCTGGCCACCTGGGTAAGCGAGCTTGCAATGCCGCACTGGGCAATTATGGCCTTCATCATCTTTTTATACCTTGTTGGCGGAGCATTTGTTGATGCCCTTGCCCTTATACTTTTAACAATCCCCATATTCTATCCGGTTGTAACAAGTATGGGATATGACCCGATCTGGTTCGGAGTTATTATAGTGTTGGTTACACAGATGGGAGTTATTACGCCTCCCGTGGGTGTAAATGTATATATAGTCAACGGTATTGCAAAGGATGTCCCCTTAATGACTATTTTCAGAGGAGCTGTTCCTTTTCTCATTGCTATTATTCTCTGCTCCTTGATAATGATCCCATTTCCGCAAATCGCTTTGTTTCTGCCGAAACTTATGAATTAACATAAATATTTTATTACTGCTTGTGTCTAATGGAATAATTCCATTAGACACAAGTAAAAGATTCATCCTGACTTCCAGCATATTGATCACAAAATTGTAACAAGCCTTTCTTCAACCCACAAATAAAGCCTGATAAATCCTTTCACGCCTCACTGGCAGAGCATATTAAAGACTCGTCTGCCTCTGGCCGATTAAACCTGATGCAGGGTGCACATACCTGAAAAATACATTATAAAATTCATCCGTTGATCAAGCGAACCAGTGTTGAATCCTTACAATAATCAATTATATTCAGGCATCCATAATCCTGATGAATATGGAACATTTGGGCGGGGCTCAAACCAAGGGCACAGCAAATAATAATACGATTTATTCCTCCATGACCAACTATTATAATATCTTTTCCCTTGTGTTCCGATAAAATTCTATCAAAACAGCTCATGATTCTCCTGGAAAAACTGTCAATTGATTCTCCACCACCCGGAGCCTTATACTTAAGCAAATCTGCCTTGCGCTTATCAAGTTCTTCCGGAAATAACTTCTTAATTTCGGAAAATATCAGTCCTTCCCATTCTCCGAAATACATCTCTCTCAGCTCAGCTAAGGAGTGATGTGGGACATCATGATACTGAGCAATAAGGCGGCCACCTGTTATACTTCTCTTTAAATCACTTGAATAAATCGCCCCGGGCTCTAACCAGCGAAGGCGCTCCGCCATCTGTTGCATTTGAAGTAACCCGATATCAGTCAACTCTGCATCTGTATAACCATATACGGGGAATTTCTCAAATCCTTTTACTTGCCCGTGCCTTACGATATACACCCTGCTTATACGCTTCATAACTTTCTTTCCTTAAATAAAAATTTACTGATAGGCACATAATAAAATCTTTAACATCCCATGGCAGCCCTTATTTTATTCTTGCATATACAGTGCGTATAATCCATGGCATGTAATTAGAGTATTCAGCACACTTTTCTGACGATACTAAGCTTGATGGCCTTTTAAAAGTCGAAAAATTCCATTTTCCGTCATTCCGAAGAAGAGACTGTGTCGCAATTAGAAAAAATATCCCAGCCAGCCAAAGGCTGTTAAAAGGCTGATAAAATTCCGAATCACGCTGCGGCGGGGTGAGGAATCTTAATCCCGCCTGGGCGGGACTGAATTTACTGAAATCAAGATTTCTCCCGGAGTTTATCCCGATGAAAATCGGGCCTTGAAAGTTTACCCGCCAATCTTTGTGGTGGGTTTACCCGCCAATCTTTGTGGTGGGTTTACCCGCCAATCTTTGTGGAGGGTTTACCCGCCAGTCTTTGTGGAGGGTTTACCCGCCAGTCTTTGTGGAGGGTTTACCCGCCAGTCTTTGTGGAGGGTTTACCCGCCAATCTTTGTGGAGGGTTTACCCGCCAGTCTTTGTGGTGGTGTTATACCCTGCTTGAAGCGGTACCGGAGTGACTAATTTTTTCAAATTTGTCAAGCTTGCATCTTGAAATAATTTAACTTTATTTATGAAAGACTTATTCATTACTTAATTTAGTATTCTGATCAAGCACTTAAAAATATACACATGAATCATATTTTCATTAATACCGGTTGCTGAGAAATCTGTCAAAGATATTAATATAAATTGGAATGAGTGTTTTGTATTTCGGATTTAGGGCTTTATTGAAACCAACAAATGTTGTATAAACTCCAATTAGAAAACCTCTTTTCAATAGCCATTTATGATTAACGGTCTCGTAAGGGATAAAATGCCAGGCTGAACCGATAAATTACAATTTACAGTTCAAAGATAATTCACTAATTTTGTGCGGAAACCATAAAATGTCAAAAAAAGATTGTTTCGGGGTCCTGAATAAGGTTTTTCCAGCAGGCAAAGAAGGCCTCAGGGAACCTGGCCCTGATTGCATGAACTGTAATGACCGAAAGGAATGCCTGCAAAAGGCATTAACAACCCATGAAGGCATTAGCTTTAGGAGTGAAATCGCTGACCGTATTCCTGCTAAAGGCTTTGTTGAACGAATAAAAAGGTGGTCTTACAGAAAAGACCTTGACAGACAAAAACTCAAAAACTAAGGCAATAAAAAATGACTGTTGTGCTGACCTGTCCTTACTGTAATTTCTCAAAAAAGATCCCCAAAGAAAA
>Ga0209408_1000151_pt1 | contig 58514 bp, 49 predicted proteins | sample AD_UKC107_MetaG_FD_184422 | JGI IMG/M metagenome (GOLD analysis project Ga0209408, IMG submission 184422) | Active sludge microbial communities of municipal wastewater-treating anaerobic digesters from Hong Kong - AD_UKC107_MetaG (SPAdes)... | ecosystem: Engineered > Bioreactor > Anaerobic >... | reverse complement strand
CTGACGGATGAAGTTTGCAAGCCACGTCGAGGAGATCGACATCTCCGGGATAAGAAAGAGCTTTGAGGGGGCGGGGCCGGGAGCGATTAACCTCGGCCTGGGGCAGCCCGACTTCGACACCCCCGACCACATCAAGCGGGCGGCGATCGAGGCGATCGAGGAGGGGTTCACCGGATACACCATGAACCTGGGAACCGCCGAATTGAGGGAGGCCCTATCGGAGAAGTTTCGGCGGGAGAACGGCCTCGACTACGCCCCGGGCGAGATCATGGTCACGAGCGGCGCAAGCGAGGCGCTCTTCCTCGCCATCGCCGCCGTCGTCGAGAAGGACGACGAGATACTGATGGGAGATCCCGGCTTCGTCTCCTACGCGGCTCTGGCCAGGGTGACCCACGGAAGGCCCGTCGCCGTCCCCATGGACGAGAGGTTCCACCTCACCGCCGAGGCCGTCGCCGAGAAGATAACGCCGAGGACGAAGGCCCTCGTCGTCAACTCTCCAAACAACCCCACCGGCTCGGTCCAGACGAGAGATGAGCTCCGGGCCCTGGCGGAGCTGGCCGAGGACCACGGGTTCGCCCTCATATCCGACGAGGTCTACGAGCACTTCATCTACGAGGGAGAGCATGTGAGCCCCGCCCTCTACTCTGATCACGTAATCACCATCAACGCCGTCTCCAAGACCTACGCCATGACCGGCTGGAGGCTCGGCTACCTGGCGGCTCGGGGCGAGGCCTTGGAGAACATGCTCAAGATCCACCAGTACGTCCAGGCCTGCGCCTCGTCGGTCTCCCAGAGGGCTGCCCTGGCGGCCGTCAGCGGTCCTCAGGATTGTGTCCGGGAGATGAGAGACGAGTTTCAGAGGAGGAGGGACGTCCTCGTCAGTGGGCTTCGGTCGATGGGGATCGAGATCCAAAAGCCCGAGGGGGCCTTCTACGCCTTCCCGAAGGTGGGGGACGGAAACGAGGTCGCCGCCAGGCTGATCAAGGGCGGTGTGGTGACGGTTCCAGGGTCCGCCTTCGGCTCGGTGGGCAAAGATCACATCAGGATCTCTTATGCCGCTTCCATGGCCGATATAAAAACGGCTCTCGCGCGGATGGGAGAAATTCTTTAAATAGGAGCCGTGTTATTCGTCCGGAAGGTGACGAGATGAAAGAGCAGGTGGAGACGAGAGAGCTTAAAGAGGGAAGGTACGTGATCATCGACGACGAGCCGTGCGTCATCAAGAGCATAGCCAAGTCCAAGCCGGGAAAGCACGGCGCCGCCAAGGCGAGGGTGGACGCCGTCGGGATCTTCGACGGCCAGAAGAGGTCCATCGTCCAGCCGGTGACGGCCAAGGTTTACGTTCCGATCGTGGAGAGGAAGTCCGGCCAGGTTCTGACGATCGGTGATACTTCGGCCCAGCTGATGGATCTCGGCGACTACAGCACCATAGACGTTCCCATCACCGAAGACGATCGACAAAAGCTGGAAGAGGGGAAGGAAGTCCCCTATCTGCTCGTCATGGGCAGGACCAAGATGGACATACGTTAACCCGAATGTTCAACCTATCCAATTTTGCGGACGCCAACGCCGACCCGGAGGAGGCGGAGTTTGTGATCGTGGGGGCTCCCTTCGATGCCACCACCTGCTTTCGGTCCGGGACCCGAGAGGGGCCGGACGCCGTGCGGCGGGCGTCTTACAACTTCGAGACTTACGTTCATCGGCACGCCATAGATTTTAGGGATATCAACGTCGCCGATCTCGGAAACCTCGACCTGGGGGCAGACCCGGCCTATGCCAGGGAGACGATCCGGGACAGCTTCGCCTTCATCCCCGAAAAGGCGACGCCGATATTCATCGGAGGCGAGCACTCCATCACCCCGCCGATCGTCGCCGAGGTGGCCCGACGAAGCCGCGGCGAAATCGGCGTCATCGTCCTGGACGCCCACCTCGACCTTCGGAAGGAGTATGGCGGTACAAAGCTTAGCCACGCCTGTGCCAGCCGCCACATCCTCGAGACCGACGGGGTCGCAGGATACGCCTCGATAGGGATCAGGTCCGGCGACATGAAGGAGTACATCTGGGCCGAGGAGCACGACGTCCATTATCACTCCAGCGACGAGGTCCGGGAGAGGGGGATTGAGGCGGTCTTGAAAGACGCACTGAAGGAGGTCGGGCGCGAGGAGATCTATCTATCCATCGACTTCGACGCCATCGATCCCGCCTACGCTCCGGGGGTTGGAACCCCTGAGCCCTTCGGCCTATCTTCCTGGGACGTCCGGCACGTCGTCGATAAAGTAGCCCCCAGGGCCGTCGGCCTCGACGTCAACGAGATAGCGCCCCAATTCGACGGCGGCCAGACCGCATCCCTGGGCGCAAAGCTGATCCGGGAGTTCATCGCCGCAAAAGCTGCGGCGAATAGGTAATTCACTCTTCTCCAAAGTAGTCCAGATCGACCTTCTTAACCCTGTAAGTTGCGACGTCGGCAACGCCTATGTCGTGATCTATCATGAACTGGGCGAGCTGTTCCCCATCGATCAGGACTATCTTTGGCTGCTGGATGGTCTTGACGTAATCTTTCGCATCTTTTGAGAATTGCGAAGTCGTAATCATAACTCCTTTTCCGGCCCTGTTTCCCATCAGGCTGCCAGCAAAGGCCTGAACAGTCGGCCTCCCCACCGTTCCCTCCCATCTCTTGGCTTGGATGTAAACGGCGTCGAGGCCGAGCTTATCCTCCTTGATGATGCCGTCTATGCCGCCGTCGCCGCTTCTGCCGACGGCTTCACCCGCATCCTTTCGGGAACCTCCATAGCCCATTGCCACAAGCAGGTCCACCACAAGCTTCTCAAAGAAATCTGGGGAACATCCCATTATCCGGTCGAGGAGATCTTGGGCCAGATCTCGTCTAAGGTCCTGGTAGCTGGTCTCCAAAATCTCTTCAGGGGTTTTTGTCTTGCCGGTGGCATCTTCACTGAGGTCATTTTCGTCATCTTTGGATGACCCACCATGAAACTCCAGAAATTCGGGATATTGCTTAAGATATTTGACGTTGATATCGGGCGGGTTCTCTCGCAGGACTGCCATACCACGATCGTTAATCCGGAACCTACCCCTTCCCGTGCTCTCCAGAAGTCCGGCCTTTTTAAGGTATGTTCTGGCCCATCCTACCCTGTTGTCGAACTTGGCTTGCCTTCCGCTGGGAAGAAGCTCGCGCCTATCCTCGCCGTTCAGCTCAAATTGATCTGCCAAAGTTTCTATTATCTCGTGAAGGCTGTGCTCTTCTTCGTCTCCCAACGCCTTCAAGAGCGGGAACAAAAAGCTTTGGAAATCTGGAACCGCCATCTCTGCCGACCTCGCCACATTCTCTATTTCAGTCCAGATAATTAAGTTCTGTGCTGCCAGGTGACCGTCTTTCCTTCCCCCCTCCTCTCGATCCACTCCTCAGCATCTCCTCGAAACCCCCGGCACGTCCTCGCGCCTCACCTCCCGAACGTCCCCGTCCTTGAGGCAGAAGAGCCGCGCCCCCAGCTTCGGCCGAAAGAGGTCCCGCGCCGGGCGGAGGGTGGTCTGCGGCTAGAGGAGCTGATGGAGACCGACACAAACCCATCACGATCGATGCCGGCCCCGCAATCTCCTTTTTCCTTTCACATCGTTTTCAGGAATCTTCAAACCCCAGATCCATGGGATTGCTCACCTTTGGATAGAGCTCAGTCCTCGCCGGCTTTCCGGTATCGTACACGAAGACGTCTGCCGCCGCTTGGCCGCCCGCGGGTACGAAATTGACCGATCCGGACCCAACGCCCATGATCTTGCCGCTCTCATCGTACGTTATCACGCTCAGCGAGACCCACTGTACGTCTCTGTCCAAACTGTTTTTTATAACACCCGTGACCCTGGGCAAGAACTGATCAGACAAATAAGCCACCCGCTCCGCAGTCAGTGGGTTTCTGATCGGCATCTCCACCGGCTTCGCCGAGAAGGAATCGATGTCGATCTCCACTCTGTCAACCTTCATCCCTCTCGGTATCTGCAGATTGCCTGTAACTCCCATCCTCTCTCCGGCGAAGACCAGCCCGATAATACCAGAGCCCGTTCCCAAGACCCTCTCCTCTCGGTCGTAGGCGACCGCCCGATAGTTGGCGCTGTATAAAGAGTGAACTTCGCTGGGGTTATCTGCGACGAAGGCGTAATAAACAGTCCCTGTGGCTTGTTGAACGAACCCCACCGCCTCGATGCTGAGGGCCTCCTTCACGGGCTCAACGACGGAGCAGGCCTCTTCCAAATTCTCTAAGTTGACGACCTTCAACCAGCCCGAAGGGTCAAGGAAGACCGAGTGCTGGTAGAAGGAAGGATATAGTTCCACCTTGGCGGGAACTCCTCTGGATGAGATCCACACCGTCACCCCCGTCCGATCCATGGCCGGCACGAAGGTCGAGGAAGACGTGGCACCACCTCCGATTATGTTTCCATCATCGTCATAGGCGACGGCGGTGACCATCACGTTTGAGACCGACCTTCCCATAGAGTTCTCGATGATCCCGGTGACCATGGGGGCTGACTGATAAGGTATGTAGGCAGCCTCCCCTGGCTTGAGGGGGTTTTCGATCAGCTCGGTGTATATCGCCTTCTCAGCCGTGATTACAGCCTCGAACTTTGCGATCTCTTCAGTCTCCGGCACTCTGACGACCGCGCCTACGCCGAGCCTCTCTCCCGGAAATAGAACGGCGATACAGCCTGAACATCTTCCCAGCTCCGTTCCATTCTCGCTATAGGCCGTCGCCTGGTATAGATTTCTCTCAAGGGCGATATTCTGGTTTGGGTTCTCCACGATGAAGACGAAGTCGACCAGCGCCCTGTTGGAGTGGCTGTACGACCACCCCTGGTCCACCACCAAAGGCGGCTGGAATTCTATCGAATCCGACGCATTCTCGGCCGCCTCGACGGGCATCAAAGATCCGCCTAAATTCCCGATAAATAGCAGAAATAAACCAATCCATCCGATCCTCATACTATCCCCGCCCACGAGTATGATTGTATCAGATAAAAAATTTTGGTTGTAACTCGCGACGTGCGCCTATCTTTAACGGTCTTTCTAGGATTGGCCCAAAACCGCCCTTCGGCCTGTCTTCTAACCGGTTCGGCCCTCAGGAATAGCACAACCCGAGGGCCGTAGGATGTGATATCTTGGGGTAGAGCTCCAGCCGTGCCGGTTCGCCTGCGACGTACATCTCGACCTCAACGGCCGCTTCTCCGCCCGCAGGCACGAAAGTGGTGTATCCAGATCCCGTGCCAACGATCTCGCCGTCGTCGTCGTAGGCTATCGCGCTCAACGACAAATGCTGTATCTCTTTATCCAGGGTGCTGCTCACGATCCCCGTGGCCTTGGGAAAGAACGAGCCGGGCACGTAAGCCACCCGTTCTATGGACAGGGGGTTTCCGATCGGCAGCTCGATCGTCTCGGCCGAGAATGGATCGATATCTACCTCCAGCCTGGCCACGTCTGCTCCCTCCAAAATATCCATCTCGCCTGTCACCCCCAGCCTCTCTCCCGGAAATACCAGCTCGGTCAGGCCGGAGGTGGTCCCCAAGACGACCCCTTCCTCGTCGTAGGCCACCGCCCGATAGTCGGCGAAGTAGACGGCTCGGACCTCGTCGGGATTTTCGACCACGAATGCGTAATGAAGTCTTCCAACGGGTTCTTGAACGAACCCCACAGCCACCAGGCTGAGCAGCTCATCTACGGCTTCATCGAGAGAGACGACCTCTTCCAGAGACTCGACGGTGATGGATTTAAACACTTCAGATTGATCTTTGAACTCGGATTGCTGGACGAAAGCGGGATACAGCTCCACCTTCGCAGGCTCCCCTCGAGAGGCCACTTCCACCTCCACTCCGGTCTGTCCCCTGGCTGGCACGAAGTTAACGAACCTGTTAACTCCTCCGCCTACGATGCGTCCCTCTTCGTCGTAGGCGACAGCGTAGATCCAAAGGTTATCCACAGACCTGGCCATGGGGTTGTTGATCGTTCCTGTGACCTTGGGGATGAAACCTTTAGGTACGTATGTGACGCCCTCCGCAGTGATCGGGTTCTTCGTCAACTCGGTTTCTACAGATCTGCCGGGATATATCTGGACGTCCAGCTCTGCTACGTCTCTTGCACCGGGTACGGTCGTGAAGGCCACCACGCCCAGCCTTTCCATCGGAAAGAGGATGGAGATCCAGCCGAAAGCCGTTCCCAGGACTGTTCCCTCCTCATCGTAAATCGCCACTTGGTATCTGCTGCCCTCAAAGGCGATCTTCTGGTTGGGGTTTTCGACGATGAAGACGGGGCAGACCAGTTTTTTGTCGTAGTGGTCGTAATAGTACGACTTGCTCACAACGATCGGATCCTGCAGATCCTCCGTCATGCTGAGATCTCCGGCGGCATCTATGGCAATCGTGCACCCGACAAAATATCCGACGACCAACAGAAGCAAGTTAATCCGTCTGAACCACATGCTACCTCCTCTTTCTCCTCTTATTGGAGGAGCTTCAATTACATAAAAATTGTGGGTGTAATTCGAAGGGAACGTAAAGAGATGACTGCCGATTTAACACGTTTTCCGGACGTTGCGTAAATTACGAATTCATCCTTTTAAAAACGCCTTCTCGAAATGACAGACCAGCGCTTTCAAGCCTGGACAGAGGTCGTTTTGGTATCTCTGAAATATCACCTTATCCTCGACCGGGCACTCCGCTTTTGAGCCTCGGCGACCGCAACCCCGAAGATGAAAACCGCGCTGACGTTCGGTAAAAGCGCGAGGATGGCGATGCTCCTTGCGAGAAGCGGCGCATCCGTCCTCGGGCTGATGGGCTTTTCTGCACCCTCATCCGGCTGACATCCAAAAGTTCAGCAGGAGCACGTCTCGCCTTGATCCAGTCGGAGACCTCTATCGTAAACCCCTATTGTAAACCGCTTTTTCGTCCCAACCTGAATCGAAGCTGATCGCACCGGGGTCCGACTAAAGTCAGAATCTATGATAATATTAACAATGTAATCTAAAAACTTCAATCCATATTCATCACCGCAACGATATCTATAAGGCTTTCAGGCGTCGAATTAAGACCGATGGTCATCATCATAACCATTCATCCGCTTTCATAACCCATATGAAACTGTATCAAATCTCTTTTTATATCCCCGAGGGCGTCCTCATTGCAGAGAGATCGGAGGTCATCTCCGAGGGCTGCGGGCAGATAGGACCAGACAGGAATCAGATCGAATCGGATGCGAATCTGATCATAATCCTCAAGTCGGACGCAGCGGCTCTATGAGAACCGAGGAAGAAGGATAAAATTTCGTATATAATAACACGTGTATGATAGATATCGGGTGAAGATCCATGAAAGATTCAAAACTCAGAGCTTGCAGCATCAGGCCGGTGGCCTTGGCCGCCCTCGCCGCCTTACTCCTCCTGGCGTTCTTGGTACCGCCGGCCCTGGCGGCCGACCCTTCCGGCGCGATCACCATCGAGGAAAATCCCGCAGCTGCTGTCGACTTCATCTGGGTGCTGATGTGCGGATTTCTGGTTATGTTCATGCAGCCCGGGTTCGCTATGCTGGAGACGGGGTTCACAAGATCTAAGAACGCCGCCAACATAATGATGAAAAACCTGATGGACTTCTCCATCGGCGCTCTCGCCTACTGGGCGGTCGGCTTTGGAGTGATGTACGGCACCGCTGAGGCGATAACCGGAGTGATGGGCTGGGGCGGCTTCTTCCTCACCGGGGAGGCCTACGACGTTTCGATGATCGAGTCCTGGTTCTTCCAGATGGTCTTCGCGGCGACGGCAGCCACGATAGTCTCCGGCGCCGTGGCCGAGAGGTGCAAGTTCAGCACCTACCTCATCATCAGTGCTCTGGTCACTGCCGTGATCTATCCCCTATACGGCCACTGGGTCTGGGGCGGCGGCTTCCTATCTCAGATGGGGGCCCTGGACTTTGCGGGGTCCGGCGTCGTCCACGCCCTCGGCGGGTGGGTCGCCCTGGCGGGAGCGCTCCTCCTCGGCCCGCGGATCGGCAAGTACCAGAGGGACAGAACGCCGAATGCCATCCCAGGCCACAGCATAACTCTCGGCACCCTGGGCGTCTTCATCCTCTGGTTCGGATGGTACGGGTTCAACTGCGGCAGTACCCTTGTCGGAAACGATTTGAGGGTCTCAGTCATAGCCGCCAACACCACTCTCGCCGCCGCTGCGGCCATGGTGGTTGCCACGTTCATCACCTGGGCCTGGCACGGAAAGCCTGATGTCGGCATGGCAGGAAACGGGGCGATCGCGGGCCTCGTCGCCATCACCGCGGGCTGCGCCTGGGTCACGCCCCCTGCCGCGGTCCTGATCGGGATCATCGCCGGGGGTCTGGTGGTGGCCAGCGTCTGGTTCCTGGACTGGAAGCTTCACATCGACGACCCCGTCGGTGCGATCAGCGTCCACGGTACCAACGGGGCCTGGGGCCTTCTGGCCCTGGGAATCTTCGCCGACGGGAGCTACGGCGAGGTTGCAGGGCTGCTGCATGGCGGATCCGGCTTCTTCGTCGCCCAGGTGATCAGCGTCGTCGTGAACTTCGCGTGGGCCTTCGGCCTCGGCCTAATAATATTCTTCATATTGAAGAAGACTGTAGGGATCCGGGTTGAGGCTGCCGAAGAGATAGCAGGTCTTGATCTGAGCGAGCACGGGATGGTGGCCTATCCGAACTTCATCTATTCCGAGACCGGCAGAGGTGATTAAAGTGAAAGAGGTCAAAGCGATCATCAGGACGACCACCTTTGAGGCGGTCAAGAAAGCCCTGGACGAGAAGGGCTACGTCTCGATGACCGTAACCGAGGTCAAAGGGCGCGGAAAGCAGAAGGGGATCACCCAGCAGTGGAGAGGCGCAGAGTACATTGTTGACATGATCCCCAAGACCAAGATCGAGATGGTGGTGAAAGACGAGGAGGTCCAGGAGGTCGTGGACACCATCTGCTCCGTCGCCAAGACGGGACAGATCGGCGACGGAAAGATCTTCATAAGCCCCGTCGAGGAAGCCATCAGGGTGCGGACGGGCGAGCACGGAGAAGAGTCTCTCTGAGGGCGCGGGGGCTTTCCCTGAGGTCGGAGTGGGGGGCCTCTAAAGGGAAAGAGCCCCTTCCCCTCTGCTCTCCTCATTCTTCGATCCTCTTTTCTGATCCATTTTCAAATGCGCAATGCGACCGTGCAGTTAATCTATCTTTCAAAAGCATTCTGGTGACCGGATATGAAAATTCACTACCTTCAGCACGTCCCCTTCGAGGACATGGCGATGATCGAAAGCTGGGCGAAAGAGAAGGGCCACGACATATCGAGAACTCTTCTCTTCGAGGGCGAAGCCCTTCCAGAGCTCGAGAAGTTCGACTGGCTGGTGATCATGGGCGGTCCCATGAACATCCACGAGGACGACAAGTACCCCTGGCTCGCGGCGGAGAAGAGTTTCATCCGAGAGGCGATCGAGGGGGGAAAGGTCGTCCTCGGGATCTGTCTTGGAGCCCAGCTCATCGCAGACGTCCTCGGCGGAAAGGTCAGAAGAAACGATCATCGGGAGATCGGCTGGCACCCCGTCAGCCTGACGCCGGAAGGGTCGAGATCGGAGATATTCGGCGTCCTTCCCGAAAGGTTCGTCGCCCTCCAGTGGCACGGCGACACCTTCGACCTCCCGCCCGGCGCGGCATGGATGGCGAAGAGCGAGGCGTGCGAAAATCAGGCCTTCCAGCGCGGAAAGACCATCGGCCTGCAGTTCCATCTGGAGGCCTCGATGGATAGCATCAACGACCTCATCAAGAACTGCTCTGACGAGCTATCGGGCGGCGGCGATTACGTTCAGAGCGATAGAAAGATCCTCGCAGGCGTCGACGTCATCCCCGAGATGAACGGGCTCATGGCCCGTTTTCTGGACGAGATGGAGAGGCGGTACGGCGTTTAAGCGAGCTTTTTTTGATCTTCGCCTCATTTTTGATTTTAGTTTCGATCGGCTCTGGATCTCCGCTTCTGGACCTCTGCCATCAAAATCCCGAAGAGGAATGCAACACCAACGTTGGTGAATAAGGCGAGACCGGCCATGCTTCCCGTGAGAAGGGGCGCGTCCGTCTTCAGGCCGCATCGAGCAAGCTCCAGGGCGACAAAGAGGAGGAGCGCCCCGAATAGCCCTATCGGCAAAAGCGCCAGTGCATCAGGGCCGGCAAAAAAGAATGCCACGAAGAGAAGGATGACCCCGCCGATGACGGTGGCAATGCCCGTCTCAGCTCCGAACCGGCGGTGGGCTGCAAGGCCGCCCGCTCCGTGACACATCGGAAACCCGCCGAAGGGGACGGAGACGAGGTTCATGACGCCCATGGTGACGCAGAGCTGGTCGGGCTCGATCTTCTTTTTGAATAGGTCCTCGGCGGTGAGAGCGGCCGCCACCGTGGCGTTGGTGAGGGCGAGGGGGATCTGGGGCAGAACGAGGTGCCATCCCGACCAGAGAAAGTCGGCGATATCGGGAAATGGAAGAAGGCCGATCGAGAACGTCTGAATCTCGGGGGCGCCTTTGGCGAAGAGGCCGTATCCGATGCCGACTCCGAAGACGACGAGAGTGGATAGGTCGGGAAGACCTCTCTGACTTTTGGCGACTAGGAAGAGAAGGACGATGCCGATGGATGCCGCCGAGAAGAATAAGTCCTGGCTGATGAAACCCAACGATGTCTTGAGAAGAATGAGCCCGAGGCCCAGCTGGACCCCGCGGACGACGCTCTCAGGAATCAAACCCTGCAGGCGCTTGAATCCCCGGAAAAGCCCGAGGGCTAAGAGCGCCGCCCCCAAGATCATCCCCGAGGCCGCCAATTCACCGGAGGTCAGCTCTTCGGCGATGGCGATGGCCCCGATCGCCTTCATCGGCTCAACAGACATCGGAATCCCATATTGGATCCCCATGACGATGTACCAGACGCCGAAGAAGAGGAGGGCTGGTCCCAGGTCGACCTCCGAGACGAGGGCGGCTCCGAGGACTATGGGAAGGACCGTCCCGAAGTTTCCCATCGATCCAGAGATCTCGTGAAGGATACTGTTCAAATCGTACGATTTTTTGGGCTCGTTCATGGACTGGAGATATTTATGGACCTGCACGCTATATGTCCATGACGCCGTGGCTGCCATCACCCAAAACTTTTTCACATATAAGTATCAGATATTGCAGTCAGGTGGAAGACTTGAGAATGTCGATCATTATCTTGGTTTTGACGATGGTGTCTTTTCTGCCCCTGACATCGCAGGCGGCCACCATCACAGTAGGCCCCGAAGGATGCGACTACGCAAGCATCCAGGCGGCCATCGACGCGGCCAGCCCCGGCGACACGGTCGAGGTCCAGAGCGGCACATACCGCGAAAATGTAAACGTGAACAAGCCCTTGGTTTTGAAAGGTGTGGAGATGCCCGTGGTTGACGCTGGCAGGAATGGCGACGCGATCAGGCTTAGTGCAGATGGAATCTGGCTTGAGGGATTTGTTGTGATAAATGCCAGCTGCAAATACTCGCAGCCGAAAACGGGAGCCTCGGTAATTTCAACCGAGATTGGCATAGCTTACTCCATCCCATCGATCACGGTAACACAGCTGCAAGAGCTAAATGTGGGAATCAGGATAATCTCAAACGATAATATCATCATGGGCAATGATGCCAGAAACAACTACTGTGGCATCGACCTCGATTCATCCAACAATAACACCTTCGAGGGCAATGAGGCCAAAGACAACTACTACGGCATCCGCCTCTGCACCTCCAACAACAACACCATCTTGAAGAACAAAGTCAGCGATAATGAATACGGTATCGGTGCTTATCACTCAAGCAACAACGCCATTGAGAGAAACAACGCAATCTGCAACAATTATGGCGTCGGCATATTTTCCTCCGACAACAACGAAATTGAGGGCAACAATGTCACAGGCAACGACTACGGCATCAGCCTATATCCCTCCAGAGGCAACATCATGAGATCTAACCATATGTCGGGTAACCGATTTAACTTCGGAGCTTACGGCCACAACGACATCGACACCACCAACTTTGTGGACGGAAAGCCGGTTTACTATCTGGTGGGTGCATCTGACAAAGTCATCGATTCATCTTCAGATGCGGGTGCAGTCTACTGCATCGACTGCGAAAACGTTACGGTGAGAGGCCTGACCCTCAAAAATAACGAATATGGGATCTATTTCCACAACACCAGCAAATCAAGAATAGAGGATAACAACGTAACCAGCAACAACGTCTACGGCATCCGCCTCTATTCATCCAGCAACAATACTATTAAGGGCAACAACGCAACTGGCAACGACGAATACGGCATCAACCTCGTTTATTCCAGCAACAATATCATCTCGGGTAACAACGTCAGCAGCAACAACAACGATGGCATAAGCCTCTCTTCGTCCAGCAATAACACCCTGTTCTTGAACAACCTCTTGAGCAACAAAGGATACAACGCTTACGACAATAAGGGCAACCGCTGGGATAATTGCATCTCTGGGAACTACTACGGCGACTTCAACTGCACCGACTCAGACGGCGACGAGATCTGCGATTCTGCCTACGCGACTCCGGGCGGCGAAAGCGTGGACAGGTATCCGCTTGCAAGATGGCCCTGGAGGCAAGCTTGAGTTAGCCGGATCGGTTCGCAGGGGGCGAGTTTCGCATTTGGATCGTCCCAACTTCATAGAAGGTTCACGAACCTATCGGCGTTGTGGTACGAGTTCACGAGCGCATCACAGCTCCGGCGAGGGGTTTCGCATTGAAGCCCTCCTCTGTCGGGCCCGAATGTATCACCTTTCCCGCCTCCATGGGGCTTACCATGTCGCCGATGCTGACCACGTCCCGAAGGTCGTGGGTGACGACTGATGCAGGGAATCCCGAAGTCTCTGATGAATAATTTCTTGTCCAAAGCTGCGTTGCCGGGGCTCTCGGCGATCCGAGGGCTGTCGATCCCCTTATCGAAGCTCTCGAAGATGAAGACGAGTATATCCGAGAGGCGGCGATGGAAGCTTTAGAGAAGATCCAATCGGAGTAGCAGGGGGTGTGAGGCGAGAGCGGGGCGTTGATCCTCCTCCCCGCTCTGACGGTCTCATAGAGGGTTTATTCCCGTCAGCCCCTATCATCATCCTCTCGGCGGCCGGTTCTGTGAACATCGAAAAGCTTTTCATCTGTATGACTATTTTTCTTGAAGGAGCAGAGATGAAATGAGATTGAGCTTGATTTTAACGGCGTTGCTGGTGCTGGCGGCATTGGTGGTGTCCGGCGCAGCGGATGAGATAGACGGCGAGAGCGTCGATTCTTCGATTGTTAGCGTGGAGTCTGGGACTGAACGCCCAACATTCTCCAGTTATAAGATAATGGATTATCAACAGATTAATACGTTCAGCCCAGATAACACGCGAGTAGTTTATATGGGGAGAAACGATGCCGGATACTGGTATTATATAATAGCCGGACCGGAGGGGGAGATAATCGAGAAGAACGCCTATTATTCGCCTCGGGACTTCGTCTTCAGCCAGGATGGAGAACATTACGCATACAAAGTCCTCAATAACAGCAAATGGATGGCCGTAGTTGACGGTTCCGAAGGACGAGAATACGACGAGGTTTGGAATAGCATAGTCTTCAGCCATGATGGCGAAAGATATGCTTACAGTGCAACAAAGGACGGCCAAAGTTTCATGGTCGTGGATGGGATCGAATACGGGCCGTATAAATCAGTATCCGATCCCATTATAAGTTCTGGTGGGCAGCATGTGCTTTACACAATGGTCGAAGAAGGTAACGACCATTATGTGGTTGTGGACGGAGTGGTCCAGGACCTCATGGGTAGCCATCCGATCGTTAGCCCCGACGGCAGCCGGTGGGCTTATTCATTCGGTTCAATGTATACTGGATCTCCCTGCTACATCGTTCTCGACGATGACTTCATAGATCTTGGAAAAGACGAGAGCAATCGCGTTGCTCAGATGGTCTTCAGCCCGATGGGAACTCGTTTAGCTTATGACCTGGTGCCTGGTGGCAATGCGTACGGAGACCACATAGTGGTGGTCGACGGCGTTCCAGGCAAAAGATATCACGATCCAGGGGTGGGAACGATCGTCTTCAGCTCCGATGAAAGCACGGTGGCATACTGGGCCAAGGCTGAAGATGGTGGTTTCGTGATGGTGATGAACGGGGAAGAAGGCAAGATTTACAATAAAATCGGCGACCCCATCATCAGCCCCGACGGCAGTCATGTGGCCTATATAGTCGAGGAAAGCGATGGGATGTTCGTAGTCTCGGATGGAATCGAGGGCAAAAAGTACGAGAGCATATGGGGTCTGACCTTCAGCCTTGATGGTCGTCTGGCTTATGCGGCATCTGACACAAGAGACGAAGGATATGTCCATCTGGTGGTTGTGGACGGCCAGGAAGATCTAACATATCGGCATAATGGGCATTTTGCAGGGATAAGGTCCAACCTGGCCTTCAGCCCCGATGGCGAACATATAGCCTACCTCGCCAATGATGCCGGAACGGAGGAATTCGTTGTCGTGGACTCCATTCGATACGCTAATCCCTGGTGGGCTGTTTTAAAGATGGAGCCGCAGAACCTTGTTTGGGACTCAGCAGAGGCGTTCCATTATATTGGCTATAACTACAGCGATTCAGGCGTTTATCTGGGAACTGTGACGGTCCCGTCCCCGCCGCAAGATAAGAAAGTCGTCGACCTGGGTGAATCGTTGGTGAAACTTCCGGACGAAAGCTCTCTGATTCAGACCGAAGAATGGGGCGAGGTTCCTGCAAACCAGGTTATAATCGTCCTCGCCGAAGGATTTGGCCGCGACTATGCAGATTCGATAGCTTCTTCGAAGTTGGATGGCCGGGTCGTCGGTTTCATCGAATATATAAACCTGTATCAGATCGAGACATCTGGAGCCACACAAGCCGATCTGATAGAGGCGATATCGAGAGCTGAAAATGATCCAAACGTCGAGATTGCAGTTCCCAATCAGCAAGGACACCTGAGCATCTCCCCTCTGGACGATCCGGTATATGCAGATGGGCGGGACACAGGGTATGAAATAGTTGGCGTCAAACAAGCTTGGGACGCCATTTTAGCCTCGGGGCTACCTCTCGCAGAAGTCCAGGTAGGGGTTACCGACGATGGTCTTTATAGGGGCTGGGGAGAGTTCGATAACGCCGAAATAGGTGTAGACGAGAAGAACGCCGACCTGCCTTATCCCCTTGAAGGGGACCTCTATGAGATCGCCGGAAGCCATGGAACCGGCGTTATGAACATCATCACCGCCGACGCGGATGACGGAGGCATAACCGGCGTTGCATCGTTTGTTCTGGGACAAAAACTTAGCGCCACCATGATCAATATCTTTGATGAACCTTATGGGAACAGCAAGGAGGTCGAAAGTAGACAAGACCCTTCTTATCCCGTGGAGTATGTCTATGGAGGTAAGACGTATGCGATAGGCTCACTTGTAGCCCTTAAGAATGAGATCGAATCAGGCTCCACTATCCTGAGCTGCTCCTGGGGCACTGCCGATTATACCAAAACCGAACCGGCGATAGCGGCCGTATTTAAGAGATTCTTCGAGAAGATTTCTGCCGACCAGCCTTATATTTTATTTGTATGCGCTGCCGGCAACGATGGCGTTTCCATGGACGGGTCGAGATACTGGCCTAGTGGCCTCAACCTTGCCAATATGATTACTGTGGGCAATTTGATGAACGATGGCACCAAATGCGATAGCAGCAACATAATCAGCGATAATTTTGAGGTCACCCTTGCAGCTCCAGGCCAGCAATCAGTCTGGGGGAGAGATGATAAAGGGAATATAGTGAATTACAATGGCGGCACCAGCATGGCCACACCCCATGTGACGGCAGCGGCAGCCATGATCCGGTCCCTTGACCCCAGCCTCAACGCAAAGGAGATCAAAAAGATACTCATGGACACTGCCAGAAGTAGCATAAACCTGGACGGAAAACAGGTGGCTGCACCTCCTGAGCTGGGTGGCCGCATACTGGCAATCGATTTGGCTGTTGAGAGGGTGATCGGAGACCTGGGAGGAGCTTCAATAAAAAAATTTCCAACTGAACCATCGTCGGGAATCAGGCACCTGGACAGCGCATTATCCCGGGGGATAAGTCAAGGCGCAGAGGAGACGATCCCCACGGATATAACAGACCGATTTTCGACCGAGGACGGAAGCGTATTCTCCTCCGTGAAGATAGGTCCGGTGTACGGCACCCATACCGTGGCATGGAAGTGGTATTCTCCAGACGGATCTCTGTATGTCGATCATGAGGAGGCAATCATCCCCGAGACGGAAGGCAGTGACCATTGGGCCTGGTCGAGCATCCTCATCAAGGGCCACGATGCCGAGGATATGCCTGGGGATTGGAGGTTGGATGTGACGCTGGACGGAAGTCCTCTTCTGACTGAGAAATTCTATCTGATCGAGGCTGCCGATGCAGGCAAGGTGGAAGGTCTAATCTTGGATTTGAAGGATGAAAACTCAAGCGTGAGAGAAAATGCTGCCGTAGCTCTCGGCGAGATCGGAGATCCAAGGGCAGTTAATCCTCTCATCGAGACTCTCGAGGATGAGGACTGGGGTGTCCGATATTGGGCCGCGCAGGCTCTTGGCGAGATCGGCGATACGAGGGCGGTTAACCCTTTGATTGAGGCCTTAAAAGATTACGGAATGATCCGGATAAATGCGGCCGAGGCTCTTGGCGAGATCGGAGATCCAAGGGCCGTCGATCCTCTCATCGAGACTCTCGAGGATGAAGACTCGGCGGATCTCGTCCGAGAAAGCGCCGCATATGCTCTCGGCGAGATCGGCGATACGAAAGCTGTCGATCCCCTCATCGCGACTCTCAATGATAAAGACCCCTATATTCGAAATTATGCTGCCCGGGCACTCGGGAAAATTGGCGATACGAGGGCGGTTGATCTGCTCATCGATGCCCTCAGCGATGAAGAAGGATTTGTTCGGGTAGGGGCTTATGTAGCTCTCATGGAAATCGGCGAACCTGCAATCGATCCCCTCATCGATGCTCTCAAAAATGAGAACAAAGACGTCCGAGGGTGGGCTGCTAATGCTCTTGGCGAGATCGGCGATCCGAGGGCTGTCGATCCTCTCATCGATGCTCTAGAGGATGAATCCAAGTATGTCCGAGAGGCGGCGACGGAAGCTTTGGAGAAGATCCAATCGGAGTAGCAGGGGGTGAGGCTAGAGCGGGGCGTTGACCATCCTCCCCGCTCTGACAGTCTCCGAGAGGGATTATTCCCGTCAGTCCCGATCATCCTCTCGGCGGCCGGTTCTATGAACATCGAAACGCTTTTCATCTGTATGACTATTTTTTCTTGAAGGAGCAGAGAACAAATGAGATTGAGCCTGATTTTAACGGCGCTGGTGGTGCTGGCGGCGATGGTGATGCCAGCCGTAGCGGACGAGGTGGACGATCTAATATTGGATCTGAAGTATGGTACAACAGACGTCCGATCAGAGGCTGCGGAGGCTCTCGGCGATATCGGTGATCCAAGGGCGGTTAATCCTCTAATCGAGGCTCTCAATGAGCGGTCTATCCGATTGGATGCTGCTGATGCTCTCGGCCTAATCGGCGAACCTGCAATCGATCCCCTCATCGATGCTCTCAAAGATGAAGACGAGGACGTCCGATACTGGGCTACGGATGCTCTCGGCAAAATCGGCGATCCCAGGGCCGTCGATCCCCTCATCGATGCTCTCAAAGATGAAGACGAGGACGTCCGAGAGGGGGCTGCAAGGGCTCTCGGTTATATTGGCGATCCGAAGGCATTCGATCCCCTCATCGATGCTCTCAAAGATGAAGGCGAGTACGTCCGAGAGTGGGCTGCCAGGGCTCTCGGCGATATTGGCGATCCAAGGGCGGTTAATCCTCTCATCGATGCTCTCAAAGATGAATACGCGTGGGTCCGAAAGGGGGCTGCTGAAGCTCTCAGCGAAATCGGCGAACCTGCAATCGATCCCCTCATCGATGCTCTCAGAGATGAAGACGAGGACGTCCGATACTGGGCTGCTTGGGCTCTCGGCGATATTGGCGATCCGAAGGCAGTCGATCCCCTCATCGATGCTCTCAAAGATGAGGACAAAGACGTCCGATATGAAGCTGTGATTGCTCTCGGCAAAATCGGCGATCCAAGGGCGGTTAATCCTCTAATCGATGCTCTCAAAGATGAGGACAAAGCCGTCCGAAAGTATGCTGCCAGGGCTCTCGGCTTAATAGGCGAACCTGCAATCGATCCCCTCATCGATGCTCTCAAAGATGAAGACGAGGACGTCCGATACTGGGCTGCTTGGGCTCTCGGCGATATTGGCGATCCGAAGGCAGTCGATCCTCTCATCGATGCTCTCAAAGATGAAGACGCTGTAGTCCGAAAGGAGGCTTCCTACACTCTAGGCAAGATCGGCGATCTCAGAGCTGTGGATCCTCTCATCGCGGCTCTCAAGGATGATGACGGGGACGTCCGAGAGGGGGCTGCGTATGCTCTCGGCTATATCGGCGATCTTAGAGCCGTAGGTCCTCTCATCGATGCTCTCAAAGATGAAGACGAAGAGGTCCGGTGGATGGCTGCCTGGGCTCTCGGCGATATTGGCGATCCAAGGGCGGTTAATCCTCTAATCGATGCTCTCAAAGATGATGACGAGGACGTCCGAGAGGAGGCTGCTGATGCTCTCAGCGAAATCGGCGAAACTGCAATCGATCCCCTTATCGATGCTCTCAGAGATGAAGACGAGGACGTCCGATACTGGGCTGCTTGGGCTCTCAGCGAGATCGGCGATCCGAAGGCAGTCGATCCTCTCATCGATGCTCTCAAAGATGAAGACGAGTACGTCCGATCGATAGCTTCCTGGGCTCTCGGCGAGATCGGCGATCCAAGGGCGGTTAATCCTCTAGTCGAGGCTCTCAAAGATGAGGACAAAGCCGTCCGAGGGGGGGCTGCTAATGCTCTAGGCTATATCGGCGATCCTAGTGCCGTCGATCCTCTCATCGATGCTTTCAAGGATGAAGAGGACAAGCGGGTCAGATGGCGTTTTGAGAGTGCTCTCGGCGAGATCGGCGAAGCTGCGATTGATCCCCTCATCGAGGCGCTGAAAGATGAAGATCCATGGGTCCGAACAGGAGCTGTTGGGGCTCTCTTCGATATCGGCGAACCTGCAATCGATACCCTTATCGGTGCTCTCAAAGATGAGGACAAAGACGTCCGAGGGGGGGCTGCCGATGCTCTCGGCAAGATCGGCTATCCGAAGGCAGTCGATCCTCTCATCGCTGCTCTCAAGGATGAAGACGCGGGCGTCCGATCGATGGCTGCCTGGGCTCTCGGCAAGATCGGCGATCCCAGGGTCGTCGATCCCCTCATCGATGCTCTCAAAGATGAGGACAAAGACGTCCGATCGATGGCTGCCGATGCTCTCGGCGAAATCGGCGATCCCAGGGTCGTCGATCTCCTTATCGGTGCTCTCAAAGATGAGGACAAAGCCGTCCGAAAGTATGCTGCCGATGCTCTCGGCGAAATCGGCGATACGAGAGCCGTCGATCCCCTCATAAATGCTCTTAGGGATGAGGATTCGGATGTTCGGGGGGATGCTGCTTTGGCTCTCGGCGAGATCGGCGATGCTAGAGCCGTTGATCCCCTTATATTGGCACTGAACGACTCTGACGAAGAGGTCCGAGAGTTGGCTGCCCGGGCTCTTGGCGAGATCGGTGATTCCAGAGCCGTTGATCCCCTTATATTGGCACTTAACGACCCTGACGAAGAGGTCCGAACGAAGGCTGCGATTGCTCTCAACGATATAGGCGATGCTAAAGCCGTTGATCCTCTAATCGAAGCTCTAGAAGACGAATATTGGCTGGTACGAGAGAATGCCGCCATTGCTCTCCACAGTATTGGCGATCCGAGGGCGGTTGATCCCCTTATCCTGGCGTTGAACGACTCGAATAGCAGTGTCCGAGAGGAGGCTGCGGTTGCTCTCAGCGATATGGGCGATGCTAGAGCCGTTGATCCATTTATAATGGCGTTGAACGACTCGGATAGCTATGTCCAGTATACGGCTGCCCAGGCTCTCGGCCGGATCGGCGATCCCAGAGCCGTCGATCCCCTTATTTTGGTACTGAATGACTCAGCTAGCTCTCTACCACCCATGGAGCGCCAATCTATTCGATTTATGGCGCTCTATGCTCTCGTCAAGATCGGCGAGCCAGCCATTGATCCACTAATACTGGCATTGAACGACTCGAGTAGCTCTGTCCGATGTTATGCTGCCGATGCTCTCGGCGAGATCGGAGATCCGAGGGCCGTCGATCCCCTCATCGATGCTCTCAACGATGAGGACGAGGATGTCCGAGAGGCGGCGATGGAAGCTTTGGAGAAGATCCAGTCGGAGTAGCAGGGGGTGAGGCGAGAGCGGGGCGTTGATCCACCTCCCCGCTCTGACAGTCTCCGAGAGGGGTTTATTCCCGTCAGTCCATATCATCCTCTCGGTGGTCGGTTCTGTGGGCATCGAAAAGCTTTTCATCTGTATGACTATTTTTCTTGAAGGAGCAGAGATAAAATGAGATTGAGCCTGATTTTAACGGCGTTGGTGGTGCTGGCGGCGATGGTGATGCCAGCCGTAGCGGACGAGGTGGACTATCTAATATCGGATCTGAAGTATGGTACAGCAGACGTCCGATATGAGGCTGTCTGGGCTCTCGGCGAAATCGGCGATCCCAGGGCCGTCGATCCTCTCATCGATGCTCTCAAAGATGAAGACGAGGACGTCCGATCTGAGGCTGTCTGGGCTCTCGGCGAAATCGGAGATCCAAAAGCAGTCGATCCTCTTGTCGAGATGCTCAATGATGAGGATAAGTGGATTCGATGGCATGCCATACATGCACTTGGCAATATAGGTGATACCAAGGCGGTCGATCCTCTCCTCAAGGCTCTTAAGGATGAGGATCCGGATATTCGAGGTGCGGCTTCTGTGGCTATGGGTAAGATTGGCGATACACGAGCGATAGATCCGCTAGTCTATATGGCCTCCAAAGATCAGGATGAAGAAGTAAGATTGATAGCTGCAAGTTCATTGGTAAAACTAGGGAAAACCGAGTATTACGATCAGGTGATACAGGGTTTCGATGCAGACGACAGATATTTACGTGAATTGACTGCCGAACTGCTTGGCTTGACCGGAGATCCTCGGGCAGTCGATCCTCTCATCGATGCTCTCAAGGATGAGGACGTCCGAGAGATGGCTTTCTGGGCTCTCGGCGCGATCGGTGATCCGAGGGCCGTCGCTCCCCTCATCGATGCTCTCAAAGATGAGGACGAGGACGTCCGATGGATGGCTGCGGAGGCTCTCGGCGAAATCGGCGAACCTGCAATCGATCCCCTTATCGGTGCTCTCAAAGATGAGGACGAGGACGTCAGAGAGAAGGCTGCTAATGCTCTCGGCGCGATCGGCGATCCGAGGGCCGTCGATCCTCTCATCGATGCTCTCAATGATGAAGACGAGTACGTCCGATCTGGGGCGGCGCATGCTCTCAGCTGGATCGGCGATACGAGGGCCGTTGATCCTCTCATTGAGGCACTCAAGGACGAATATAAATGGGCCCGATATGAGGCTGCGTATGCTCTCGGCGCGATCGGCGATACGAGGGCTGTCGATCCCCTCATCGATGCTCTCAATGATGAAGACGAGGATGTCCGAGAGGCGGCGATGGAAGCTTTAGATAAAATCCAATCGGAGTAGCAGGGTGTGAGGCGAGAGCGGGGCGTTGATCATCCTCCCCGCTCTGACAGTCTCCGAGAGGGGTTATTCCCGCCAGTCCCTTTCATCATCCTCTCGGCGGCCGGTTCTGTGAACATCGAAAAGCTTTTCATCTGTATGACTATTTTTCTTGAAGGAGCAGAGATAAAATGAGATTAAGCTTGATTTTAGCGGTGCTGCTGTTGCTGGTGGCGATGGTGATGCCTGCTTTGGCGGACGTGGTTGACGAATTCATCGTGGATTTGGGGGATGAAGATTGGGTTGTTCGAGGGATTGCTGCCCAGTCTCTTGGTGAGCTTGGCGATACAAGGGCTGTCGATCCTCTCAACGAGGCTCTCAAAGATGACCGCTGGGAGGTCCGAGAGGCGGCTGCTTTGGCTCTAGGAAAGATAGGCGATGCCAGATCTGTCGATCCTCTCATAGAGGTTCTAAAGGGTGAGGTCTCTTATAGTGACGCCGAAGCTGCTGCCGAAGCTCTCGGCGCGATCGGCGATCCGAGGGCCGTCGGCCCTTTGAACGAAGCTCTAAGTGACAATCGCGTTGGAGTCCGAAATGCGGCAGCCGTTGCTCTCGAAAAGATAGTGGGTGCGGCAGAATGCCAATGGGATTCTTACACCCCGGATCAAACGGCGTTTGTTGGTCAGCCAGGTGGAGTTTTCCCGCTTAGAAACAGCCCATTCGAGGCAGGTAATTACCTTGTCCTAGTGGGGCCAGCAGGCGAGAATGGTTTGGACCTGCCACCTGCATCATGGAAGACCTTTGGACCTTACAAGCTGAAGAGCGGCAAAAAGTACAAGGCAACGATCGAATCACCACGAGGAGAATCCCTGCTATTTGAAGAAGACCCGTACGATCTGTTGTCATATGGTGATCCAAGCCCTGGATATGCAAGTGTGTACGCACGTAACAGCTGCCCTGGAGAAATTTGGTACGCCATATGCCTTCAGCCAATCAATCCTATCGCCAATACATCCATGATGAGCGATGAGGGAAGCGACATGCTAAGCGGAGACGCTATTATCTCATTGGGGGACACGACTGAAGTTGACGAGATTACGCCTGAGATGATCTACACTTAGCGCGCTCGGAACCATTCTCATCCGATAGAGAGAACAATATTGAGATTGGCATTTTTTATTTTTTTATCTCATTCTTGGGAGCTATACGGGAGGGTGCGTAGCTCTCTGCAACTTGACGCCAGAGCCAAGGTGGTAAGGAACGCATTTCAGATGATGGACATGCTCCTGATCGAGCACAAATACAAAGAGATCCATCTCCAGGATAAGTCCACACATGGTAGATTTACTGGAAGGCAAAAGCCGCTGCTTTGGAAAAGTTAGGCAGAAATAACGCAGCACAACAGTGTTTTGACGAGTCGGATAGAATAAAAGAAGCTTGGGGGTTGGGAGTGAGGACGTAGGAAGTTATCTTCCACCCTCAACCCCTGCCACTAGCGTCCTCTTACACTAATTGAGGTTAGATCGCCGTCCTCCATGCTCCCTATGGCCAATTTGGTTCGTAGGGGCATTCCGTCCCAAAGACTTTACAGGCTTTGTCCATCATTACAATCCCCACATCAATGGGTCCAGCCTGGACACTTTCATTTGTCAGGGTGAAGGTCTTCAATGGGCTTTGAACCACCCACAGGTCCAAGTCCGTTGTCCCCCAGAGATCCTGAGCAAGCGGTCCATCGTAGAACTTGATCATTCTGATCCAGAACGTTCCAGGATCTACGCCTGACGGAATGCACGTGGCTATATCAATCTCGAAGGTGCCATCAGATCCGGTCTTCAACCCGTCAGAGTTGAGCTTTTGTATAGGATAACTTCCACGGGCCTCGTCCTCGAAGTCCAGGCCGATAATGACAGCTCCAGCCACGGGCTCACCGGTAGGTCGATAAATCGCTTTGCCTTTTATTTTGCCGCTTGTTATTTCGCCCTTCGATACTGTACCGGAGAAGCTCCCCGGCATAGTATCAGTGTCGTTATCAGATCCAAAAGACCCGACGATCACAGTCCAGGAGAAATCCTGATATCCGTGTCCAACACTGCTATCAGACTTGCTACTCTCCCAGAAGGCGGTCATCCGGACGGTGGCTGTACCTTCGTCCACCGCCAAGAGCGTGATGGTAGTACCAGAACCAAGAGTCTCCTCACCGTCACCGCTCAGGACGCCGGAAGGCCCCCAATTGACGAAGTTGTCGTGGCCGTACCAATGAGAGATCGAGTTGACACCGGCATCGCCAAACCTTACCTGGTCGACTGTATCTGCAATAGGCATCTGGAAGGTATGCGTCTGTCCCTTTTGAAGATGGACAACCTCCGAACCAGATCCTGGTCGACCCGATGCCAGGTCGTCGCCTGCTACGTCAGAGTCACTTGAAAATATGACAAGAGACCGAGGAATTCTAACCGGATCTTCGGTAGCCTTTGCGTTGTTTGTCTCGTCCGATTCGACTACCTTCTCCTGGGGGTCGGCTATCACCCCGATGTAGTAAAGCCCAGGGGTTATGTCTGCAGGGATCTTGCACGGAACCGGCCCACTCTTGGATTCTCCCGGCTTCAGGCCCACGACCCCATATCCGATATAGATGTCGTCTGCGGTAATAGAACGATCCGGGGAGAGGTAGAAGCCGACGTTGAACCCCCTCTCCTCAACGGTGCCGAGGTTCTTAAGCTCCATTGTGAATGTCAACTGATCTGAAGCTGCAGCCGCTTGGTTAGGGTCATCAAGTACAGAGACCACAACCAGATCGACCTTGCTCCCGGCTGATGTGCTTACTTCAGGTTCCTGGACCTTCCTCTTCCACTTTTCGTTGTTGTTCTCGTTGGTCTCTAAGACATCTCCGGAACCTGCATAGTTCGAGTTGTCGATGGCCACCTTAATGTCGTAGGGCACATCTGGTGCATTCGGTGGTATGGGTATACTCAAAGTGACGCTTTTTGTCTCACCCGCTCCAAGCCCCTGAACTGGGGCAGGGTCTGACTTGTAGATCAGGTTGTTCTGATTTGGAAACGCGTACCCGTAAAGGTTAAAAGGACCTGATGATGCCCCTCCGACGTTTGAGAAGGTCACAAGGATTTCTGCCACCTTGCCCGGAGCTATCCCCGAAGGAACAGAGAGTTCCAATATCTTCAGATCGACTCCTTGGCCCGTGCTGCCAGTACCACCAGCACCTTCGTAAACCGATCCCTTGGAACCGAACATATAGCCGTAACCTGTGGGCATCCTGACAAGCCTTACCGCGTCCTTCCCGTCGTTGGTCTTCGTCATGGATATGGTGAACGTTCCGTTATTGGGATACAGGGGGTTGTTTCTTATCGTCGAAGATGCGTCGCAGGGATCGGTATCTCCACCGCTCCAGCCACCGACAACGCTGGTGGCCGCGTTCTCCCACGGTCCACTCGCCGTTCCTGTCAGATCGATATCGACTCCCGTCAGATGCACTCCCTCCTCACAGACGGGACTTACAAACAGATTTCCGGTTACTACAGGACCGTTGAAGGTCAGGGTCAGGACGGCGGGTCGGCCATCGTACTCGGTGTATCCCGAATAGTCCACCCTTTGAGCGGAACTCGATCCCACCAAGACCACTAATAGCAGAGCTAGAACGCATAAAGGCTTTGGGGACATGATATCTCTCTGGACCATTTTTTGTCATAAAAATCTTTTGAAGCCATCAGATAAAATGAGGGTCGTAGGAAAGTATAATGCACACAGCTTGATTTTAACGGCGCTGGTGGTGCTGGCGGCGATGGTGATGCCAGCCGTAGCGGACTAAGTGGACGATCGAATATTGGACCTTAAGTGTGGTACAGCAGACGTCCGATCAGAAGCTGCGGAGGCTCTCGGCGATATCGGCGATCCCTGGGCCGTCGATCCCCTGTTGGATATCATCTTTGAATGTGAAGGTCCTCACCAGGAGATTGCCTCGGGAGCGCTTCAGAAAATAGAGGTCGGTTAGCCCGTCCAATTTTTTTTGCAGCCCTTCAACATCTACCAGCCCCTCACCCGATTAGCGCATCACAGCCCCGGCGAGCGGCTCCGCGTTGAAGACCTCCTCTGCCGGGCCCGAATGGATCACCCTTCCCTCCTCCATGAGGCTCACCATGTCTCCGATGCTGACCACGTCCCGGAGGTCGTGGGTGACGACGATGCTGGGAACCCCGAAGTCCCTTATCAGGTTCCCGAGCTCGGTTCTCATCTCCGCCTGCCTTCTTATGTCCAGGGCCGCCAGCGGCTCGTCCAGCAGGAGAAGGCGAGGCTCTATCGCGAGGGCTCTTGCAAGAGCCGTCCGCTGCTTCTGTCCCCCGGAGATCCTCGCGGCTCTGGCGTCTCTCATCCCCCAGAGGCCAGCGGCCTTTAGCTGCTCATTCACCCTCTCCTCGATCTTCTGACGGGAGAGGCGGCGGGCTTTCAGGCCGAAGGCCACGTTCTCGCGGACGGTGAGGTGGGGGAAGAGGGCGTAGCTCTGGAAGACGTAACCGATGTTTCTCTTCTCCGGCGAGAGGTTTATTCGCAGGCCCGAGTCGAATAGAGGCTCGCCAGAAAGGGTGATCTCGCCCGCGTCCGGGTTGATGAGCCCCGCCACCATGTTGAGGAGGGTGCTCTTGCCGCAGCCGTTTTCTCCCACAAGCATCAGGATCTCGCCCTCCGGAACGCACAGGGAGACCTCCAGGTCGAAGTCTCTAAGCCGCTTTTGAACGTTAATCTCTAACATCGCTCTTGTACATCCTGCGGGTCAGCATCTTGACTGCTGCTATGATCGCAAAGGAGATCGCCACCAGTATCAGGGCCAGGCATAAAGAGACATCGAGGTCTCCCTGCATCGCCGTGTAGATCGCTAGCGGCATCGTCTGGGTCTTTCCCTGGAAGTTTCCCGCGAACATTATCGTCGCCCCAAACTCCCCCAGAGCCCGAGCGAAGGCCATGATCGCCCCGGATATGAGGCCGTTTGTGGCTATGGGAAGGGTCACGCTGAAGAAGACTCGGGTCCGGCTCGCCCCCAGGGTCCGGGCGGCGTTTTCGAGGACCAGGTCCACATCCTCAAAGCTGATCCTCGCCTGGCGGAGGTAGAAGGGCATCGAGACGAAGATCTGGGCCACCACCACCGCCACCGTGGTGAAAGCTATGTTCACGCCACAAGCGTGCAGATGCTGGCCAAGAACCCCCATCCTGCCGAAGGCCATGAGGAGGGCGATCCCTCCCACCATCGGCGGCATGACCACCGGAAGCTCGATCAGGGAGTCGGCGATCTCCTTTCCAGGGTAATCGAACCGGGCGTTCAGGTAGGAGAGGGGCGTGCCCAAGATGATCACTATTACCACGGAGGTGGTGGCGGTGAAGAGGCTCAGGGTCAGGGCGTCGATGACCACCGGATTCCACAGGGTCTCTAGCGTCACCCCCGAGGCGCTCTTGATGAATAGGGATGCCACCGGGAGGGCTATGAAGGCGGCGGCGAAGACCAGGAGGAGGGCGAGCCCGACCTTGAGGGCCCTTCTCCTGAATCCTGAGATTCTCCCTTCTTTAATCAGACCCCAACCAAATCCTCGCTCAAACTGGCTGGAAACCATACCTCTCCAGGACCGCCCGTCCCTCTGGCGAGACCACGAACTCGATGAAACTTGAGGCCTCGTCGGGGTTCTCTGCCTCCATCAGCACTCCGAGAGGATACTCGGCCACCACGTTGTACTGGTCTGGGATCTCCACCTTTGAGACCTGCTCGGAGAGCTTGGGCGATATGTCGGACTGGTAGGCAAAGCCAGCGTCCGCCTCCCCAAGAGCGATCTTCGATACCAGGTTGCTGACCGACGTCTCCTGGCTGATGACGTTACTCATGACGGCCTCTCGATACTCAGGACCGTAGGTGGAATCGTTTGCGAGGTTGTCCAGGACCTGGAGGGTGTAGCTTCCGAAAGGCGCATCCTTGACCCCCGTGATGATCATCACCCCAGGCTCTGAGAGATCCGATAGGCTCTGGATATCAGCGGGGTTATCTGCTGGTACGATCACCACCATCCTGTTCTCGGTGAAGATGGATACGGTATCGTTATCCATGAACCCCTCTGCCATCAGGCCGTCCATGTGCTTTTTGTTGGCGGAGACGAATACGTCGGCAATGGCTCCTTGTTCCACCTGGGTTCGAAGCGCCTGGGTCCCGTCGAAGTTCAGTATCACGTCAACGCCGGTATCATCCTCGTAGATCTCTCCGATCTCGCCGAAAGCCCCGGTGAGGGAGGCGGCACAGAATACCACCAGCTCATCGGTGTCACTCGCTCCGGCAAGAGTGGCGATCACGAAGATCGCCAAGATTGCTGCAACTGTTTCTTTAATCAAATTATATCCCAACCTAAACCCGTCAAACTGACAATTCGTATAGTCGGACCCTTAACCCTCATACTTCGGATCCGGATAGGTGGCAAACCCGTGTTCGGCAAAGACCGCCTTTCCTTCTTCCGAGGCGACGAAGTTCATGAACCTCTCAGCCATCTCTTTTTTTTCGGAGAAGACCAATGTTCCGATGGGAACGACTTTGATCCCGTTCATCTCCTGGGGTATCTCGACCTTATCCATCTCATCGGGGTTGTAGAGGTCCTCCCAGATGATGGCGGCGTCCGCCTGTCCCAGGGAGATGTAGACCAACAGCTCGTTTACGGTTGCAGAGAAGGCGACGACGTTCTCTTCGACCTCCTCCCAGATCCCGAGCCCCTCCAGCATCTTCTTTGAGTCCTTTCCGATGGCAGGACCCTCGGGATCGCCGAGGGCGACCCTAACGCCCGGCTCTGCCAGGTCCTCCAGGGACTCCACCCCGGCGGGTTTTCCCTTCGGGACGATGATGCAGGGGACGTGGTAGACGACGTTTGCGGTCTCGTCAACAAACCCCTTCTCGATCGCTGAGTCGATGTAAGATCTAGCTCCGGGCATGTAGAGGTCCCCGGTCTGGTAGAGCTCGATCTGGGTGAGGAGCTGGGCTGCCCCGCCGAAGGTGTAGTCGATCTGCACCCCTTCTCTCTCCTCGAAGAGGTCGGCGATCTCCTCCATCGGCTCGTTCAGTCCCGCGCCGCAATAAACGAGGAGCGAATCCTCAGCAGCAAGCACCGATACGGCGAGGTTTGCAGCCAGGATCAGCCCGATCATCAGTGATACGACTCTGTGTTTCATTGAACCACCTTAGTGTAAACACAAACATAAACATAACGCTAGAATAGTAAGCGTGTATGTTTACTTAGCTTGGTTGGGCTAAAATATGATTCGAAGGATATCACGTGGTAGCAGCCTTGTAACGGTCAGAGCGCCTCATGATAGACCATTGGCCGTCCATCAGGCCTCAGCTTTCGATCCAGACAAATCCGGGCGACTTTGACCTGAGACGCCCTCCAGCAGGTACGTCTCGTACCTCTCAGTCTCAGCTCGGTTGGGAGTGTCCTTCAAAACCGCAACGAAGTTGTCCATCCCAAACTCCGGCAGCACGACGACCTCGATCTCTTCCCGGGTGCTGTTGGTGCAGCTCTCAAAGATGCTATCCCAGAGGATGGTGGCATCGGCACGACCGTCGATCACCGCGTCCAGCTGAGCCTCGGTGCTCTCCACCGTGACGTTCGTCACATTCAGCCCTGCAAACTTTATGATCTCCAGAGACAGACAGGCTCCCGGCACGTGCTGATCGGTTACGGCAACCTTTTTTCCGTTGAGATCGTCAAGAGAGCTTACGGACACGCCCCTTTGAAGGATCATCAACGCCCTCTTCCGGTAGAGATAGTGGCAGCTTTCTATCAGTCCTTTATCTGTCAGGGTCTTCATCCCCGATAGGTTGAAGAGAGGATATTCCTCCTCCAGGATCACCAGGTCCACCGTCTCCCCGCTTTTGACCACCGCGTCGAGGAGGGCCTTGCGACCGTTGACGCAGGTTATATTGACGGCTGTGCCGTATTCGTCGCAGTAATCCTCGGTTATCTCTTTGATGATGCCGTCGCTGATGAGGTCGTCGTGCGGCCCGTAGACGTTCAGCGTCGTGGGCACCTCCCCGGACGCAGACCAGCCCGATGCCGTCAGGACGCATAAGAGAACGGCCATCTTCATTCGTGGCCTCTCAACCCTCCTAAAGGCCATCGATCCCATCAGAATTATCGTCGCCAGCACCGCTATCATACAGACAATCTCCGTCCCCGCCCACCCCAAACCGCTGGAATGAACCGATACCGTCTCGCTGGGATGAATCGATATCGTCTGATATATGGGCGGCATAGTGAGATCACACATCTTTTAACACCTCAGCTTTCTGCAGTCGCCATGCTATTCAGAAGCAAAACCAAAACCCGTTGAAGGGTCGAAGTAGACCTTCATCAGGCCATACGTTCGGTGGAGGAGCCGGCGTTATCCACACGATGGGGGTTGTTTCGCACCCGTTTCACCTTGCCGCTGTTGGCGTAAGAGCGAACGGAGTTTCGTGTCCGATAAAGACCCCTCCTGATGGTTTTTTCCGTCAGCCTCCTCGCTCATTCATCTCCACGATGACGTTGGCTATTTCGTCCACCAGCCTCGTCGTCCCCTCGTACCCCAGGACCATCTGGCGGGACGATCCGAACCGATCGTGGTTGGGGAGCCCCACCCTCAGCAAGGGTATATTCTCGGCCTTTGAGATCTGCCTGCCCGTGAAGGGGCCGATCAATAGCTCGATATCGTTTCTTGCCACAGCCTCGCCAATCTCGGAAAAGTCCACCCCGCTCAGAACCTCTGATCCTGGAGCCATCTTCTCGCCTCTTCTGACAAACTCGGGGCTCTTCGACCCGGTGGCGATCACCCTCGGGTCCATCCCCATCTCGCAGAGGAGCTTTGCCACCCCCAGGGCCATCTCGGCGTCCCCGTAAACTGCGGTCCTGACCCCCGCCACCAGCTTGTGGCAGTCGACGATGGCGTCCATGAGGCGGCCCCGGTCCCTCTCGTACTTCTCGGGAAGGCCAAGGCCCGTGATCTCCTCGAGCTTTCCAATGAGCCTGTCAGTCTGCTCGACCCCGATGGGAAGAGGCAGGATCGTGTGATGAACGCCGAACTCCCGTTCGAGGTAGTCTCCGGCGCTCCCGCCAAAGATCGATCCCCCGACGGTCAACGTCTCCCTGGAGTTTGCCATATCCTCGATATCGGCGAGGGGCGTTCCGCCCTCGGGGATTTTAGGGTAGTCCGCGGCGAGAGGCGCATCGAAGGTCTCGGAGATGTCCGGAAAGATGATGCGGTCGTAGCCGCATCCCCAGTCGTCGAGCATCGATTTAAGGTGGCGGACCTCCGCCGGAGAGATGATCGACCCTATCACCAGGTTGAACCTGGAGTTCGGCCTCCCCCTCTTCGCCAGGGTCCTGACGACGGCCTTCAGGGCCTCGTTGTACCCCTCCTCGTGAGACCCCGAGTAGCTGGGGGTCGATGTCGGGATTATGGCGACCTCCCTTGCACGAGGCTCTTCCTGCTGAAACTCCCTCACTATCTGGGCAACGTCGTCTCCGATCGTCTCCGCAAGGCAGGTGGTGGCGACGCCCACGGCCCTGGGGCCGTAGCCCTGGATCACGTTCAAGAGCCCCTTCTTGAGGTTCGCGGCACCGCCGTAGACCGCGCCCTTCTCGCTCAAAGCCGACGAGGCTATGTCCACCGGCTCTCTGAAGTGGTGGGCGAGGTGAAGCCGCATGTAGGTGCTGCACCCCTGGGACCCGTGGAATATGGGCATGCAGCCCTCGATCCCCTTGAAGACCATGACGCTGCCCATGGGCATGCACATCGAGCAGGGGTTGACCGTCGCATAGTTCTCAGACAACCGACTCGCCTCCAGCATCGATGACGCTGCTATGCTCACATCCCATCTCCGTCCCGATCTCCGTTCCAATCTCGGTTTCAACTTCCGTTCTCATCCGCACTCCTGGAACCCTCTCGACCGGAAGATCCCAGACGGGACTGTTGATGGTGATGTCCACCTCTCTTGCGAAGTTGACGATGCCGTCGAAACCCTCGAAGGTGGCGGTCCGATCGTGGTTGAAGTCGCAGAAGGCGACCCCCAGCTTGTAGGCGAGAAACCGCTCCTTCACCCCGGCGACCAGGAGGTCGGCACCCTGCTTCACCAGAAGCTCTTTCAGCTCGAGGGGGTTCGCGTCGTCGATGATGACCGTCCCCTCCTTGACGATGTAGCTGATGTTTTTGTAGTCGTCTCTGCTGCCGGTCTGGGTTCCTATGATCACGACGTCCATCCCGATCTCTCCAAAAGCCCGCACCAAAGAGACGGCCTTGGCGGCGCCTCCCATGTATATGGCGGCCTTCTTTCCGGCAACCCTGCTTTTGTGCCGCTCGATATCGGGCGCGATCCTCGCCGTCTCCCTTGCGATGATCTCCTCGGCACGCGCCATCATCTCCGAATCCCCGAAGAACTCGGCCGTCGTCCTGAGCGCCGAGGAGATGTCCCCACTCCCAAAGAAGCTCACACGCCTGTAAGGGATGCCGTATTTTTCTTCCATCTTCTTTGCTAGATACGTCATGGAGCCGCTGCACTGGACCAGGTTAAGCTTCGCTTTGTGGGCACGCTGGATCTCCTCGACCCTGGAGTCGCCGGTGAAAGATGCTACGACCTCGACATTCATCTCCTCGAAGAGGGGCAAGACGTTCCAAAGGTCGCCTGCGACGTTGTACTCGCCGAGGAGGTTCACTGTGAAGGGGCTCGTTGGCACATAATCCCCGGTTCCTAAGAGCTCGAAGAGGGCGTTGCAGGCCGCCTTGTACCCCTCGTTTTTGTTGCCCCTAAACCCCTCAGACATTACGGGTATGACAGGTATGCCCAGGTCTTCCGACGCGGATTTGCAGACGGCTTTCAGGTCGTCTCCGATGACGCCGACGATGCAGGTCGAGTAGACGAAGAAGGCCGGCGGCCTGTACCGGGCCGCAAGCTCCCTTATCGCTCCCGCAAGCTTCTTCTCCCCGCCGAAGATGACGTCGGTCACTTTCATGTCTGTAGAGAAGCTCTTCTTGTAGAGGGTCGGTCCGCTGGTGCTGCTCCCCCTGATGTCCCAGGTGTAGCTGGCGCAGCCTATCGGCCCGTGGACGAGATGGAGGGCGTCGGTCAGAGGGTTTAAGACCACCCGAGCGCCGGAGTAGACGCAGGCCCTCTGGCTCACGGCTCCTGCCAGGCTCTCGTTGTTGCAGGCGAGGGGAACCGGATCGTTCCCGCTCTTCTGCTTGATGTGATCCGCCCTCTCATCGAAGGTCTTGATGATGCCCATGATCCTCCTCCTAGAGTATCAGCTCGAAGTGTGTGTCGTCGGCGTCCCGGTCCATCCTCTCAAGGAACGCGTTTCCTATCATCTCGACGAGCCTTGCAGCACCCCCGTACCCGAGGGTCGGGAAGTAGTGCAAATTGGCCCTGTCGATTATCGGAAAGCCGATCCGCACCAATGGGATGTCCTCGGCCCTGGCGATGTACTTTCCAAAGGAGTTACCTATCAGCATATCGACGGGTCCGTTCTTGATCTTCTGGTGAAGGAGGAAGAGGTCGCCCGTTATCGCCTCACAGGTGGGGGCGACGCTTTTTACCTCTTTTTCGAAGAGCTTGTCTTGAGTTCCCGTCAGAGCATAGACCGGCTCTGCGCCTAGGTCCGCGAGCATCCCCACAAGTCCTATCACCGTGTCGGGGTCACCGTAGACTGCGATCCTTTTGCCGTGGAAGTGAGGATGGGCGTCGGTCATCATGTCCACGACCCTTCCCCTCTCGTCCTCAAGCTCGGAAGGTATAGGAACATCCATCAGCTCAGAGACCTCCATGACGAAGGTGTCGGTGTTTCTGATCCCGATCGGCATCGGACCGACGACCGCCGGGATACCGAACTTGCCCTTCAGGATCATGGCTCCGGAGGCTCCTGCACACCTGCCGAGGGCGATCGTCCCCGTGGAGTTTGCGGTCTCCTCAAGGTCGAGGATGCTCGTTCCCCCGGGAGGGTAGAGGCCGCCGGATTCGGGCGTCAGGGGGGCGTCGAAGACTCCCGTGATGTCCGGGAAGACGATGAAGGAGACCCCCATCATGGTGAGAAGCCTTTTGATCTCCCTGATGTCTCCGGGCTCGACGAAGCCGGGTATTATGTTCAGCTTCCCGTTTTTCTCGCCCTTTTTGGGGAAGGTCTGAGCGATGGCCTTGACGGCGTTGTCGTACCCTGTGATGTGGGACCCAACGTAGCTTGGGGTGCTGGCGATGACCACCTTCATCTCGGGATCGAAGAACGGCTCGTACTTGATCTCCTCCATGAAGGAGGAGACGTCGTCGCCTATAGTCTCCGACGAGCAGGTCGTGTTGATCGCCAGAACCTCCGGATGGTAGAGCCTGGTGATGTTCTCCACCGCCTCCTTCAGGTTGTTTCTCCCTCCGAAGACGACGGAGTCCTCTGTGAAGGAGCTGGTGGCGGCGATCGAAGGCTCTCTGTAGTGGCGGGAGAGGAGCATCCGCAGATACGAGGAGCACCCCTGCGAGCCGTGGGTCAGGGGCATACAGTTGTGAATCCCCTTGTAGGCCAGCTCAGCTCCGATCGGCTGGCAGATCTTGGCGGGGTTTATCGCCAGAGTGTCTCTTTCCACAATGTCCTTTGGGGTGTAATCAAGCATCGGCGTCACCTCTCCATGGCGGAGTTACGAACTTCCATGTCGGGCTGTTGATGGCCATATCCATATCTCTTGCAAAGTTTACGAAACCCTCAAATCCGGTGTACGGGCCGCTGTAGTCGTAGGAGTGCATCTGACGAGACGGGATGTGCATCTTCTGGAAGACGTACTTGTCCTTGATCCCGGAGCAGAAGATGTCGATCTCCAGCTCTCGGACGAGCCGCTCGCACTCCTGGTGGCTGTAGTCGTCTATCATTATCTGGCCGTCTCTCATGTGGGGCAAGAGCCCCTCGTAGTCCATCAGCCTTGGTATCTTCTCCTTCTTCTTTTGGATCTCCTCGTCGTCGTAAGGAGAGACGACGTTCGGGTCGCGCTCGTAGTGGATGTCTTCCAGGATCTTCGATCTGCCCGTGTGGACGATGTCGGCGAGGGCGCGTCTTCCCTCGTAGTCGTCTCGGTGGGCGAACTCGTAGCCTGCAACCACCACCTCCATCCCCAGGGTCTCGAACATGTTCCTGATGTGGTGGGCGCGAGACCCTCCCACCAGGAGCATCACCCTCTTTCCGGCAAGCCTTCTTCTGTACATCTCGATCGTCGGCTCGATCTTCGCCATCTCTTCGGCGATAACCTCCTCAGTCTTCGCCGTCAGGCCGGGGTCGTCGAAGAAGGCGGCCATGTCCCTCAGTGTGTCGACGGTATCCTTCACGCCGAGGTAGTTGACCTTCAGCCAGGGGGTCCCGTACTTCTCCTCCATCATCCGGTTGGTGTAGTTGATCGACCTATGGCAGAGGAGAATGTTCAGCTTGGCATGGTGAGCTCTTGCTATCTCGTGGAAGGAGGCGTCTCCTGTGAAGGAGCTGATCGGGTTGTAGCCGATCCTCTCCAGGAGGTCTTTGACGACCCAGTAGTCGCCGCCGATATTGTACTCGCCGAAGACGTTGACTGCGAAGGGTCCGGGGTCCTCCATATCTTCAGTGCCCACCAGGTGTTCCATCAGGGAGTTGGAGGCGATGTGGTGGCCAGCGGACTGGCTCACGCCCCTGTACCCCTCGCACCGGACCGGTATCACCTTGATCTTGAGGTCCTCTTCGGCCTTCCTGCAGACGGACTCGATGTCGTCGCCGATGAGGCCTATGGGACAGGTGGCGAAGACCGCGATGCATCCGGGCTTGAAGATGGAGTACGCCTCCCTTATCGCCTTGGCCAGCTTCTTCTCCGAGCCGAAGACGATGTCCGTCTCCTTGACGTCGGTGCTGAAGCAGTAGGCTCCAAAGTTGTCCTGCCCTTCCTCAGCCTTCATGAGGTTTCTTCTCATACCCCAGGTGAAGTAGGCGCATCCTATGGGACCGTGGATTATGTGGAGGATGTCCTTGACGGGGCCGAAGACGACGCCCTTGGAGCCGGCGAAAGCGCAGCCCCTGTTGGTCAGAATCCCCGGAACCGTCCTGGAGTTGGCCTCGATCTTCTGCTCCACCTCGCAGGAGTCCTTGACGACGACGTGCTTTTTCCTATCTTCCGCGGTCTTCTTCGGGAAGTCCTCGTAGAGCTTCTCCACTATCTTCTGGCTCTCAGCAACCGTTACCGGCTTTTTTTCTTCGGCCTTCGAGGTCATGAAACCGCCTCACTGCCACGTTCACCCGTCCTTATTCTGACCGACTCTTCGATCGGAATGACGAAGATCCTGCCGTCGCCGATGTTGCCGGTCCTGTTGATCTTGGTGATGACGGCCACCACCGCTGGCACAAACTCGTCTTCCACCACCACCGAGATCATCCTCTTGGGCAGGAACTTCACCGACCCCTTTTGGGGCTCCTCCAGATCGGAGGGGTAGACTATCTCAAGCCCCCTCTGCTTTCCCCGCCCCTGAACCTTGTAGGCGTTGAAGGCGGGAAAGCCGACGACGTCGAGGGCGTTCTTCGTCTCCTCCATCTTGTTCATCTGGATGATGGCCAAGACCTCTTTCATCTACAGCCCCCTGGCTCCGGTCCTGATGGTGTAGGCCTCCTCGACGGGGGTGACGAAGATCTTGCCGTCGCCGACCTTTCCGGTCCTGGCGCTATCTTCGATGACGGTCACGGCCTCCTCCAGCTTCTCATCGTCGACGACGATCATCAGCATAGTCTTGGAGAGGCTGTCGTAGACCATCTCCCCCACACGGATCCCCTTCTGCTTTCCCCTGCCGAAGACGTCGAGCTTCGTCAGAGCCACAAACCCGGCTGCTTCCAGGGCGTCTGCGACCGCATCCACCTTCTCGGGCCTTACGATCGCCCTTATCATTTTCATGCCACAACGCCCCATTCTGCCATCACATCTTCCAGCTCTTCGTACTCCATCGGCTTCGGGATGACGAACATCTCGTTTTTGTCGATGTTCTCTGCAAGGCTCAGGTAGGCCTTGGCCTGGTCGGAGTCCGGCGCGTACTGTATCACAGTCTGCTTGTGGATCTCCGCCTGGTGGACGATGTTGTCCCTCGGCACGAACTTGATCATCTGGCTTCCGAGCTTTTCGGCGAAGGCGGAGACGAGCTCCTCTTCCCTATCGACCCTTCGTGAGTTGCAGATGATGCCGCCGAGCCTGGTGCCGCCGGACTCTGCGAACTTCTTGATACCTTTGCAGATGTTGTTTGCGGCGTAGAGGGCCATCATCTCCCCGGAGGCCACGATGTAGATCTCCTGGGCCTTTCCCTCTCTGATCGGCATGGCAAAGCCGCCGCAGACGACGTCACCCAGGACGTCGTAGAAGACGTAGTCCAGGTCGTCGGTATAGGCGCCGAGGTTCTCCAAGAGGCCGATGGAGGTGATGATCCCCCGGCCCGCACAGCCGACACCGGGCTCCGGGCCTCCGGACTCGACGCACTTTATCCCGCCGAACCCCTCCAGCATGACGTCTTCCAGGGTCACCTCGCCCTCCTTTCGGAGGGTGTCCAAGACCGTAGGCTGCCTTCTTCCTCCAATCAGCATCTTGACGGAGTCGGCCTTCGGGTCGCATCCGATCTGCATTATCTTCTTATTCATCGTCGATAGGGCTGCGGTCAGGTTCTGAGTGGTGGTGGACTTGCCTATGCCACCTTTTCCGTAGATTGCGATCTGTCGCACCTAATTACCACCTCCGGCACATTGATTACTTCAGTGGCATATAAAGAGCTATTTGAGAGCGGAAAATGCATTTTAATGGCCATAAATGAAATTGCTCAAGATATATGATGTTATAATGATGATTCATAATTTGTATTAATTTTTAATCAAAAATCTCAAATACCTCCATATAAGCGGGGATGCAAAATTGCGACGAGAGTTATGGAGGTTGGTGCAAGGTGAATATTTCGACGAGGGCGATCCGGGCCAAAGGCTGCAGGATGCGTGAGGATGCACCAGGCAGCGCCGAGCAAACTCCCTTCGGCGATCCCGGGACCGAGCTTGATCAAAGGATGCGACCATGAGCGAAAAAGAGCGCACCTCGCCGAAATTGCCAGAAAAATTCGTTGTCACCATCTCCTTCGACGAAGAAACGGCGGCCATATTCAGGGATCTGAAGAAGGGCCCCGGGATATCTCAGAGCGAGCTGATGAGAACGGCGTTGAAGTTCTACAGCAGACACAAAGCCCTCTTCGAATCCGTCGACGTCGAGAAGATCTACATCTACTCGGAGATGCTCTCGGACGGCGAGCACGTCATTCTGGACATGGATCACTGGATACTGTTTTTGAACTTCATCGAGTCCCATCCGGATAATGAGAAGTTCTGGGAGATGCACAAAAGAGTATCTCAAGCCCACGCCGAGGAGTTCATCCACAAAAACCACGACGTAGGGGTGGTTTTAAAGAGGCTTGAAGCCTGCAATCTCTTCAAGTTGAGCAAGGTTTCCGAGAACGACTTCACCCTGATTCTGGGATACGACGTGCCGAAGAAGTTCATCAGAACTGAGCTGGAAGACATATTCTCCAAGATGGGACGTCGAGCTGAGATTAGAGAGGACCTCTCGAAGATGAGGGTCAAGATCACCCCTCCGGGATGAGCGAGACAAGACCGGATTTCGTCCGTTCTGACGCTTTGCCTCCCAGACCTCTGATCTGCCCGTAAAGCTCCTCGAAGATCACGCATTTTTCGAATAAGCTGCTCAAGCTCTCATCGGATGCGTAGAGCAAATTTCTGACCGAAATTATCTCGAAGAGCAACACCGGCGATGCCCTTCTGAGGTCCACTAGGTCCGGCTGCTCGGATCCCACTGCCTCGGCGATCGCGTCCCAGAGCTTCCAGGCGGGCTGGTCTTTCGTGAGCAGAGCCAGATCGAGGTCGTGGGGCTCTCTCTCGCCCATCTCCTCCTTTGGCAGAGAGCCGAAGAGGCTGGCGAAGACAACTTCTCGCTCGAAGATGGCTTCGCCCGCTGCGGTGGAGAAACGCGCGGACGTTGCAGTTCAGCGGACGGCGTATCTCCGTCCACTGAATCGGTTGTCGGCTGTACCTTTTGCGGCTCTGTCAGAAGCTAGCGAAGCTACGATCGGGCAAGGTCGAATCGGTCAAGGTTCATTACCTTGTTCCAGGCCGCTACAAAGTCGTGCAGGAACTTCTCCTGGGAGTCCTCACATGCGTAGACTTCCGCCAAGGCCCGGAGTTGGGAGTTCGAACCGAAGATCAGATCGACACGGGTGCCGGTCCACTTGAGTTCACCCGTTACGCGATCACGACCCTCGAAGACCCCATCATCTTTTGCGGTTTCCTTCCACGTCGTTTTCATGTCGAGCAGGTTCACGAAGAAGTCATTGGTGAGCGTCTCTGGCCGCTTGGTGAAGACGCCGTGCTGGGACTTTTCGAAGTTGGCATTCAAGACCCGCATGCCGCCAACCAGAACCGTCATTTCAGGAGCGGTCAGCGTCAAGAGTTGCGCCCGATCAACCAGCAGTTCCTCTGAGGATACGGCATATTTGGATTTGAGGTAGTTTTTGAACCCGTCTGCAGCAGGTTCGAGTACGGCAAATGACTCCACGTCAGTTTGCTCCTGCGACGCATCTGTCCGTCCCGGCGTGAAGGGAACGGCCACATCGTGACCGGCATTCTTCGTAGATTGCTCGACACCTGCGCATCCACCCAGGACTATCACGTCGGCGAGCGATACTCTCTTCCCGCCGGACTGGGCGCTGTTGAACTCCTTTTGGATTCTCTCAAGGGTTTGCAGCGCCTTCTTCAGCTGGGCCGGTTGGTTGACTTCCCAATCCTTTTGCGGCGCAAGACGAATGCGCGCCCCGTTCGCACCACCGCGCTTGTCGGAGCCGCGGAACGTGGATGCCGACGCCCATGCGGTCGAGACCAGTTCCGAGATCGAGAGGCCCGAGGCAAGGATCTTGCCCTTGAGGCCTGCGATGTCCTGCGCGCCGATCAGCTCATGATCGACTGCGGGCACCGGATCCTGCCAGATCAGTTCCTCTGCCGGGACCTCCGGGCCGAGATAGCGCGAGCGCGGGCCCATGTCACGATGGGTCAGCTTGAACCACGCCCGGGCGAAGGCGTCCGCGAACTTTTCGGGGTTCTGCAGGTAGGCCCTCGCGATCGGCTCGTAGATCGGGTCGAAGCGCAGCGAGAGGTCCGCCGTGGTCATCATCGGCCGATGCTTCTTCGACGGGTCGTGCGCGTCAACCACCATGTCCTCTTCGGCCACATCCTTGGCCAGCCACTGATGCGCTCCGGCCGGGCTCTTGACCCGCTCCCACTCGTATTTGAACAGCAAGTTCAGGTATCCCATGTCCCATTTGGTCGGGTTCGAAGTCCAGGCACCTTCCAGGCCGCTGCCGATCGTATCGCCGGCTTTGCCGCTGCCGAAGCTGCTCTTCCAGCCGAGTCCCTGTTCCTCGATAGGGGCCGCCTCAGGTTCCGGACCGACAAGCGCTGGATCGCCCGCGCCATGACACTTGCCGAAGGTGTGCCCGCCGGCGACGAGCGCGACGGTCTCTTCATCGTTCATGGCCATCCGGGCGAAGGTCTCTCGAACGTCACGGCCGGAGGCGACCGGATCCGGGTTGCCGTTCGGCCCTTCCGGGTTCACGTAGATCAGGCCCATCTGCACGGCAGCGAGCGGATTCTCGAGATCCCGGTCGCCTGAGTAGCGCTTGTCTCCAAGCCACTCGGTCTCAGAGCCCCAATAAATGTCCTCTTCCGGCTCCCAAACGTCCTCGCGCCCGCCGCCGAAGCCGAAGGTTGGCAGCCCCATCGACTCAATGGCGCAGTTGCCGGCGAGGATCATCAGGTCGGCCCAGGAAATTTTCCTGCCGTATTTCTGCTTGATCGGCCAGAGCAGTCGGCGCGCCTTGTCGAGGTTCACGTTGTCGGGCCAGCTGTTGAGGGGCGCAAAGCGCTGGGTCCCGGACCCCGCGCCACCGCGGCCGTCGCCCATGCGGTAGGTGCCTGCGCTGTGCCACGCCATTCGGATGAAGAGCGGCCCGTAGTGACCGTAGTCTGCCGGCCACCAGTCCTGCGAGTCGGTCATCAGCGCATAGAGGTCCTTTTTCAGAGCCGCAAGGTCGAGCTTCTTGAATTCCTCAGCGTAGTTGAAACCCTCGCCCATGGGATTGGACAAGGGAGAGTTCTGGTGGAGAATCCTGAGGTTCAACTGGTTCGGCCACCAGTCCCGGTTCGACGTGCCTCTGCCGGCCATGCGTTGGTGAGCCCCACCCGTCGCCGGGTGCTTGCTATCCTCATTCATAATGTTTGCTCCTTTCGTGGTTTGGATTGTTGATCATCTCTACTACGAATCATCAGGCTGCTCCAGGAGGGTGGGACCTCTGCTCCCGACCGTCAATGAGTCGTCATCGTCGGCTATAGGATAGCCATGGTTTGTGGCCATCTTATCATCAGTCATTAAAAATCGCCTCTTATTGTCTCTTATCTGCGGCTTTCAATTTATATTTTATGGGCATGTACTCCTCTCGGTCCTGGGTGCGGGCCATTGAAACAGATCCTTAAAACCAGCTTCATGCACTGAATTCTGGGACCTAAGCAAATAAGCCCATTAGTTTTCAATTTTCAATGGTCCACAGTCACGACCGGATATTCAGATCCATGAATATATAAAAATGAACTATTGCGTACTATCTACGGAGAGTATCTTATGCCAGACCTGTGTCAATACAAGCCCCACGGGGTGCTCTGAAGACATCTTTCGGTTTGGATATCGGTGGCAGAGATTTATTATATGAACGAAAGCAATAAGGATGACTACGAATTCATTTGCAGAGGTCCTTTGCACGATCCTTTTCCGATGCCGGAAGTGTGCTTACACCCAGGCAGGCGATGCCGCCACCCTGGCGGCGCCGCGCCGGAAGACGGCTCTTCCCAAAGATGGTGGCCGATCCTGGCGCATCAGATTCTCCATTCGGGAGGATGCTATTTATTCGGCGAACCCATGTTCTTGATCATGTTTGAAGAGATCGGAACCGTCCGAAATCTTGCCGATGCCGATGCCCTCCAGCTCCTCGCCCTTTTCAAAGACAGCATAAGCGGGATCCAGCTCAGCCAGGGCGTTGATCCCTCAGCATACTTCAGCCCCGAATACTCTCACTACATCGTCGTCCACACCCCCCTCGATATCAAGTATTCGGAGCACGGGAAGGAGTGGACACGGCGCTTTTGCGGAGGCCTCGGGGTCTCGATCGTCGAACGGATCGAGGCAGCAGGCGGCGAGATCCGCGTCAGGGGGCTGATGGCCGCGAACGGGTCGAAGGTTTATGCGATCCTTCCCTACACCCACCTCGACGCGGTCGCCTCAGAAGACGCGAGCTTCCCGAAGGCCCGGCCCGTCTCCACGAGAATGCGAGTCTGGCCAAAAGTCCTCTCGGAGATCAAGGGCAGAAAGATCCTCGACGTCGGGTGCGGCTTTGGGAGGCTGACCCTCGACATCGCAGAGCATAACCCGGATTCGGAGGTCTTCGGCATCGACATCTTCGACTCTCTAACGGCACAGGCCAGGATGAACGCCGAAGCTCTGGGAATAAGAAACGTCGAGTTCAGGACCGCCAGCGCCTACGACCTCCCATTCGAAGACGGCTCTTTTGAAACGGTCTCCTCATTTTTCATGCTCCACCACCTCGACGATATCCCGAAAGGGCTCTCGGAGATCCGGCGCGTCCTCCGAAAAGATGGGCGATATCTGGCGACAGAGCCGATCGGCCACCATCACGGCCCGAACTATTCGGGGGCCGAGTGGGTGCGGATCTTTCGAGAGGCGGGGTTTTCGGCCGAGGCGGAAGAGGGGGACGGGGCGGTGATCATCAGAGCCCGGAAGGGCGATGAATAGACGGTTCCTGGTGAGGAGGGTTTCGGAAGACTGGATATCTTCGTCAAGGTGGCGACCGGTGGCCCTGGGCGCGGGAGGTCGGGCGGCGCCGAAGGGGGCGGGGCCTCGGATTGGGAACGGGGCCTGCTGAGATGTGAAGAGGGATTCGAGCGCCCCGAGATCACCGGCAGCTTGCTCATACCGCCACCAGTATGGCGTCGAGCCGATCTTCTGGAACTGGGATGCCGTCCTCCGCGAGGGCGGCGGTGTAAGCCTCGATCGCTTCTTTGACGTTCTCGATGGCCTCCTCCCTGCTCCTGCCCTGGCTGATGCAGCCGGGAAGGCTGGGGCATTCCGCCACCCAGAAGCCGTCCTCGCCTGGGTATATTATGACCTGCCGCATGGTATCAGCTCAATTATTACCTGATATTATATCTGCGGCCGCTTATTAACCTGCTGGGGACCGAGGCGACGTCAAGGAAAAAAGACGTGGGAGGCTGCTTCGGGAAGCTGAATTGAGAGGATTGTGCCGATACCAGACGGCTCTGGGCGCCGAAGGCGGGCGAGGCGATCCGCCGTCCGGATCGATGCAGACGGTAGATTCGTATCAGTAAGAATGACGATTTTAGAGGTGTATTGATGCCATTTATGCCGTATCCGCATGGCTTGAATATCTCTTTTCAATATCAGGAGGATGATGTGAAATACCTCCATAAAAATTATGCGAGTTATTGTCTCTCTCTAATTTCCATCGATAAACCCAAAAGTTACCTTCACACAATGGCCAAAACTCATTATCATTGTTATTAACTTTATAATCTATTAACTTGCCGATACATCGCTTAGAATCTTCGAACTCTACCACTATTTGTACAGGACCGACACTCTCTTTCCACCATATAGATTTTATTTTATATGGAGTCTTATTCGCAGTTGCTGGAATGTCAAACGTGGTATCTATTCTAATACAGCTCTCAAAAGTTCTTTTAGGCACTTCAACACGTTCATCAATTGAAGATATCTTAGAATTTGCCTTTACGGAGATCCCATTTGATAGTTCTTCTTCATCACTCCACTGGATATTTTTCTCAATATTTATAGGCAAAATACATTTAACTGGAAATGTTGTAAAAAGGTATATCGGACTATATGGAGTATCATAACTTTCGAATTTTATAAAATCTGAGTTCTTGAAAAGTTGTAAATTTACATCACTTTTATCGAAATCAGATTTGTACTTATGCAGTGAAAAAATATTTTCTTCGAGGGATGCATTGACGATCAATCCCTCACACGTCTCTAAAACATTGTCATATATGTAATCCGAGAGTTTCTCGGGTATTGGTTCCAACGATTTTTCGTATTCTATAACATACTCCGGTTCGCGATAAAGCTTGATATCATTCCTGAAGAGTATGTCATACACTTCTGCTAGCTGTTTTTTAATGGAACGACAGGTTCTTTGAAGAAATGGATTTGTAACATCCTCATTCGTTCTATACATTTCAGGGAATCTAAAAAATATTTTTATCTTCCCACCTTCGATTAAAACACTTTTGACATAATAATGCCCCCACCAGTGAAATTTACTTTCTGGAGGAATATCTCGTAATTTCAAGCGTTTCATGTTCACTCTTCTATAATCTGCGTCCAGCTCATCTCCAAGCCTGAGCAGTGCGGCCAAGAGGGTCAGTTTGATCTTTTTGCCTCCAATAGAAGTATCCTCTAACATTGTTAAATCCAAACTTCTATGATATTTTGATACTTTTGCAACAGAATTAGTAAATTCGGAACATAGTTCGAATCCTAATTTTAATTCTCGATCTTTCTCCAAGCATATCGGTTTCCCGCTAACGCAATTTTCGATAATCTTTGCACTGATATCATTATGCACACATCTAATTTTTTCTTTGTCTTCAAACGTGTAATCTCTATTGGATCTCTCTACTCCTGCATAACGCGGTGCTTGCATACCTATGTCATGTAAATAGGCGGATGCTAGGAGAATAAATCGTTCTGAATCGTTTAATATTTTAGATTTATCTTCGAGCAAATTACTTAAAATCTCTATAACCCGTTTTGAATGCTTCGGTCCGTGATCTGTATAATGGTCTATCAATGGATTATCCCATAATTCTATAACGTTTTGTTTTATGGTGTCAAGACAACTTTTAAGTTTCGGATCCTTTATCTTAAGGTTATTTGGGACCATCGTTCACCCTCGCAGTTCTATAGTGATAAGTGGTTTATAAGCTTCTTGTAGGCGTCTTGAATAATTTCAGACAATCTATACGCAGCAAGCCATTTGGGCTCTAACAGCGTCAAGCACGAAAATGCCATTTAACATCGTTTCATTCACATTTTTTCTATACTGAATATTTAAATTATGTACTTTTCGCCAGCCTCTACATCTCACTCCCTGGCTGGATTACCATATCTACGCGGAGATCAAAGCGCTCACTAGATGATAAAGATCCAAGACTTACCACGAGATGGCGTACAAAGCTGTAGGCATCGCTGGCGAGAAGGTCAGGAACTTGGATAAAGGCCTTAGCAAACTGGTCTATTCTGGTGACGAATTAATCCTGAAATCAAACGCTAACCGGTGGTCCTGCACCATCCAAATAGGCAGATAACACATATATTTTTACCATAAGAAGACCCAGTAACTAGATACGCATTCTTCGAGTTGATCCCATGACCATCCCCTGGCACACCCTGACCGCCGACGAGACCCTTGAGAAGCTGAACTCCGGCAAGGAGGGCCTTTCTCTGGAAGAGGTCGAGCGGAGGCTTTCGCGGTTTGGGCCAAACCAGCTCGAAGAGATCTACAAGCCCTCCAAGGCCCGGATATTCCTCCGCCAGTTCGAAAACTACCTCATCATAGTCCTTCTCGCAGCCTCAGCCATCTCCTGGATCGCGGGAGAGACGACCAACGCCTACGTCATCGTCGGGATAATCTTCTTCATATCCCTCCTCGGCTTCGTCCAGGAGTACAAGGCGGAGAGGGCGATGGAGGCGCTCCAGGAGATGGTGGCGCCCGAGGCGAACGTCCTTCGGGCCGGGGGGAGGATGAGCAGAATCCCGGTCAAGGGGCTCGTCCCCGGCGACGTCGTCTATCTTGACGCCGGAGATAAGGTCCCCGCCGATGGTCGGGTGATCGAGGAGACCTCCCTTCAGATCGTCGAGTCGTCTCTGACAGGCGAGTCGGTCCCCGAGAAGAAGGGGGTCGAGGTTGTGGCCGAGGAGACGCCGCTGGCCGACAGGACGAACATGGTCTACATGGGGACGATCGTCGTCTACGGCAACTGCAGAGCGGTGGTGACGGGGACGGGCACGGATACGGAGCTCGGCCGGATATCGGGGCTCGTCCAGAAACGGCCCGAGGACCCGCCGATAAAGACGAAGTTTCAGCAGCTGGCAAAGCAGCTCGCCCTCGTCGTCCTCACCGCCTGCGCCATCATCTTCGCCGTCGAGGTCTATCGAGGCTCGCCGGTCCTGGAGACCCTGATCATCGCCGCGGCTCTGGCCGTCGCCGGAATTCCCGAATCGTTGCCCTTTGTCACCACCATCACCCTCGCCTACGGAACCCAGATTATGGCGAGGAAGAACGCCATCATCCGCCGCCTTCCTGCCGTCGAGACCCTCGGTTCGACGACGGTGATCTGCACCGACAAGACCGGCACCCTCACCCGGGGGGAGATGATGGTGAGGAGGATCTGGACGACCCGGAACGTGGAGGTGACAGGTTCCGGCTACGACCCGGCGGGCTCCTTCCTCCTGGGGGAAAAAGGAACGAAGAGAGAGGTGAAGCCGAGGGAGGATAGACACCTCACCGCCCTTCTAGCCGTCGGCGCCCTCTGCAACAACTCGAAGCTCGAGGAGGGGCCGAAGGGCTGGCAGGTGATCGGCGACCCCACCGAGGGAGCCCTCATCGTCGCCGCCTCGAAGGGAGGCGTCCTAGACTGGGTCGAGGGCTGGTACGTCTCCGAGGTTTTGGAGTATCCCTTCGACTCGGAGATGAGGAGGATGACGACGGTCCACAAATCTCCCGAGGGGCTGACAGTCTCGATGAAGGGCGCCCCCGAGACCGTCCTCAACTTCTGCGCCCGGATCATGAGAGACGGCTCTGAAGAGGCGATAACATCTGAGGACCACCGGAGGGCCCTCGCAGCCGCCGACGAGATGGCGGGCCAGGGCCTGCGGGTCCTAGCTCTGGCGTGGAAGGAGATGGAGGCTGGAGCGAGCCTCGAGCGGGAGGGGGTCGAGACCGACCTGATCTTTTTGGGGCTCGTCGGGATGATGGACCCGCCGAGGGAGGAGGCGAAAGAGGCGATAAAGGTCTGCAAGGCCGCCGGGATAAAACCCGTGATGATCACCGGAGACCACAAACTCACCGCCTCCGCCATCGGACGGGAGCTCGGCATCCTGGCCGAGGGCGGCCGGGTCCTGGAGGGGACGGATCTGGAGAGGATGGAGGATGCAGAGCTTCTGGAGTTGATCGAGGGGGTCTCGATCTTCGCTCGGACGACCGCCGAGCACAAGGTGAGGATCGTCGATGCCTTCCGTGGCAAAGGGCACGTCGTCGCCATGACCGGCGACGGCGTCAACGACGCCCCGGCCCTCCGGACCGCCGATATCGGGGTCGCCATGGGAAAGACCGGAACGGAGGTCTCGAAGGAGGCATCAGACATGGTCATCGCCGACGACAACTTCGCCACCATCGTCGCGGCCGTCGAGGAGGGGAGGAGGATCTACGCCAACATCAGGAAAGCCTCGTCGTACCTTCTATCCTGCAACTTCGCAGAGGTGATGACGATATTCATCGGCGTGATGCTCGGCCTTCCGGTGCCGCTTCTCGCCCTCCAGATCCTCTGGATCAACATCGTAACCGACGAGTTTCCGGCCATCGGCCTTTCCGTCGAGCCCGCTCACTCCGACTTGATGACGAGAAAGCCCCGAAACCCCGCCGAGCCGATCCTCACCAGGGGCCTTTTCCTCTACACCCTGGGGATCTCTGCGGTGATCTTCATGGGAACCCTCGGCCTTTACGCCCTCTCCCTGAAGGAAGGCGTTCCCGTCGAAGGGGCCAGAACCACGGTCTTTGCGGCTCTTGTGATCTTCGAGATTTACAACGCCTACAACAGCCGATCCCTAAAAGACTCCTTCTTCAAGATGAACCCGAGGACGAACAAAAAGCTTATCGCGGGCCTCGCCGCATCCCTCGCGGGCCTGCTGGTTGCGATATACCTGCCGTTCATGCAGAGGCTCTTTGAGACATCGCCCCTCGGCGCCGAAAGCTGGATCACGATCCTGGTTGCGGCATCGGCGGTGGTGGTGGCAGCAGAGATATTCAAGCGCTGGGAGCTTCCCGAGAGGAGGGCGTAAAAAGGTAGAACCGGGCCTCGCCCTCGTTGACGATGGATCGTGAAAATCCCGGAATCTGGGAGACCTCATCATTGAGAGGCCTTACGATCACGTCGGCCCCGAGACCGAGGGCGAGACGACCCATGGCGAGCTGCATCTCCAGGGGCGGCCTTATCGAGTAGAGTAGGGACGCGCCCCGGTAAACGTCCAGGCGCGGGGTGAATATGTCGTCTGAAATGACTTCAAGGCCTCCGAGGGTCCGGGCCTCTTTATCGGTGGTGACGACCTCGAGGTGAGGGGCGAGAAGAAGGGCGACCTCGGGGACTCTCCCGACCCCCACCTCGACGACCTTTCCCGAGTACCGGGCGAGGATGAAACGGGCGAGGTCTGCCCCGCCCCTGATCGACTGGACTTTCATCTTATCCGAAGACGAATAAGAATAACGACGACTGCGACACGACCGCGGCCCTACAGCCCCAGCTTCTCCAGGGCCAGCATCGCCGCCTTCTCTCCAGAGAGGAGCATCCCGCCGAAGATCGGACCCATCCGAGGACCACCTGCGACTGCCGTCGCCGCCATCCCCGCAGCTATGAGGCCGGGGTAGACCTCCTGGGTCACCTCCACCACGGTCTTTTCGCCGACGTCAGCCCACATCGGCTTTTCGCCGACGACGCCTAAAGATCCAACCTTGGCTCCTGGGATCTTCCTCTGGACGACCTTGCAGATGTTGGCGTCGTGGCCGGTCCCGTCGATGACGACCTTCGCCCTGATCGATAGCGGGTCCACGTGAAGCCTCGTCCTCTCCACCGTCTCCCAGTTGATGACCAGGCCAGCGATCTTCTCATCCTCCCTGATCATGACGTCCTCCACGGTGACGAGGTTGATGATCTCGGCCCCAGCGTCGATGACCCCCGCCGTCAATTTCGCCACCGTCTCGATGGAGCTGGCGATGTAGTAGCCCTCCTCATACTCCCGGTACCAGACCCCGAACTCGTCCAGGATCCTGCACCCCTCCCTCTGGACGACGATCCGGGGAAACATCATCCCGCCGCCCCAGATCCCGCCCCCGACGAATAGATCCTTCTCGAAGACGACCGTCTTGGCATCGGCCTCGGCGAGCTTCTTTGCAGCAACCAGGTTTGCGGGACCTGCGCCCACCAGAGCCACGTCCACGTCGGTGTACTTCAAGAAGGACTCCATGTAGGACTCGACTATCGCCTTTGTGATCGTAACTTCATCAAGCGCCATGGGAAGGGCGATGGCCCGATCGGTGATAAAGATATCCTTTTTGGAAATTCTTATCTACCATCCGAGCATCTTCTTCTCCTGCGGAGAATTTCAGAAGGGGGATGGGCTCTGATGCCAGCGGGATTTATGAGCCTCTCGTCCCGTCGAGGGTGGATACGATGGATTTCGAGCCGAAGAGCGCTTTTCGGTCCTGTGAGATGAGCTATTCGTACGACGGCGAGGATTTCTCAAACCCCAGAATCCTGGTGGTGGGGTGCGGTGATGCCGGCTGCAAGATGGCGACGAGGCTTGTAAACCTCGGCGTCTCCGGCGCCGAGACTCTGGCCGTCAACACCGACCGGCGCCGGATGGGGGAGATCAAGGCCGACAAAAAGATCTTCATCGACAGGGGCGTCGTGGGCGAAGATGGTGTCGGAGGCGACCCAAAGATGGGAAGGATCGCCGCCGAGAGGTCGAGGCTCGCCCTGGAGGAGGCCCTGGGGAATAGAGACCTCGTCTTCGTCGCCGCTGGCCTCGGCGGCGGGACCGGCACGGGCGCAGCTCCCGCCATATGCGAGATGGCAAAAGATCTCGGCGCAACGACGGTGGCGATATTCACCATCCCCCTGGGAGTGGACCCTCGGCCAGGAGGTGGGGGGCAAAGGGTCCCCGAGATCGACGATCTGGTGAAGGCTGCAAACACCGTCATCCTTCTGGACAACAACAGAATTCTCGATATGGCGCCGGACTTATCTCAAGATCAGGCCTTCTCGGTGATGGACCAGGTGGTGGCCGAGATCGTCAAGGGGATCGTCGAGACGATTACTCAGACCTCTCTCATCAACCTCGATTACGCCGACGTCAGGACGATCGTGTCCAGCGGCGGCCTCTCGGCGGCCCTGGTGGGCGAGGTCGGCTCAGAAGACGAGGCCGAGGAGGTCGTCCTTTCGGCTTTGAGGTCCCCCATGCTGGATGTGGATATAAAACGAGCCACCGGCTGCCTCCTCCACATAACGGGGGGCTGCGACCTGACCCTCAAGAAGGCGGCGACGATCGCCGGTGCCCTCACCGAGGAGCTGGGCCCGGAGGCGAACGTCATCTGGGGGGCCAGGGTTAAGGAGGGGCGCGAAGGAAAGATCGGCCTTCTCGCTATAATGACCGGCTTGGGGATGCCGTCGGTTTCCGACCGATCATAAAGCTTGTCCCTGGACAAAACGTTTCGATTCTGAACTTCAATTCGGCATCTCGGGCCTGACCCTGAGGAACTTCACCTCCTCTCCCAGGGTCATGGTGGCGTCGATCCCGACCTTGGTTGTGATCCCGTCGACGGACCGCGGGTCCAGGGTGCTCCCCCGGACGTTGGGGTAGATGACGATATCCTCGTCGCCCCTCACCCTGGTGGCGAGGGCGTACTCCAGGTCCTGAGGGTTGTAGACGTCGACGTCGTCGTCGACGACGATGACGTGCTTGAGGCTTTTGTGAGCCTCGAAGGCCGCATCGATCACCTTTCTCGGGTCGGACTGGTCCCTCTTTTTGATCTGGACGACGGCGTGAAGGTAAGAGCATCCGCCCTCCGTCAATATGACGCCCCTCGCGTCGGCTACCCGGGATGCGGCCCTGAATATCAGGGGCTCGTAAGGGATGCCCATCAGCATCTTGTGCTCGCCCCCCGAGGGGAGGAGGCCGTGATAGATCGGAACCTCTCTGGTCATCATCTTCGTGAGGTGGATCACAGGCTCCATCCTCGGAAAGTCCCGCGTTCCGGTTATGTCCACAAACGGCCCCTCGGAAGCCCTCTCTCCGTCTATATACCCCTCGAAGACGATCTCGGCGTGGGGGACCAGAATGCCGTTGTCGAGGGGCACGAGCTCCACGGGGTTTCCGGATAGGGCGCTGGCGTACTGAAACTCCATCCCCAGGGGTACCCGGGTGCTGGCGGCGATCATGACGACGGGATCGACGCCGATGACGATCCCCACCGGGAGCCTCTCGCCCTGGCTTAAAGCCTCCTGGAGGAGCATGTGGGTGTGCCTTCCTGGAACGAGCCTCGCCGCCACCTTGTCCTTTTCGAGGACCATCATCCGGTGGACCGAGGCGTTCGTCTTATCGCCAAAAGCGGATACTACGATCCCGGAGGTGATGTAGGGGCCACCGTCCCCCCGAAAATGGGTGAGGATGGGAAGACTCGATAGGTCGGGCTCGCTTTCGACCTCCATGAAGGAGGAGGAGTCCACCTCCCGGACCCAGCCGCCATCCACGTCGATTCGTGCAAGCTCTTTCACCATCTCTTCTTTGGTGGTCGCTAGAGCCCTTGCCAGAAGGTCCCGGGTCCCCAGGACGTTCATGCAGCACTTCTTGCCGTCGACGTTGTTGAAGAGAACGGGACCGGCCTCGACGGAGAGGGCCGCGGCCTCGAGCATCGGCGAGATGGGGCGGTCCACCTCCTCCAGGAGGCCTGCCTCCTGAAGCTCATGGAGGAAACCTCTGAAGCTCATGCAAGAGGAGAGGCCCCCTCCTGATAAAGACCTTTGCTTTTCAGACGATGAGGACCGCGATGACCCCCGTCATGAATATGCCATCGAAGGTCCCCGCGCCCCCGATGCTCGCCACCGGCGCCCCCAGGTCTGAGATCCGATTCAGGTTGAGGAGGTCGGCTCCGATGAGGGTTCCCAGGACCCCTCCGACGTAGGCGGTGACGAATCGGCACTCGGGGATGGGGCAGAAGGCCGCCGTGAGGATGAGAGCGGATAGGGCCGCCGCGAGGGGCGGGATGAAGAGGGGGGTCGCTATCCCCAGGCCCCTGATCGGCCTTGCGACGCTGTGGGTCACCAGGGCGACGATGACCGTCCCCGCGAGGGCGATGGGCGCAACCTGGGGATAGGCAACCAGAAGGTATGCCGAAACCAGGACCGGGATCAGAGCGCCGCCGACGTTGACGGCCACCGTCGTCTGGTTTGTAACCGTCTTCACCACCGGCACCCGATAGACCATGCCGAAGCTCCTGACGAAGGTCTCCCTCACCACCGGGACCTTCGACTCCATGGTGAAGAGGGGAAAGTTCATCCCGGCGCCCACGAGGGAGGCGGCGAGGAGAAGGAGGGCGTCAGACCAGGAGAAGCCCATCTTGGTGAAGGCGGTGCTGAGGGCCCCGAAGAAGAGGAGGGTGACGCTCACCCATAGCACCACGGCCAGGAGGAGGATCGCAAAAATCCCGAAGGGGAGGTAGATCATCCGGTTGTTCATGAAATCGAATTGATCTGATGAAGTATAACCCTTCGTCTCTCTGGGGGCAGAGGCAGATCTTCAGGCCGGAGATGAGGTCTCATGCAAAAGCCTGATCTAACTTCAGATCAGAAAGTGGTCGGGAAGATCTCAAAACCGAGTCGGTTGGTGCGGATACCATGACAGAACCAAAAGCAAATAGGATCAAGCACAGCATAATGGTGATGAGCGGCAAAGGGGGCGTCGGAAAGACGACGGTGGCGGTAAACCTGGGCCTCGGCCTCGCCCTCTACGGAAAAGAGGTGGGGGTTTTGGACGCCGACATCACGGGGCCGAACGTCCCCAAGATGCTGAACATTGAAGATAAAGTCATGACGGGCGACGAGGACCAGACGATCCATCCTGTGGAGATCCCCGTGGGGGCCGACGGAGCCGTAAGGGTCGTCTCCATGGCCTTTGTGATCGGAAAAGACAGCCCCGTCGTCTGGAGGGGACCCCTCAAGATGCAGGTCTTGAAGCAGTTCATCGAGACCGTCGCCTGGGGAGATCTCGACTACATGCTGATCGACCTGCCCCCTGGAACGAGCGACGAGCCTCTCAGCATCGCCCAGCTCCTCCGGCCCGACGGCACCATCGTCGTCACCACCCCCCAGGACCTGGCCCTTCTCGACGCTAGGAAGGCGATCGACATGTCGCGGTCCCTGGTGATTCCGGTCCTGGGAATCATCGAGAATATGAGCGGTTTCACCTGTCCCAAGTGCGGAGGAGCGATCGACCTATTCAAGGTCGGCGGCGGGATGAGGGCCGCCGCGGAGCTGGGGGTCCCCTTCCTCGGGAGGATCGAGATCGATCCCGCTATCTGCGAGACCGGCGACAGCGGCAAGCCCTTCATCCTGAACGTCCAGTCGAAGAACGCCGAGGCCTTCGACGGGATAGTGAGAAAGATCATGGCCCACTACGAGGACGAGAGGGGAGAGGCAAGGTCCTCAGCGGAATAAAGGTTCAGGTGGCTTTCTTGATCAGATAGCCACCGTTGCTTATTCCCAGCAGTGCCAGCATGCTCGAATCCAACGCGGGAAAAGCGTCGATCACGCCGCCGCTGGCGAAGAACGTCTCCCCCAGGAGGAAGATGTAAACCGCCGCCAGAAGGACTGTGAAGTAGAACATCTGCACCTTGCCCAGATCCGGTATGGTGGAGTCGTCTCCATCCTCGCCGCTGAAGAGGTCCGAAAAGCTGGCGTCCTTTTCTGATTCGTTGTAAAGGATCCTGCCCACGGCGTAGACCTTGGCCTCTTTTTGAAGGGCATCCAGCTCGGATTTGGCCTTCAGGGCCTCGGGATCCGCCCCGCGGTTGGCGGCCAGCTTCTTCGCCGTATCTTTGACGGACTCATCCTCTTTGCCGGTTTGATTCTCTTTCATATCCTTTATCAGAGGCGACCCGATCAAAGAGGTGATGCTGATCCCGATGAGGGCCCACAGCTCTTTTGGGATGGATATGGACATGGGCTCAGGATAGCCAGCCTCGAGGTTCATGAAGACCGCCGTTGTAAATCCGGAGAGAATTATGAGCGTCCAGAGGAACATTTGGGTCCGCGAGAGGCTCATCCTCCGTCTATGATCGATAAGGAGGCCAGAGTTCCTCCCCAATTTGCCCCGACCGATGACCACGGCGATCAACGTCAAAAGCACAAAGGTGGCGATCCATGTCGAGACTCGGAGCCAGGGCGTGGGGTCTGGTTTGACGTCTCCCAGACCCCCTCCGGCGGGTGCGGTTTCGGCTGCCAGCCCCGCCACGCTGTAATGTAGCGCCCAGTAGTTTACTGCCAAAATTAAGGCCAGAAAGACGCATATCAATATGGTGTGCCATCTGCGCCATTCGTTCTTCTTATCAGCCATCTAAGACCTCCTAACAGCCAACATTCTTTAGACGGTATGTATTTATCAGGTTTTCTATTGTATGGTGTTCTCAACTTCGATTGTGGTTTAAAAAAATAACAATAATAGTATTATGGCAGACTGAAAATTGGATGGACGGAGGAAAAGGCCTCCGATCCACCAGACAGACCCGACCACCGAAGAGTTCACCACTTTCCCGATTTGATCACGTTCAGGCTCTGGACGACCTTGGCCCCCGCCTCCTGGCTGAGCTTGTATTTCTGGCAGATGGCGAGCGCCCTCGTTATCTCGTCCTGCTCGTCGGCCCCGGCCCGCTGGGATACCAGCACCTCTGCAGCGGCGTACCCCTTATCCAGAAGGATCATCTGGACCTCTTCCAGAAAGGATTCGTTCATGCAGAGGGGTCCGGTCCCGATCTCCTTGACCACCTTGTCCATGTTCTCCATTTCTTTCGTCTTCACGCTTTCACCTCCGTGCGATGTTCAAACCCCCTAATCCGACTTCAAATAATTTTGACCCGTCGGCACCGATCAAATTCTAACAGATCAGAGAGATCATCATCCCTCGGCCTGCCCCTCTCGGCCTTAGAAAAGGTGGGGATCCCCCGATGGTTGGCACCTGACCCCCCAGCTTTTCCGCCACTTTACCGTGATCGTTCGCGAGAACATCTTCATTTTATGGTGCGTCTCGGTTATAAGAATATAGGTGATCTCCTCTTTCAGGCCTATGCACCATGCTCTTATGTCACATGGACTTTGCAGACGCTGCTCACGATGACTTCGCCCTCATGCTCCGTCCAGGCCCAAAAGAAGACGTAGCTGTCTTCGCTCCAGGGACCTTCCAGCTCCAGCTGCTCTCCGCCGCTCAAGTTTCCGAGGTCCGTTTCAGTTTGGTTGCAGCCCTCCCGCGCCGATCGGACCGATACGAGATGGACGTCCCCCGTGGCATCGTAGGCTGAAACCCTCAACGTTATGGGATCTTCGGGCGCGATCGTCCCCTCGAAGGAAAGCTCTCCCTCGGGATCGATCACGAAAAGGTAGAGGACAGGCACCTCTTCTGCAGGCTCAGCTTCCGCAACGTCCGATTCGATCTCCGCCACCTCATCTGCGTAGACGATCGCCGTGGCCGCAACAAAGACGGTCAGAAATAACATCCAGGCAAAAATCCGCGGATTCATCTTCAACTCCCCAATCGGTCAAGATTCGTTTGCCGACCCGGCGGCTCAAACGATTAAAACGATTATAATTGGGATGGGAAAACATATCAAATTTTCGCTGATGATGGCCCCACCTTCCGAGGATGAAAAAGGTGAAGAGGAATGGCTCAGGAGGCTCGATCCCGATTAGGCTCGTCTTCGGCCCAACCGTCATTATCCGAGGGCGAATCTTGGGGATTCAAAATCACGAGGTTTCTGTAGGGATAAGGTATCTCGATCCCCTCTCTGTCGAACCTCTTCTTCACCGCCTCTCGAATCTCGCAGCCGGTGGTGTAGGCGACGTCTCTTGTGGGCACGTCCACCGAAAGCCTCAGGTTCACGGCGAAGTCTCCAAGCTCCGCCACCCTCACGGCGATCTCCTGGTTTTTGAGGACGAGAGGATGCCTCTTCGCCACATCGAGGATGATTTCTCTCGCCTTATCGATATCTGCGGTGTAGCCTATCCCGAAGTCCACGCGCCAGGTTATGACGGGATCCACGATCGACCAGTTGACTATCGGCTGGTTTCCCATGATGCTGTTCGGAACGAAGATCCTCCGGCCGTCCCATGTCTTTATGGTGGTGTGTCTAAGGGTCAGATCCTCGATCTGGCAGTACTCGCTGTTGAAGTCGATGTAGTCGCCGACCCTGAAAGGGTGGAATACCGCCAGGAAGATCCCTGAGATGACGTTTGAGAGGGAGTCTTTGGCGGCAAAGCCGATGGCGAGACCCGCGACACCGGCACCGGCCAGCAGGGTTACCGCAAGCCTGTTGAGGGGTGGTATCTGATATACGATCATTATGAAGCCGACGATGTAGATGGCGGCCACCAGAAGCCTTCGGATGATGGTCCTGAAGGTCCTCTCGGTCTCGACATCGAGGCCGACCTTTCCGCTGCTCGTCATCCTGGGGATGTGGACTGTGATGGCTCGGTCCACCATACCGGCGATGAGATGGGTCAATATGAGGATCGCCACTATTGTCGCGATAGTTCCCAGGATGGAGAAGATATCGATTCCCAGGGTTGAGTTCAGATAATCAACTATCTGGGTGGTGGCTGACTGGGCGCCATCTCCTGTAAGCTGGATTGGCACATCTGGAGAGAGTTCAGCGGGAAGGCCCGTCGTGACGTTCGATGCGTTTGAGGCGGGGTCCATACCGTCCGGTCCGAAGTCGGTGGGTATGGTGTAATCGTAGAAGACGTCCTCCTCCGCCGATATGATATCGTCCTCGTCCATTGAGCTGGCAAGATCGTAGCGAAGGTTTATTAAGGTTCGCTGCGGCGCATCCGCCATTTTGGACAGTCCGTCTCGCGGAAAACCTCCAAAAGGACTTTCAGCTTGTCAGGAAAATATCATTTTCATGACGCTCCACGTCAACAAGAGAGGGGTTAGAGTTCTGGGGATAGCCGAGAGCTTCGTGAAGACGGAGCGTTCGTCCAGGCTGGCCGGCGTGGTCATGCGAAAGGATCTGAGGGTCGACGGGTTTGGTTTCGCCGAGATATCCGTCGGAGGGGACGACGCCACCGAAGGAATTTTGAAGATATTCAGGGGCCTTGAGAGAAGCGACATAAACGCCCTCCTCCTGAACGGATCGGTCATCAGCTGGTTCAACATCGTCGATCTCGACCTGGTCCGCGAGGTGACGGGCCTTCCGGTGGTAAGCCTAACCTACGAGGAGTCGGAGGGGCTGGAAGGGTACATAAGGGAGTATTTTCGCCATCCCGAAGAGAAGATCAGATTGTACAGAAAGCTCGGAGAGCGCGAGCCCTTGAGGCTCAAGACCGGGTTTGAGGTCTACGCGAGGTCTATTGGAGCTACGGCAGAGGAGACGAAGGGCCTTCTCAACTCCTTCATCCTGGAGGGGAAGGTGCCAGAGCCCCTCCGAGTTGCGAGGCTTCTTGCCAGGAGCATACTTCGAGAGGAGATCGAGATAGGGCGGTTTGATGAAAAGGGCGAGGTCTGTTAAGTTGATGGGCGCGAGTCTGGAGAGTAAGCCCCCTTCTGTTCGTGCTCGCTAGCATTGGCGGCATTCAGCTTAGCGCCATACCCGGGCGTTGGCTGGACTCCATCGATCGCCCTTATTTTGGCTTGCACCCGCAGGGATTCGCCGTTTCATCTGCTTTTCGCGCGACCTCAGCCTTTCGGCATCATGGCATTGACGCGGTGCAGTATCGTTTCTGTGCCAGAGCCAGAGCTCTCGCCCTACACCCGAAAGAGGTGTCTGCGTGTCCAGAGGTGGGGGGACTTTCCACACCGGCGAAGGGTTCGCCAGCGGCAGCCGCCCTTCCACTCTCGCGCCCGGGCCGCATAAGGGAGGAAGATATAAAAAGCCTTTGTGGGGGGTTTGATTTGTCTTGAATGGGCGCAGGTCAGACCCTTTTTGGGGGCACCACAAGTCGGATGCACAGCCCCGATAGGAGGCAGAACGTGCCGAGGTAGAGGAATACTGGGAAGTAGTCGCCTCCGGTCACGTCCAGCAAACGGCCGCCGAGAGACGGGCCCAGGGGTCCGGCGACGAAGCCGTAGGCGGTGAAGACGAGGCCGAATATGGCTCCGAAGTGCTCGAGGCCGAAGCAGTCGGTCGCCAGGGGGGCTGAGACGGAAAAGAGGGTCCCGAAGGCGAACCCCACCACCGCCGCCAGGATGGCACACGCCGGGAGGCTGCTGGCGCTGGGCAAGACGAAGTAGGCGAAGCCCGCCGCAAAGAAGGTGGTGCTCATGGTCAGGTTTCTGCCGATGACGTCGGAGAGGTATCCGGCCACCAGGCGCCCGGTTCCGTTCGTGAAGTTGAACGCCGTCAGGATTAAGACGGCGGATTCGAGAGGAAATCCTTTTGAGAGGCCGTAGGTGGTTGAAAGGGTCACCATGGCGATTCCTGCCGCCCCCATCATCGCCCAGG
>Ga0209408_1000148_pt1 | contig 58936 bp, 53 predicted proteins | sample AD_UKC107_MetaG_FD_184422 | JGI IMG/M metagenome (GOLD analysis project Ga0209408, IMG submission 184422) | Active sludge microbial communities of municipal wastewater-treating anaerobic digesters from Hong Kong - AD_UKC107_MetaG (SPAdes)... | ecosystem: Engineered > Bioreactor > Anaerobic >... | reverse complement strand
GCAAAATCCAATGTGGCCGTAACGGATTTTTGAACTACATACCTCTGTTGTTTACACTCTTCAGGTTTGACAAATCCTTCAAAAGAAGGAGTGGTCAATTTGTGGTACACCCCACCGTCGCCCGGATCCTGCATGGTCAGAGCCCATTGCAGGTTGTACATCATTTCTTCCAGGATACCGTCATTCAGTGAATACCCGGGATACTTTTCATAACCCGCAAGAACAAGCCCGGTGGTATAAGAGGCATTCACAATGTATTTATTGTAATCTCCGGCATCGTACCATCCCCCGGGTGAAGAAATGACCGTTCCTTCAGGTCTTTCAAGAGACACGGCAGAAGAATGTATCATGACAGATGTGTCCGGATGACCGGGTTGGGAACGTTGCAGGAAAAACGCATTCAATGCTGTGGATGCCAACGGTGCCAGCACGTTGTCATCAATAGAGAAAACAGATGATGAGGCCCCGTTTTCTGTAACAACTCTGTAGGTGCCCGGTTTGTTCATAGGGGTAAAATCCAAATGGGTGAGCCTCTTGCCCGAAAAAGGAGAAGCAAAGGTTTCCCCGGCTGTGTTTTCATAAACCGTTTCTCCGGTTTGTTCGTCTACTATACGGAATGTTCCGGTATAAGATCCCTGCATAACGGCAATTTTTTCCCCGTCGGGATAATGGCCCAATTGATTAACAAGCACTTGGGGTCTGGCAGTACATGCTGTCAGAAAAAGAAGTGCAAAAAGTATGTTTTTCATTGTATGAATGTTTTATGTTTTGATTTGCCCATAAAGATAGCTATAAGAATATAAACTACAGCCGATAAGGTAATCCCAAAAATATTCTCATTTAAACCGAACGGAAGAGGCACTTTTAAAATGATCAACAGAATTGTGGTTGTTCCTCCGGCTATCATGGCCGAAAGTGCCGCTTTTGCATTCGGATTTTTTGTGTACAATGCAGCCAGTATGGGTACAAAGAGACCGGAAACCATAAAAGCATATGAATATAGCATCAATTCCAGTACGTTGCTCATGGAATGGGCAAGAACCAGTGCAAGGGCTCCAATGGCCAGCGTTATAATCTGGGAAACCCTTAATTGCGCTTTCATTCCTTTTGCCGGCTTGAAAAATCTGTCCAGGATGTCTGTCTGTACATTTCCGGAAGCTGCCATCAGGCAACTGTCGGCCGTAGATAAGATGGCAGAAAAATAAGCCGCCAGCATCAGTCCCATTAAGCCGGCCGGCAAAACAGTGTTTAGCAACACAGGAAGGGCTGTTTCGGAATCAATGTTGGCCCCTGGGGGATAACCGGCTGCGGTAAACATGCCGTTTTCAAAAGCTACTCGTGCAAACATACCCAAAACAGTTCCCATAAGGGCCATTAGCGGCCATTCAAACAAACCGGCAATAAACCAGGCCTTTTGGGCCTGTTTTTTATTTTTCGAGGCGTAGATCCTTTGGTACAGCGTCATCCCTACAAACCAAATGGGAATAATGGTAACTCCCCAATTGACAAGTTGTTGCCAGGTCACGTTTGTCATGGATAAAAATTCATTTCCAATAGTTGCCCGGATCACATCCATACCGCCTATACCAAAATAAGCAATCGGTATACCTATAAGCACCAGGCCTCCCATCAGGATAAGCCACTGGATGGTATCGGTATAAATCACGGCCTTCAAGCCGCCGACGCCGGTATAAATCACGGCTACGGCACCCATGATGATCAGGGCGGTGGTCATGTCTATCTCGGCAAATGTTGCGGAAGCCAGCTTGGCTCCTGCCAGCAATTGGGAACTGGTAAAGCCTATGTACCCGATTGCAGAGATCACACCCGCGATTATGGCTACTTTCCCGTTGTAAAAATGATGGAACAACTGGGGAAATGTGAGGAATTTATGTTTTGCAGATAATTTTACAATCACGGGAATCAACACCACGGCACTGAGCCAGGCTCCTATCAGGCCGGTAAAGAGCATCCAGGAACCCGAAACGCCCATAATAAAACCCAATCCGCCCAGGCCTATGGAAAAACCGCCTCCCACATCGGTGGCCACAACCGACAACCCTATATGCCAGCTTTTAAGCGACCTGCCTCCTACATAATAATCCTCCAGGTTTTTGTTTTTTTTATAAAAGTAAAAGCCCACACCCAACATGGTCAGGAAATAAACAATAAAGATCACGTAATCTACAACCGTCATAAATGAAATCTGATTTTGTTACAAAAAACCGAACCGTTGATACAGGAGAGCCCCTGCAAACCAGAACGACGTATTTACAAATATAGGATTTTTCATTTTCTTTACAGAAAGCTGTACAACCATTTATTATTAAATAAGATGAAAACTTTTAGAACAATTGTTTTGGGCGTGCTCATAGCATCCCTTAGCCTGACCGGGTGCGGGACCATAGGAAGGACAGGAGTAGGAGCAGGGATAGGCGTGGCCGCAGGAGCAGCTGCCGGAGCCGGAATTGGAGCAGCTGCAGGAAATACGGCAGTCGGAACTGCCATTGGTGCAGTAGTGGGAGGTGTTGCCGGTATACTCATTGGCCGTCATATGGATAAACAGAAAGCCGAACTTGAAGAAATCCTGCCCGAAGACGCTTCCATTGAAATGGTAAATGAAGGACAGGCAATAAAAGTAACCCTGGAATCGGGGATTCTCTTTGCAACAAATTCCACGGCAATTGGAGAAAATGCCAAAACCGCCCTGAAGAATTTTTCGGTCAACCTCAACCAGAATCCGGATACCAATATGGAGATCGTAGGCCATACCGATATCACGGGAACTGTAGAATACAACCAGGGGTTATCTGAAAGAAGGGCCCGTAGTGTACGTGATTATCTTCTACTCCAGGGTGTTGAAGGAGATCGTATGAGTACCGTTGGAAAAGGTATTCACGAACCCATAGCCGATAATAATACTATAGAAGGCAGGTTACAAAACCGCCGTGTGGAGATCTTTATCCTGCCTAATGAGAAGATGATTGAGGAAGCACAACGGGAAGCCGAAACTGCCCGGTAATATCTATCAGACAGGCTTTCCTTTTTGCATTATTAGATTTGTTCATTACCTTTGTATTGAACAAATGCTCATAATGTGGCACGGCCTAAAAAATTGCGTAAAATCACAAATCCGCCCAAAATAAAAGGATTCAAGCCTATCCGGCATTACCCGGCCGCAGAATCTGCCCCGGTACTTTTGGATTACGACGAGTATGAATCATTGCGTCTGAGCGACTACGAATTAAAAAATCAAACGGACGCAGCCGTGGAAATGGGTGTATCCAGACCCACATTCGCCCGAATCTATGAAAGTGCAAGGCGTAAAGTAGCCAGATCCTTTGTTGAAGGTACCCCTATCCTTTTCCAGGGCGGACCCGTTTATTTCACCAGTGATTGGTATTTCTGTAAAGATTGCGGTTGCTGGTTCAATCATCTGAACAAAGAAGACTCCGTCATTATTTGTCCTCTTTGCAGTTCTTCCTGCATTGAACAATCAAATGCTGTCAACGAATGAAATCAATAAAAAAAACAATATAATACTATGAAAATCGCGATTACTTCTACGGGAAATAATCTCCAGGCTACTTTGGACAGCCGTTTTGGACGTTGTTCCTATTTTGTCATTTACGACACTGAATCCGGTTCCACGGAATTTATTCCCAATCCGAATAAAGAAGCCATGGAAGGAGCCGGCCCGGCTTCTATACAATTAGTTGCCTCCAAAGGCGTTGAAAAAGTGGTTTCCGGTGAATTCGGAGCCAAGGTCAAGGCAATATTTGACAGCCTAAAGATCCAGCTTGTCATTGTCAATGATAGCACCATGACCGTCAACAGAATTATTGAAATGGTTTCTAAACAATAACATGATCACTATGAAAAGAATTGCAATCCCTTTGGAAAACGGACTTTTATGTGCCCATTTTGGACATTGTCAGCAATTTGCAATCATGGATGTGGATAACGACTGCATCATATCTGAAACACGAGTCACTCCTCCCCCTCATGAACCGGGACTATTACCTGCCTGGCTGGCCGAAAAAGGAGTCAGTCATATCATAGCCGGCGGAATGGGGCAAAGAGCCCTTGCTTTATTTAAAAACGAAAACATTCAGGTATGTGTTGGAGCGGGATCTGAAGATCCTGTTGAACTTGTCAAGGATTGGATAAAAGGATCTTTGTCTACAGGAGCCAACGCCTGTGACCATTAATCCCCGGAAATAATGAGAATAGCCGTTGCCAGTGGAAAAGGCGGTACGGGAAAAACTTTCGTGTCTACAAATCTGTTTGCTGTCGCAGAAAAAGAGTACCGGGATTTAACGCTGGTTGACTGTGATGCCGAAGAACCTAATGTTACCGTATTCATAGACGGGAATACCATAAGTACGGATATCATAAACCAGCATCTACCGGTAATAGACAAAGAAGCTTGCGTCTATTGCGGCAAATGCCGCGACTGGTGTAATTACAATGCTATCATATGTCTCCCGGAAAACAAACAGATATACCTGATAGAAGACCTTTGTCATGATTGCGGCGCATGTTTGGCTGCCTGTCAGTACAACGCCATCACTGAAATTGAAAAAAAACTGGGTACTGTGACCATAAAACAGTATTCAGATGCCGCCCGGATTATTGAAGCACGTGCAGATATTGGAGTTTATTCTCCGGTCCAGGTAATCAAGGCGGCGCTTAACAAGGCAGAAAATGCCGAATTGATACTGATGGACTCCCCTCCCGGAATTTCTTGTCCTTTTATTGCCGCCGTTGTTCCGGCCGATTATGTTGTTCTGGTCACTGAACCTACTCCTTTTGGGCTGAATGACCTGAAACTTTCCGTAGAAACCCTTCAACAGCTGGAAAAACCTTTTGGCGTAATAGTAAACCGTGCCGGCCTGGGTGATGACCGCGTTTACGACTGGCTTGAAGAAAAACACATTCCGCTTCTGATGAAGATACCTTTTGACAAAAACATTGCCCGTATCTACTCACAAAGCCGTTTGCTGGTGCGGGAAGATCCTTCGTACGAAGCCCGTTTCCTGGATCTGCTTAAAACAATAGAAGGATCATGCAAAAATTAAACGAGATATCCATACTGAGCGGCAAAGGCGGAACCGGCAAAACTTCCCTGGCAGCCGCTTTGGCAACTTTGGAAAAAAATACGGTAGTGGCAGATTGTGATGTTGATGCAGCCAATTTGTACCTGATCCTGCAGCCAAATGATTACAGGACCGAAAAATACATTTCGGGACACAAAGCAGTAATCAATTACGATATATGCACTCAATGCGGGTTGTGCAAGGATCATTGCCGGTTCAATGCCATTGAACGTAAGCCTGAATCTGATTATCCGGAAGGAAAGATAACCATTGTGGAAACATCGTGTGACGGCTGCTGGTTGTGTTCCAGAATTTGTCCCGTCAATGCAATTAATATGGTTCCCAGTGATAAGAGCAATTGGTTTCTGGGAAAATACAGATACGGGAAAATGGTTCATGCACGTCTTGCACCCGGTGAAGAAAACTCCGGGAAATTGGTAAGTGTAGTCCGGGAACAAGCACGTCAAACGGCTGAAGAATGCGGGGCAGAAAACATCATTATTGACGGACCTCCCGGAACCGGATGTGCGGCCATAGCTTCCCTTACTGGTGCCAACAAAGTGGTTGTTGTCACGGAACCAACCGGCACCGGGCTTCATGACATGAAACGGATCCTGGATCTTGCAGGTCGTTTTCAGGTTAAGAGATATGTAATAATCAATAAGTCAGACTTAAATACAGAAATTAGAAACAATATCTGCAGTTGGTGTGCAAAAGAAGGTATCCCCGTAATCGGGAATTTGCCGTTTGATCCCCGGATGGTACATTCAATGGTGGCATGCAAGAGCATTCAGGAATGGGCTCCAGATTCGGAGATATCTGCTTCAATTCATAAAATTTACGAACTTTTAACACAGAGCTAAACTACATCCCAGTTGCCTGTTCCAGTACCAAACGGGCTTCCCCGTCCGGATGATTCATTACTTTGGACTTCACGTTCAGGACCATGGTTTCCCCGTTTTCCCGGGTGTATTGAGGCCATTCGGGCAAAGATCCGCCGTTGGGATCCCCGGTTTTCATAAACTGCAGCAAAGCATCTGCCATTTTCCGGGACAATGTTCTAGGTGTTTTACCGCCGCCGGTATGCGTCACCATCAGATCTGTATTGCAAAACCAGAAACAGATATCAATACAATGGAAAGCCCTCATCCTTCCGTCAAACAGTGGCGGTTCCCATCCAAACCAGGCCATATATACCGGGGCGCTTTGCTGCAATTTGGTGTTGGCAGCATTTACTACGTTAGCCCTGTTGGAACTGATCAGGGCTAATATTTCAATGGGTTTGTTATCCGGAAACTGCCCGGCGTAGGCTGCCACGATTTCATGAGCATCCTCCCCGTAACGATCCTTCAACTGTTCAACTACCTGATCCAGCGTAATACCTTCCAGCTCGGGACGGTCCCGGTTGGGATTCCATTCATGAAACGTAGTGCAATAGATCATAGGTATATCGGGGACAGCAGGATCCGTATCACTGAAATAGGTACCTTCCGGTAATACCACACCGTCGGCAACCGGTCCAAAACCACCACGAATACCCTCTCCTTCAATTTGTTGGTTAAATTTTGCTGCTGCCCGGTTTGCCAGTTCCAGGTAATCTTCCCAGGGCATCTCCTGCAAAACTCCCATTTCCGAGGCTTCCAATCCGGCTTCATGCAATATGAAAGCCCCCAATGCAGCTGAATATTCAGGATCCCCTGCCTTTACAGAATTACCGCTCAATGCCACGGCTTTATGGACCAAACCCTTGGCCAACGGCATAGTGGCAATGGCACTCACCTTGGACCCGCCGCCTGACTGACCAATGATGGTAACATTGCCCGGATCACCTCCAAAATTCTCTATATTATTATGAACCCAATGCAAGGCAGCAATGATATCCAGCAGTCCCACATTTCCGGAATACTTGAAAGCTTCGTCTCCAGCTTTCGAGAAATCGGAAAAACCGAAAGCATTCAAGCGGTGATTCACGGAACAGAAAACCACATCTCCGTAACGGGCCAGGTTTTCACCGTTGTACCCGTTTTGTTCAATGGAATTCCCGCTGGTAAATCCACCCCCGTGCAACCAGACAATAACAGGCCTTTTGCGTGCATCCAGGGCTGGAGTCCATACATTCAGCCGCAAGCAGTCTTCCCCAATCTCATCGTAATTCCACCTGTCCACAAATGCCGGGTAGGATTCAGAGTCGCGCGGATACCTGATGATCTGGGGAGCCGAGGTGGGGTAATATACGCACGGAAGCACGTTTTCCCAGGGTTCCGGGGGACATGGAGGCATGAACCTGTTTTTCCCCGAGGTGTTTGCACCATATGGAATGCCCATGAAATGATAAATGTCCCGGAGTACATACCCTTTTACTTGTCCGTAAGCGGTGGAAGCAACGGCAATATCTTCTCCTATAAAGAGCTGTTGCTGGTCAGGAGCATTATTCCCCTGCCGGGAACCGGAGCAACCTCCGACCGCAAGTGCAATCAATAAAAAGACAAAGAGTGTATTGTATTTCATAAGATTTAATATTTGATGTTTTTCACTTTTTCCCAATCAATTTTATCTGTACTCTGTGCAACAGGTACATGCGGAATTACCGCTCCTTTTCTTACCAGGATCACTGCAGGTATCTCTCCGGCGTCAATCCGGTGCCAACCGGCAGTATATGTTTTTCCGCTCTGGTAATCCACCCACCGATCACCCGGCAAATAAACAAAACGGGATCCGGCACTTTCAAAAAGAGGTGCCACCAGAATGTCTTCACCGAACAAATACTGGTCCTCTACCTGCCAAACGGCAGGATCATCGGGGTATTCTACCAGCAGGGCCCGCAACATTGGCAATCCGGTTTGCGTACACTTTTCCGCTTGTTGCAGGATATAAGGCATCAGGGAGTATTTCAACTCGGCAGATTGGCGAAAAGCATCTGTGAAATCTTCACCGTAATACCACGGTTCGGTGGGAGGAGCTCCGTGCACCCGGGTGTGCGATGTCAAAAATCCGAAAGGCAGCCAGCGACGGTATAATTCCTCGGGACAACTCTGCACAAATCCGCCAATATCGTGACTCCAGAACGAAAAGCCGCTAAGCCCCAAAGACAATCCGCTTCTGAGGGTCGTCAGCATCCCGATATCGGTATTTGAAGCATCTCCGCCCCAGTGAAGGGGATACCGCTGGGATCCGGCCCATGCACTTCTGGCCCACATAATAGTTTCATTTTTCGTTTTGGCGGTTATCTCGGCAACGGCTTTATTATACCTCAGGGGATACAGGTTGTGTTCATACAGGCCACCCTTCCCGCTGGCATAATATCCGTTCAGCGGGGCACCTTCTCCAAAATCGACTTTGATGGCTCCCACCCCCATTTTCAAAAGGGCTTCCAGTTTTTCCTGGTACCAGCTGACCGTTTGGGGATTGGAAAAATCTAGCACCACATCTTCGTAAGGAAGACCTCCTTTTTCATTTTTCACGTAAAGACCTTTTTCAATCAATTCCGGGAAAAACTTGTTTTTGGGAGTGAAATAAGGCAATTGCCACAAAGAAATATGAAATCCGTCCGCCAACAGGTCATTGATCATCTTTTGGGCATCCGGGAAGCGGTCGGGAGCAAAAACGTAATCACATTGCCAGTCGGTCTGGAACCATCCCGTATCAAAGTGGATTACATCTGCCGGAATTTTGTTGTCCCTTAGCCGTCGTGCGATCTCGTACCCTTCTTCCTGTGAAAAGTAGGTGATACGGCTCATCCAGGTCCCGAAAGACCAAACAGGAGGCATGGTGGCTTTCCCCGTCAGGTTGGTATACTGATCAATGATTTGTGACGGCTTGCCCCAAAAAAGGAAAAGATCCAGGGTTTCATCGGCCATGAACAGCTTGGAAGCTCCTGCATGGAAAGCCCCAAAGTCGCAGGTAACCGGGGCTGACGTATGCATAAACATGCCGTATCCGCGGCTGCTTAAAAAGAACGGAATGGGTTTGTACATCTGATCGCTTTCGGGACTCTGAGGATCGGTCACAAACAGATGTACTTTTTGTCCCACTTTATTCAGGGCGGTTGGAGATTCTCCGCAACCAACAATCTTTTCACCGGGATGCAGGGAAAAAACGGGATTGATGCTCCTGATGTTGTCAGAAGCTCTCTTAATAAACTGGAAAGGCAACACTTTAATCTGGGTGGAATCATTGTCGGCCCAGTGCCGGGTACGGGTGAGTTCTTTTCCGTTCAGGTCACACATCATAACAGAGAACGGATATTCCCGTATCACAAGACTGCCTTCCTGCCCGGTGTATACATGAGTTCCATTCTCACAGGTATATTTCCAGGATGCGTCATCAGGCGGTATTCCACAAAGCATCAGGGATTCTTCTTCCGGGAATATTACAGGAGATGTGTATACCCTTAAACGAACCGTAACCGGAGAAATAAAATCTATTTGAAATTGCAGCCGGGGATTGTTATCATATTGTGTTTCCGGAAAATCCAGCATGTCAAGCGGCTGAGGCAATACCGTAGTTGTATTGAATGCCTGCCTGGCATAGAGGCTGTGACGTTTCCAGCTGATTGTCCCGCTTGCCGTCAATGGATCAAAAGATGCCAGCGAATCGGCAAAGAAGTATGTGTTGCTGAAATCCTCAAAATCTTTGCTTACATCAACGGCCCGGCTTTGCAGGTAAGGCTGGGCATTGCTTTGCAGGAACAGGAACAAAGCTCCCGTCAGTATCAGAATTTTTTTCATAAAAATATATACGTTTGTTTATTATTGCCCGCTATGTTTTCTTTTCCTTCCAAACGCATCTGCCGCTTTCATGGCAATGAGTATTTTTTCCGGATCCACGGATTTAACTTCGTGATGTACGGCTTCGGTAGGATGGCATGTTTTTACGGCAGCTTCCATAAGACGTTCCCTGCTGACTCCTCCCAGGTTCAGATCTTCAAATGTTGTAGGTAAACCTATGGCTTCGCAAAAACCGTAAACTTTTTCTTTTTCACTTACCGGAGCTCCCGTAAGATGCAAACCGGCAAGCACCCCGAACGCGACTTTTTCTCCGTGGTAGAACGAATGTGTTTCTTCCAGTACTGTCAATCCGTTGTGTATGGAATGGGCCGAGGCCAGCCCGCAACTTTCAAATCCCAACCCGCTCATTAGAATATTGGCTTCGATGACAGCGGAAAGGGCTTCAGAGGTGACGCATAAATCACAGTCCTTTTTGGCTTTAACCCCGAATTTCAACAATGTTTTGTAGCAAAGATGTGCTATGGACATTGCCGTATGCGTTGCGTAACCTCCGCATTCATTGGATGATCCTGAGCTTTTGCATGACCGAGCCTCGAACCAGGTGGCCAGGGCATCTCCCATACCTGCGACAAGAAAACGTGTAGGAGCCTGTGCAATAACGCTCTCATCAACCAACACCGCCTGGGGATTCATCTTCAGGTAATGCACCCCTTCAAAGATGCCGTCCCGGGTATAGATCACGCCACACCCGCTGCACGGAGCGTCCGAGGAAGCAATGGTAGGTACTATAATAACAGGGATCCCGGTTGTATCGGCAACGATCTTTGCCGTATCAATTACCTTTCCCCCGCCCATCCCCACAATCACGTCAGTCTTGTCATGATGTATTTTAGCGGCCAGTCGTTCAAGTTCCTCCCGGCAACATTCTCCCCCAAACGTGTCTGCCTGAATCCAGTCCCATCCGTTATCAAATTGATATTTTGGCAAAACATTGGTAATAACGGACGGAGAAGCCAGCAAAAGCCCCTTGTTGCCAAAAGATTCTGCCAGATATTTCAATTCATTCAACGCTTTTTTCCCCTGGATATATTTACCGGGAAATACAGCCTTCAGAGGTTGTCTGACGGAATGTTCATCCTTTATCAGTATCATGAAACAAGTGGTTGGTTATAGCAAATATATGGATATTTACAATATATAAGTAATTTGGTTAAATTAGCGGAGCATGGTCAATGAAAAAAAAATGGACACTTCCGTCATAATCATGGACTTTACGAAAGTTTACCGGAACCAGGTTTTTTATTCAAAATCTCAGCATCACCTGATCGATTGTACAGATATACAAGGATCGGATTGCTACTGTGATCATGAAGCCATTGAAACAATCCGTAACAAAATTGCAGATCTTCCGGTCAAAGCCCTTCATTTTATTGACTCGGGGAATCACCATTACATAACCAAATTCTGGACAGACAGGATACAGGAAGATTTCATCCTGGCGGTAGCAGATCACCATCCGGATATGCAGCCGGCTCTATTTGATGATATTCTTTCCTGCGGCGGATGGGTCCGAACGGTATTGGATACAAATCCATATCTAAAAGCAGTTTTATTCATAGGGGTTGCTCCTGAATACGAACTACCCTGTGACAAATACCGGATATTGAGGCATTCTGAAGAAATTCCTTCCGCCCTGCCGGTATATATCTCCATTGATAAAGATGTTCTTGGCCCTGAAGTAGTCACCACCAACTGGGACCAGGGAATAATGACCTACAATCAGTTGCAGAGAGTGCTAAAAGAAATCATGACCCGGCACCGGATCCTTGGAGTGGATATCTGCGGAGAATGTCCCACTTGTATTGACAACAGAAGTGACCGTGTAAACGGACGTTTGCTGAAACTATTTTCCTGTATTTGAAAGATTCGCGCGAAGCAAAGCTTCTTTAAGGGTTTCCAGGGGGAAATTTGTTTTAGGTTCATACAGCAGGAAGAAGACCGGGCTCATATTATTGGGGCCCAGCTGTTCCATCCCTAAAATTTGCATTCCACCCTGCCCGAATTCATTTCTGAAACTATTGGGTAAATTCTCACTGACAATCTCCATCAGATCATTTTGCCAGAGCACCATTTTTGGATACATATCCTTTTGAAGATTTGTAAATTCATCCTGGTGGTTATCCAGAATTGTCCAGCATCCGGTAATTATATCCCGCATCACTTTCTGAGACCGGTTGTAATAATCAATTTCACTGTCACTAAGCTGATAAACCGTATCTTCTTTCATCTGTACCAACTTCATTTGAAAATTCATGATACTGTCTGCCATTACAAGTGCCAGGGCCCGGTATTGGTCAATCTGTTGTTTCTCCCCTTCATGTAATACCTTATCAAACTTAACACGTTGCAGCTTCAATTCAGGTTCCATGGTACGGGTACTGTAATCCAGTACTTCGGTCACAATCCGCTCCACTTCCTTCTGCATGGTTTTACGTACACATCCCGATGTTACAGTTAAAATTCCAATTGATGCTATAACAATCATGCGTTTTAAATATGTTTTCATAATACCTGATTTTCAGATAAAAATACAAAAAAATCTTTCGACGAAAAAAAGGAAAAAGGTACGTCGTACACAAATTTGATTAATTTTGAATATGAAAAGAATTATACCATTTGTACTAATGTTGGGCATCGTTTGTGCCTGTGAAAAAAACAAACCTGAACAAGAAAGAATATTCGAAGAATACTATACTTCAAGTTTATGGAAAACGGATAATCATATTGATGAGAATAAGTTGACAGGAGATGTGTTCACCTTTGAAAAATATGCGGACAGAGAATACTGGGCGTCCCTTACATCTAATGCAGATATGTTGGAAGCACTTATGATCCCTCAAGAACGTCTTTCAAGAATGTCTACGCAAAACCTTGCCAGAACTTGTACAGTATATCCATTCAATGGTACTTATATGGCATATGTGGGTTCCTCCACCACATCGATTGACGGAATCTTTCATATTATGAATAATTTCAATGGGTATGCACAGATACAGAGAAGGCCTTCAGGCCCGAAGGAATTGCTGAATATTTATTTGGGGCAAAAAGTGAAAATGGATGGTAAACATGAAGGTTGGTCTGCAGATTACACCCGGGCCAATTCTTTTATGGATATTTCAGCTATGGAACTGGTTCTTGCCACTGCCGTGGATGCCGGAAGGTTTACAAATGATGAGATCGCAGATATGATACATGCCATGTGGGAAAAAAACAAAGATTTTCTTGATTCAGGACTGTATAGTTGGAATGGAGCCATTTGCTATTGTTACGTGCTTGGCGCTACCATCGCCTACCATCATGCCCCGGATTTGTCTCAATACGAGAAAACGCAATTGAAGACTTTTGTGCTGTCCGGAGGTGATACAGCACATTATTCCGGGGATATCGGGACCATTACTGAACTTGTTGCAGATAAGCTTAATGCAATTAACTAATTATGGGTCAACTTCTTTTTAGTATATTTGTTGTTTTACTAATAAAATCCCCCTGTCATGAGAAATTTTTTCCTGTTCATCACTTTGACATTTGCTTTCCTGACTGTACCATCTTGCGATGTGCTTCCTGACGAAACAGAGGGTTCCGATTCCTTTAGCTGGGAGCTTATATTGGAACAACCCTCATTAGTACCTATCGGCCTTCAGATCTGGCAGTATGCAGACTTTTTTAATGACGGCACCTTTGTACTTTCTAAAGAATATCTTTATTCAAGTACAGATACAGCCACATTCATGTACACAGATTCAGGCAATGTTGTTAGGATTCACGATATGTTTGGAAAAGATTGGGTCGGCACCATGCCTGACAATCAACTCCGTCCCGGAAATACGGTTGAATTCAAAGAAGCCGAAGGCAATGGTTATTTTCATTTGAAATATCTTGGAAACTGATAGCATAAATCCGTTAACAAAACCATAACAATGCAAAAAAAAACAAGGCATCATCCGATGTCTTGTTTAACTTTGTAGCGGAGGGAGGACTCGAACCTCCGACCTTTGGGTTATGAGCCCAACGAGCTACCAACTGCTCCACTCCGCGGTATAGAAATACAAAGGTAAGGGTTTTATACCGAAACTCCAAACATTTTCATAAACTCTTCACTTTCAAGAGTTTGCTGCTTACCCAAAACAATATCTTTTACGGTTACACGGCCGTCGTGCAATTCCTGGCTCCCGATAATGGCTATATGATGAACCCCGCGACGGGTGGCATAATCAAATTGCTTCTTCAATTTTACTTCATCGGGATACAATTCACAGGAGACACCGGCTGCACGTAACTTGTTGATATAACGCAGTGCCTGAACCGATTCTTCCTTGCCCATATTGAAAAAGACAATACCGGGTGCATCCATGACTGTTTCCGGGAATTTTTTCAGTGCCAGCAAAACATCGTAAATCCTGTCGGCTCCGAATGATATGCCCACACCAGACATGTTTTTCAAGCCGAATATCCCTGTCAGATCATCGTACCTCCCGCCCCCGCATATACTGCCAATGGAATAATCCCTGGCTTTGACTTCAAAAATAGCTCCCGTATAATAATTCAGACCCCTTGCCAGGCTCAGATCCAGTTCCACGGACAAACCAACCCCTACGCTTTCAATCATGGAAAACAGCCATTTTAGCTCTTCCACTCCTTTCAGACCGATCTCCGATCCGGCATCCTCGAACAACCGGTTCAGAAAAGCGATTTTGGAAGTGTTGATTCCTTTGAAAAGCAGCAACGGTTCCAGGTGGGACAAGCCTTTGGAAGAGATACCTTTTGCCAGGAGTTCTTCTTTTACTCCTGCCAGTCCGGTCTTTTCAAATTTGTCAATGGCTACGGTTATATCAATCAGCCTGTCCGGATAACCCATGAGTTCTGCTATTCCGGCCAACACCTTCCTGTTGTTGATCTTCAGGATTACATTTATTCCAAAGCGGCTGAATACAGAATCCACCAGCTGGACCATTTCAAATTCGTTGTATTGGGAATCCGATCCTATCACATCGGCATCGCATTGGTAAAATTCCCTGTAACGACCTTTCTGGGGTCTGTCGGCACGCCACACAGGTTGTATCTGGTAACGCTTGAAAGGAAAAGTCAGTTCATTCTGATGTTGGACCACAAAACGGGCAAACGGGACCGTTAAATCGTAACGTAAGCCTTTTTCACATACCTTCAGTGACAAAGCATTGGAATCAATTCCGGCAGCATCTGCAGGGAATTTCCCGGCCAGGGGAGCAAAACTGTCTCCGGAGTTGAGAATCTTAAACAGAAGCCTGTCTCCTTCCTCCCCGTATTTTCCCAACAAAGTGGATAAGTTTTCCATAGCCGGGGTTTCAATGGGAGCATAACCGAATTCTTTGAAAACGCCTCTTATGGTATCAAATATGTAATTCCGGCGGGAAGCTTCTACCGGGTTGAAATCACGCGTTCCTTTTGGTATGGATGGTTTTTGTGCCATAATGCTATTGGTTGGTCTATGCAAAAATACATCAAAACTGTGTACTATAAAAAAAATGCCCCATATTTATGGTTATGAAACAGATAGCCATATTAATCCTTACCGGCCTTTTCCTGGGAGGATGCTCCCCAAAGGCCAACGGCCAGTACGATACCGTAAAATTACAGAAAAACAATCTGGAACAGGTCATTGAAGCCATGACTCTTAAAGAGAAAGTGTCTCTGGTTGTGGGAGGCGGAATGACAGGTTCTTCCATAGGAGCCGCCGGCATTACCCGCCCCATTCCCCGCCTGGGAATCCCCTCTTTGGAACTGTCCGACGGACCTGCCGGCCTCCGGCTGAAATCCGCTGAAACCACGTGGTTCCCGTCTGCCTCCCTGCTGGCCTCCACCTGGGACACTTCACTGGTTACAGAGGTGGGAAAGGCTATGGGGGCCGAGGCGTTGAACCACGGAGCAGATGTGATCCTGGGTCCGGCCATGAATATTCACCGGCATCCCCTTTGCGGCAGGAATTTCGAATACTACTCGGAAGACCCGCTGCTGAGCGGAAAAATGGCCTCGGCAATGGTTCTGGGCATCCAGGCGACCGGAGTGGCTGCCTGTCTGAAACATTTTGCCGCCAATAACCAGGAAACCAACCGGGACAATAACAATGTAATCGCAGACGAGAGAACACTAAGGGAAATTTATTACAGGGGTTTTGAGATCGCGGTCAAGGAGTCTTCACCAAAAACCATCATGACTTCCTATAACCGGATCAACGGAGTTTACACATCGGAAGACAAGAACCTGCTCACAGAGATCCTGCGTTATCAATGGAAGTTCAAAGGGTTGGTGATGACTGACTGGTTTGGAGGACAGGATGCTCCCGCCCAGATACGCGCAGGTAACGACCTGCTGGAACCCGGAAGACGCTGGCAGCGGCGTGCCGTAATGGAAGCCGTAAAAAACAGGAAATTGGACGAAATGTCACTAGATATTTCTGTAAAACGCATCCTGAACCTGGTGGCAGATTCCCCGTCTTTCAGAAAACAGGCCCAATATGACAGTACAACAACAAGAAAAAACGCATCCGTTGCCCGCAAAACCGCTTCCCGGGGGATGGTGCTTCTGGAAAACCGGCATGCCCTTCCTTTAAGCGATACCATCCGAAAGATCGCCTTGTTCGGAGTTTCTTCCTACCGGTTGGTGGCCGGAGGTGTGGGCTCCGGAGAAGTGTATGCCGCTCATACCGTTTCCCCGGCAGAAGGGCTGGAAGAAGCAGGTTACCTGCCCGATCCACAACTCGGCAAAATATACACAAGCTATCTGGACAGCGTTTCCCGGGCTTATAAAAGAAAATGGAAATCCATCTCCCAACGGATACTGGGACAGGGATTGCCTGCAGAAATGGATCCCGGCACCATGGCTATTGCCCGCGCCGCTTCAGAGAACCAGGCAGCCCTGATAACACTGGGTCGCAGAACGGGTGAATTTTCTGACCGTAAAATTGAAGGAGATTACCTGTTGACAGCTACTGAAAAGGAACTGATAAAAAATGTTTCCGGAGCTTTCAGGGAGGCAGGCAAACCTGTCATAGTGGTTCTGAACGTGGGAGGCATTGTGGAAACGGCCTCCTGGTCAGAAGAGCCCGATGCCGTTATCCTGGCCTGGATGCCGGGACAGGAAGGCGGGAGGGCCCTGGCCGATATCCTCTCCGGGAAAGTGAATCCTTCCGGCAAGTTGCCTGTAACCATCCCGTTACGCCTGGAAGATTGCCTTTCACATCAAAATTTTCCCCTGGAAGATGTCCCTGTCAACTGGTTGAATTTCATAAGCAAAAAGCAAACAAAACCCGAAACAAACAAACCCAACATAGATTTCACCCGCTACCAGGAAGGAATTTTCGTGGGATACCGGGATTTTGACAAAAACGAAAAAAACGTTGCCTACCCATTCGGATACGGGCTATCCTATACGGATTTCCTGTATTCAAATGCCATGGCGACCCTGGAAAACCAAAAAGTGGCAGTGTCCTGTCAAATTACCAACAGCGGGAAAAGAGCAGGGCGGGAAGTGGTACAGGTATACGTGTCTGCACCGGATAGTGAAGTGGATAAGCCTGTGCAGGAACTTAGAGGATTTGTTACGACTTCGCTGCTGGAACCCGGAGAATCTCAGGTAATTACTGTGGTTATTCCCCTGGAAGCCCTGGCTTCTTTTATACCGGAAACAGGATGGGTAGTGGATCCCGGGGAATACACCTTCCGTATAGGATCTTCTTCACGGGATATCCGTCAGGTAGTCACACTCCCAGGTATTCCAGAATTGATTTTGCCGCTTCACGCCCCGCTCCCATGGCCAGAATTACGGTTGCTGCCCCGGTAACGACATCTCCTCCGGCAAATACTCCCGGTCTGGATGTGACACCCTTTTCATTGGCAACGATTCCGTTGTGACGGTTGATCTCCAGTCCCGGAGTAGTCTTGGCTATCAGGGGATTGGAGGATGTTCCCAGCGCAATGACGGCTACATCGCACGGAATATCAAACTCGGACCCGGGTATTTCCACAGGCCGGCGACGCCCGCTTTCATCGGGTTCACCCAGTTCCATGCGGATGCATTTGAGCCCGGTCACCCATCCCTTTTCATTTCCCAATACCGCCACGGGATTGGTCAGCATTTGAAAAACCACCCCTTCTTCTTCTGCGTGATGCACTTCTTCCACACGGGCAGGCATTTCCTTCCGGGTCCGCCTGTAAACAATAGTAACTTCCGCCCCCAGCCGCAACGCCGTTCGTGCAGCATCCATGGCCACATTCCCCCCTCCGACAACCGCTACGCGCCGGCCCACATAAATGGGTGTGTCCGAATCGGGAGCATAGGCCCCCATCAGGTTGCTGCGCGTCAGGAATTCATTTGCCGAGACAACCCCGTTCAGGTTTTCGCCCGGAATGCCCAGAAATTTGGGAAGTCCGGCGCCCGACCCCACAAAAACGGCATGAAACCCTTCGTTGTCCATCAGCTGATCAATTGTAACGGTGCGTCCCACAACCACATTGCATTCAATCTTAACGCCGAGTTTGCGGACCTGGTCAATTTCGTAATCCACCACTTCTTCCTTGGGCAAACGGAATTCCGGGATCCCGTATACCAAAACGCCTCCGGGTTTGTGCAACGCCTCAAAAATGGTTACATCACAACCGGCTTTAGCCAGATCCGTGGCACAGGCAAGACCTGCGGGCCCCGACCCTATCACGGCTACTTTTTTACCATTGGGTTTTATTGTTTCTTCCGGCGTGTATTTATTCTTTCGGGCCCAATCGGCCACGTAGCGTTCCAGTTTCCCGATGGCAATGGGTTCGTGTTTTATGCCCATGATACAAGCTCCTTCGCATTGGGACTCCTGCGGGCAGACCCGTCCGCAAACAGCCGGCAGCGAAGAATCTTTCCCGATAATGGAAGCAGCTCCCGGTAAATCATTGTCCAAAACGGCTTTAATGAATTGAGGAATCTGAATGGTTACGGGACAGGCGGCCACGCAACGGGGATTCTTGCACTGGATGCACCGTGAGGCTTCCAGCAACGCTTCCTTGTGGTCGTATCCGTAACTTACCTCTTCAAAATTGCGGCTTCTTGCTATAGGGTCCTGTTCCCGTACCGGAATTCTTGTCTTTTTATCCATTCTTCAATCCGATTTTGCATTTGTGATCCGCTTCCGCCTCCTGGGGTTTATACATGGTTTGTCTTCTCATGGCTTCGTCAAAATCTACCTGGTAAGCATCAAATTCCGGCCCGTCCACACAGGCAAATTTGGTTTTTCCGTCCACCGTAACGCGGCAGGCCCCGCACATTCCTGTTCCGTCAACCATCAATGTATTCAGACTGACTATCAGCGGAAGGTTGTATTCTTTTGCCGTCAAAGTCACGAATTTCATCATGATCATAGGCCCTATGGCCACTGCCTGATGGTATGTATTGCCGCTTTCCATTAATTCCTTAAGCTTTGCGGTAACCAGTCCTTTAAAACCATAGGAACCGTCATCCGTACAGACATACACCTTTTCCGCTACCTGTTTCATTTCTTCTTCCATGATCACCAGATCCTTTGTTTTGGCCCCGATGATCACTTCCACGTGTGCTCCTTTTTGGTGCAAATACTTCACCTGCGGGTATACGGGAGCTGTTCCCAGGCCTCCGGCAACAAACAAATATTTCTTGTTGCGCAGGCTCTCTTCATCTTCGTGGATGAACTCGGAAGGCAATCCCAAAGGTCCCACAAAATCGGAAAAAGATTCTCCTTCATCCAGGGCATAAATCTTACGGGAGGAAGCTCCAACGCGCTGGGTGACAATAGTTACAGAGCCCGCCACGGGATTGTAATCACATATAGTCAAAGGGACCCTTTCTCCTTTTTCACCAACACGTACTATCAGGAACTGTCCCGGTTGGGCACTGGATGCCACACGGGGTGCTGACACTTCCATCAAACAGATATCGGGTGCCAGGATGCGTTTTTTCAGAATTTTGTACATAAACCGGATCTTTTTTAGACGCGGCAAAGATATATAAAAAAGCCCGTTTGGCAGTGTCAGGGGAGGCGTTCAAAAACGTAGCCTTTCCTCTCAAGGCGTCTTATCATGCCGTCCAGTCTGTCGTACAGCTTATCGGACCTGGAAGGTTCCGTTCCTGGATGGACCAGTAAAACAGCTCCCTGCAACCCGTTCTCTTTTTCATAAGCATAAAGCTGGTTCAACAAATCACTGGAACTTTTGTAAGAAGGCATATCGGGCGTAGTATAATCCGCACGTGTCATAATGCCGGGGGTCAGATGGAGCAGTTCCAGCCCCATGGAAGCTGCCACACGAACGGTTTCCGTATTGAAATGTTCATAGGACGGCATAAACCAGCTGACCTCGGACAAATCCACACCCGCATGGGCCAATTCTTTCATATTATTGCTTATGTCCCTGCGCAAACTGTCGGCCGAAACCAGGGATTTTTCGGTATCTCCGTCCCACGGAGCATAAAGCAGGTGCCTGTCACCGTGAGGTCCCACATAATGTCCCTCACGTATGATATCACGGACCAGGTCTTCCCATTGCGGATCCCGCAAACAGTTTCCTGTCAGGAAAAAAGACGCTTTTATTCCGTGCTTCCGCAATGTTTCCAGAACGGTTTTCCCGCCCTCAAAACGCTCGTCCGCCGTGAAAATCAGGTAAACATTGTCAGACCCGGGATTGATCCTTATGATCCCGCCTCTAGTATCACGTTCCGCAAGGGATTTATTATTTTCCGCATGCAACCGGGCCGCTTCTTTTCGTCCCCGGATCTCTCTTTGGGAAAAGTAATAACTCAAAGATGCCGTCCCGTCCATGGTGGGCTCGTTGGTGGCATAGTCCCAAATCTCGTCGTGGTAAAGAGCAACACCATTGTTAAAGGAAGCATAGGGGTCCTTCCCGTCGGCCATAGAAAGGTATTCCCCATGTGCTGTATGCCGTTCTCTCAACAACGGTCCGTCTACAAGCCCTCCGGGAGTGCTTTTTCCTATAGTCACCAGGTAGGAAGAATGAGGCCGTTCAGGGTAATCCGCACCTTTTGGATATTCCACGATCATGGAAGTACCCCACGGATTGCATCCAAAAAGCCAGTCGCGCAAAGAAGCTTCCATCTCTCTATATGTACAGTTTCCGGTAATCTTGTAATAAAGGTCCGCCTGAGTTATTGCGGCTGCCAGCAAATTATTGGAACACCACATATAAGGAATCCCGTTCATAAAAGCACAATCGGTACTTCTTTGCCTGATATGCTCCAGTCCCAGACGCATGTATTCCGTATATTTTTCCGCCATGGGGGTGTCCGAAGCGGCCAGGTAATAATGCCCCAGATTCACGAAAGGATAAAACTGGTAATGACGGGCCCGCCCCAGTTCCATCCATGGGGTGACTTCTTCCAGTTGTCCCCAGTAATCGGCCTTTTCCAGCCATTCCTCCCCTTCTCCCAGGTGATGGAAAACGGCAGCAGCCAGCTGCACGTCATCCACGTAATTGTCTTCTTCGTAAAAATACGGTGAAACCACACAACATGTCTGGGTGTTGCCCGGTTTTTCTTCTGCAAATTCATACGCCGGCAATGCTTTCACTTTCATCTTTGCAGCAAACCCGGGATCCAGGTCTTTAAACAATTCCGCTCCCAGGGCAAAAGCCGAGGCAAATTTCCCCGCCGAGGAGGCTACGCCGGTGGTACGGTTGATGTGTTCTGCCAAACCCTGCCGTTCCCCGGTAATGAAATAAACCGGACGTCCGCCATCCGGACCCCATCCGTAATCGGCCTTATCGTTTACCGGCAGTCTGAATCCCACATGATCCCGGTCATCGGCAATCTGGTTGAACATTACCTTATCTTCCGGATTCATTTTCAAAAGCCATTCCAGGCCCCAGCGGATCTCATCCAGGATATCGGGGATACCGTTGGCTCCGGGTCTGCCTCTGTCATTGTAACGATCACCGAAGACGGTTTTGTCTTCTGCCTGGGTATAGGCGAACATCATCTGGAAAGTGGCATTTGCACTGGTAGTGAGGTATTGCAGGTAATCGGTGGCATCGTGCCAACCCCCGGTTACATCAATCTTTTCACCGGAACGTTCCGGATGCAAGACTATATACCCGTCGTTCTGATGGCACTGAGTATCCAAAAACGGGTTGTATCCGCAACGCTGCTGCCTCATGTAATTCAGTAAAAAATCAGCCGATCTGTCATAGACTTCAGTACCAATTCTAAAATCAGGAGATTTCACAGTGCCTTTTCCGGGAACGTCCATTTCTATACAGTATCCGCCTTCCTGCACCAGATTGGTGAAATCCAACCGGAAGGCAGATGCCATTCCCCATTTTTGTGCAGGAACTTTCTTCAAAGATCCGTCTTTCACGGACCCGGAAAAAACACAATTGCCGGTCCTGGCATCCAATACCCTGAAATCCGCCGGATTCGTTTCTTCCATAGAGATCATGACGGCCACTTTTATATCCCCGGGTAAATAACCCAGTTGATTGATGCGTATCCAGGCACCCGTTTCCTGTGCCACAAGGGTTTGCATATTTAACACACAAACCATCATAATAATAAATGAGCGTATCATGATACAAATATATCCATAATAGTTCTTACCTGAACAAGGTCAGACGCATTCCTGCATAGACACGTATTCCCATAAGAGGGCCCCATATAATGCTGGCATTGAAACGATCGGAAAAGGGATCGTCTGCTGATATTATTGGGTCGGGCTGACGGTAATTCAACAGATTTTCACCGCCGGCATAAAGTTCCACTTTGTTGAATTTACGGGTTATCTGAGCATAGAACATGGGGAACACAGGTGAATAGCGATCTTCCTGTCCTGCTGCAAATGCAGGAATTCTTGCCGGACCGTTCAGTTGTCCAGTAACATCAAACACCCAGGTGTCCGCCGGTGTTGTATACTGCAGGTTAAGGACTCCTTTAAACTTACTGGTCAGGGGACGGTCTGTCAGGCCTTGTCCTTTCAGATCCACTTTGGAATCATTGTAGCGAAAAGTGGCCAGAACAGAAAAACCGTCAAACGGTTCTGTAGTCAGATCCACCTGCCACGTATTGGTGAAAGAGCGTCCTTCCAGGTTGTAAAACAGGATGGACGGCACAGGTGCTTCAGAAAGGAATTCCTGGTCTGCTATCAGCTGGTTTATAAAATCTGTGCGGAAATATTCCAGACTCAGCGTAGAAGATCCTTCCCGGCCAAACGGAAGGCCCAGGGTCAGGTTTAATCCGTATGTCCAGGCTTCTTCCACGTCGGGAGTCTCCTGGAATAATATCTTGCGACCGGTCGACAGCACCCCAATGTGGTCGGTAATACTGTAGGGAGTGCGGTACCCCCTTCCGGCATTGGCTCTGAAAACAAGGTTCTCCGTAAAATTGTAACGCAGGTTGATGCCCGGTGTGAAAAGCCATCCGTACAGGGTGTTGTAATCTGCCCGCGCTCCGGCTATGAAAACCAGCTTATCGCCCCATTCAAGGGTATATTCACCGTAAGCTCCATAGATACCTTCCCTGCGGCCCAGGTCAAAAGATTCCTCTCCCCCGCCAGGCAGGCGGTCTGACAATACCTGCTCAAGATTTTCTATCAAAGCACTAAATCCTGCAGTGATCTTATGATGTTTCCCCAAACTGGACATAAAGATGGCGTTGGCAAAAAAGTCATTTTGCAAGGCATTGAAATCCTTCAATCCAAAATACGCATCCTGGCTGTGCAGGTTGTAATCCAGCACCAGGGCAATGTTGGGGTCAATGTAATTTTCATCTTCAGTATGCTCAGATTCGTGAGCATGTTCGTGTGTATGGTCATGTTCATGGTCATGCTTCACCAATGGGATCCCCAGTTTCGCATACGCATTGAACCCCTTGTTCAGGATACGCGATCCCCAAAGGGCATTTTCCCGGTTATCTCCGGGAAGAACCCATTCGTTATCTTTCTGCCCTCCTTTCCTGTCTTCATATACCCCACGGAATCCAAAACGAAGCTGCATGCCGGAAGCAGGAGCATACAACCATCGGTTGGCCAGGGAATAACGGCGGGTAAGCGGTTCATCCAAAAACCCGTCCCCGTTATCATCGTGCTGCATCAGATCCGCCGAACCGTGCGCCAGGACAACCGTGCTCCATTGATCGTTCAGCTGTAGAGAAGAGACAATGTTGGCTTCTGTCCTCAACGCGCTGTTCAGGAAAAGATTGATAAACAACGGCATTTGTGCTGTCGGTTTCCGGTATTCCATGTTAATCTGTCCTGTGATTGCCTCAGAACCGTTTACTACAGAACCGGTTCCTTTGGCTATCTGTATGCTTTCCAGCCATTGGCCGGGTACAAAAGAAAGTCCGAAAGGCACCTGGATCCCCCTCATGGCAGGACGGTTTTCTTCCAGCATCTGTGTATAATTCCCGCTCAGTCCCAAAAGCCGGATCTGCCGCGCTCCGGTGACCGCATCGGAATACCCCACCGAAACACTTGCCGAGTTTTCAAAACTCTCGGCAAGGTTGCAACAGGCCATCTTGCAAAGGCCTGCCGCGGTGATCACCTCGGTTTTTACTGGAGAAAGGCTGGAAATGTAATTGCCCCGGCGCCGGCCGGTCACCTCCAGTTCGTCCAGCGTGCCGGAAGTCTCGGCCAAAAAGAATTCCAGGTCCCTGCCGGGCGCTTCCGCTTTTAATGTATCGGGGTTGTATCCCATATAAGAAGCGGCAAGCATTCCGGAAGAACCTTTGTGAGCATGAATGCTAAAATGGCCTTTTTCATCGGTATAAACCACGCTTTCCACCGGTTCTCCCTGATTGGAAGGAATCCAGTAAACAGCCGCTCCGGCAGCAGGTTCCCGGTTACCGTTTTCGCCGGAAATAATAACTTTTCCACTATAAGTTTGTGCTTGCAGGCACAAGGGGATCAAGAAAATAAAAAAAAGGGTTACGTGTTTCATTGTAAATTGTAAATTGCGTTTAAGTGAATAATGATCAAATTGTTTTACGTGCTATAAAACAGACCATTACAAACGCAAAGGTACAAGGCGGGCCCCGGGATATACAGAAACCTCCAAGGGCGGTTTGAACAATGAATATAAAGACAAACGATCACTTGCCTTGAGCGGATCACAGGTGATGCTTTCAGCAAAGAAAAGATCCTGTACTATGATATCCGGACACCCCCCGCCCAGAAAATCCGGAGCAGAAATCACGGGATCGTCAATGGAAAAAAACCGCGTGCTGCAACAATTTTCATCATGAGTTTCACAACATCCCGCAACGCATGTATTATCACTGCCGTGAAAATTATCGCAAGAAGACGCTCCCGAAAATATTTGCAGATTGACGGATCCTTCATGCAGACAGTGATGTACGGATAATCCCGCATATCCTGTCAGAAACGTGCCTATCATCAGGATGCAGAAAAAAGTATGTACCGTTTTTAACATAACCGGGTGCAAATATAATCGTTACTTTTGTAAAATTAATAATCCTACAATATGAAAGATTTTTTTAAGACTTTTGCGGCAGTCGTATTGGGAACGGCGCTGGTTATTATAGGAGGGTTGTTTCTTTTTTTGGGATCCGTAACCAGTATGCTGCAAGCCGGATTGGGTGGCACAACACCCCGGGTTCCGGACAGGTCTGTATTGGTAATTAATTTTGAAAGGGGTGTTGCTACACAAGATTCCGAACTCCCTTCATTCGGATTTTTACCTTTCCAATGGAATGCCGTGCAGGGAGGAACGGGTTTTCTGGATATCGTTCATGCCATAGAAACAGCAGCACAGGACCCGGCCATCAGGATGATCTGCCTGAAGCCGCAATACTTAAATGCCCAAATGTCTCATATAGAAGAAATCCGGAACGCGTTACTGGTATTCCGTCAGAGCGGGAAACCGGTCATCAGTTACGCGGATTTCTATTCTCAGCAGGCTTATTACCTGGCTACAGCTGCAGACAAGATCATTTTGAATCCGGAAGGAGGCATTACCATGCAGGGTTTTAGCGTAGACGTGAATTATTACAAAAACCTGTTTGACCGTCTGGGACTGGAGGCACAGGTGATCAGGCACGGTAATTACAAAAGCGGAGGAGAACCTTTTGTTGCTTCCCGGATGAGCGATCCCGAAAGAACGCAGCTGGAAGCATACCTGAAATCTGCCTGGGGACACTGGGCATTGGAAATGGACCGTGCCCGTCATCTGGAAGAAGGCTCTATTGATCGCCATTGCAACAGGACTTTTTTGACCGATGCTTCACACGCCCTGGAAGCAGGGCTGGCAGATGAGCTCTGGGCAGAGGATGAGCTTGTATCATACTTGAGTTCTGTTTACGACGGCATACCTGAAAACAGGATCCCTAAGACCGGTCTTCAGGATTATATACAACACTTACAGCTTATTACAAAGAAATTTCCCGCAGAGAAGATCGCCCTTGTTTACGCCACTGGGGATATTTCCCTGGGGAAAGGGTCGGGACAGGTATTCTCTGAATCCTATGCGGAACAACTGCGAAAATACCGCAATGATTCTAGCGTGAAAGCCGTTGTGGTCCGGATTGAAAGTCCGGGGGGAGATCCCCTGGCCTCAGCAATCATTGCAAGGGAACTTCAATTGACCCGGAATGTGAAGCCGGTTGTCGTTTCCATAGGAGATATGGGAGCTTCGGGGGGATACTGGATAGCCAGCGCAGCAGATGAGATCTATGTCAATCCCTCAACATTGACCGGTTCTATAGGCGTGTACAATATATCTTTCAACGGTGAAAAGACCATGAACGAATTGCTGAACATCCGGAATGAAACAGTAGATACACATCCCTTCAGCCATTTTGATTCCTATTACCACAGTAAAAGTCAACGGGAATTGGAAATTATAGGTAAACAGGTGGAAGCGACTTACGATCGTTTTCTGGATGCTGTTTCACAAAACAGGTCTATGGACAGGCAGGTTGTGGAAGGATTGGCTGACGGAAGGATCTGGTCCGGATCGGATGCCATAGCCAAAGGACTGGCCGATCAAAAAGGAGGCCTTGCCGATGCTATAAGAAACGCAGCCTTGAAAGCAGGTGTAGCGGACTACAGGTTGGTCGTATATCCGAAACCCTTCAGAATCATGGACTTGATTAACTTGTCCGGACGTAAAGTTATAGCAGATCCGCAAACGATCATTCGCAATCAAATACAGGAACTGTTGGGAGACCGGGATCTTCAGGCCCGTCTGCCTTTTGATGAAAAAGCATTATCGTGGTAGTAGCAGGAGTGATCCTGTAACGGTTATCAATCCGGTAACCTATCACCCACACAACATCGTTCCCGGAACAGAGCAGGTGTACTTTTTCTTTGTTGTAAAGGGGGATTTTCAGATCGGTCAAAAAATCACTGATCTTTTTAAATCCCGTCATTCCCAGAGGTATAAACTTATCTCCGGGTTCCCATTTTCTTATAGTCAGCGGATAAACCAGCATGTCACCATCCAGAGCAGCCGTTTGGGGATCATTCGGAATAACAAATCCGGGAGTGCGTTCCATTTGCTTTACGGTTAATCCCGGTGTGATCCCGGAATCGACCACGTCCCGGATGACCAGTTCACCCCGGTCAATCCAGAGAATGTGTGATTCTGAAAAAAAATGCTTTCCGCTCTGTCCTGCCATGGCCAAAGCAATGGATTCGGTCTGTGAGGAATTGAATCCGTATGGAGAAAGAAATTCGTGCAGCAGGAAATTCATATGTTCCTGATTCAAAAGAGCCGGAATTGAAAATCCCCTCTCGGAGCTGCATTCATCCCGTTTTTCTCTGACATAGGAATCCAGAACCTGTTGCGCCTGCAGAAAAAGTCCGGAATTTTTGGCAAAGCGTACCGCCACATTGGGACTGATCTCTTCCAAAACAGGCATCACCAGGTGCCTGATTTTATTTCTTGCAAAATCCGTTTCCAGGTTGGTGGAATCCGTCCGGAACGGAATATCGTGAACCCTTGCATAGTCTTCAATCGTGGAACGGGGTACATCCAGAAGCGGCCGGATAATACTCCCCGTTTTTTCCCTCATGCTGCACAAACCCCTTACGCCTGTACCCCTTATAAGATTAAGCAGCAAGGTTTCTGCCTTGTCATTGGCGTTGTGTGCTATGGCAGTATATGTGAATCGTTCTTTTTGGGATAGAATCTCGAACCATTGATAACGAAGTTCCCTGGCTGCCATTTCCAGGGAAATTCCTTTTTTGTCGGCATAATCCCTGGCAGATACCGTTTTCCGGAAAAAGGAAATGTGGTTTTTTTTTGCCCAGGAATCTACAAAGTCGCTATCCCGGTCACTTTCTTCTCCCCTGAGTGAAAAATTCATATGAGCGATCGCTACCCGTGAACAGATACGATTTCCTTCCGGGGTTGTTATCCAACCAATAAAAAGATTCGCCATGACCATGGAATCCACACCACCGCTCACTGCCAGCAGCAATCCCTCAACAGGATCCGTCAGTAATCTTTTAACTGCTGCATAAAATGCACGCTCAACCATTTTGTATTCCTATTTATTAGATATGGTATAGGAGAGCCCTATGGAAAGCACTTCCCTGAATTGTACCCTGGGTGCTTTGTTACCGTCTTTATCGGCAATCTTTATATTGTCATCATATATCAGGTTGGTTCGGATATTTGCACTCATGAATTTGTTTACCTGCATGGACACGGAAAGATCCCAATAAACCTGAATATTCTGGGGCTTGTTCAGATAATCAGAGAATAATGTCAGTTCAGAGTCTACCTTCACATTTTTAAACACTTCCTTGTCTACCTTCACTTTTAACTGTGCCCCGAATTCTTTGCGAACACTTTCACCGGGTTTGTTTCCGTAATTCTCACGCAATTCAGGAACACGGACCACAACAATACCTCCTGTCAAAGGGGCAAAAGTCATAGACAACCAGGGAAAAGGCTGGTAATCCATACCCAGGGCCAAAGTCGTATACAGAGGAGCCGCAAACTGGGATACCAATGTGGTATCGCTGGAGGTGTATTTGTAGCCCTTCGCCATTTGTGTTTTTATTCCTAACGCAGCCGAAAAATAAAGGTTTTCTGTTGCTTTGTAACCGAATTTGGAATCCAGCGATACCCTGTCATCTGTTTTCTTAAGAATATCCCCAAACATCTTTACAAATCCGTAACCTATCTGGAAACGGTTCTGAAACTTAATGTTGTTCTTGTCATAATTGGCTTTGGCATCAATATATCCCCCCAGGGCAATGGAGCTGTTACCTCCTGCCGCCCAGTTGGTCAGTGAAGTCTGGGAAAAGTTCAGTTGTGATAAAACGGAATTTGTCCAAAAAGTAGGTTTTTTGGGCGCAGGCATATTGGCCAGAGCTTCTTTACGGCTTTGTTCAATGAATTGCGCAATCAAAATGGAGTCTTCTACAGCACGTTGTCTGGCTGAATCTACTTTAGCTGCCAGCCGTATATACATCCGGGTCAATTCTTCATAAGTGGGAATTTTTGTACTGTCTTTCTTCAGGGAATCCACCCGGACGGTTTCCTGTGCAAAGGAAACTGTCAATGTCATGCACACCGACAAGGCAAGCAATACAATCCGTTTCATAAAAAATTTTTTAGTCGTGATCTGCTTTTACGTCGTCAGCACAAAAAGCAAATCCCAGACGTTTACCTGTCTGCATTTTTGCACTGTCAATTTTTGCATTCATTTGCTCCACAGTGGCAACGGCAACCGTTTCGTAGGGAGGAGCGAGCAAATCGAATGACAAGCAGTACAAAACAGCAGTTTCTACTACATTGATGATCGCATTCTTATCTATCGTTCGCTTTCCAAAAGCAGACAGATCACGTGTTTGTTGACGTTTTCCTTCCGTAAAGTAACTTTTATCTTTGTTAATGAAGATCCTGGCAACCAGGTAACCCAGGTCTTCTTTCCGATTGTATTTGAATGAATCGGTCAGAAAATTGTATACGGAAATGACACCGCAATAGGTTGAATACGGTTCCTTTTTAACGTATTCGTTCTTCCATACGGGATGGTCCCTGTCAAACTGAAATACATCTGTATGCATACTGAACAACAGAATGTCATCTGCAAATTTCAGTTCGGCTTCAAATTTTCCGCGGTCCCTGTATTCAAAACGCACACGACGGTTTTCTCCGTCTTCCAGAAGTTCGTTGATATCGTTGCTCATTTCGTGCAACACCTCTTTGGCCAGATTAAATACCTCAAGCGTTTGAAGATAAACCGTGTTTTTCAACTGGGATTTTTCATTCAATCCTTTAATAATCTGCTGTCTTGCTGGACGTGTTTCTGAATTTGTCATGATTTATTGTTTAGTAGGCCCTGGCAAATACGACCCTTTGTGCCGAGTGTTTTCCACTGTACATACATTTCCCGGGTTTGGGATCTTCCCTTTCGGGTATCAGTCGTATGGTAGCTTTGGTTTCTTCTTTGATTTTTGCTTCCGTTTCTGCCGTTCCGTCCCAGTGGCAGAGGAAAAATCCTCCGTCTTCTATGCGTTCCCGGAATTCATCGTAACTATTTATCTCATACGTGTTCCTGTTCCGGAAGTCAAGTGCTTTTTGGTAAATGTTATCCTGGATTTGTTCTAATAAACCAACAACGATGTTTTCCATCCCTTCCAGGGGCAGCACCTGTTTTTCCATAGTGTCCCTGCGGGCTACCTCAACGGTTTTGTTTTGCATATCCCGGGGGCCTACAGCAATTCTTACAGGAACTCCTTTCAGTTCCCACTCGGAAAATTTGAAACCTGAGCGGACATTATCCCTGTCATCCAGTTTTACGCTCAACCCGCTCTTCTGCAAACGAATTTTCAGGTCTTCCAGATGTGAACAAATAGCTTTCATTTCTTCTTCGCCTTTGTATATGGGAACAAGTACAACCTGAATAGGAGCCAGTTTCGGAGGCAGCACCAGCCCGTTATTATCTGAATGTGCCATGATCAGGGCACCCATCAAACGAGTGGAAACACCCCAGGAAGTAGCCCAAACGTAATCCAGTTTTCCTTCTTTGTTAGCAAATTGGACATCAAAAGCTTTTGCAAAATTTTGGCCCAAAAAATGCGATGTGCCCGCCTGTAAAGCTTTCCCGTCTTGCATCAGGGCTTCTATGCAGAGTGTATCTACCGCTCCGGCAAAACGTTCGGATTCCGTTTTGGGACCCGTCCAGACCGGCAGGGACATGACTTCTTTGGCAAAAGATGCGTACACGTCCACCATCCGGCGGGTTTCTTCCATCGCCTCGCGGGCAGTAGCATGAGCTGTATGTCCTTCCTGCCACAAAAACTCGGCTGTACGCAGGAATAAACGGGTCCTCATTTCCCACCTCACCACATTGGCCCATTGATTACATAGTATGGGAAGATCGCGGTAGGATTTGATCCAGTTGCGGTATGTATTCCATATGATTGTTTCGCTGGTGGGACGAACAATCAGTTCCTCTTCCAGTTTGGCATCAGGATCCACAACCAGGCCTTTTCCGCCTGGATCGGCCATCAGCCTGTGATGCGTGACCACTGCACATTCCTTGGCAAAACCTTCTACATGTTCAGCTTCCCTGCTTAAAAACGATTTGGGAATGAATAATGGGAAATAAGCGTTAACATGGCCAGTTTCTTTAAAGCGCCGGTCAAGTTCTGCCTGCATTTTTTCCCATATGGCATACCCGTAAGGTTTGATTACCATACAGCCCCTGACAGCCGAATTTTCGGCAAGATCTGCTTTAATTACCAAATTGTTATACCACTCTGAATAATTCTCTTCCCGATTCCTTATCTCTTTTGCCATATGATTTTTTTTACTGGTACAATATTTGTTGCTTTTTTTATTGAAAAATAATGTGTAAAACTTGGTTTTTTCCTATGTTTTATATATATTTGGTGCAAAAGTACACAATTTGCTTTAAATATAAACAGGAGGTGCATAATGAAAAAATTTTTTATCCTATTCTTGCCGGTCACCGCATTACTGGCAGTTTCTTGTGGCTCGGGATATCAAGTAGCATCCTCCAGGTATGATGATGCTACCTACTTCAAACCGGACGTAACGGCCCGGGTACACTTGCTTGCCACCGCAACGGAAGCCGATGAGCTGATTAACCAAACCATTGAGCAGGCAGGGAAGGAAGGAGCTCGAGTGGAAACGGTTTATACAAATCCGGATGGCGTCGTTAACATTGACGTTGAACCCGGAACTACATATCTTATAGCCGACCAGAACAACGACACATACGCCCGTAAACTGAAGATGTTCGATGACGAAGATCAGGATTTCTGCCTGACAATCAACATGAATTTCGGATACGATTATATGTGGTCGGACTACTACTATTGGTACAGCCCCTGGCACAGACCCAGATATTGGTACAGACCTTATTCTTACTGGGCCCAGTGGTACTGGTATCCACGTTCCTGGTACTATGATTACTGGTATAACGACTGGTGGTACAATAGCTTCTATTATCCTTCCTGGTCTTACTATTCCTGGATGGGTCCCTATTCTTACTGGTATCCTTACGGATATTATTATTCGGGGCATCACCACGATAACCGCCACAACAATGATTCTCCTTACCGGGAGAACCGCAGGAACGATCTCCGGCGGGTATCACCCAGCAATATGGTAGCTTCCAATTCCACAAGATCCGGCGGGTCTTACAGAAGGGAAAATCCTAAGATTGATCAGATCTCCGGAGACCGCACTACCAGGACTTCCGTAAGAGATGATGTAAAGAACCCGGTTACCGAAGGTAGAACCACAAACTACAGGAGAGTGACAGGAACAACCAATTCGGAAGCTGTATACAGGGATCCCTCCACCAACACAAGGTCCCGTAATGAACAGACTACCGGAAACACATTTTACCGCAGATCTTCCAATTTGTCACAAACCACCAACAGGGAGAACAACCGTTCCTCAACCACTTCCTCTACTGTCAACCCGGGGAACAGTCGCAGTTTTTACCGTGGTAATCAGTCGGGATCTACCAGAATAAATAACAATTCGGGAAATTCACGTGTCACACGTTCTTATGGAAACAGTTCCAGTAGCCGATCCAACGTAAGTACCCAGACGCGTTCCACTAACAGAAGCAGTTCTTCCTCTTCTTATTCTTCCGGCAGCAGAAATACAGGCAGCTCAGGTTCCATGCGTTCTTCCGGGGGGAGTTCAGGAGGCGGTGGCAGTGTCTCCCGTTCCGGATCAAGTGGCGGCTCATACCGCAGATGATCCGTATTAATAAGTATTATATTTGATCCCTTAAAAAATGAAAAAGTATCTGATTTTGATCGCTTTAGTGTTTCCTATTGCCCTTTCCGGACAAAATGCCTGGGATGCTCTCCGGTATTCACAGTTAAATTACCAGGGCACTGCCCGTTCCATGGCTTTGGGTAACGCCGTAACTGCAGTGGGAGGTGATTTTGGATCCATTATGATGAATCCGGCAGCATCTGCTGTTTATCCTTATTCAGAAATCACCTTTACTCCTTCTCTTTCCACACAGTTTTCCCGGGTCAGCTATTTTGGCCAGGAGACCGATGACCGCTTTACCCGCGGAGGTATCTCTAACTTCGGGTATGTGGGTAACCTGAACCTGTCCAACAGCAAGGGACTTATTTCGCTTTCCTTTGCGGCAGGTTACAATAAAGTACAGGATTTTACCATGCGCACCTCTGTCCGCATGAATGATGCAGTGACCAGCTGGCTGTCACCCGTAGCTACCATGACCGACGGGATTCCCTATTCAGATCTTGAATCGGGAGACGATTACAATCCGTATTACGATTCCAATGCGGCATGGCGGTCTATTCTGGCGTGGGATACATACCTGCTTGACCCGCTACCGGGAACTGTAGATCAATACATAGGAGCCACTGAAAATCTTGACGGAGAGATGATAGTTGTTGGCGGTCCTCTTGATCAGCGTTTTATTAAAGAATCAAAGGGCAGTATGGGAGAATACCTCCTGAATATGGGAGCAAATATCGGGAACCGTTTCTTTGCAGCATACAGTCTCAATTTCCGGAATATCTATTACCGGACTTATGAAAAATTTACGGAAACATCACAAAATCCGGAACATTTTGAAACGGGGTTTTCGTCATTCTCTCATTCATACGATCAGGTAACAACCGGTTTGGGATTTAATATGAAATTCGGGATCATTGCCATTCCGTTTAATAATATGCGTCTGGGAGCCAGTGTTACTTCTCCTACCTGGACTTCACTTACCGACGAATGGCAGGAATACATGACTGCTGAATTTTTAGCCGGAAATCAATCTTCTGACAGCCCTATAGGAGTCTTTTCCTACAAAGTGCGTACACCCTGGCGTTTTAATGCAGGTCTTGCCTATACTTTCGGGAAATTCGGATTGATAAGTATAGATTACGAGGGCGTGGATTACCGGACCATGAAAATGGCAACACGCAACGACCGTTGGGCTTTTGAAGATGAGAATGAACTCATCCGTTACGGATCTGAAGACACACGGTTCCTTTTTGCCAATAACATCCGTGCCGGACTGGAAATCCGAATTGCTCAAATGTCCATCAGGGGCGGATACAGTTATTACGGATCTCCGGAACGCAGTTTTGAACCTACACACATTGCATCCGGCGGATTGGGTTTCCGGGCAAACCAGTTTTTTGCAGATATGGGAGCCTCTTACCGTTTAGGAGAAACAGAAGGCTTTTCGCTTTATGATACCGGAGACGGTCAGATCCACGGACAAAATACTTTGTCACGCTTCCGACTTATGTTTACTGTCGGACTCCGTTTCTAAGACCTTCCAGGATTCGGGCCCTTCATTCATAATAAGATCCAGGATGCTTTGCCCGGACACAAAATGGTGTTTCCGGGCAAAAACCTGGTAATACGGTACCGTTTCGTATATTGGTTCTTTTTTTCGAAAATCACATGCTTCATAACCGGACTGGTAAGAATCAGTAAAGGATATTTTTACGTCATATTCCAGCGTTTCAAGACACCATTTCAAAATCGCAGTATTATAATCAAAAAGAGACAACGGATTTGAGAGTTCATAAAACGGTTTGATCTCATCTTTATAGAAATCATAATAAGGAGAAGAACCGTAAGCAGATTCAATTGCCAGCCAGTGAACACGTTGCCAGTCTTTTGAAAGATCCGTCATTACCTCGCGTACAGGGGTTTTAATCCCATGTTTGCGATTTACGGGGATGATTAGCCATTGAGGACCGTTCGCCCCACAAATTGAGCAGCGATTCCTTAGTGTTTGCTTCTGATAGTGTTCGTGTTGTTCCAGGACCCATTCTCCGTTTCCTTTAAAGACTGAAAAACAGGCAATTGGCGGCCAGTATGCGGTTGTAAAGAAAGCTTTCACTTTATTCTTCTTCCATATACTTGTTCTTGCTGGGAATAATTCCCCGGTTGGAGGCCCTGATGAAAGAGAGAATGGTATCTCGTTCTTCAGACGGGTCAAGCACCTCTTCCACTTTGCGGCATGCATCACTGATATTCAAGCCGATCTGGTAAATAATCCTATAAACATCATGGATCCTTTCTATCTGCTCAGAAGTATAACCCCTCCGACGCAAACCAATAACGTTTATCCCTCCGTAACAAAGCGGACGTCTCCCGGCAAGTACGTAAGGCGGCACGTCTTTTCCTATCATTGAACCTCCCGATATCATGGCATGCATTCCTATACGTGTAAACTGATGAGCTGCAGAGGCACCGCCAATAATGGCGTATTCGTCCACATGCGTTTCACCTGCCAGACCTACATAAGAAGTAAGGATCACATTTTGTTTCACATGACAATCGTGAGCTATATGTACATAGCTCATTATTAGGCAATTGTCTTCAATTCTAGTAATCCCTACGTGGCTGGCCGCTGTCCCGCGATTAATAGTGGCATATTCCCTTATAGTAACATTATTGCCAATTTCTACATAAGAGATTTCACCGGCATATTTCAGATCCTGAGGAATGGCGCCAATGACTGCCCCGGGAAATATCCTGCAATTGTCACCTATGGTAACATAATCCATTATTGTAACATTGGGCCCTATTTGAGTTCCCTGACCAATCCGGACATGCTCTCCAATTGTTGTAAATGGACCGACTTCCACATTTTTTTCCAGAACGGCTTTAGGATGAATTAAATTCATTTTTTGTGACATAGTATCTTATTTCATTTGTTTTCTAATCAAACCGGCTACGGCAGCATTGGCTGCATGGCCCGGCTTATAAGCCCTGACAGAAGCCCTTATGCGTTTCCCTGCCAGCATCAGATCTCCTAAAAGATCCATGGTTTTATGCCGGGCACATTCATCCGGGAACCGCAATCCTGACTCGTTCAAATATCCTTTATTAATATCCAGCTTTGGCTTTTTGAATAATTGCCTTAATAATTCCAGGTCTTCAGGACTGATTTCCTTTTCAGAAATTACCAATGCATTGTCAAGATCTCCGCCTTTTACCAAGCCTTTTTTAAAGAGATCAAGAATTTCATGTAAGAAAACAAAAGTTCTGCTTGCTGCTATCTGGTGATAAAAATCCGTTTTTTCAGTAAATCGAAACTCCTGTTTACCAAGTACCTTTGAGTTAAAATCAATTATAACATGTAACTTAAACTCATCTGACGGAGAAATCTCTATGATGGTTCCCGAATTAACACATTTATAAGTAATTGCTTTTGAAATGGTTATGTATTCCCGTTCAGCTTGCTGCTCCTTAATTCCTGTATCTTTTATTGCACATGCAAAAGGCAATGCACTTCCGTCCAAAACAGGGATTTCGCTACCCCATATTTTCACCAGGGCATTGTCAACACCCATACCGAAAAATGCAGCCATCAGATGTTCAATCATCCCTACCGTCACATGACCCGCAGACAATACTGTGCTTCTGTTGGTGTTTAAGACAAAATCTGCCAGAGCTTGGATGATTGGTTGCTGTGGAATGTCCATTCGCTGAAAACGAATTCCGTATCCTTCCGGAGCAGGACATATCCTGATACTTGTCTTTTCTCCTGTATGTAATCCTACACCGGTAAATTCAATATTGTCGAGAATCGTATGTTGTTTCATTTAATCTTTTATTCCTGATCTTTTGAAGCGGGCATACGCTCTCATAAAGATTTTGTGATCTATGGCGGGCATACCGAATAAAATACTTCCCTCTCCTTTTACGGGACCAATAACCCCGGTTTGTGCTCCCAATTGGGTCCGGGCCGGTATTTGCAAATGTCCCACGATCCCTGCCTGACCGCCTATCATACAATTGGGCCCAAGCTGTGTAGAACCGGCTATTCCGCTTTGGGCAGCCATAACGGTGTTTTCTCCCACCTCTACATTATGCGCAATCTGAATAAGGTTATCCAGTTTCACTCCTTTGCGAATAATGGTAGACCCCATAGTGGCTCTGTCTATTACGGTGTTGGCACCAATTTCTACATTGTCTTCTATGATAACATTCCCTGTTTGCGGGATTTTCCTATAGGATCCATCCGGGGATGGAGCAAAACCGAATCCGTCAGAACCAATAACAGCATTGGCGTGAATAATGCAATTCTCACCAATTATACAATCGTCATAGACTTTTACCCCGGGATAAAGAATTGTGCCTGCTCCTATGCGGACATTATCTCCAATAAATACCTGCGGATATATCTGCGCACTGTTCCCTATACGCGCGCGTTTGCCTATGTAGCTGTGTGCCCCAATATATACTTTTCTTCCTATGGAAGCCTTCCGGGAAATACTGTGAGGGAATTCCCATCCTTTTTTCTTCTTTTGTGTGGTAAACATTGCCAGTAGAACGGCAACCGCAGAATAGGCATCGTCTACTTTGATCAACGTTGCCTGAACATCAGCTGATGGTAAAAAATCCCTGTTTATAAGAACAACAGAAGCTTTAGTTATGTATAGAAATTTTTCATATTTCAAATTTGCCAGGAAACAGGCCGTTCCGGCTTTTCCCTGCTCAATGCGTGCCACTCCGGTAACAACGACATCGCGATCACCAATCACCTCTCCTTTCAAATGATCAGCAATCATTCCTGCAGTCAGTTCCATATCATTAAATATTTAGGAATTCCGAGCAAATTTCGTTCCATTTATGAAATAATGCAAATTCATAAATAAATTTGTTGGAACCCACTAAATTATTTACATTTGCAGCCGATTAGGAACACGTGCAAGAGGACCTTGGTCCTCTTTTTTATTACAAATAAAAATGATTATCCAATATGGAAGGCTTAAATCTGATAAGTACATTTGCTGAATTCAAGGAATTGAAGAATATTGACCGCCCTACTATGATGAGCGTTCTGGAAGATGTTTTCCGTTCCCAGTTGATCAAAATGTATGGAAGTGCAGATAATTTCGATATTATAATTAATATTGATAAAGGGGATTTTGAGATCTGGCGTAACCGGGAAGTTGTAGAAGAAGTTGAAGACCCCAACACACAGATTTCCCTGAAAGAAGTTTCCAAAATTGATGATTCATACGAAGTAGGTGAATCATTTACAGAAGAAGTCAAACTTTCCGAATTCGGCCGCCGGGGCATTCTTACCCTCAGGCAAAACCTCTCAGGCAGGATCATGGACATTGAAAAAGCCAATGTATATGCCAAATACCTGGACCGGGTAGGAGAAATTCTGGTTGGGGAAGTGTACCAGGTGTGGAAAAAAGAAGTTCTGGTTTTGGATGAAGAAGGAAACGAATTGTTACTGCCAAAATCTGAACAGATTCCAAGTGATTATTTTCGCAAAGGAGATACAGTCAGGGCTGTGGTTTCCAGCGTCGAGATGAGAAATAACACTCCGGTCATAACCCTGTCACGAACTTCGCCCAAGTTTCTGGAACGTTTGTTTGAACAGGATGTCCCTGAAATTTACGACGGACTGATTACTATCAAGAAGATTGTACGGATACCCGGGGAACGTGCCAAGGTCGCCGTAGAATCCTACGATGACCGTATAGATCCGGTTGGTGCCTGTGTAGGAGTCAAGGGATCCCGGATACACGGGATAGTAAGAGAGCTGAGAAACGAAAATATTGACATCATCAACTGGACCACCAATCCCCAGTTGTTAATCCAGCGGGCACTGAGTCCTGCAAAAATTTCCTCCATAAAGATCAATGAAGAAGACAAACGGGTTGGTGTATACCTTAAACCTAATGAGGTCTCTCTGGCCATCGGAAAAGGAGGTTCAAACATCAAACTGGCAGGAATGCTCATCGGTTATGAGATTGACGTCTTCCGGGAAGTGGACGAAGACGAGGAAGACGTTATGTTGGATGAATTTAACGATGAAATAGATCAATGGATCATCGATTCGCTCAAACAAATAGGATGTGATACTGCAAAAAGCGTTTTAGCCATCCCAATTCCCGAACTGGTCAGACGTGCAGACCTGGAAGAAGAAACCGTTGCTGAAGTAATTCGCATTCTCAGGGCTGAATTTGAAAACGATACAAAAGAATAAGGAGAGTATATGTCGGAAAAACAAGGTATTCGAATTAGTAAAGTAGTCAAGGAGTTTAATATTGGGATAGGAACCCTGACCGATTTCCTTAAGAAAAAAGGGATTGAGGTTGATGCTTCGCCTAACAGTAAGATCTCTGAAGACGCGTATGCCCTTGTGGAAAAGGAATTCAACAAGGAATTACAACTTAAAGAAGAATCCAAAAAGATCATCCTGAAGGTCAAGGAAGCAACTTCTGAAGAACCTCATATTCAGGAAACTGTAAGGGAACCGGAACCTGCTCCCAAGCCCGCACCGGAACCTGCTCCCAAACCCGCACCGGAACCTGCTCCCAAGCCGGCTCCGGAACCTGCTCCCAAGCCGGCTCCGGAACCTGCCCCCGTACCGGCTCCTTCTCCTGAAATCCGGCATGAAGAAATAACTAAACCGGCTGCTGCCACTGAACTTCCGAAAGAAAAAGAGGAACCCGTATCAACCAAGAAAGAAACCGCTCCCAAGAAAACCGAAAAGGCTACTGATAAGGGGCCTACTGTTGTTGGAAAAATTGATCTGGATCAATTCCGGAAAACAAAAGAAACACCGGCTCCCAAAACAGCAAAGACAGATGAAGTCCAAAAACCAGGACCCCGTCCACAGAAGCCGGTCCAGGAAAAAGGATCGAAATCCAAACCCAGACCGGAAAAGAAACCTGAGCCGGCACCTCAGCCAAAACCGGTAGCACCCGAACACATAGAAACCGAGTTTGAAAAACTGGCCGGTCCAAAGATCACCGGACAGATTGACCTGTCGCAATTTGACAGAAAAAAACCATCGGAAGACAAGGACAAAGCGAAAACATCCGACAAGCATAAAGGAAAACGCGAACGGATTCAAAAACCGCACAGGGAACGTGTGGATGTCAACAAAGTTTCAAATAAAAAAGGAGAAAACGGAGGACGTGGCAAAGGACGTGGGAAGGAACGTTTCAAACCTATCCATGTTGAAATTGATGAAGATGCTATCCAGAAACAGATAAAGGAAACATATGCCCGTATGACCGAAGGCAAAGGGAAAACTAAAGGGTCCAAACACCGCAGGGAAAAACGGGAAATCGTCAGCCAGCGTATGGCTGAAGAACAGGAACGCATAGAACAGGAAAGCACTGTTTTGAAAGTAACCGAGTTTGTTACGGTCAATGAACTTGCAACGCTCATGAACGTTCCCGTTGTTAAAGTAATAGACGCATGTATGAACCTGGGATTGATGGTTTCTATCAACCAGCGTTTGGATGCAGAAGCCATGGAACTGGTAGCAGAGGAATTCGGATTTAAAGTTGAATTTGTTACCGCAGATTTACAGGAAACCATCCAGGAAGAAGAAGATGATCCCGCCGATCTGAGTGAAAGACCTCCTATCGTTACAGTTATGGGGCACGTAGATCACGGAAAAACCTCTTTGCTGGACCACATTCGCGATGCCAATGTAATTGCCGGAGAAGCCGGGGGAATAACGCAACACATAGGAGCCTACAGTGTGCTTCTGGACAACGGACGCCTGATCACTTTCCTGGATACCCCGGGACACGAGGCCTTTACGGCAATGAGGGCCCGTGGGGCAAAAGTTACAGATATGGCCATCATCATCATTGCTGCCGATGATGCCATAATGCCACAGACAAAAGAAGCCATCAACCATGCTTCTGCTGCAGGAGTTCCCATGATATTTGCGATAAACAAAATTGACAAAACAGGTGCAAACCCTGAAAAAATCAGGGAACAGCTGGCCAACATGAACATTTTGGTTGAAGATTGGGGAGGAAAATACCAGTGCCAGGAAATCTCGGCAAAACAAGGCACCAATGTGGACAAGCTTCTGGAAAAAGTGCTTCTGGAGGCTGACTTGTTGGAATTGCGTGCAAATCCCAATAAAAGGGCTTCGGGGACAATCATTGAATCCTCGTTGGATAAAGGCCGGGGATACCTGGCGACCATTCTGGTTCAGAACGGAACGCTACACCAGGGGGATGTCCTTTTGAGCGGTTGTTGTTCAGGAAAAGTTCGTGCCATGTATAACGAAAGAGGACAAAAGATCACCCAGGCGGGCCCGGCTACCCCTGCATCTGTTCTGGGTCTGAACGGAGCCCCTCCCGCCGGAGAACTCTTTTCGGTTATGGAAGACGAGAAAGAAGCTCGGGAACTGGCCGGAAAGAGAGAACAACTGATTCGTATACAAGGTCTGAAAACACAGAAACACATTACCCTGGAAGAGATAGGAAGACGTATAGCAGTGGGAAATTTCCAGGAATTGAATATTATTGTCAAAGCAGATGTGGACGGTTCCATAGAAGCGCTCTCGGATTCTCTGATCAAACTTTCAACAGAGGAAGTTCAGGTGAATGTGATTCACAAAGCTGTCGGCGGCATCTCGGAATCGGATGTGCTTCTTGCTACGGCTTCCAATGCCATCATCATAGGATTCCAGGTCCGGCCTTCTGCATCGGCACGTAAACTGGCTGAAAAAGAAGAAATTGAGATTCGTCTGTATTCAGTAATCTACGATGCTATTGATGAAGTCAAGCAAGGAATTGAGGGAATGCTTGCTCCGGAAGAAAAAGAAGAGATTACGGCCACTGTTGAAGTAAGGGAAACCTTCAAAATATCAAAAGTGGGGACAATTGCCGGTTGTATGGTCAAAGAAGGAAAAATCACCCGTAATGCGAAAGTCCGTATCATTAGGGACGGTATTGTAGTCTATACGGGAACCCTCGGATCCCTTAAGCGTTTTAAAGACGATGTGAAAGAAGTACAATCCGGTTATGATTGCGGTTTGAACATTGAAGGCTACAATGACATCAAGGTAGGTGACATTGTGGAAGCATATACCATAACGGAAGTGAAGAGAAAACTTTGATCAATAACGTTCCCGGGAAAACCAGAATCCTTTCCTGAGCAGAAAGATCAATAACAAAATCAAAGCAACGAAAACCTGTGTTCTCAATCGTGTGTGAATACGGGTTTTTGCTATAATCATTTCCGGGTCCTGATTTACCAGTTCAAGCCATTTTTCCTGTGTTGGAAAATCGCGGAATCCGAATTTTGCCAATACAATGCCTCTTTTCATGATCATCAACCCTGGCGTGGAACGTATCATGGTAAGCAAAGTTTTTTTATCGGCCATGTATACAGGCATTTCCAGCCCGTTTTTTTGCATAAGATTTTGTACTGTGTCAGCCGGTAATGCACTGATTGCATAAAACGGCCGGTTGTTCTCCCTGCTTTCAGCAACCAGTGGTTCCAGTTTTTGAAGTATCTTTTTGTCAAGGTTATTACCTGATGTGATCAAAATAACAAGAGCAGTTTGGTCCTGTTTGAGGATGGAATCCGTTAACGAGGTTCCATTAAGATCACGCACTGAAAAATCCGTTATTTTATGACGTTTCCCGGTCCGGATTTCCCGGGTTCTGCTATCTACAAATGTCCAGGTATTGTCTGGCAGGGAATCGGCAGTAAAAATTTGCTCTTCCCCAGACCGGGTGTATATCAACTCTGTACGGTACGTGTATTCGGGATTTTTCCGGGCTTCTTCCAGTAATGCCCCTATATCATTCCCGGTCCGGAATCCGCGAAAATCAACAGGAGGCAAATGCCTGTAACTGTATATGGATAATCCGGTAATGATCACGGCAAAAAACAGACATACCGGCCATTCGGCCACTCCGCGGGCAACGGGGGCTGTCCTGTTTCTCTGTAAGAAAAGGATCAGGGAAAACGGCCAGAATACCAGGTTCTTGAAAAAAGTCTGCCAGTTTGATAATTTTACCGCATCGCCAAAACATCCGCAATCCTGAACCGGATCAAAGATAGCCAGCCAGAGTGTTAATAAAGTGAAAAAGGACATGAACAAAAACATGCCCCATGCTCCCGTGCGTTTTCTAAAATCAAGCAAAACCATTACCCCCAAAACGAATTCAAGGGTGGACAGCATAATTCCTGCAGGTAACGAAAGAGGTGTCAGAAAAGCGACACCAAAGGCATTGAAATATTCAGAAAACACCAAAGCCGATCCCACGGGATCAACGGCTTTTACAAATCCCGAGAAAACAAAAAGCAATCCCAGGAGCAGGCGGGCTAATTTTCTCATGGAAGATACTTTTGGATTCTGCTAAAAATTACTTTCCAATGTGCCATATTTCCGTGTTCGTTTTCACACGGAATAATCCTGAAGGCTTTGTCCATGGCGGCTTGTTGCAGGTATATTTCACGGACCGTTTGTTGAAAAAACACGGAGGCCTCATGTATATCTTTTTTTCCTTCCAGGTAGGAGCGATCTTCTCCTTGCCTGGGGGATTCCAGATTTTTCTTCACAAAAGACAGGGGAACATCAAGAAAAAGATTGATATCGGGACGCGGGATCTTAAAATTTTCGTATTCCATCTGAAGGATCCAGTTTCTTAATCGTGTCCTTTCCGCGCTATCGTTAAACTTAGCACATTGAAAAGCAATGTTGGAATAGACATATCTGTCCAGTAAAACGATTTTTCCGGCTTCCAGCCATTCCCGGATCCGGGAAGACATTTCAAAGCGATTGCCTGCAAAGAGCAAAGATACCAGGTAGGGATCCACCGTATCAATGGCACCGCTATCTCCCCTTAGAAACCGGGCTATCAACGTACCGTATACCGGGGTGTCGTAACAGGGGAAATGTATATAATTCACGGCTTTCCCGCGTTCTTTAAAGTACGCCTGCATGGCTTTCAACTGGGTGGATTTGCCGGCTCCGTCCAAACCTTCCAATACGATCAACATAATGCAAAATTACACAAAATTCCCGTCTCTCATTTTTTATTATTTTTGTTCAATGAACATTTCTTTTCCGGCCATAATGGGAGTCGTCAATTGTACTCCCGATTCTTTTTTTTCGGGATCCCGGGCAAAAGGGCCTGAAGATGCCCTCAATATGTGTGCACGGCATTTGCAGGAAGGAGCAAATATTGTAGATATTGGAGCTTGTTCCACCAGGCCCGGAGCGGATTGGCCAAGCGAAGAGGAAGAGTGGAAAAGGCTGGAACCGGTTCTGAAACAGATCCGGACGCGATTTCCCGATGCTGTTTTTTCTTTGGATACTTTCCGACCCGGAATAGTTGAAAAAGCGGCTCCCCTGCTTGGGAATTTCCTGGTTAACGACATATTTGCAGGCAGTTACGACAAAGCCATGTTGCCGCTGATTGCGGATTTGAAAATCCCCTGGATAGCCATGCACCGGGAACCGTATACAGGCCCGGATGGAATCTTCCGGTTTTTCCAAAAAGTGGCTGAATTAGCATATCAACACGGTATAAATGAATTTATTCTGGATCCCGGGTTTGGGTTTAACAAGGATGTTGATCAGAATTTTGAAGTCATGGCATCCCTGCCCTCTTTGGTGCCAAAGGATGATAGGGGAAAGGCCATTGCACCGCTTTTAGCAGGAATATCCAGAAAAAGACTAACCTATATGCCACTCGGCACAACACCGGAAAATGCCCTTCTGAGCACGGAAGCACTTCATCTCCACCTGCTATTCAAAGGAGTTTCCATATTGCGTGTTCATGATGTGGCCGAAGCCCGGCAAATGATCACTCTCTACAGAAAAATGAGTATCTTTGTTAATTAATCAAATATCATCTTTATGGAATTCAATCCTTTGCTTGCCATATCTCCCATTGACGGGAGGTATTATGCCCAGACTGCACCCCTTAACCAGTATTTTTCGGAATTCGCACTTATCCGTTACAGGCTGCAGGTAGAAGTCGAATATTTTATTGCCCTCTGTAAAATTCCCCTGCCCCAACTTCGTGACGTTGATTCACGCTGGTACCCCATATTGCGGAACGTATACAGAAATTTTTCGATTACAGACGCAAAGGTGATCAAGGCCCAGGAAAAAGTAACCAATCACGATGTGAAATCAGTGGAATATTTCCTGAAAAACAAAATGAGAGCACTTGGTCTTGAAAGATATTGTGAATTCATACATTTTGGACTCACCTCGCAAGATATCAACAACACAGCCATTCCTTTAAGCCTCAAGCACGGGATACAAAAAGAATACCTTCCCGTATTGAACAAAACACTAGAAATGTTGAACGAAAAGGCAAATGAATGGGGCCCTGTGGTTATGTTGGCACATACACACGGACAACCGGCATCTCCCACACGTCTTGGAAAAGAACTGCGTATTTTCCAGGTTCGCCTGGAGGAACAGTTAAAAAATCTGGAACAGATTCCTTTTGCAGCAAAATTTGGCGGTTCCACAGGAAATTTCAACGCTCACAATGTGGCTTATCCCCAGATAGACTGGCACAGGTTCGCCAATAAATTCGTATCTGTCAACCTGGGTCTTTACCGTTCTTTCCCAACCACCCAGATAGAACATTACGACCACATTGCAGCCCTTTGTCACAATCTGAGCCGGATCAACACTATATGCATAGACCTATGCCGGGACATGTGGTCTTATATATCCATGAATTATTTCAAACAACATATCAAGGATAAGGAAATTGGCTCTTCGGCCATGCCTCATAAAATCAATCCGATAGATTTTGAAAATGCTGAAGGTAATTTTGGAGTAGCCAATGCCGTTTTTGCTCATCTGGCCGCGAAATTGCCCATATCACGTCTGCAAAGGGACCTGACCGACTCTACCGTAATGCGGAATCTGGGTGTTCCCCTGGCTCATACACTATTGGCTATGAAATCATTGCAAAAGGGATTCGGAAAATTGTTGCTGAACCGTTCTGCCATTGAAAAGGATATTGAAGATAACTGGGCAATTATTTCCGAGGCCATCCAGACCATACTCAGGAGGGAAAACTATCCCCAACCTTACGAAACACTGAAAGATTTCACCCGTACCAATATGCATATTGACAAAGACTACCTGCACGCATTCATACGCAGCCTGGATATCAGCCAGGAAGTAAAAGATGAACTGTTGCAGATCACGCCTTCAAATTATACGGGTCAATAATCGTGTCAAATATGAAAAAATGTACCCTGCTTATCATTTGTCTGGGTTTTGCCACAATAACCCTGGCTCAAACTGTTTCTTACGAAGATCATTTTTCCGAAGAGCGACTCAGGATTGATTTGGTATTCACCGGGAATGCAACGTCCCAGGATGTTTTTTTGCTCTCTTTGCATAAAGAACCTGAATGGGCCGGACCAAAAAAACAGTTAATCCCGCCTTTTACTTATGGGGAATACCAGTATAAAATCTATACAAAACAAGGGGTTTTGATCTTTTCCAAAGGCTTCAATTCACTGTTTATGGAATGGCGAACCACCCGGGAAGCGACATTCAGGGATATGGCTTACAATACGTCTTTGTGGATACCGTACCCTAAAGACACTGTATATTGTGAACTATATGAAAGAAAATCAGAGGACGGGACCTATCAATCCATGAAAAAATTCCTGATAGACCCTGCAGATTGCCTGATCTCTGAAGAAAAGCCCGTTTGCCAGGCAGAACGAATTCTGGATAACGGGCCCGTTGAAAACAAAGTGGACCTGTTATTTGTCGCCGAAGGATACCGTACGGCTGAAATGGAAAAATTTAAAAGAGATGCGGCACGCTTTGTGGAATACCTGTTTGAATATGAACCTTTTCGTTCCCGCCGGGACGATTTTAATATTTGGATACTACCACTTGTTTCTGAAGATTCCGGCCCCGATATACCCCGGTTTGACGTTTGGAACAAGACGGCGCTTGGCAGCTCTTTCGACACTTTCTATACGGACCGCTACCTGACTGCCCCCGATCAAAGACTTTTGGCACAGGCTGTTTCCGGGGCTCCTTTCGATGCCATATACGTAATCGTGAATGCCAATAAATACGGAGGCGGAGGCATCTACAACTATTACGGTCTGAGCACATCCGATCACACTTTGAGCAAACAGGTTTTTGTGCATGAATTCGGGCACAGCTTTGCAGGCCTCGCAGATGAATATTACAATTCTGAAGTAGCATACATCAATATGTACCCCGAGGGTGTGGAACCTTGGGAACCCAATATTACCACATTGGTGGATTTTGAATCCAAATGGAAAGATATGATGGATACGGAAGGGGTCGGTTTACATGAAGGAGCTGCATATGTGGCTAAGGGAATATTTCGTCCTGCTCCTGATTGCCGCATGCACACAAATGAAGCCCCGGCCTTTTGTCCGGTCTGCCAAAGAGCCATTTCCAGAATGATAGACTTTTATACAAAATGAAGTACCGCTACTTCTTGTTTGACCTGGACAACACATTGTGGGATTTTGATGCCAATGCAAAGGAATGTATTGCCGTACTCATCAAAAGGCATAACCTAACGCAATTCCTGCCGGATCCGGATGCCTTTTATAAAATGTACAAAGCCAATAACCAAAAGCTCTGGGCCATGTATGAGGCAGGAGAAATCACCCAGCAAAAACTGCGTTATGTAAGATTTGTCATTACATTAAGAGAAGCGGGGGTTCCGGATCCCGATCAATGGGGCCCTGTTTTTGGCCAACAATACCTGGAGCTGATGCCCTCCATGACACGTCTTGTACCGCATGCAATGAACGTACTTGAATATCTAAGTGCAAAAGGCTGTAAAATGGCACTTTTAACCAACGGGTTCAAACAGGTCCAGTACGACAAGATACGCAATAGCGGGCTGGATACTTTTTTTAAAAACAGGGTGTTTATATCAGAAGAGGTAGGTTATCACAAGCCCCATCCGAAAATATTCACAGCCGCAATCACTTCCATAAACGGCAAGAAAAAGGAAACCTTGATGGTTGGAGATAATTTTGAAACCGATATTGAAGGGGCTCGGGTTTTTGGCATTGACCAGTATTATTACAATCCGGCCGGTCATCCTTGTGACGGATCACCTACCTATATGGGAAAAGATCTGCGTGATCTGATGGACCTGGTGTAATAATGAACACATCTTCATTGGATCTGTGAAAATAATATTTTTCACGTGCGAATTTTTCCAGCGAATCTTTGTTGGATTGTAATTCACGTAAATTGCTTTCTGTTTGATGTATCTTTTCTTTATAGTATCTTTGTTGGGATTTGTTTTCGGAATATTCACCCAGTGCGCGAACCCAGCCGGTAAGGCTGTTATTGTCAAAAAACAGAATCCAGACTATGAAAATGAACGTTACAATAAAATACCTGTTCCTTATTATAGAAAGGAAACGGTCATATTTAAAACGTTTACGCATAGGGTTTGTATTTCCACAAATATAACAGGTTTTTCGTTATGCAACCAACTTTGATTATTATGGCTGCCGGCATGGGCAGCCGTTATGGCGGATTGAAACAACTGGACGGACTGGGCCCAAACGGAGAAACAATAATGGATTACTCCATTTACGACGCTTTACAATCCGGATTCGGAAAAATTGTTTTTGTTATCCGCGAATCTTTCAGGGAAGATTTCAACCGTGTTTGTGTTTCCCGCTATGGTAACCATTTTCCATTTGAATTTATCACCCAGGAACTGGATGACATTCCGGCCCCTTTCGTTGCTCCGCCTGAACGGGAGAAACCCTGGGGAACCGGCCATGCATTGCTCACAACCGCCAAATGCGTTCATGAACCTTTTGGGATTATAAATGCCGATGATTTTTACGGACGCGATGCTTTCCGGGTCTTGGGCCGTTTCCTTTCCGGCAATGACCTGGTGCCAGGCTCTTACGCGATGGTGGGATATCGGCTGGAAAATACCTTGTCTCCCTCCGGACCTGTATCAAGAGGAATATGCCAACGCAACGAAAACAATCTGCTGACAGACGTAATAGAACGATTCAAGATTCGTAAGGAAAACAACGGGAAGATTTATTGTACCATATCCGATAAATCCGAAATGCCGACCGATCTTGAACTACGGGCTGATGATCTGTGTTCTATGAATTGCTGGGGCTTTCTTCCCGATGTTTACCCGAAGGCAGCCGCCCTGGTCACACTTTTTTTGGAAAAGTATGCTGCCCGGCCGGCTTCTGAATACCACCTGCCCACCATGGTCAATGATATCATAAAATCCGGGGAAGGAACCTGCCGGGTGCTCCCGACCGATGCCCGGTGGTTTGGTGTCACGTACCGGGAAGATAGACCGGAAGTGGTCAAACGCCTTGAAACCCTGCACCTGGAAGATCTTTACCCGAGTCCTTTATTTACCTGAAAAATAACCACACACATATGAAAGATTACCTGAAATATTACAGACCGAAACTTGGAGAATCATGGCTCATAATGCTGGCCATATTGCTGGTAGCCGGATCCATTTTTACAGGAGCTATTGTATTTATCACCAATCTTATTCACCCGGATCTGCTCTCTCTTACAGGCAGCGGATGGAGTACCCCCATTGTATACGTACTGCCTTTCCTGGTAGTCTTCCTTTACATTTACCTGCGATCCCGGCAATCTTTTTATGTTGCGGTCCGGGCAGACAAACCCCCATATCCTGATCCTCCGGCAAAGCTGGGAAAAGTTCCTGTTCTGTTGTTTATTCTCTTGCTTCCCGTCATCATAGTTGCCATGTCATTCATAATGGATCCGCTTACCGAGTGGCTGGAAATGCCTGAGTTTATAAAAGATTTATTTGAAAAAATGACAGAAAGCAACCTGCCTACTTTCCTGGCAATTGTCATTGCTGCTCCTTTGCTGGAAGAATGGCTCCTGCGCGCCGTGGCATTAAAAGGCATGTTGCAACATATGGATCCCTGGAAAGCAATCGCCTGGTCTGCACTTATGTTTGGCATAATCCACTTTAATCCATGGCAGGCCATCCCGGCTTTTTTAATGGGTTGTCTTTTCGGTTGGATATATTATAGAACCAGATCTTATTGGACATGCGTTGCACTGCATGCCATCAATAACGGACTCTCTTTTCTCCTGGCAGGATTATTCCCGGAAATGTCTGCCGATGCTTCAATCAGATCCCTGATGGGCAACACAGCCTATTTCACAGCCCTTGTCTGCTCGGTATTGATCTTGTCTTTGGTTATATATTATCTTCATAAAAAACTGGCTCCTGCTCCTGACTTAACTCCGTATCATGAACGAAACGAATCTGTACCCGCTGACCTTTGATCCCATCATTAAGCAACGTGTATGGGGATCGGAAACCTGGGTTCTGAGCGGCCTGGAGCATGACGCATCCGTAATCAGCAACGGGTTTTTAAAAGGAAATACCATCAACGAAATATTGGAAGTATATCTGATGGACCTTGTGGGCACACGTATTTACGATGCCTGCGGAGATGAATTTCCTTTATTGATCAAGTATTTGACGGTAAACGAATTTCTTTCAGTGCAGGTACATCCTGACGACAAGAAAGCAGCAGAACTGCATCACGCTTACGGGAAAACGGAAATGTGGTACATTCTGGATGCACAACCCGATTCCCGGCTATATCTGGGCTTTAATAAAGACATGACACCGGAAGAATTTTTCACAAGATGTGAAAATGAAACTTTACCCGAAGTTATGAATTGCATTCATCCCAAAAGAGGTGAATGTTACTACATTCCTGCCGGATTGATACATGCTTGCGGAGGAGGCATTACCATAGCGGAAGTGCAACAGGTTTCAGACATTACCTACAGGGTTTATGACTGGGGAAGGGAACACAATCCGGAAACCGCCCGGGAAATGCATCTGGAACTGGCTATTGACTGTATCGACTATAAAAAGCACCTTCCGCAGCCCACTACTTCCGGTATTTTGGCAGATTCTCCGTATTTTACCGTAATGCTCAGGTCTTTGGAACAGCCTGTGGAAATTGACGGCTCTTCCCGCGATAATTTTATTGCTTACCTGGAACTGGAAGGCTCTTTGGAAATAGAAACCGAAAATACACGTTACCGGTCTTCCGGTGGTTGTCTGTTGATGCCGGCTTCATTGGATTACTGGAAAATTATTCCCGGCGAAAAATCCGTTTTTCTGGAAATCACCCGTTAAGGTCCATTATTTCATCCAGTTGACGTCTTTCTTTCTTGGTCGGACGGCCGGTGCCTTTCTGCCTGTATATAACTATAGTCTCCCTGGGTTGACTGAGCTTCTCCAATTCTTCAGGAGGAGTTATATCCAGAGCATATAACGGAACATTTTTAGCAGGCTGACGTTTATCCACCGCTTGAAGAACCCGGTACGAATAATATACCGGCCCTTTTCTGACTACCAAAATATCTCCTTCGTGTATTTCACGGGACGGTTTGACATCCTGCCCGTTCACTTTTATTGCCGACCCGCGACAAGCATCAGCTGCTTCCGATCTGGTTTTGAACACCCTGATTGCCCAGAGGTATTTATCAATTCGCATGGTTTAGTTTTCCGGTTTATCTGTATTTACCATATTCATAGCCCGTTCAATGCCCTGGCGGACAAAAAGATTCAAGGCCTCAATGGCATTGTCGCAAATAAACGGCAATTCTTTTTCTTCGGATCTATTCCAACGGCTGAGTACATAATCTGCCTGATATCCCCTGGGGAAATCATCTCCCACTCCTATCCGTAAACGGGCATATTCTTCTGTTCCCAATATATACGTTATATGCCTCAACCCGTTATGCCCCCCGTCACTTCCCCTGGCACGCAACCTAAGTTTTCCAAAAGGTAATGCCACATCGTCCAAAACTACCAAAGTGTTCTCCAACGGAATACGCTCCTGGTTCATCCAGTATCGAACGGCTTTCCCGCTCAGATTCACATATGTGGAAGGTTTCAGAAGCCAGATCTCTTTACCTGCATACTTTATCTGTGCCAGAGAACCGTACCGCAATGTAGAAAAAGTGGTTTTGTGCAGTGCGGCCCAGGCATCTAAAACAGTAAAACCGATATTATGACGAGTACCGGCATATTCTGTTCCGACATTTCCCAGTCCTGTTATCAGATAAGACATGTATATGAAAGCTCTATTCTTCCGTTGCTTCTTCTGTAGCTTGAGTGGTTTCGGCAGCAGCCGATGCGGAGGCAGAGGTTGAAGCCCTTGTCATTTTCACCATACAGATAATTGTGCTTTTGGGGGAAAGAATCTGGACGTTGTCATATTTGAGCTCACCTGCAGTGATTGCTTTACCTAATGTAAGATTTGTAATATCAATGTCCAGTGTGTCCGGAAGGTCTTTCAGGTTAGCGCGAACAAGCAGTTTTCTGTTCAACACCTGGAGTTTCCCTCCCTGGCGGACTCCTTCCGAATTACCGGAAATGGCCACGGGAACATGAATTGAAACTGGTTTTTGAGGATCAACAGTCAGAAAATCAAGATGGAGGATGCTGTCAGTAACCGGATGAAATTGTGCTTCATGCAAGACGCACAATTGTTTTTTCCCTTCAATGTCAAGAGAGATAATATAGGAATTTGGCGTGTAGATCAGATCCTTAAGATCTTTTTGTGTTACCGAAAAATGTACGTTTTCTTTGTTGTTACCGTACAGAACACAGGGCACCAGGCCTTCTTTACGTAATTGTTTTACTGCAGCTTTGGTGAAGTTGCTGCGTTCAGTGGCGTTGATTTCAAATTGTTTCATTGTTTTTGATTTTAGCAATTAGTGTTACTCAATTCAGGTATAATCCTGAATCCCATCGCACCTGACTAAAGGTCCGCAAAGGGCGCGCAAAAGTAATGAAAATCCGTGAGTATGCAAAATATTAATCGGTCAGCCATCCAATATACTGGTTCCAGGATGTGAGACGAAAAGCAGATTGTGTGCCAGGTAGTGCCGTAGTTGGCAAATATGCCGCCAATCCGGAAAAATGTTCTATAGGGATTGTTATGAATTTTTCAGTCGCTTTTTTGTAGATAACAGTTTTATTCAAAGCGGTTTTGAATTCGCCGTAACGTACACTGTTGCCTATAAGACCCGCCATCTGATCAATGTCCCAGAAAACATGTTCAGACAGACGGTCGTATGTTTGCAATCCCTGTCTGTCAATGTCCGCAGGATCCACTCCCCCGTCGGAAATCAGGTTCTTGAAAGACAAAGCCAGTTCCGTAATGTATTCTGTCTTTACCAGAGAAATCGTGCCGGAACGATTGTAACCCGTTTTGGCGTTGTACTTGTCATAGAAGGCATCACACAACGCGGTTAAATTGCTCAATCCCCTGTAGGGAAACATCACTGAAGTCAATTTATCGTAAGGGAATCCCGTATCAATTATTTCCGCAGGGGAACCCATGATGTAATCACAGGTATTCCTCATTTGGTAATATGTTTGAATATCTGCCATCAGGCAGGCATCAAAACAAATATACACGTGATGGAAATCCGCCAGGGCTGTTGCCAGGGAGGGTATTTCCATCTGGGAATTCCCGTCCTCGGCGAAAGTTTTTGTACGCGGATACATTGGATCGTATATGTCATAAAGAAATGGAGAAACAGTTGTAAGCCGTTGTATGGCATATCGCGGAGTTTCCCCGTACAATCCTTTGGGGAGCCACCCGGTCCCGTGCGACCAGAGGATCAGGCCGTAGGATTGGGCGGGGCATTCATCCCTGGCTTGACCTATCACCTGTTTTAACAGATCCGGATTCGCAGAATCTACTATTCCGTAACTGTTAAGTGTATCCAGAAAAATGTTGTTGTCCCGTGTATAGGGACGGATCAGGAATGCCCCCTGCTCTTTTCTGTCAATAAATACAAGCAGGGCATGATCCCGCGGGATGGAAGAACCTGCAATAATCTCTGTCATGTTGCTGCGGGCAAGATCCGAGAGACTGTTATCTGCCGCCATATAGATCAACAGGTTGTGTTCGTATTTACCACATGGTGGATGACACTTGTCACACGATGCCAGCAAAAGGCCTGTTAGCAGTAAAGACAGAAGTTTCACCCTGTTCATGATGTAAAGATAATCCTTTTTTTTATCTTTGTAAGAATACATTATTCATCATAAAACACACTTTATTATGAAAAGTTCACATATACTCGCTTTATTAGGCGGTGCGGCCATAGGTGCAACACTGGCCCTGCTTTTTGCCCCGGCCAAAGGAACTGAAACCCGGGAAAAGATCAAAGACACCATTGACAAAGGTGTAGGAGAAATTAAAAAGGAATACCAGAAACATTTTCCCAAAAATCAGGAAGAAGGGCTTGAGGCTTAAAAGAAAATGCAATGAATATTAAAGAATCGGTCAGGGAATACCTGGGATTGAAATCAGATGCATTTAAATTAGGGTTGGTAGAGAATTTCAGTTTAGTCATTAACCAGTTTTTGGGCACATTCCTGCTAATCCTTGTACTGCTTGTGGCGTTGGTGTTCCTGGCAACAGGAGCCAACAAATGGCTGGGTTTGTTACTGGATAATCCCGTTACGGCTTCATTCATAACAGGAGGCTTTTTTCTGCTGGTATTTCTTATTTTGTTCTTGTTCCGGAAAAAACTGTTTGTAAACACTTTTGTCCGTTTGTTTGCCAAAATGTTTTTTGAGGAAAAGGACCCCAACGCCAGGGAGGATTAGCCTATGAAAAGCAGAAAGACCATATATTCACGAATAAGGACTATAGAGCAACTCCGGGCAGAACGAAATTCGCTTGACTGGCACATTAAGGGAGTTGAGGATCGGGCAAAAGATATGTTCTCCGGAAGTTTTGCAAAAGGCAAATTTCTCCCGGATGAAGGCAGTGGCCTGCTCTCATGGCTGCCTTTGGTCATTCCCGTTGCAATTACAACCTTTACCCTGGTGAAACATCTGAACCGGTGCGTACAAAAAATCCGTAACCATTAGTATAAAATGAGAACAATGAGCATTGCCTTTGCCTGCCTTGTGGGCATAGCAGGGTTTTCCTGTAGCCAAAACCCAAAAGAAACAAAAACACAGGAACAGCAATTTAAATACCTGGTAGATGAATTTGCAGATCTGAAAGTGATCCGGTACAAAGTGCCGGGATGGGACGATCTGACCTTACAACAAAAATCTTTTATCTACTACATGGGAGAAGCCGCCAAATGCGGCAGGGATATTTTCTGGGACCAGAATTTTAAACACAACCTGGAAGTCAGAAAATCCCTTGAAAACATTCTGGAATCGTATACCGGAGACCGCGAAACTCCTGATTTCAAAGAATTTCTGGTCTATGCCAAACGCGTTTTTTTCAGCAATGGTATTCACCATCACTACGCAGAAGAAAAAATCCTTCCCGGATGCTCTGCCGACTACATGAAACATTTGCTTGAAAATTCCCGGGACATTCCCGATATAGACCGGATGGTTGCCATCATGTGCGATCCCGAATTATTCAAAATGCGAAAAAGCTCCGGAAACGAAGGAGACCTCCTTTTGACATCTGCCACGAACTTTTACAGTGATGTAACACGCGCCCAGGCCGAGGCCTTTTACCGTTCTCTGGAAAAGCCCGGAGAACCGAGGCCGGTGGAATACGGGCTGAACAGCAGACTCGTCAGGAAAGACGGAGAGATCCTGGAAGAAACGTATACAACAGAAGGCCTGTACGGACCTGCCCTTCAACAGATCTGCCATTGGCTTGAAAAAGCGGCAGAAGTAGCTGAAAGCCCTGAACAGGCTTCTTACCTTAAAACACTGATCAATTATTACCAAACCGGTGACCTTGCCTTGTGGGATGCATTTAACGTTGCCTGGGTACAAGACACAGATACGGAACTGGATTTTGTGAACGGCTTTGTTGAGGTTTACGGAGATCCCCTGGGGCGAAAAGGTTCGTGGGAAGGAAACGTGAATTTCATTGATAAAGAGGCTTCGCGCCGCACAACCATCATCAGCGGGAATGCCCAATGGTTTGAAGACCACTCTCCCATCGATCCCAGGTTTAAGAAAGAAAATGTGACCGGCGTCTCGGCAAAAGTCATTAATGTGGCCATGCTCGGAGGCGATGCCTTCCCTTCCACTCCCATTGGCATCAATCTTCCCAACTCGGATTGGATCCGGAAGGAATACGGCTCCAAATCGGTGACCATTGCCAATATTACCAACGCCTACGATAAAGCAGCTGAAGAATCACCTAAAAACATGCTGGACGAATTTTCGTGGGATGAGGAAGAAATTGCATTGTTGAAAAAATACGGAACCCTTACCGGTGATTTACATACCGATTTGCACGAATGCCTGGGTCACGGGTCTGGTCAGTTATTGCCCGGCGTATCTTCCAATGCGTTGCGGGAGTACAGTTCACCGCTGGAAGAAGCACGTGCGGATCTTTTTGCCTTGTATTACCTGGGAGATCCCAAACTGGTAGAACTGGGAATCCTGCCGGACACTACCGCTTACAAAGCAGAATACATCAATTACATACGGAACGGGTTATTTACTCAGCTGGTACGTATAGAACCCGGCAAGGATATTACGCAGGCTCATATGCAATGCCGTCAACTGATAGCTACATGGTGCCTGAAAAACGGCAACGCCATTGAAAGAAAGGTGAAAGACGGAAAGTCATACTTTGTTGTCAATGATTATAAGGGACTTCGTCAACTTTTTGCCACATTGCTGGCAGAGATGCAACGTATCAAATCCGAAGGTGATTATGCAGCCGGGAAAGATTTGGTAGAAGAATATGCCGTAAAAGTAGACCGGGAACTTCACAAGGAAGTTCTGGAACGTTATGCTTCGCTTAACTTAAAACCTTATGGCGGATTTCTGAATCCCAATATTATCCCCGTCTATGATAAAAAAGGGAGACTCAAAGACCTGGAACTGGAATATGCGGCCGATTTCCTGGAACAACATCTATCCTACGGCAGGGGCTACGGTTTTTTGTAGTTGAACAATTCCTCGGTGGCCAGGGAGATCTTGGTCACCGAGAAATCCTTCCCTTCCGGAAATACCCAGAAAGAATCATTTAAGGTATTCAGGTCTATACAATCCTGTTTGTATTTTCCGTAATCGTATTCAATATGACATGAATATACGGACTGGGCGGGAATTTCCAGGGTATAGGTGGTGCCGTTGTGAAAACCTTCCAATTTAAAGCCTGCCATATCATGAGTCAGGACTGCTTCACCTATATCAATAAAACCTTTTGAATTCGGGAGCATTCTAACATATGCATTACTACGGAAAAAATACCGGTTTTCTTCAACTTCCTTCCTGACTTGTTCCCTTTCCCATTCATACCAGTCGGGGATATGCGAAAAATGAGTTTCTCCTTCCAATGCATTCAATTCTCCATATTCGGACATTTCCCAGCGTTTGCCGCAATGGGTGCACCAGATCTGAGAGCCGTCCGAATCCATCCTGTATTCTGTTTTGCAGGAAGGACACTGGTATAAAACTTTATGCAATCCGCGGGCCCTGTTCTTGTATTTTACCGGTATCTTGTTTTCCCGCTGCCAGGCAAAATCGTCGTATTCAAAAGATTTGTTTATGATGTCATTGATCTGATCAGATGAAAGTTTTGTTGCTTCTTCCTGGGTTATAATGCGTGTCATGGTAGCTTTGGTCCGTACCCCGCGGGTTTTGGTGTTCCAGAAAGGAGCATTGATATGGTGCCCGTAAGTAATCAGGCTAACTACCGGTACGTTCAGGTGTTTGACAAGCTTGCCCAAAGACGGGGGCAGTACGGCGTTGGTGCCGCAAAGCGAATACCGGGCTTCAGGATAAATGGCAGCAATCTTGCCTCTTTCCACAACGGTATTCAAATGACGTATGAGGGCTATATCGTTTGTAAATTTTCTTTTTCCTATGCATCCGATTCTTCTCATAAGCCACTCCCTTCCAATAAATCCGTCCACTGCCACAACGTAAAATGCCTGGTGGGGGAAGGTTGCTACGGTAGCTACCATAAAATCATAAAAAGCATTGTGGTTACATAACAATAAATAAGGAGGTTTTATACCTTCCATGTTTACTTTTTTGATCTTTGTACGGTGACGCCATAATGAGGGATAGCTCAGCAGCCAGGCGATCGGCCTCAGGTACCAGCTTACCCGTCTGGGCATTCTGGCAAGATCAAATCGTTTTACTTCCCGCAAAGGGAAAAAGTTCATGGCATATTTCATACTTACAAATATATACGAAATTTTAATTCTTACCGGCAAAAAAAAAGAGCACCCGATCAGGTGCTCTTTTCGTTCAATGTAACAACATCTAGTTCACTCCGGTACGGGTATCATACCACATTTTTTTACCCCAGAGTTCGTCGTTAACGTCACTCATGGGGCCGGCAGAATTAGCCCCGTTAAGGGTTCCTTCTACTATAGGATAAGGATAACGCAGCGGAGGAGTGTTGTGACCGGTATATCCGCATTCTTCCATGGAGCTTGCTATGTGATGGGTTGTCGGTATACCTGTCTTCCTGTATAAGGACCAGGTTTCCATTCCCTGTTTGAACAAGCAGATCCACTCCTGGAGATAGATCTGGTCCAGAGTGCCGTCAAATGCGGCATCTCCGGCAAGATATGCGGCAGCATCTCCGGCAACTCCGTTTTCATCTAAAGAAACAGTAACCCCTGCTTCATAAGCATCCTGCGCACTTACACGAACATTCCATCCCCTGGCAGCAGCTTCTGCAAGGTGGAAATGTGTTTCAGCAGCACGGAAAATGGGAGAGAAACCGGCCAGATCTTCACGGAAACGCTTTCCTATAAGGGAATACTTCATAGCATGAC
>Ga0209408_1000146_pt1 | contig 59304 bp, 59 predicted proteins | sample AD_UKC107_MetaG_FD_184422 | JGI IMG/M metagenome (GOLD analysis project Ga0209408, IMG submission 184422) | Active sludge microbial communities of municipal wastewater-treating anaerobic digesters from Hong Kong - AD_UKC107_MetaG (SPAdes)... | ecosystem: Engineered > Bioreactor > Anaerobic >... | reverse complement strand
CTTTCCCTCCGCGGTCCACGAAACCCGCCTTCCTCAAATCCCGAATCAACTCCCTTATCTTCCTTGGCATTTCAGTATAGTACTATAATGATACTGCTCGTGCAACGGATGCTTCTGACAACCATCACTGACTCCTGGCAACACCTGGCTGGAGCTTGCTTGTTCCTTTACATGGAAGGCTATCTACATCGCAGTACTACAGTCGGTATCGGGTAAAAGATATAACGCGACTCTGTCAAACTAAGTATCTTCAGTGATAACGCCTGTATTTCGCAGTATGTAAAGCGTAATAGTCCTATTGACTCCGTTGTCGAATTGATTAATCATAACACGGTGTAGACCAATTGAGATAGACAGAGTCAGTACAATCATTGTTCTAGATATTGAATTACTTATGGCTTGCCCGACAAAGAATGGGGTTACAAGTGCCTAGAAATACAGCAGAAGCTGTAACTGCCAAGGGATGGATAGGATATTCTTCATCTGCATTGATTTCTAACCGTGTGTTTTTTCTCGCCGTCCTAATTGTAATCCCATTTTACCTCATCTTGGGTTGCTCAGGGAATTCCCCTGGAGTAGACCGGGATAATCAGATAGCAGTTCAATGTGATACTCTGCAGGTTAATTTTCAGTTAGGAGAAGAGATAGGTGATTCGACCAACATGTTCTGGTCCATTGCCTCAGCTGATATTGACGATCAGGGAAGAATCTTTGTTCTTGATAATATTGACGCTAGTGTTAGGGCATATGATCTGCAGGGCAATTACCTTCAACAGGTTACAAGAAGAGGTCCAGGTCCCGGAGAACTGCTGTGGCCCCGTGCCTTAACTGTGATGCCCGATGGCAGACTGGTTATTTGCGCTTCAAGTAAGGGAGGTTATGTAGTTTTCAATGATTCCCTTGAATTTGAGCAGGAGATTGACCTATGGGAAAATAATAGTCCTTACCATGTTTCGCCCTTGAGCAGCAGCAGAATCGTAGCATGTAGATACAATGATAGTATTGAGCTGGATTTGGCTTGGCATACTATTGCAATTTATGATCTTGATTCACCTGATTTTGATATTCTGCTATTCAAAGATTCTATCAGTTGTACGGATAGTGAAATAGAAGCTAATCCTTCCAGATTCTTCAACTTTGGTGATGCCAAGCTGAAAAGCTATGGGGACGGAAATGGAAATGTATACTTTGCTCCAATGGATACACTTAATTACAGAATCTTTGGATGGGACTCCCTTGGAAATCAAACCTTGTTTATTGAGAGAGAGATGACTCCTGCTCAGAAATCACCTGGAGAAATCCAAGCGGAATCAGCTTTCCTTGAATCAATGTATAGGGGGCGTACATGGCGTCCATTTGTTCCCAGACCTTATCAGCACAGATTCATGATAGCTGATGTTGGCATAGGTCCGGATGGAAATCTCTGGGCTAGACGAGGAACACGATTAGATCTCTTTTTTGATATTTATGATCTTGAAGGCAGTTTGTTGCGAAATGCTGTTTGTCCTATTGAAAGCTGGAGTTGGAAAACTGAAATTACCCCATATGGCATTTTGGCATGGGAGCAAGACCCATTGGATGGATACCAGAAACTATATTTTATACAATGACAAAGAATACAATTGATCTAGAACCACAGCATGAACCAGACGCCTGTCATTGATCTGATCTCAAGTTAACGGCGATGGTTATGCTGATTGTTCAGAAGGAGATGGAAATGGCACGAAGGAAAATTGCTCGGACTAATGTAATTGTCGCCTCAGATATTGATCGAGACGATGTTCGGAACAGCTTCAGAGAGTTTATGTTGGATAAGCTATCAGGTGAAGCCAGAACGGAATCAGTCTATGAGTTTGACTATGAAAACTGTGGAGTCAAATGGAATAGAATTGTGGAGACAATTGGAGAGATAATAGACAATAGAAGTGATACAGTATATCTGTGGGATGTAGACAAACCAGAAGGAGAGTCTAACTACGAGTTATACAGGACAAAAATAGGCAAGTAGACTGATCTATATTTGTTCTATCGCCTTTAAGCGTTATCTTTTTGATTCCTCCTAGAACCGCTGTCTCCTCACCGGAAACAGCGGTTCTACATATTCGCTATGCTCTTTACTTACTAGGCTTCTTCGCAATGAACTCAAACTCATATGGTTTGCTTTCCTCACCGGCTTTCAGTAGAAGAAGCACTGAGAACTTAAACGATTCCTTCCCAGCCCATCTCTTTAGAAGGAGAGAGTATTTCCAATCTCCAACACTGTCTTTGCCCCCGCTGTCCCACTTGATGTTATCAACTGGTATTAGCATATCGGAGATGTTCGAGTTCGATGCAAGAATTGTCGGTGATTGTGGAGCTTCTTTATTTATCAGCTTGACCCCGGTATGAATCACCCGGCATGAGTTGCTGTTAGGATTAACAAAAGCACATGAATCCCATAGAATCTGCATGGGTTGAGAAGTCTTGTTGTGAATGCTGAACGGGATAATTGTCAGTTTCCGAAGGTTTTCTTTAGCCTTGAATCCAAAGGCTATCTTTATGTTGGGATCCTCGAACACCGTTGAAGTCGAACCAGCAAGAGTGATTTGATATCTTGGAGCCAAGACATTGTACAGTACAATGATGATAACAATGAGTGCGACTACTCCCCAGCAAATCTCCATTGGCGTTTCTCCTTATGTTTTATGAGCTTTAGGTTATCCCAAGCTCTGGTGGTACTGGATAATCCTCTCTTCAAGATCTTTTCTGTAGAAGGGAAACTTTTCTCGTGTGTTCAATTGATCGCACACCTTGGTCAGGAAAAGAGCAAGGTAAGCTTCATCAAAATTCCAACATTTCTTGAGATCAGCATGTATTTGTTTTTCGAATCCCAGAGGGGTTGTCGAGTTTTCAATGAGATTAAGAACAACCTTATCAAATCTGAGGTAGTCATCCGCAAGAGAAAATAGATTGTCCATTCCCCGTTTGAAGTATGCGTGAATCATATCCTCTGCGTTATCTGAAGAGTCCTGAGAGCTGCTTATCTGTTTACTGTCTGGTCCCGATTCTGGAAATGGACTAACTCTACTCTGCCTAACAAAAACCGCTCCGCAATAAGTACAGGTTACTGAACCTAGTTGGGGTTTTATTGGCGCGGCACAGTTAGGGCACCTAAGTTCTTGAAAAGTCACTCCACTATCTCACATTCGCATTCATGCCAAAGATTTAGGTCAGCTGGAAGCACCTTACTGCGCAACAAGCAAGCCCCACTTATAATGTTTACCACCTATAATGTAGAGACAAGGATTCGTCAATCCTGTATCTCTCACCCATGAAAACAAAGAGAGAAATTGATTTCGGTAATAGGTTGAGGGAAATCAGGCTGGCTAAAGGCTTAACTCAGGAAAAGCTAGCTGCCATATCTGGGCTTCACATAAACTATGTTGGGTCTGTTGAACGAGGCGAGAGGAACATCAGTCTTGTGAATATATGGAAACTTGCTGAAGCTCTTGGTGTTCACCCAAAGGCTTTTCTAACACAGGCTTAACACAGGCTGTTTTGTTCGGTATCTTCTACAATCTGCATCTTCGAGCATTGCTTGCAGATACGACATTTCCTATCCAATGAACCAGCAAACCGCGAGCATTACAGCTAGGATCTCCTTACACAAGAGGATTGTGTTATTGGTTCCGCGTTGCTATTGTAATTTTGACTGGCTCAGTTACCGTAAAGAGCAATGTGTTCTGAACAACTGAATGAACCTGTCACAGTCGTCAGGGTACAGGTCTCGGTGATGCCTGTGCAGGTTATTCAGAGCGTTGGGTGAGAGGAAAGAGTGAGGTAAGTATGCTTACAGAGGCTCAGGCAAGTGCATTGATTGCAATGCTGAAAGAGTCTGCTCGAGAGACAGCATTCTCTTGGTTCTCGAATGCAAGAGATGATGAGGTATTCATTAGTGCTGATGATGGTGATATTGAATTTGTGCTTACACTCAGTAGGAACCCATTCGAGATTCGTTTGCACTTCAGAACAAAACTTAACAACATTGGCTTGATGCGCATTGATGGAGCTCCGTATCATGCGAACCCTGATGGGACTGAGTTGAGAAACACACCGCACATTCACATATTCAGAGAAGGACATGGTTTGGACTGGGCAGAGCCGATTGACTGGTTTTGGCCGGATAGACCTACAGAAACCCTAGAGAGGTTTCTAGTCGAGCTGAATGCTAGATTCAAGGGAGGAATCCAACTCACAACGGTATAGAGGGAACCATGCAGACAGAGACAATGGATTTTGCAAAAGACTATGCTAATTGGCTTACTTCACGTTTAACAACGACCATTCATAGAGGAATCTCGGAGATTTCAACACCATTCCTCGATGTGCACAATGATGGGTTGCGGGTGTACGTCGAGGCTGCAAGTGGTCGGTATCTTCTTCATGACAACGGACTAACGCTGGAGACACTTTCTCTTCAGGGTGTCGAAATCGGGTCATCTCAGCGGCGAAGGGAACTTATTGATGGCACACTACATATGTATGGGTTAACAATTGAGGATGATAGAATACAAACATTAGCAAATGACACAAATCTACCTCAACGAGTGCATTTCTTACTATGTGCAATGAAGCGTATCGCAGACCTATGGTTAACTGCTAGGACAGCGAGTTCAACGGATTTCTTTGAGCGAGTGTGTACATTTCTCGATGAGAAGGATGTACTGTATTCGACAAATGTAGTTATCCCAGGTAAGACAGTTGAGCATCCCATCGATATCCTGATTCCATTACCAAAGCGCAGAGAAAGGCTTATCAAGCTCATTGGTACACCCAATGTCAATACTGCGAAGGTTGTATCATTCTCATGGATCGAGATTGAAGAAGTCAGGCCATCCGCTGAACGTGTGGTATTGGTTAATGATATATCCACTAGCGATGATAGTATGGCAAAGCGTATTAGCGATCAAACTGAGGCTATTTTGAGCGGTTATAGCACGGCCTACTTCCGATGGAGCCAGAGAGATGAGTCGAATTTTGAAGCTCTTTGGCGTACGGCGTAGTATTAGAACCCAACAAGCGGCTGCAGCGGCATTGCGGCAGGGCTCTAGTCAACTTGAGTGCAATCCGCTGAGTCTTAGTGTTGAGCGTGAGGATATCGAATGAAATGAAAGCAGTACCCAACTGGGCTCCCCGGGTTACACAGCGGGAGATCAGACTTCTGTATTTCACCGATGCAAAGGGCATCTATCATGAGGACCTCATCAATGAAGTGGGCTATGGACTATTGGTCAGGTGTGAGAGTTTCATTGAAGCCAATGAAGCCATAGCAGGCAGAGCCAAGTGCCCCAACTGTTCTCGAATTGTATCGCATTCCTCCAGAAAAGACGAGATCCTGCACTGCAGCTGCGGATGGGAGTTGTCATGGGGTGAGTATTTCAGAACCATTCAGCATGCCCAGCTAAGCGGAGCTCAACCAGTGCTCAGGCTGTTTCGTTCTTTCGTGGATGAGTTTCCTCGGGCACGGACACCCCAGGAAAAGACGATACAGATCGATCGCCTTATCCATGGATTCCACGGTTACTATAAAAAAACAAGTTACGATGATGATTCTGATGGAAAACCTATGCGTCCCGTGGCGGTAAATCTGATCGAAGGTCATTTGAGCGAGGTAGTTGCTTTCCTGGACGATCTGACATACAGCGACAACAGTACCACCGGAATCAGGGAGAACTATAGACAGTGGAATGGGAAGATAGAGGAAAACAGGGACTGGTATGCTTATCGAAGAAGGAAGTAAGCTCAACGCATGAACAGCACGCCTGTCAGAGAAAAGGGGCAGAGTAACGGCGCTGATCACGCGGAAGGTTGAAAGGCAAGCACTGATTTGAGCCAACGGGTTTTTCTGACGATCATTTTTCCTTTCGTGCTTTGCCTGATATCACTGGCCTGCTCCAGGGAACCTGAACCTATCGTTCTCTCGAATGGAATTCCGGTTGATACTCTGGAAAAATGGTCAGACTGGGCCACATCAACGGGAGCTGGCTTGTGGAAGAATGATGAGTCCAGACGGGTTGAGGTAGTCAGAACCAATACCTACGGCGGAGAAGCGGATCTTATGCCGCCATTCTTCAATGCGAACTTCCTTGCCTCCTATGGTGATACCATTTACATCGCTGATGGTTCTCAGGAGGCACTGATCGCCATGAGCTCCAGCGGAGATCAGCTATGGACGACGGGACAGGTGGGTGAGGGGCCTGGTTCATTTGCCATGATAGGGTCCATTGACAGGTATGCCGATGTTATTGCCGTATGCAACAACTCCAATAACAGACTTGATTTCTTCTCTATTGACGGTACCTGTCTTTCCAGTATTCCGGTATCGGGTCCCCAGAATGTTGTGCTGCTATCTGATACCACTGGTCTGGTCGCATCGAAATCTCAGCCTGGCGGCAGTATCCATTTCTTTCATCGGTACACCGGAATAGAACGTTCCTTTGGTGAAGGCGACTGGGAGATGTTTCCCGGCAACTTTCCGAGAAGGGACCTCTTCATTGCTTACCATCCAATGGGCCGAGTAGCCTGCATGTCTCAGTTCGAGGACAACCTTTTCATCTACGATTTTGAGACCGGGGAGGTCCTTCACTCTGGAACAAGGGATCTCCCAGCTTCCTCCAGCGGCAGCACTGAGGAAGTATTTTACACGCTATATGCTCCACTGTTCCTGGGGCCCGACAGCATGATCAATGTTCCGATACCCAACATCATGAACAATGGCCACTATATGGGTTCCGGCGGAACGTTCCATACTCCTGTCACCTTCGTTGACCGATACAACTGGGATGGCGATTATCTTGATACATATCTCCTTCCTGATTCTGTACTTGGTGTTGTGATCTTTTCTGAGGAGCTCGGTTTCATTGCTGCTCAATGGGGCACCAGTGAGATACACAGGTACGAGATGCCGTGATGAAGCCATTTGGATTTCATAATCATCCACAGATTCAAGCTATCCTGGCGGTCTGATTCATGGAGAACCCAGCAGTATAGGTCTTTCCATCCACAACGATCAGCATATGCAAGAATGCCAGCCAGCCACCTGTCTCATTATCATTTATGCCACTGGTTCATGAAATCATGAAAGCGTATCTTTTTTGAACAAGCGAGTGAACCAGACATCTTGCGATGCAGTGGGTATAGAGTAACGGCGCTGGTTACACGCGCGTTCTGCACAGAGGAGTCGATGATGATAACTACACCTGCATATACCGGAAGAATCCCGGCCTGCGGTGTTTATTGTGGGACCTGCCCGGTATTTACCAGGGACAGGAACCCTTGTCCTGGTGCGGAAGTGAATCGCAAGAGATGTGAGAAATGCAAATCTTTTCACCTCTGTTGCGAAAAAAGGGGAATCGAGCATTGTTATGAATGCAAGGCTTTTCCGTGTTCGAAGCTTAAGAGTTTCTCAAAACGGTGGGAGAAATACGGCCAGGTTATCGTTGAAAACCAGCAATTGCTGCGGGAAGTTGGTGCTGAAGAGTTCAGGGCTATTCTCAGCGGAAAAAGGACCGATAGCTGAAGTGCATAAGCGCTTACAGGAGGTTTCGTGTCATGTCAGGAGAACGGAGCATCACGTTCGGCACCTGCTCCTGGAACTACGATTCCTGGGTTGGGCTTGTATATCCCCATAAGGAGGGGACTGCTGCCGAGTACCTGAAGCACTACTCCCGGAAGTACCGCACCGCGGAGATAGACAGCTGGTTCTACCGACTTCCCAGTTCTGATGTTGTGCTGTCTTACCTCGAGGCCGTCGATGCAGACTTCCGGTTCACCTGCAAGGTGACGAATTCGATCACACTGACGCATCTTAGAGGGAAGTCGGGGCGGGTTAATCCCGATTTCCTCTCCGTTCCGTTGTTCGAGGAATACCTGCGGGCAGTTGAGCCGATGCTTTCCCGTCTTGATGGGATCATGTTCGAGTTCGAGTACCTGAACCGGTGGAAGATGGATGGCGTCGAAAGCTTTGCTGGCAGGTTGGATGACTTTTTTGCCCGACTTCCCGCAGGGCTGCCCCTTGCCGTTGAGGTCCGTAACAAGAATTACCTTACCGGTCCCTACTTTGAGATGCTCTCCCGGCATTCAGTGCAGCATGTGTTCTCAGAGAAGGAGTACATGCCGCATGTTTATGATGTCTTTGACCGTTTTGATCCTTTTCTTGGTGACAGGGCCATTGTCCGATTGCTGGGTGGCAGCAGGAAAGAGATAGAGGAGATCACAGGCGGCAAGTGGGACGAGATAGTGCTTCCGAAGCCGGACCTGGATGATGTGATCGATATGCTTCGGAAAATGCGCAGGCGGGGAATGACCGTTGTTCTGAACGTGAACAATCACTATGAGGGTTCGGCGCCGGTAACCATAGATCGAATCATTGCCGGTCTTGATGGTGGGGATGGGTAGAGAATGGAGCTTTGCCTGTTTGGGTCAATCTGAGATCTGGTCTCTAAAGTTGCTCCTTAACCATTTGAAGTGCTTACTCGTAGTGAGTCCACATTCGAAGGACCTTGACGGTATGCTCTTCTTCGATCACCTGGTAGACGATCCTGTGTTGAATGCTTACCCTTCTGATAAACTCTCGATAGGATAAGATGTATGAAGCTCAGTACCAGTTCTTTCACTCCTGGGACGAGAGTACTTTCACCTGAACTGGCAGGGCTGGATTCCATTCTGCGAGACACCACCCTCGCGACTGAAGAAGCAAAAACCGGTTATAGTAAGTTTACGGCGAGTGTCGATAAACTCTCTGTAGGTTCAGGTGTATGAAGCCCATTGCCAATCCTTTCGCTCCTGGAGCGGGAGCTCCTCCACCTGAACTGGCAGGGCGTGATTCCATTCTGGAAGACGCCACCCTTGCAGTTCAGAGGAACAAGGGCGGCAAGTCAGCACGTAGTTTCATCTATTTGGGACAACACGAGACGGCCTCATCCAGAACGGCATGATCTACAGCCCGAAATATGGCTACGCAGCGTTTACCGTTCCTCTGTTCGATGAGTTCATGAAGCGCACTGAACTGGAGCTCAAACCCTGATCCATGGAGCCGCGGAATACGGGGCAATCTCAGGCACCTGCGTGTAACGCACTGCAAAATGCCGAACGAATCGTTCCGCTTGATTCGCAACTACAGGTGACTCTATGTTGTCTGCAAGTTTTTCAAGAACCAGAGCCCCAAGTATCGCTGAGGGGCTTTTTCTTTGACCCAGCAGCGCCGATATTCCTCTCTGGAGGTTGTGATGAGATACCTTTTTGCCGTTCTCGTTGTTTCCGGTTTTGCATGGGCCGCTACGGTGGAGTTCCAGTTCGTAGGGCCGGTGCCTGATGTTTCGGGGAAGCCCATCGATGTTGGCACCTATGCGGCGCCGCTCATGGTGGACTGGGACGGAGACGGCCTGGAGGACCTGATCGCGGGCCAGTTCGAAGGGGGGCAGATACGGTTCTACCCCAACTCGGGCGCTCCGGGGGATCCTTCCTTCGACGGGTTCCAGTACCTGAGGGACGGCGGGTCTCTCTTATCGGTTCCCTACGGCTGATGCACCGGGGCGACTGATCCACAGGCTGTGGACTGGGACGGCGACGGCAGGCTGGACATCATAGTAGGTGACAGGGAGGGGGAGATCCACTTCTTTAAAAGGCTCTCCTACGGGAACATCTACCTCGAGGAGCAGGACCCGGTACGGGTTGCAGGCAAGCCGATAGATGTTGGATACAACTCCGCTCCCTGCGTTGCCGACTGGAACGGCGACGGGCTGCCGGACCTGGTGGTGGGCAATCTGAGCCCCCTTCCCGCAGGTGTGTTCCTTTTTGTGAACTCCGGGAGCCCTTTTTCCCCTGAATACCTGGTTACCGACACGGTGTTCTGCCAGGGCGGGGTCATCGAGCTTACCGCAGCCTATCCCGACATGCACGACATGGATTTCGACGGTCTTTCTGACCTCCTGGTGGGGTCGGCCAACGGCAACATCGCATGCTATCTGAACTCCGGCACCCCTTCCCAGCCTGTGTTCGATACGGTCGAGAACCTTCGTGCCGACGGAGAGGAGATATACATCTGCTCCTATGTGCGCCCTTCGGTGTGCGACTGGAACGGCGACGGGTGCCCGGATCTGATGGTTGCGGACTACACCGGTGTGATCTTCCTGTACATGGGCGTGCCCCCAGCCGGGGTGGAGCCAGGGAGCTGTTCGGGTGTGAACCTTGTGCGGAACCCGGCTGTTCATGGGCTGGAGCTTACGGTTTCCCTGGAAAGCGCCGCTTCTGGCTGGGCGGAGGTTTTTTCACTGGACGGCAGGCTTGTGGTCTCTGCTCCTCTGGGAGAGCTTCCCCCGGGCCGCTCCACCGTTGCCATTCCCGGGGAGCTTGCCCCGGGGGTGTACCTGCTGCGTTTCAACGCGGGGAATTCTGTATCGGTGCTTCGGGCTACGGTTCTGCGATAGCTGTTTCCTTATCAGTTGGTGATCACGAACCTTGCGGTTTCATCACCGGCGCGGACGGTATATACACCCGGAGAGCCCTGGAAGGTGAATGTGTCTTCGGTGTCCCGGGTGACTCCTCCCATCCGTCTTCCCTGAAGGTCGAAGACCTGCGGTTTTTCTCCAGTTTGATAGTTAGTCCGTATCACGGTGCTTCCCCTGGACGGGTTCGCGGCTACGCTTAATGCTGCTGACCCCGTTCCCTGGGTCTCTTCCTCGATGCCGCCGAAAATGGGTATCCATAGCTGGCTTATGTAGTACTTCCCGTCGGTGCCCTTCCAGCTCCAGTAAACCATGCCGTTAATGAAGCTGGCGATCAGGCCCAGTGACTCCTCCACTTCCAGGGGGCAGTCCGCCTGGGCGTATATATGGTAGTCGGGGCCGTTGTTCACCAGGAAATAGAACTGGTGCGTGAACCTAGTAGCGGCGATTACAGCGAAGGGAGGGTAGCCTCCCAGAGTAGCCACTTCATGTGCTGTGAAGCCGCTGATCTCTCCGGTGAGTCCCACAAGGTCGTACGGCTCCCAGGTATGATCTTCCTTGTCGATGCAGTAGAACATGTGCGGGCTTGTGCACAGCGCCTGATAAAGGTCCGATTCAACGAGCCAGGGGTGGTTGAAGTCCATTCCCGCTCCCGCCATGCCTGCGGGGCCGGTGAATGAGGACCAGGAGTCGGAGCCGTCGGAGTGGTAGATGAGACCCTGGCCCGAGCCTACGAAGAACCTCTCCTCGTCGAAGGCGAGGCCGAAGCCGTCGATGCCCTCCGGGAGGTCGATCTCTCCTTCATAACTGCAGTCGTTGATGTCGGCGAGGTATATCTTCCCGTCGCCGTTGCTCCTTATCAGAAGCTGACCCTCATTCTCATTCATGGAGATGTCCTGTATGTCGGTGGCCCAGTCTATCTCCCAGGTATTCATGACCTGAACGGGTATCCCGTATGCCGCCGGCACCGCTGCAGCAAGCATGATGATGATTTTATTGAGTGTCATGATTCCTCCTTTGTTCTCTTTATTGATATAATGGAGGTTCATGCGATTGGTGTCAAGCTATGTTCATGCCTCTGTGGTGCTTGAGGCTCTTCTATACAGCCTGGTCCTGCCGTGCCTGATCACCCTGAGGGGGAACCAGTGCTCAGGGAGGTGTTCCACATACGGGCTCTCTATGAACCTTGCTCCCAGGAGGACGAGGTCTGCCTCCTGGGCAGGGTTCCTTATGAGCCTGCCCGCGGCCTGGATCACCCTGTTTATCCCGGGTATGGCGAAGGCGTGGAGGAAGCCGTTCCTCCCGGTTGCCTCGTACCTGTTCTTCAGGAGTTCCTGCTTCAGGGAAACACCGGGCAGGGACGGGCCCACTATGAAGCAGCCTCTGAGGTCAGGTATGGAGAGGTCCACCCCCTCGGCGAAGAGGCCCCCTGCCACCGCAAGGACCAGGTTGCTTCCCGCGTTGATGGAGCTTACGAAGTCCTCCCTCTCCGCCGTGGTCATCTCGCGCTTCTGGGCGATGAAGCCGGTGCCCCTGGCGCTGACCCTCAGGGCTACCCTCTCCATCCACGCGAATGAGGGGAAGAAGGCCATCCATGTGCCCGGGGTTTTCTCCATGGCGCCTGCGAGCCTTCTGGCTATGGGCTCGGTCTGCTTCTCCCGGTGGCGGTATCTGGTGTTGATGCCCGCGTCCACCCAGACCCTGAGGTTCTCCCTGGGGAAGGGCCAGCCAACGGCGGTCTCCCTCCTCTCCTTCGAGAGGCCCAGTTCAGTTGCGAAGTGTTCCATGGGCTCCAGTGTTGCGGAGAAGCATGAAACCGACGAGCATCTGGTGTGCTCTTCGGCTATGAAGGCCGAAGGATCGGTGCAGTAGTACTGTATCAGGGTGTCGTCGCCCTCCTTCACCGCCAGGAGATGGAATCTCTCGTCGAGCCTTTCCGATACCCTTGAGAAACCGTAGATCGCCCGGCAGAGCAGGGATACGTCCATGGGAGTGTCCCTGTCGGCGCCCATGACCTTCTGCCACCTTCTCCTGTCTATTCCGGGCAGCTGCACCTCCTCCGGCAGAAGGATCTGATCATCCCTGTGGGGCCAGGGGGTTTCGGCGTACGCCTGCAGCAGCTTTCTCCATGGTCTCAGGAGGTTCTGCATCCTTCTGTTACCCCTGGCGTGGCGCCAGGCTGTCTCCATCCAGGAGGTCCTTATCTCAGGGGACCATACGCCCCTGACCCTTTCAGGGAGGTTCGCCGCCTCGTCTATCAGAAGGTCGCACCTTGCCGCGGTGGCGTCATCCTCGAAGAACCTCTTCAGCCTTATGCCCGGGTCGAACACGTAGTTGTAGTCGCAGGCCACCAGGTCGCACCTCTGGGAGAGGTAGAGGGAAAGCTCGAAGGGGCAGACACCTGCGGCTTCGCCCTTTTCCATTATGAGTTCAGGGGTGATCAGCACTTCGGCGGTGAGTTCGTCGATTATTCCGCTTTCCCTGATGGCCGGGCCGAAGACCTCGGCGTAGGGGCATATCTCAGGGTTGCAGCGCTCCATCGCGGCGGGACAGGAGCTTTCCCTGGAGGAAATGACGATGGTCCTCAGGGGGAAGCCCCTCTTTATGATCCTGTCCATGGTCTCCATGAGGATCTTCTTCTGGGTGTTCTTGGAGGTGAGGAAGAAGAGGATGTTCCAGTTCCCCACTGAAGAGGGAATGGCCCCGGTGAGGACCGCCGCGGTCTTCCCTGTGCCGGTGGGGGCCTGGAGAAGAAGCTCACCCCGCTCCCCGCAAGCCGCGGACACCTCTGTGATGATGCTCTCCTGGCCTGGTCTCCTGTCCTCGAAGGGGAAGGTAAAATCCACGAGACCGTCCTGGAGCTTCCTGTGCCTTTCCCATTCCCCGCTTACGAACCTGGAAACGTCCTGGATGAACTCGTTCCAGATCTCCCGCCCCTGTTCGCCGTCGATCTGGAACTCCCTCGATTCCTTTGTGTCCGGGTCGGTGTAGAGAAGGGATTCCCCAGTTCCGCCCAGGGCCAGAAAATAGAAGTGCACCTGGAGGATATGGTGACTCAGGGGCTTTTCCGGAAGAGGCTGGGCGGTCTTTATCTCGGTGACCCAGCCGCCGGGGTCCACCAGATCGGCCCTGCCGGTGATGATGAAGGAAACGCCGTTCTCGGTTATGGCGAGTAGGGCGGGGGTCTCCGTTTCGCCGCTCCGCTCCTCCGCCAGTTCCCTCTGCTTCCTGGTGTGCTCCTTCTGCCGGGTCCTGATGTCTATGGACTCCTCGCCGGTGCGGAGGGTGTCCGGAGGGCGGCAGAGGCCTATGAGCACCTTGATGGATGACCTTACGGTTCCGGTCTCCGGGTCGAAGGGTATCAGCAAGGGCTTTTCCTCAGAGGTTTCTTTTTTTCGTGGAACTCATCCTTGTACTATATTGCAGCACCATGAACGAAAGGAGACCGCGTGCAGAAAAAGCCTCTTTTAAGCGCTTCAGAAAGGCTTTCCAAGCTTCCTCCATACCTCTTTGCCGAACTTGACAGGCAGAAGAAGGCGGCGGCGAAGAAGGGCCTCGACCTGATAGATTTCGGGATCGGAGATCCGGATACACCCACCCCTTCGGAGATAGTACGGGCCGGCCAGGAAGCCCTTGCGATACCGGCGTTCCACAGATATCCCGACGGAGCCGGCAGCGACTTCTTCAGGGAGGCGTGCGCCGGGTGGATGAAGGGTCAGTTCGGTGTTGAGTGCGAAACCTCCGCGGTGATAGGGTCGAAGGAGGGCATAGCACACGTGCCCATGGTGTTCTGCAACAGGGGGGACCTGGTGCTGGTGCCCAACCCGGGCTACCCGGTTTACAGGGCTTCCGCCATCCTCGCAGACGCAATTCCCGTTGACATGCCCCTGCTGATGGAGAACGGCTTCCTGCCCGACTTCGGGCGCATTCCCCCCGGTGTTCTCCGCGAGGCCAAGGTGATGTTCCTGAACTACCCCAACAACCCCACCGGAGCCGTTGCCACCATGGAGGATATGGAGAGAATGGTCAGCTTCGCCAGGGAGAACAACATCCTCCTGGTAAGCGACAACTCATACAGCCACATCAGGTTCGACGGGCAGAAGCCCCTGAGCTTCCTCCAGGTGCCCGGGGCGGAGGACGTGGTGCTGGAGTTCCACAGCCTCTCGAAAACATTCAACATGACCGGATGGAGGCTGGGATTCGTTGCAGGTGGCAAGGAACTGGTTTCCATTTTCAGGGGCGCCAAGGAGAACATGGACTCCGGCGCCTTCACCGCCATTCAGAAGGCCGGGGAGGCCGCCCTTTCAATGGAACCGGGAAGCTTCGCCGAGAGGCTCGATATGTACCGGGAGAGGAGAGAGATTCTCCTTGCCGGCCTCAGGGGCCTGGGATGGGACGTGTTCGACTCCCCGGGAACCTTCTACATATGGGTAAGGCTGCCCAGGGGCGCTGACTCCATGGTGTTCGCCAGAAAGCTGATTAACCAGGCCGGTATTGTGATAACCCCCGGCAGCGGCTTCGGCACCTGGGGCGAGGGATATGTCCGCTTCGCCCTTACCATCCCGGCGCCCAGGATACACCAGGCGGTGGGCAGGCTTGAACAGCTTGAACTCAGGAAGGGCAGGCTTCTCAAGTGGCTGAAGAAAACCGGCGACTGACGGGCACACTGGCCCTGTCCCGGCTGATGCTCAGGCTAAGACTTGGTGTTCACTCCTTCGAGAGGGTGGAGGAGAGGGATGTGCCCGTGGACATTTCCAGGAGCGGAGAGCTTTTCAGGGAGGGTGTTCCAGCGGTGGACTATTCCCGTGTCTGCGAAGCTGTCGCCGGGGGAGTTGATGGTGAGTACCTCTACATCGAGCATCTTGCCGCGGACATACTGGAAATACTCACCGGGAGCTTTTCCGGGCATTGGACGGTCACGGTCCACAAGCCCTTCCCGCCTGTGAACCCCCAGGTTGAAAGCGCTTCAGTAACAGTTGAAGGCTAGAAGCTTCGCCCTGGGTCTGGGGGGCAACCTGGGGAATGTGAAGGATGCGTTCAGGGCCTGCGCCAGGCGGCTGGGAGAAGAGCCAAGGGCCGGTTCGCTCCGTTTCGCCCCGGTGTACGAAACTCCCCCATGGGGAGACGCAGGCGGGGGTAACTTCCTCAATACCGCGGTTTCAGGGTTATGGAGCGGTTCCGACCGTTCCCTCCTGGAGCTCTGCAGGGAGATGGAGCTCTCGGCGGGGTCGGTCACCGTGAAGAACGGGAAACCCCGAACGCTGGACGTCGACGTACTTTTTCTCGAGGGCGGCGTCTCCTCTGAGGAGCTTATCCTGCCCCATCCGCTGCTTGAGAAGAGGCGCTTCGTTCTGGTGCCCCTCTCAGAGGTATGGAACGGTCCAGTGCCCGGGCTTGGAATATCCCCCGCTGAGCTGCTTAAAACCCTTGATGACAGCTCCTTCATTATATTCAGGGGCACTTTGGAGCAGGATTGACAGGGGGGCCTCACGGGTTTGAAGAACTGCAGGTATCTGGTGGTGGAAGGTCCGGTTGGAGTTGGAAAGACCTTCCTGGCCGGAAGGCTGGCCGCAAGGCTCGAGGGAAGGGCGATACTGGAGGAAACCTCCGAGAACCCGTTCCTCCCTCTGTTCTACAGGGACAGGGCGAAGTACGGTTTTCAGGCCCAGGTCTCATTCCTTCTGGCCAGGTACTTCAGGCAGACAAGCCTGATACAGCCCGACCTCTTCAGCAGATACCTGATATCGGACTTCCTTCCCGGCAAGGGGATGATCTTCGCCAGGATTACCCTCAAGGGCCATGAACTTGACCTTTACGAGAAGCTGAGCGATCAGCTCGTTGCCCCGGCCGCCCCTTCTCCCGACCTGGTGATATACCTCCAGGCTTCAACTGGGGTACTGCTCGACAGGATAAACAGGTACGGCAGGGAGTTCGAGAAGGACATGGACAGGAAATGGCTGGAGGAACTGGTGGATTCCTATAACCGCTGGTTCCTCAGGGATTTCAGGTTCCCGGTACTTGTGGTGAACACCGACGGAGTGGATTTCCGCGGTGACGATAAGGCCTTCGACGGTCTGCTTGACGCGGTTCTCTCCCACCCGGGCGGGCTTTCGGGGTACAACCCCTCGTCTGCGGGAGGGCTTAGCATATGAGGGTGGTCCGCACCGAAGGGGAGATGACCAGGTTATCCCTGGTCTGGAGGGACAGAGGTCTTCGGGTGGGGTTCGTTCCCACCATGGGAGCGCTGCACGCCGGCCATCTGAGCCTGGTGGACGCCGCCAGGGAGACCTGCGACAGGGTGGTGGTGAGCATCTTCGTGAACCCGACTCAGTTCGGGAAGAACGAAGACCTCAGCAAGTACCCCAGGGACCTGCAGGGGGACTGCAGGCTGCTCGAGGAGCGGGGAGTGTCCGCGGTATTCGCACCGGACAACGATGTCATCTACCCGGAGGGCTTCTCCACAACGGTATCCGTGTCCGGGGTTTCATCCGGGCTGTGCGGGGAGTACAGGCCGGGGCATTTCCAGGGGGTGGCCACGGTATGCGCGGTCCTTTTCGGCATTGTCCGACCCCACGCAGCCGTGTTCGGCATGAAGGACGCCCAGCAGCTGGCGGTGATAAGGAGGATGGTGAGGGATCTGAGACTGGAACCGGAGATAATTGCCGCACCCATCGTCCGGGAGCACGACGGCCTTGCCATGAGCAGCCGCAATGCATATCTGTCCCCTGAGGAAAGGCGCCAGGCACCGGCCATATCCCGGGGCCTGAATAAGGTCCGGATGCTTCGTTTGAATGGAGAAATGGATCCCGCCGTTCTGAAGGCCGGATTCCTTAGTGAGGTGGAGCCCATGAACCTGCTGAAGGTCCAGTACGTTGAGGTGGTGGATCACCTGACCATGGCCCCCCTAGAAAAGGTTACGGATAAAGCCCTTATGGCAGTGGCTGTATACGCCGGGGCTACAAGGCTGATAGACAACATAATCATCGAACCGGAGGCTTGATTTGCTTAGGTGTTTTCTCAAATCGAAACTGCACAGAATGGTGGTTACCCAGGCCGAGCTCGACTACATGGGTTCCATTACCATAGACAGGGACCTCATGGACATCGCAGGTATCCTGCCCCACGAAAAGGTCCTGGTGGCGGACATCAACAGCGGAAGCAGGTTCGAGACCTATGTGCTGGAGGGCCAGCGAGGCAGCGGAACCATCTGCATAAACGGCGCCGCCGCGCGTCTGTGCGCCCCGGGCGACAGGGTGATAATCCTTCAGTTCGCCTGGATGGACACAGCCGATGAGGCCCCCCCCGAGCCGGTGGTGGTCACCGCCAACGACGAGAACCTGGAACCGGTGGTACTCAGTTGAGTTCCGCGATCATACTGGCCGCGGGAATGGGAAAGAGGATGAAGTCCCCCCTTCCCAAGGTACTGCACCCCGTTCTGGGCAAGCCCATGGTGCAGCGGGTGGCTGAGGCCGCCGAAGCCGCCGGTGTCCGGAGCATCCGGGTGGTGGTCGGCCATGGCAGGGACCTCGTGATACCCATGCTCGAGGAGCGCAGCTGGAGCTGGGCGGTTCAGGAGGAGCAGCTGGGCACCGCCCACGCCGTATCCTGCGCCATGCCCCTGGATCCCGGTGAGGATCAGGTGGCGGTGCTCCTGGGGGACGTTCCCCTGCTCAAGAGGGAAACCATTGCCAGACTGATGGAAGCCAGAAGCTCCTCCGGTGCCTCCATGGCCGTTCTCACCACCACACCCCCGGATGTGACCGGCTACGGCAGGGTGATAATGGACCCCGACGGCAGGATCGAACGCATAGTGGAGGAGAAGGACGCCACCGACCAGGAGAAGGCCATAAGGACCATAAACACAGGCATAATGGCGTTCTCGGTGGAAGCCCTGGAGGAGGTGCTGCCCCTGGTGGGCCGAAGCAACGCCCAGGGGGAGTACTACCTCACCGACGCGGTGGCCATTCTTCGGGAAAAGGGCAGGCCGGCGCTGTCGGTCTTCACCCCGGACTGGGAGGAGGTCGCCGGGGTGAACCACCCCCTGCAGCTTGCCAGGTGCACCGACATAATGAAGAAGAGGGTTACGGAGGACCACCTTCTCTCAGGGGTGATCATACCCGACCCCTCCACGGTCTGGATCGAGGACAGCGTGACAATAGGAGCAGGGGCCGTCATCGGCAGGAACTGCACCCTTTCAGGGGAAACGGTGATAGGGGCCGGAGCGGTTATCGGACAGGGAGCCGTGATCAGGGGAGCTGTGATTCCCGCCGGCGACACGGTGGGGGAATACGAGATCATAGGGGCCGAAGATGACTGAGCGGCTCTGGGCCCCCTGGAGGTACGACTACGTTTCCGCGCCGAAGGCCGGGGCTGAAGGCTGCGTGTTCTGCGGCATAGGGTCCGCCGCCGAGGCGGAAGACGGGGAGAACCTGGTGCTGTACCGGGGGAGCCATGTGTTCGCGGTACTGAACCGATTCCCCTACATCAACGGCCACATGATGGTGGTGCCCTACCGCCATGAACCGGAGCTGGGCGGACTCTCCAGGGAGGAATCCGAAGAACTGTTCAGGGTTCTTGCGGCGGGAGAGAAAGCTTTGAAGGAAGGCATGAAGTGCCAGGGGATGAACGGCGGCTGGAACGCAGGTTCCGCCGGGGGAGCCGGAATCCCCGGCCATCTCCATGTGCATCTGCTCCCAAGGTGGAGCGGCGATACCAATTTCATGAGCACGGTGGGGGGGATCAGGGTCGTCTCCCAGTCCCTGGAAAAGGCCCGTGAGATACTTTCTCCATGGTTCAGGAAAGTGCTGGATTGAGGAAGAGGAAGCCGAAGGAAAAGAAGAAAAAGAGGTTGCTGCCGGCGGTGCTTCTCTCCCTGGCGGTGGGAAGCCTTGCCACACTGGCGGTGGTCTACTCGCCCGGTGAGATCCGCAGGGAGGCGGAAACGGTGATCGGCGTTTTCACCATCACCGAATCGACACCTCCTCCGGACACGATTCTCTTCCGGGTTCAGAACGGAGTGGGGGTGAACGACCTGGCCTCAAGGGCACAGACCTTTCTGGAAACCAGGACCGGGGATGTTGTCTTCTATGCCCCGGGTCCCCCGCAGGACGCCGGAAGAAGGGACTATGAGCTTACGGTGGTTCTGAGCCACGATACCTCATATGCCGCCGCTCTGCGGGTGGCCGAGGTCCTGCAGCTGGGCGATTCATCGGTGGTGATGCTGCTTCCGCGGCCCGGCTTCGAACCCGAGGTGGACGTTACCGTGATACTGGGAAGGGATCGTGACGATCCCTCGTTCTACATTCCATACAGAGACTGAGAAGCGGAGGTACCTTGAGCACCGAAAGAGAAGATGCGGACATCCTGGAACAGATAGTGGAGGCGATCCACCAGAGGCACGGCTACGATGTGGTCGCCCTGGACATGATGGACTTTCCCCTCACCATGGACATCTTTCTGATAGTCACCGCAGACAACAGGATACAGTGCAGGGCAATAGCCGATCACCTGCAGCGTTCCGCCAGGGAACTGGGGTGGAGGCTCCATCACAGGGAGGGTTACGACGAGGGCAGCTGGATCCTCATGGATTTCGTTGACTTCGTTGTTCACATCTTCCTCCCGGAAACCAGGAAATACTACAGCCTGGAAACCCTCTGGAGCGACGCTCCGGTGAAGAAGTTCCAGGACTCGCACAGAACGGAATCAGATGACGACTTCACCTTCGATATCACCCCTCCGCACCAGGACTGACCTGGCGAAAGCCATGGCCGAGGCCGTAAACCGGCGATTCGGCATGGACCAGCCCCCGATCGAGGTCGCAAGGTCCAGGAACCTGGCCTTCGGCGACCTGGCCTCGAGTTCGGCAATGCCCCTGGCGGGAAGGCTGGGAAAACCCCCCAGGGAAATAGCTGAAGCCATGGCCGATGAGGTGAGGAAGGGCTTTCCCCAGATCGAGAAGGTCACTGTGGATGGACCGGGTTTCCTTAACTTCACCCTTTCAGGGGAATACCTCAGGGAAACGGTCCTCCAGATGGCCGCCAGGGGACTTTTCACCATGATGCCCCTCACAGGGACCGGAAAGAACGCCATAGTGGAGTTCGTGAGTTCGAATCCCACGGGACCTCTCACCGTGGGCCACTGCCGTCAGGCCGTTCTGGGTGACGCCATCTCCGGGCTGCTGGAGGCCACCGGGTGGTCGGTGCACCGGGAATACTATTTCAACGACGGCGGCAATCAGATGAACAGGCTTGCGGAGTCCCTGGCAGCCAGGTACTTCCAGATCCAGGGCGGTTCCATGGAGGTTCCCGAGGGCGGCTACATGGGCGACTACGTGGAAGGCTGGGCGAATGAGCTGCTGGCGGAAGCCGGAGGCAGCCTGGAATGGCCCGGTGATCTGGAGACCTTCCGCAAGTTCGCCGAGGAGAGGGCCTTCCGGCTTATTTCCGACGACCTCGAGCTGCTGGGCATAACCTTCGACAGGTACTTCGCGGAGAGCGAACTCATCCCCGACGCGGTGAACGAAGCCCTGAAGCTTCTTTCTGAGAAGGGGCTGGTGAGCCCCGACGCGGAGCAGCCCGATAAGAAATGGCTCATGCTTACGGAGGTCGGACGCCCGGAGGACCGCGTTGTGATAAGGGATGACGGCACCTGCACATACAGGATGCCGGACATAGCCTACCACCTGAACAAGTTCCGGCGTGGATACGACCTGATAGTGGACGTTTTCGGCAGCGATCACATAGACACCTGCAGGGACGTCGAGGCCGCCGTTACAGCGGTTCTCGGCGCGGAAGAGGTAGGGAAAAGGCTGCGAACCGTGATCCACCAGTTCGTAACCCTGCTCCGCAACGGAGAGAAGATCAAGATGTCCACAAGGTCCGGCAACTTCGCCACACTCAGGGATCTTGTGAGCGAAGCCGGTTCCCCGGACGTGGTGAGGTACATTTTCCTGACCAGGAGGGCCGAGGCCCACATGGACTTCGATCTGGGCGCTGCGGCGGCGGACAGCGAGGATAATCCGGTCTTCTATGTTCAGTACGCCTTCGCCAGGATATCGGGGATACTGAGGAAGGCCGGGTACGAGGACCTGTCATCCCTCACGGAAGATCCCCTGGAGAAGGACGTTCTTCAGGGCGAAAGGGAGAGGGATCTCATGCGTCTGCTTGAAACGGTCCCGGTACGGGTGCATGACGCGGCGGAGGCCCTGGAGCCCCATAGAATGACCGAACTGCTGGGGGAGATAGCAACGGCTTTCCACGGCTTCTACCAGCACCACAGGGTCATCGACCCTGACAATGCCCCGGGAACCAGGGCCAGGCTGGTGCTTTGCCTGGCGGTTATGAACGTTCTTCGGGACCTGTTGAGAATACTCGGGGTCAAGGCCCCTGAGAGAATGTAGAGAGGAACTGCAATGTCCGTTCTCGTTGTAGGATCGGTTGCGCTGGACACACTCACCACCCCGGCCGGCAAGGCCGAGGACACCCTGGGCGGCTCCGCCGTTTATTTCGGTCTGGCCGCGGGGCAGCTTGATCATGTTCGCATCGTGGGGGTGGTGGGCCCGGATTTCCCGTCCCGGGAAAAGGACTTCCTGATGACAAGGAATGTTGATGTGGAGGGTCTTACCATTGGAAGAGGCCCTACTTTCCGCTGGGAAGGCGTTTACGGCCCGGACTTCGGCGACGCAAGGACTATCAGGACGGAACTGGGAGTGTTCGCCAGCTTCGAACCGGTGCTTCCCGAGGGATACAGGAAGACCCCCTGCGTTTTCCTGGCCAACATAGACCCTGAACTTCAGCTTCAGGTGCTGGAGCAGGTGGAGAACCCGTCCTGGATCGCCATGGACACCATGAACCTCTGGATCGAACACAAGAAGGAAACCGTGATGCAGGTCATGAAGAAGGTGGACATCCTCTTCGTGAACGCCTCTGAGGCCAGACAGCTCTCCGGCGCCAGCGATCTGTTCCGCGCCGGCAGGTACATACTGAAGAGGGGACCCAGGTTCGTAGTGATCAAGCTGGGAGCAAGCGGCGTGATGGTCCTGGGAGGGCCGAAGCCCTTCCTCCTTCCCGCATGCCCTGTGGACAACGTGGTTGACCCCACAGGCGCCGGCGACAGCTTCGCCGCCGGTATGCTGGGCTTCCTGGCGGGAGTAGGCGGCCCCCTTACCTTCAGGAACATCACAAGGGGTCTGTGCTACGGTTCTGTGACCGCCAGCTTCGCCATAGGGGGCTTCGGAGTGGAAGCGCTCAGGGAGATAACCAGGAAAGCCATAGACGAAAGACTCAACTACTATCTCTCCACCAACCAGCTGGACAGGGTGCAGGAATGAGCGGCACCGACTACAGGGAAGCTGGAGTGGACATAGACGAAGGCTCCAGGGCCGTGGAACTCATGAAGGCCGAGGTAAGGAAGACCTACGACGGCAGGGTGCTTTCGGACCTGGGGCACTTCGGCGGTCTTTTCCGGGCCGAATTCCCGGGCACCGAAAGGCCGGTCCTGGTGGCCAGCACCGACGGAGTGGGAACCAAGATGAAGGTGGCCTCCATGGCGGAGGACTACTCCACCGTGGGGATGGACCTGGTGAACCACTGCGTGAACGACATACTCGTACAGGGAGCCCGTCCGCTGTTCTTCATGGACTACCTGGCCTGCGGAAAGCTCAGCGCGATGGTGGCTGCTTCGATAGTAAAGGGTTTGGCGAAGGCCTGTCTTGAGAACGGGCTTGCGCTCCTTGGCGGAGAAACCGCGGAGATGCCCGGTTTCTACGCCCCGGGGGACTACGATGTTGCGGGAACCATCGTCGGAGTTGTGGACGAAGGGCGGATTATCGACGGATCGGCGGTGCGTCCTGGGCAGACCATCATCGGGCTTCCCTCCACCGGCCTTCATACCAATGGGTATTCCCTGGCCAGAACGGTCCTCTTCAATAAGGCGGGTCTAACCGTATCCTCGAGGCCCGACGAGCTTGAGGGAGCCTCTGTGGGAAAGGCCCTTCTCGCGGTTCACAGAAGCTACCTAACAGAGATGATGCCCCTTCTCGACCAGGGCCTCGTAACGGGAATGGCGCACATAACAGGGGGCGGAATCCCGGGCAATCTGTCGCGGATACTGCCCCGTGGATGCGGCGCGGCTATCACCCCGAACTGGCGGGTGCCTCCGATATTCGGCCTGATATCGAGCCTTGGCGGCGTGAGTGACACCGAGATGAGCAGGGCCTTCAACATGGGAGCCGGGTTCCTCTTCACCACTGAAGAGCCGGGGAGGGTTCTGGAAATACTCGACGCGGCTTCGGTGGAGTCCTTCGTTGCTGGAACCATAACCGATACAGGGGCCATCGAATACCCGAACCGGCGAGGTGATTGAAATGAGAGACCTTATATCCGAACTGGCACTTGATCACGGAGGGAAGATCCTCCTGGCGGTGATGGACGGTGTGGGGGACATCTCCGTTCCAAAGCTGAAGGGCCGGACCCCGCTGGAAGCCGCGGCAACCCCGAACATGGACAGGCTGGCCTCCAGGTCCGCCCTGGGGCTTCATATACCTGTGGCCAGGGGAGTCACCCCGGGCAGCGGACCCGGCCATCTTGGGCTCTTCGGGTACGATCCCGTGGAGTGCCTTGTGGGAAGGGGCGCTCTGGCCGCGCTGGGCATAGGCTTCCAGCTGAACCATGGAGACCTTGCCGCCAGGATAAACTTCTGCACCATCGACGGGAACGGCATCGTCACGGACAGGAGGGCCGGCAGGATCTCCACCGATGAGTGCGCCCGGCTGGCGGACATGCTGAAGGGTATCGAAATATCCGGAGTACAGACATTCGTTGAGCCTGTGAAGGAACACAGGGCATGCGTCGTGTTCAGGGGTCCGGGGCTCTCCGAGAACATTCAGGAAACCGATCCGGGTCTGGTCGGGGAAGAACCACTGCCTGTGAAGGCTCTCTCACAGGACGCCGAGTTCGCAGCCGGAGTTGTGAAGGAGTTCGTGGAGAAGGCAATGGACATCCTGAAGGACGAGGAACCGGCCAACGGCCTTCTTCTCAGGGGATTCGCCCTGCATCAGGACCTTCCCTCCTTCAAAAGCAGGTACCGCCTTGATTCAGCCGCGGTGGCGCTGTATCCGGACTACAAGGGTCTCGCGTCCCTGGCCGGTATGGAAGTGATGAGCCCGGACCCCGCTGACCTCAGCGGAGAGGTGATGGCTGCGGCGGAAGCGCTGAAGCAGGGGAAGGACTTCGTTTTCCTCCACCACAAGTACACCGACAGTTCCGGGGAGGACGGCGATCACGAGAGAAAGATCGCAGAGATAGAGAAGTTCGACGCTGCACTGCCGGCGATGCTGGAGAGCGGCTTCGACGTTGTGTGCGTAACAGGCGACCATTCAACCCCCTGTCCCATGAAGCTCCACAGCTGGCATCCGGTGCCTGTGATGATACACGGCGGACCGCAGAGAACGGGCTGGAACTGCAGGTTCACCGAGAGGGAATGCGCCGGAGGGTCACTGGGTACCTTCCCGGCCAAGGAACTCATGGCCCTTCTACTTGCCGCGGCGGGCAGGCTGGCCAAGTTCGGCGCCTGACGGATGGGGCGCGCCCTGGTATGTCTTTCCGGCGGTCTGGACTCCACGGTCTCCCTTCTGCGAAGTACCGAGGAATTCGATGGAGCAAGGGCAGTATTCGTGGACACCAGGGGCTCAGGCCCCCCGGCTGAGGCGGTGGAAAGCTGCAGGATCCTGGGTGTCGAGCTGCTGGTAATCCCCGGGGAAAACAGTTTCGAGACCCTTGTGAAAAGACCTTCCATGGAAATGCTCGAACAGGGGCTTACGCCGAATCCCTGCGCCATGTGCAACCGGCTGGTCAAGCTGGCCCTGCCTTATTCCATCCTGGAGCGGGATGAGTTGCTGGTTACCGGCCACTACGCGAAAATGCAGGACGGCAGGCTTCTCCGCGGGGCCGACCCCGGCAAGGACCAGAGCTATTTCCTGTCCATGGTTCCCATGGAGATACTTTCCAGGTGCTACTTCCCCCTGGGGGGCTCCCTCAAAACAGAGGTGAGGACCGAGGGTCTCCATTCCGGGCTTCCCTTCATATCCAGGGAAAGCCAGGACCTCTGCTTCTCCCTGGAGAGGGAGGGCGTTCCAGGTGACATCGTGAACACCAGCGGAGAGGTTGTGGGCCGCCACTCCGGACTGGGCGGGTATACCCCCGGTCAGAGGAAGGGTATCGGCGCCCACGGGGAGAAGATGTTCGTAACCCGCCTGGAAGTTGAAACCAATCGGGTGGTCATCGGCGGCAGGGAAAGCCTTTACAGAAGCTCCTGCATGCTGGATAGTATCAACTGGCTGGCGCCCGCGCCCGGGGATGAGTTCAGGTGCCTTGTGCAGAACAGGTACAGGAAACCCCCGCAGCCGGGGCTGGCCCGTATCCGGGGAGAGAGGGTGAAGATCGTTTTCCACGAACCTCAAAGGGCTCTCTCACCTGGCCAGATCGGAACCGTTTACCTGGGAGACTCGGTCCTGCTGGGAGGGGTCATCCGGGATATCGAGACTTAGGAGGTATGAATGTGCGGCTGCGTAGCTGAGGAGATACGGAGGCTGAAGGACCTGAAGGGCGCGCTCGTTCTCGCCCACAGCTATCAGCCCGGCCCTGTACAGGACATCGCCGACCATGTGGGGGATTCACTTGAGCTTTCCAGGATAGCAGCCAGGGAAGCGGCGGACCTGGTGGTGTTCTGCGGTGTTCGTTTCATGGCGGAGACGGCGAAGCTTCTCGCCCCGGAGAGCACCGTGGTGCTCGCCGCCCCGGACGCCAGCTGCTCCCTTGCGGCATCCATGACCGCGGAGGACCTGAGGGAGATGAAGCGCAGATACCCGGAGGCCGCCGCGGTGATATACGTGAACAGCACGGTTGAACTGAAATCGGAGGCCTGGGCCTGCTGCACCAGCGCCAACTCCGTGGCTGTGACAGAGGCCGCCCCTGGCAGCGAGGTCATATTCGGCCCCGACAGGAACCTGGGCACCTGGGTCAGGCAGAACACCGACAAGACGGTTCACATCTGGCACGGAGGCTGCCACGCCCACAGCGGAGCTGACATAAGGGGTCTGCTGGACCTGAAGACCAGGTGGCCCGACGCCGAAGTGCTGGTTCATCCCGAGGCACCCCCGGTGTTCTGGAGGGAGGCCCATTTCGTGCTGGGTACGGGAGGCATGATAAGAAGGGTGGAGGAATCCCCCTCGAAGCGTTTCATCATAGGAACCGAAGAGGGGATGATCTACCGGCTGGAAACCCTGTTCCCGGACAGGGAGTTCGCCGCCGCAGGCGGCATAGTGTGCAGGGACATGGGTTTCACCACGCTGGAGCATGTACTGAGAGCCCTGGAATCGCCAGCGGATGCCATAGAGATACCGCCGCACCTGGCGGAGAAGGCCTCCCTGGCGGTTCGCAGGATGACGGAAACCGGCTGAGCCCTGTGAAGGTTGCCGTCTCCCAGGTATGGTACCGCCTCGATAGCAGGGAAAAAGAGGTCTACGGACCTTACCGGTACTGCCTGCATCACTGCTATACAGCCCTTATGGACAGACCGGGCATCATTCCGCTGGGTGTTCTTCCGGTGAAGGGAGCTTCCCCGGGGGAGATACTCCAGGGGTTCGATATGCTGGTGCTCACAGGAGGGGGAGATCCGGACCCGTCGCTTTTCGGCAGGCCTGACCAGGGAAGCAGGGATCCGGAGAGGGACAGACCCCTCTGGGACATGGGCCTTTACCACGCCGCCAGGGGAATGGGGATCCCAGTGCTGGGTATCTGCCTGGGCATGCAGCTCATGGGCATCGCCCACGGAGCCGCCCTGGTGCAGCACCTGGAAACCGATGTGTTCCACGACGGGACCTCGAAGAATCCGGCCAGCCACGCCGTCTCGGTCTCCAGGGAGTCGATCCTCCACCAAGCCCTGGGGAGCGAGCCCGTGGTATCGTCCTGGCACCACCAGGCGCTGGAAAGTGTGCCGGAGGGTTTTTCCGCCGCTGCAAGGGCCGCCGACGGCGTACTTGAAGCCATCGAAAGCTTGGATCACATGGTCCTCGGGGTTCAGTGGCACCCTGAAAGGGACTGGACGGGGAACGGAATAATGAAAGCAATGACGACCCTGGCAGGTGAGAGATGATATACAGGTGCATTCCGGAGAAGGTCGAAAGGATATGGGGCTCCCTTGACCCTCTGAGGGCCGGAGGCGAACCGGTGGGGGAGATATGGTGGTTCCATCCGGGAACTGAACTCGAGTCCACCGGCGGAGAGAGGGTGAAGGCTTCATCCTTTTTCAGGTGCGAACCGTTTCCGGTGATACTGAAGACCCTCCACGCGGCAAGGGACCTGTCGGTGCAGGTCCATCCCGGCAGGGACCGCACCCCGCCCATGAAGGACGAGTCATGGGCAATACTGGAAGGCAGCGGCAGGATACTGCATGGAATACGGGAAGGCACCTCCAGGGAAGCATTCGAGGATGCGGTTCGCAACGGTACGGTGGTGTCCATGCTGAACTCCCTGAATGCCTCCCCCGGTGACCTCATCCATCTCCCCGCGGGAACCGTCCACGCCCTTGGGGGAGGCCTTACCGTACTGGAGATTCAGCTGAACTGCACTGTTACCTACAGGCTCTGGGACTACCGCAGGCGTGATTCCGCGGGGAACACCAGGGAACTCCATGTGGAGCAGGGTCTCGATGCGGTGGACTGGGCACGTTGGGGCAGGGCCGACAAGGTAACAGGCTGTGTTGCAGCTGAGGGCTACTCAATGGAAAGAACCGCCCCGGGCAGAATGGAACTGAAGCCCATGGAGCTTCTCTACGACACCGGTTCCGGCACCTGCTTCTTCGCCGACGGAGACGGCGGCGAAACGGAAGCAACGGGAGCATCTTGGAAGATAAGGATAGGAAAATGAAAAGCAGCGAGCTTTTTCCGGTGATAATGGCAGGTGGCAGGGGCACCAGGTTCTGGCCGGCTTCGGTTAAGCGGAGGCCAAAGCAGTTCATGGACCTCCTGGGCGGAGGAACGATGATACAGCTCACCGCCGCCAGGTTCATGGGACTGGCCGAGCAGAACAACGTAATGGTTGTAACCGGAGCGGAGCATGGAGAAACCGTTCTTGAACAGATGCCCTGGATCGCCAGGGAGAACCTTCTCCTGGAACCCGCCGGAAGGAACACCGCCCCGTGCATAGGCTGGGCTGCGGAGACACTGAGACGCAGGGGCCTGGGGCACTGCATCATGATCATAGCCGCCAGCGATCACATGATAAGCCCTGTTCAGGGTTTCCGGAACACTCTGGAGAAGGCGGTGAAACTGGCTGAGGAAGGCTGCCTGTGCACCATCGGGATACCGCCGGACCACCCGGCCACTGGATACGGTTACATCCGCAGGGGTAAAGCGAAGGAACCCGGATGGACCATCAGGTCCTTCACCGAGAAGCCCGATCTCCAAACCGCCGCCGACTATCTTCGATCCGGAGAATACCTGTGGAACTCGGGGATGTTCGTATGGAAGGCCGATGCGTTCCTGCATGAGCTGGAGAAGCACATGCCCGGCCTGTACCGCGACCTTGTGAAACTGCCGGACACCACCGCTCCCTCGCTGGAGGTATATGGCGCTCTGGATGCGATCTCGGTGGACTACGGGGTGATGGAAAAGACTTCCCTGGGTGTGATGGTGGAGGCTGAGTTCTCATGGAGCGACATAGGGGACTGGCCAGGAGCCAGGAAGGCCGGGGTGAAGAGGGGAGAGTCGATGCTTATCGATTCCGATGATGTGCTGGTCTACGACGAGACCGGCAGACTCACCGTAGTCGTAGGGCTGAAGGGTGCAAGCGTGGTGAGCACCGACAGGGTCACACTGGTGATGGCGGATTCAGACAGCCAGAGCATCCGGGATGTGGTTAAGGAGCTTGAGGAGAGCAGGCCGGAACTGGTCTGACGGGACCTGCCTATTCGATAACTACCCTTGCTCCCACCGGGAGCCAGAAGTACGCCCATCTGGCGGTGAAGAACCCAAGACGCACGCACCCGTGGGAGAGGGCTTCGCCCAGGCGGTGCTCCACGGAGGGGGAGGCCTGGTGAAGCCCGATGGCTCCGCTGGGTTCAATGCACTGCCAGTAGGGCATCCTCACCCTGTAGGTGCTGCTTACCGGGGCCCACCTCTTATAGAGAACGCTGAAGTCGCCCCTGGGCGTTGAATGACGGGGAGGGCGACCAGTCGATACCTGGGCAAGATTTGCCTCTCTTTCACCCTCCAGAAAGACTATCACCTGGTTCTCTATGTTGACATAGGCCATCCGCTCACCGGGTTCCGGGGCAACCAAGGCTTCGGGCAGCCCGAATAGAGCCCCCCGCCACAGCAGGAATGGAAGCAGAAATGCATTCAATGGTTAACCTCCCGTAACTGCACATTCTGCAAACAACTTCGGCGCCGGTCAAGTGTTTTTCCTGTTGACTTCGGAGGTTTTATGAATCAGATTTGCCATGATATGCCTTCCGGCATTTTTTTGTAATGTGTTTCATCGTCTGAATGGAGGATTGATTTGAATACCGTAAAGATCCTGGTTCCGGTGCTTGTGCTTGCCGGGCTTCTGATGATTGCCGCATGTTCTTCCCCGGCCGTTACCGGTATAAAGGTGCACATCCAGAACGGCGAGTACCAGGATGCCATCCACCTAGCCGACAGCGTAATAGCCGGAGCAGAGGCCGAGAACCCCGAGGTCTGGTACTGGAGGGGCCGCGCCTACAGCTTCATGATGGACTGGGAGGGTTCCGCCGAGTCCTTCAAGACCGCCTACGAACTCGACCCTTCATACGCTTCCAGCATCATCAACTACTGGCCCTCCTTCTACAACGCCGCCGCCAACTACGTCGAGGCCGACAGGATCGATGAAGCCGTGGCAATGCTGGAGACCGGTATGGAGATCGTTCCCGAGAGGCCGGAGTTCGACCAGATGCTGGGACAGATCGCCCTTAACGCCGGCGAGAAGCAGGTGGCCCTTGAGCACTTCCTCAAGAGCGTCGATCTGGCCGAGGTAAGGATAGCCACACTCCAGGAAAGGTACGCCGCTGAGACCGATCCCGTTCTTCAGGAACAGATAGGCGAGCAGCTCGACAGGAACATCTCCACCGTGGTCCTCTCCTCATACAATGCCGGTGCCATTCTGAAGAACTTCTACTTCGCCACCGAGGATGAGGCCGAGAAGGCCGCGCTGGTCGAACAGGCTATAGCCGTGTTCAACAGGGGTATCGAGGCCGATCCCTCCAATGCCGACCTGATGACCGGCCTGGCGGAGATCTACATCCTCGAGGAAATGTACAGCGAAGCCCTGGCCATCTACGACAACGCACTCATAGCCATCGACCAGAGTCTGGAAGACGGCTGGATAAGCCCCGAGGACGCCACCGCCATGCGCGCCAACGTTCTCCTCACCAGGGGATTCACCTTCATCGAGATGGAGCGTTACGACGAGGGTATCCAGGCCCTTGAGGAGTGCCGTGTCACCCTGGGCGACACCTATCAGGTGCTTGCCATGATCGGCCACGCGAACTTCGTGATGGAGAACTACGACGAGTCCCTGGATATCATGACCCAGCTCACCCAGATGGACGGTCTTACCGCCGAGGAGTACGCCAATGCCTGGTACATGATGTACGCGAACTACATCCGCCTGGAGAGGGACAACGACGCCCTCCAGGCCATCCAGGCCGCCATTCAGTACGATGGCGACAACGCCGACTACTATGAGTTCCTCGCCCAGACCTACAGCACCCTTGGCAGGAACGCCCAGGCCATGGAGGCTATGGAAAAGGCTCAGTCACTGAGGAACCAGTAAGCAGGGGTATGACAGGCGCTGGTTACTCAAGCCAGCGCCTCCCTTAGATCGCAACGGAAAAGACCCGGGTTTTCGCCCGGGTCTTTTCCGTTCAAGGCTTATGGGATCAGATCACTGAAGCCTGATCAGCAGCTGATCCTTCTCCACCCTCTCCCCGGCCTTTACCGCCACCTCGGCCACGGTGCCTGAGAGGGGAGAGGTTATCTCGTTGTACATCTTCATGGCGTCCAGGATCAGGAGGAGGCCGTCCTCCTCCACCTTCTGACCGGCTCTCACCTTCACCTCTATGACGGTGCCCGGGATGAAGGCCTTAATCAGCCTGGGGTCGGGGGACCGCCAGGAGGGCTTGAACGAGTCGGGCACCTCGGTCTCGTAGAGGGTGTCGTCTATGTTGAGCTTCTTCTTCTCTTCCATTGCCGCCCCCCTACAGAGGAATGTTGCCGTGGCGCCTGAAGGAGTTGCCGTGGTCCTGCTCTCCGGCGAAGTCGAAGGCCCTGATAACGGTTTCCCTGGTCTTCTCCGGGTCGATGATCAGGTCGACATAACCCTTGGAAGCGGCAACATAGGGGTTGGCGAACTTGTCTTCGTACTCCTTCACCTTCTCCTGCCTGGTCCTCTCCGGGTCGTCGCTCTCGGATATCTCCTTACGGAATACGATATTGGCCGCTCCCTCGGCGCCCATCACCGCTATCTCCGCCGTTGGCCAGGCGATCACGCTGCTTGCCCCCAGGTGGCGGCTGCACATGGCGATGTAGGCACCGCCGTAGGCCTTCCGCATGATGACGGTTACCTTGGGCACCGATGCCTCGCTGTAGGAGTAGAGGAGCTTGGCCCCGTGGCGGATGACCCCTGAGTGCTCCTGGTCCACCCCCGGGAGGTATCCAGGGGTATCCACGAAGGTGAGCAGGGGGATCCTGAAGGCGTCGCAGAACCTTATGAACCTGGCCGCCTTGTCCGAGGCGTTCACATCCAGAACTCCGGCAAGGTGCTTGGGCTGATTAGCTATTATGCCGGTGGTCTTCCCGTTGATCCTGGCGAAGCCCACCACGATGTTCCTGGCGTAGTGCTCGTGAACCTGGAGGAAGTCGCTGCCGTCGGCAACGCCCTGGATGATGTCCACCACATCGTAGGCCTTCCTTCTGTTATCAGGTATCACGTCGTGGGATATCTTCTTCCTGGGCTGCATGGGAGGAAGCACCGGGGGATCCTCCATGCAGCTGGCGGGGAGGAAGCCCAGGAGCCTCTTGATCTGGCCGAAGGCCTCCTGTTCGGATTCAGCGTAGAAATGGGCGTTCCCGGTTACCGAGGTGTGGGTTTTTGCTCCGCCCAGTTCCTCCTGGCTGATGTCCTCGCCGAGAACGGTCTTGATTACCTGGGGTCCGGTGATGAACATGTTGGATATTTTGTTGACGACGAAAACGAAGTCAGTGAGGGCGGGGGAATAGACGGCACCCCCGGCGCAGGGGCCCAGGATAAGGGATAGCTGGGGCACCACACCACTGAGCCTGGTGTTCCTGTAGAAGATGTCGCCGTAGCCGCAGAGGGAGTCTACCCCTTCCTGGATCCTGGCGCCGCCGGAATCGTTGATCCCTATGAGGGGTATCTTCCTGTTACCAGCGCCGTCCATCACCTTGGTTATCTTGGCGGCGTGGGCCTTTCCCAGTGAACCTCCGGCAACGGTGAAATCCTGGGCGAAGATGGCCACCGGCCTTCCGCTGACGCTGCCGTATCCCGTTATCACGCCGTCGCCTGCGAGCTTCTTCGAATCCATCCCGAAGTCGGTGGCGGAGTGTTCCACGAACAGGTCGGTCTCAAGGAAGGAACCTTCGTCGAGTATCTCGGATACCCTTTCCCTGGCGGTGAGCTTGCCCCGCTCCTTCTGCTTTTCGAGGGCGGTTTCCCCCCCTCCTTTGAAAAGGTTCTGCACCCTGTGCAGGAAATCGTTAACGGAACTCTTGATGGACATGCGTATCCTTCCTTTTACCGCTGCGCGGTCCCGGTGAGCCGTTCAGCAAGTTCCAGCCTGGAGAGTGCGTATTCAGGCAGCTCCAGACCTGACAGTACAATGGTTTCATACTCAATTGCCGCCTCGGTCACCATGCCGGTTTCCCAGAGGCAGTTCCCCAGGAGGAGCCTGGCGCCGGCGAAATCCGGCGATAGGGCCAGAGCTTCCCTGCAGAGGTCGGCGGCGGTTTCAGGGTTCCCCTCCTGGCTTTGTATCCTGGCGACCCTTTCCAGTACCACGGGACCCCGCCTTGTTTCCAGGGCGAGTTCCGCCAGTTCCAGTGCCCTTTCACGGTCACCGGCAAGGGAATATAACATTCCGCACTGGGCTATTCCCCAGCCCGGAAGGGAGTCCAAGCATGCTTCGGCGGTTCCCAGCGCTTCACTCTGCTGACCTGTAACCCAGAGAGCGGTGATTTGAACGGCCCTTTCCGCCCACTCCGTCCGTATCATTCCCCTGGAGCTTATTCCCAGAAGGCTCTGGTATTCATCGAAGGGCACACCGGAGAGCACCCCCACCGCCGCTGCAAGATTAGGGTCCCCGGAGAGAGAGGCGTATTCCACAGCTCCGTTCATATCCCCATCGCGGCAGCTCTGCCAGCACCTGAGGGTGTATCCTGAGGGATCATCCGGGAAACCCGTACTATCCGGCAGTTCCTCTCCCGACCTGAAGCGCAGGGCGTGGATCCTGCTGTTCAGGGCGTCTGTGCCGGTGGTTTCAATGTGGGTTTCCATCTCTTCCATGGCGTCTGCTGGGATAAGGTAGAGAGGAGTTGCCAGGAACTCCTCGGGATCCAGGGGATCGTAGTACCTGTACCCGAGGTCATGGCAGCCGGATTCCTCGAGCAGGTCCCTGCTGCCGTAAACCACCGTGAGATGGTCGAAATACAGCGGTACCCAGCCCGGATGCCCGGCGGCCAGGAACGCCGAGGAGCCCTCCTCAGGCGTGTTGCAGACAATGAGATTGAAGCCGTATTCCTGAAAAAGCCGGTACTGCCCGGCTATGTAGTCCGACTCGGTGGCGAAGGAGAGCCTCAGGTAGTCCATGTAGAAATCCTCGGGGAAGATCAGGCACCTTCCATCCATGAAGAGCGGAAGTTCCTCGCCGAATGAGTACTCCAGGTAGCCGGAGATCTCGTTGGAGTTGAAGAGCACCGCGTTCTCCGTAAGGCAGCTGTTCCTGTGAAGGAAATCCGCCGCGCCAACCGGATAGACCTCCCAGTCCACCCCGGCGCCCAGTTGTCGCGGGGGGCCCACTTCCCTGGGAATACCGTAGATGAAAGGCACGGCGAAGATGAAAACCGCGGGTATCAGGGCCACCTTCCAGGGGAGCCTGATCCTGGTCATTCCCGGGATCCAGGCCAGCATGGCAGGGGCAAGCAGTTCCCCGTTCCGGGCGGCGAACACCGTTGCAGCGGTGAGCATGGCCAGTGCGGCTATCCTTCCCCTCCGAAGGTCCTTTCTGAAGAAAGCCACCGCCGCCGCTGTGGAGAGTGTGAGCCCCGTGAAGAGAATGGCCGTTCTTGAAATGGCCTTCAGCGGGGCGTACCTGGGATCGAAGGGGCTCCACCACTCCCGGATGGTCTCCTTGTAGAGGGGCATTGCCAGGAAGGCGGGGAGGTATTCCAGCGTCCTGAAACCGTTGGGATGGATACCGCTGGCGGCCAGCATGGCCAGTGGAGGTATCGTCCATCTGAGGAAGTCCCTTCCCCTGCCGGAGAACAGAGCCTCCATTGCCGGGACGGAAGCAAGGAAGACCCCCATTACGAATCCGGCGTGAACGTTGACCCATAGGATCTGAACGGGAAGGAGTATCAGTGTGAGCTTCCAGGGAGACCTTATCTTAAGCGAGAGAACGTACAGAAAGGCAGAAAAGAAGAAGATGCTGAAGAAGTGGGGTCTGGCTATCCATCTGGGCTGGGCCAGGGCCAGCCATGCTGCTCCGAAGATGAAGGCGAAGGATGGATCGCCCCCCTCCCTGAGGGAAGCCCTGAAGGCCAGAAGGACGGAGAGCCCGATGAACAGCGCCTTCAATACCACAGGTCCCGCTTCGCCGCCGTGGATCCAGGCCAGCGCCATGGCGGACTCGGCCAGCCATTCGTGCTGTATCCAGAGGGCTCCGTGCATGGTCCATGTGAAGGGGTCGGCGGTCCTTATCTCCCCGGTTTCGACGATATCGATGCCGTTCCTGAGATGCCAGAAGAAGTTCCCGTTGTGCACAGGGGTCATGGAATAGAGCACCGCGGCCATGGCCAGGATCGCCCCTGATCCAGCGGTTCTTCTAAAGGTCTCTGAGATTCTCAATTCTTTCCCCTGTCATTTCCGTTCCCGCAAGTTCCATGGCCCTTCTGTAGAACGAGTCCCTCAAAACCGGATCGTGTGTCTGGACCATCCTCCTGGCCCAGGCCTCCGCCGCCAGGTCCATGGCCATGGGATCCGGGGAATGGCCGGTGAAGCTGAATACAGCCATTGTGTTCCAGGCCGGGGGCGGCGGTTCCATGTTCGCCGGGATGAAGAGCAGGCCATGGAGGCGGAAGTCAGGCTGCCTCTCCCAGCCCCTGGAAATATACACCGGCCGGTCTCCCAGGTATGCCGGAACCGGTGGGGGAAGGGGAAGCTCGAAGAAGTTGCCGAATGGATCCGAGAGTACGATGTCCTTCCTCATTCCCAGTATTTCCGTGGCATAGGCCGCGTAGAAGCAGTCGTGGGCCACCGGCCTGTATACGGCCCCCGGTGGAATGGATGCGAAGACGTCCATGGTCCATCTCATGGCCATGTCGTCCTGACGCCTGTCCGCAAGGCGGATCCCCGAAAGCGATGCCGTCAGAACGGCCAGCGCGGTCACGATCCGCATTGGTCTCCACCTCTGGCAGAGCCTGTCCATCCCTTCGGCGCACCTCAGGCATAGAGGCAGGAGAAGTACCCATAGCTGACCAGCCGGATCCGGGATCCTGTAGGAAGCCAGGAACAGCACACCCAGTGCTATTGGAACATCCCTCTGCCATCTGAATCTTCCCGCCGCCGCGGCAAGTGCCAGCATCACCGCCCAGGTCAGCGGCCCGGCTGGTGATACTGCCGTGTAAAAAGCCTGCGGTGATGGAACGGAAAGCCTGCCTGAATGCATGGTGAAGTAACCCAGGAGTTCACCCGGGGTGGAGGGATGTCCGTAGTGGGCCAGGGATGATATTGCCGCTGAGACTGGAATGTATAGAAGAAGGGTTGCCGGTATCAGGGCTGGAAGAAGGATGCCTGCCCGCGGCCGCCCTTTCCAGGCGAGGGGAAGGAGAAGCACCGAGACAGGATGCCCAGCGAAGATGGAGGATGACATTCCGTAGGGACCGAGCCTGGTCCCCCGGAGGGCAACTGCTGTAAAGGCAAGTGCCATTGCCAGGGGATAGACCTCCAGGCTGTTCAGCTGGGCCATCACCGGAGCTGAGGAGGCGAAGAGGAAAGAGGCCGCCGCAGAGGCCCTGAAGGAAGCACCACAGGCTTTGAAGGCCCATGTGCCCAGGGGAATGAGAAGAGCCCCCAGGAGGCAGTTGATCAGCCGGAGGTGGCCGTAGAGGGGGGTCATTATCATTGATGCGATCCTGATAAGCATGAGGAACAGCGGGTACCCCGGGGCATGCGCCGTTTCAAGCCGGGAGCCGCAGACGGCGAACTCAGCCCCGTCGGTGGAGTCGAAGGAGGGTGGACCGGTGAGAAGCGCCGCGGCGAACACCGCGGCGGACATCAGATAAAGGGTCAGTCTTCCGTACATACGGCAGCCGCGATGGAGTCGCTGACGGCGGCCCATGGCGTACCCAGGATGTCAGACCGTGTTTCAGCTCCGTTAAGCCCCCTCTGGAGACCGTCGAGGACCGCTCTGAAATGTACGGCCTCAGGGTAGGATGCCGCTGCGTACTCCGCGGCGGCCATCGCTTCATTGAACCTTCCGGAGTTAAGGGCCGCGTTGATCACCATGCTGAAACCTGCCATGGTGGGAAACGGCGCCGCCGCCAGGGCCCTGCTTCCGTACACGAGCGCTGAGTCAGGCTGATCCCCGGCTGCGAACCACATTGCGGCGGTTTCCAGCACTTCGGCCCCGTCGGGCTTTATCAGCAGTGCGGTCCTGAGAAGGTCCTCCCTGTCGGGCGCTGTCCCGGCGATCACCGGCGCTCTGAGCCTGGCCAGCATGAGCGGAAGGCAGACCCCCAGCCTCCGTTCACCCTCCTGGTACAGAGAGTCCCAGTCCGCCTCGCCTGTCACTGCGGCGATGGTTATCGTCTTCGCCCAGTCCCCGGCGGCGGCCGCCGGGCTGTCAAGGAAGGCCAGGGAGTACTGAAGAGCCCTCAGCGTGTCCCCGTTAACCATGTGGGCGGTTGCCATGGACCTGAGGAGCATGGGATTCATCCCGGCCCTGGAGTGGATCCCGGTGAGGGCGGCGGTGTCCCCTGTAAGTGCCAGGAAGGTGACCCGCATGGTTATGGCTTCGTTCAGCTCATCGGGGTCCGATACCCTGGAGTATGTCTCATACAGCCTGTTGAAGGAGGCGGTGTCGCCTCTGGCGAAAGCCAGGTTCATGGCCACCTTCAGCATGGCTGCTGAGGAGTCTCCCCTGGCCATCGAGGTTTCGCATACGTACCTGGAGCGGGGATCGTCACCGAAAAGGTGTGTGGTCTCGGCGAGATAGAGCATATCTCCGCCGGCGGCTGCGTATCTGCCCGCCGATTCCATGGCAAGGGCTATCCTCCCGGACCTGGCGAAGGTATCGGTCCTCCTGGCAAGGCCCCTCTGCCAGGCTCCTGTGGAGGAGGCAGGGGGAAAGGTGAAAGCCGCTGCAAGGGGAATGATCATCAGGTATCCAAGACGGCTTCTTCCAAGGGAAAGCAGAGAGATGAGAGCGATGGAAACAATGATGAAAGGTCCAGCTCCCGCCATGAGGGAAAAGCCCACAGGAGAAAGCGCGGTGATGAAGAGGGATACCGTGAAAAGTGGTTCAGTCAGCCTTCGCGGGCCGGGAAGGCCTGATACCGCCATGGCCAGGCCGGCGGTCACCAGCGTCATCCAGCCGGCGGCCCAGGCAAGGGAGAGGGCCACAGCGAATGCAACCCCCCTGAAAGCGCCCTTCCATCTGCTTCCCGCGGCGATCCAGAGTGACGAGAGCAGGGCGCCGATCACAATTATCGTATCGGCGAAGGTGGTTCCGTTCCCGGGCATTACCGCGAAGGCGGCGGCGGTTCCGGTGACCGCGGCGATAGCCCTCGCGATGTGGCCGCCGGCTGCTTCCTTCAGCACCTTCCACCTTTCCGGAGCCAGTTCCTTCACATACCAGAGGGAAAGGATGGAGACGGGTATCATGTCAATGAGATAAACGATGTAGTGGGTTGCTCCGGTAACTGGAGGCTCCGTTGCGGCATGCCACTGAAGAAGGGAATGGGTGAGGCCGTCGCCGGGGAACAGGGGCTGGAAAATCACGGTGACGAGATACGGCCAGGTGAAGAACGTGAGGAACACGGGTGCGAACACCAGGGTGTTCAGAACACCCCTGATGAGCCTCTGCCTTGGAGCCACCGCCCAGGTGAAGACCCCGGCGAGAATGCAGCCTATGGCGGCTTCGATCCTTATTCCGGTGGTGGTTCCCGTGAGATCCACCCCGGGGTTGAAGAAGTTCATGAGAAAATAGAGGGCGTTGGACCTTTCCAGGGGGAAATACCCGATGTCCGACGATGTACCCGCCAGGGCGTCGATCACCGGAGGGAGCAAGGTAAGCGTCCATGCCAGCACCATTATCTTCAGGAGTTTCGCGGTGTCGTAGAGGCTGAAGACGCGCATGAAGAACACAAGGGTGAGGAGAGGGTACACATAGGCCACCGGGAAATGGAGGATGAACGCCGGGGCGGAAAACACCATCCCCATGGAAAGGGATTCCATGATGTTCCTGAGGATGACGGTAAAAGCGAAAAGCGCTCCCAGCTGCCACGGCGAGGCGTGAAGGCCGGTGCCCCAGTTTATCCACCTGTCGATGTGCGATTTCAGGCTCATTCTTCCTCCAGGGATGAGAAAGCTTCCAGTACCGGACTCCCGGTGTCTCTCCACTCAAGGCCGCTGAGCATCAGGGCGGTGGCCTGGAAACCGGAGATGTTCATACCATACAGGGTTCCGGGTTCGATCCCGATCCCGGTCAACGCCCCCCACCCCCTGTATCCGCCATTGCCAGGCGGTGAGAATATGCATGCCGTGGAGCCGGACATGCTCCAGAACTCCACCAGCTCAACGGCATTTCCCGAGGCGTCCATTCGCATCAGGACAAGGTCCGGCTTGAAGAAATCCACCAGGCCTGTAACCGTTTCCTGAATGACTGTCGGGTCGCTCCAGAGTGAATCCGCGGTGAACCTGGGATCCATGTCAGGTTCCGTGGCAAAGGGAATACCCCCTTCGCCGGTTCGGATCACCAGGTGGTCCCTGCCGCCTGTGAAGCCCGTGTCGCAGGGAACCACCGCCAGTATCAGAAGACCGCTGGAATCGGCCCTGTGAAAAACCTCGGAAAGCACCTGGCGCCGGCTCTGGTCAAGAACATGGAACCTTCCCCAGCTGGTGTTGGGAACCCCCGCAAGACTCTCAGGGAGACCGTCCGCAGGGTCGCCTCCGGTGAGTTCGATCACCACTGCAGGTGTTGCCATGGCCGGGAGTGATAACGAGGGTGCGGGTTCCTCCCCGCCGCCACAGGCCGCTCCCAGCAGCGTGAGCGCCGCAGCAGAGGGAAGCGCCCTCCTAAAAAAGTGCCCGGCTGTTAACCGGGCACTCTTTTTTACCATATGGCGGTTACCTGAGAACTGAAACCCTCTGGGCTTCGATGGCTCTGCCGTGGCGAAGCACTACGAAGTACGTGCCAGAGGCCACGCCGCCCTGGAAATCCACCGAGTGCTGGCCCTGCTGCACGGGACCGCTGTAGATGGTGGCAACCCTTCTGCCCGTAAGGTCCACAAGGGAGAGGTCGGCATTGCCGGCGCCGGGAACGGCGAAGCTCACCGCGGAGCCTGCGGTCATGGGGTTCTGCTGAACGGTGAGTTCCGTTCCGCCGAAGGTCTCGCCCTCTTCGATGCCTGTGGTATAGGTAATGGTGTAGTCGTGGTTACCGCTGAGGGAGGTTTCGGTCATGAAGGCGGGGAAGAACACGGCATAGTCCCAGCCGGTGGTGGGTACCGAGATGGTGATGTCCCCCGAGGGGGCTTCGCAGTCGTACCAGTCGAACTGGAAGGTGTTCTCGTTGTAGACGAATGCTCCGACGTTGAAGTCGAAGTTGTCACGGCCGTCGAAGTCGAACTGGACCCATCCGCCCTGGTAGTCCTCGAGGTCGACCTTTATCCAGGCGATGCCCCTGGTCTCCGGGGGATAGTTGCCCTCGTCACCGGAGGCGGGGAGGGAGCTGTGGTTGTTGTAGGGAAGGACCGCCGGGCCTGAAGCGGGGAGGTCAAGGTCGGGATCCCAGAGGTTGTAGTTCTCGTTGTAGTAGGGTCCGGTGAAGTAACGCCACAGGCCGTAGGCCATGAAGCCGTTCTCGAAGTCGGAGCCGTAGGAGATGAACATGTCGTCGATGGCGTCCCACATATTGGCGCCCTGTTTATCGGCGCAGTTCTGCCAGACATCCCGCACAGCGTCGACGCCGTACATGAGGCCCATCATCCTGGGCCAGACGGAGGAGCCGTACCAGTAGGGGTTGCCCGTGTCAATATCGAGCCAGGGCTTCCTTACAGCGCCTTCGCTCCAGAATCCCATCCAGTCGTTCACGTCTGGGAAGACCTGATCTTCCATCCAGACGGCGCAGTTCTCCATGAACCAGGTGGGCTCTTCGTAATCGTAGCTCATCTGGATGGCGTGCTGGAACTCGTGGGAAGAGGTGGTGGTGAGGTAGTTGTAGCCAAGGTTGGTGTTCATCACGATGTGGCTGGCGCTGCAGGAGTGGGTGGAATCAGGCGGCTTGTATTCCCCTGCGGAAGTTGTGTAGCCCAGGGTGCCTCCGCTGAGCGACTTGATGTAGACATCGTAGAGATTGTCTCCGCCCACACCGTTATCCGAAGGGGGATGGAAGTAACCGAGGGTGTTTACCTCGACCTCCCAGGAATCGTCGAAATAACCGCCCATTTCCGTGGCGTATGCATCCGTAACGGCATCTGCGCCGGTTTTGGTGTAGTGGAACCTGAAGTATCCGCCGGGGGTGACGAAGGTTTCCACCGGGCCGGAAAGGGTTGGCCTGTTGGCCAGGGTAAGCATTTCCTCCAGGGTGGCCGCGGAGACCTGGTCGCTGAGGAGCATGGCTTCATGCAGCGCGGGGGTTCCGCTCCTGGGAGCCTGAGCATCCAGGGTGTAGGCCGCAGGGAGCCTGTCGGGGCTGATCACACTGTAGACCAGGAAAAGGGCTCTCTGGTCAACGGTGAGGTTGTCATCCTCCATTATCCGCTGATATGCCGTGTCTGCCATGGCCGCCAGCGAAAGGATGAGAACCGCTGTTAACGCTAATCTCATTGGTCCTCCTAAACGGATACGGCGCAGCTCTGAAGCTCCGCCCTGGTAACGAGCTCAGGGCACAGGGAGAAAACCTGTCGAACCTTAAGAAGATACATCGAGTTTTCCCGCCGCTCGCACTGATTCTCATGATCTCAAAACACTTGCCCTCTAATCTAGGACTAATCTATCCCTGTGTCCATAACAGTTCCACGGCGTAATCGTTCCCCTTTCCCGCCTCAAGGTTGCAGATGTGATCTCCAGAGAACATAGTAAGTGAAAGCACAGCACAATCGATAAAGGAGAACATCTTGAAGATCACCTTTCATGGAGCAGCCAGGGCCGTAACCGGGTCACAGCATCTTCTCGAAGCTGCCGGGAAGAGGATACTCATCGACTGCGGCCTTTCCCAGGGCAGGCGCGAAGAGAGCGAAAGACTGAACAGGGAGTACTCGTACGAACCGGCTTCCCTTGACGCGGTGGTTCTCTCCCACGCCCACATAGACCATTCCGGAAAGCTTCCCGGTCTGGTCAAGAACGGCTTCAGGGGAATGATCTTCTCCACCGCCGCCACCAGGGACCTGGCGGCTGTGATGCTCCCGGATTCCGCCCACATTCAGCAGGCTGACACAGAGTACGTGAACAAAAAAAGGGCGAAGAACGGTCTGGATCCCGTAGAACCCCTCTACGACCTGGAAGACGCCCTTGCCGCCATAGACAAGTTCGTTTCCATTCCCTACAAGCTTGCCTTCCAGATCTTTCCGGGTATACAGCTCAGGTTCCTGGAGGCCGGGCACATCCTTGGAAGTTCCCAGGTGGAACTCACCGTGAAGGAGAACGGGGCTGAGAAGGTCATCCTCTTCTCAGGGGACATAGGGAGGTTCGACAGGCCTATACTGAGGGATCCCGACCTGTCGCCCAGGCCTGATCTCCTCATGATGGAGTGCACCTATGGAGGGCGCCTCCATGACCCCCAGAAGAAGTCGCTCCTTGACCTGGAGAAGGTGATCAACGACACAGTGAAGCGAAGGGGAAAGACCGTGATCCCGGCTTTCAGCGTGGGAAGGACACAGGAGATCCTCTACTTCCTGAACCTGCTCTTCATGGCTGAGCGCATTCCCAGGATCCCTGTGTTCGTGGATTCCCCCCTCTCCTTCAACGCCACCGAGGTCTTCAAGCTGCATCCCGAGGTATACGACAAGGAACTGAGGGACCTTCTCTACGACGGCCTCAGCCCGTTCCAGTTCGAGAACCTCCATTTCGTGCAGAGCGTTAATGAATCCAAGTCCATAAACACCATGAAGGAACCGATGATCATCATATCCGCCTCCGGCATGTGCGAGAACGGCCGTATCCGCCACCATCTGAAGAACAACATCACCGATCCTGCCAACACGGTGGTCCTTGTGGGCTTCATGGCGGAGAACACCCTGGGCAGGAGGATAAAGGAAAGGAGGGCCACGGTAAACATCTTCGGGGAGCCCTATCCGCTTAACGCCCATGTGGAGGACATCGACGGTTTCAGCGCCCACGCCGACCACCAGGGTCTTCTCACCTATTTCCAGGCCGTTGGGGAGCGGGCGGAACAGGTGGTTCTGGTGCACGGGGAAATGGACTCCGCCGAGGCCCTGGCGAAGGAGCTGGGCAAGAGGACAGGGGCTCAGATAGTCATCCCCGAGCCCGGGACCTCCCTTACGGTGGCTGGAACAAACTGACCGGCGTTCCGTTATATTCCGCCGGGTCATGTAACGCACAACAGTCCAAGACCGGGAGCATCTGCACATTATGGTATTAAGCATACTGGCGCTGAGCCTCATCTCAGCCATCGGCTTCGATCCCCCCTTCATTCCCCCGCCATCGGGGATAGGTTCTGAAACCGCCGGTGGAGGTGTCCGCGGCTTCTCCATGGGCGGTGTCTCCGCGGGTATTCCTGATTCCGGAATGGTTTCGATACTCAACCCCGCCGCCTCCGCATGGGTGGAGAACACCGGGCTTTCCTGGGGAACCGCGTTGAGGGACTCCCCGGAGGACGACTGGTCCGGAGCCTCCTCATTCCCGGAGGTCTCGGTGATAATGCCGGTCCCGCTGGGGATAAGGCTCGCCGCCTCTCTCAGCGGAAGGTCCAGGCTCAACTGCAGCAGTCCTGTGAACTCCGGTAACGTTACCGGTACCATCGACTGGACGGGATCCACGGCGGAATCCTATATCGGAGCTACCCTGCGGGCATCCGGTTCCCTGGCATTTTCCATGGGCGGCAGGTGTTTCTTCGGCTCAGCCCTGGGCGATGCCGTTACCACAAGGGAAGTTCCGGGGCCATTCGCGCCGGTGATGGGCGAGTACAGGGACGACCTGGCCTTCAAACCCTCATGGGGGCTTAATTTCGGCGCGTTCTACAAAGGCTCCACTGTCTCGGCGGGGTTTTCCATAACCACCGACAGGTCCGGGGACCTGAGCGTGGAAAGGGACTACATGGGAAGCGAGTCCGCCGACACCACGATGCGTTTCACCGTTCCCGGCGAACTGGTGTGCGGCCTCTCCGCCAGAGTCCATCCCAGGGTGGTCCTTGCCGCCGACTACTTCGCCAGGAAGAAGCTCACACTCCTTGATTCAACCACCGAGGAGGGGAGCTACCTGGCTGCGGGCTTCGAGGTGCTCCCGGGAATGGGCTTCCGCATCAGGGGAGGCTACAGGACCATGGACGGTCTGTGGCGAGACGGCGCTTCCATGTACACTGGCGGACTTGGCTACGACATTTCAGGCGGCAAGGCGTCCATTGACGCCGGAGTCGGCTGGGAGACCTGGGGCGACGACCTGAGTGAAACCGTTGTCTTCATCGGGATACGGGCGTCGGAGAATTGGCTGGGACGGTAGTAATCGTCCCGGCCCGCATGGCCTCCACGCGGCTGCCGGGAAAACCCCTGGCCGACATCTGCGGGCGGTCACTGATCCTCAGGGTACTGGACGGCGCCGCGGAAGCCGATCCCCTTCTGGTTGCCGCCGCCACCGATTCTCCTGAGATATTCGGTGAAGTGAGGAAGGCGGGTTTCGAAGCCGTGCTCACAGGCCCTGCGGAGAACGGAACGAAAAGGGTGTTCCAGGCCTGGGAGATACTGGGAAGACCCGGGGAGAGGATAGTGAACCTGCAGGGGGATGAACCCGGGGCGGGAGCCGGCTGGATCAATGCCCTCGCAGGCGCCCCCGTTCCCTCCATGGGAGTATCCACGCTGGTTTCCCCCATGCCCGCGGACAAAGCTTCCGATCCCCACACCGTGAAAGCTGTCTTCGACAGGGAACACAGGGCCCTGTACTTTTCCAGAAGCCCCATCCCATGGCATGGAAGCTCCTGCCACAGGCATATCGGGGCTTACTGCTTCACACCAGAGAGCCTCCCTTTCTGCGCCTCATGTACCCCGGGCCCCCTTGCCTCGGCGGAGAATCTTGAACAGCTTTCATGGATGGAGAATGGTGTCGCCATAACCGTGGTCCCAGGTGAATGGAACGGAATGGGCGTGGATACCCCTGAAGACCTTGAGGAGGCCAGGAGATGGTTCAGCAGGAGATAAGCCTCAGGCTTCCCCTTTTCATCATGGGACCTTGTTCCATCGAATCCGAGGAAGTGCTCATGGAAACGGCCTCCTTCGTGGAGAGGCTCAGCCGTAAGCACTCGGGCGACGCCTCATTCATTTTCAAGAGCTCCTTTCTCAAGGACAACAGGACATCCCATGGGACATGGCAGGGTCCGGGGCTCGAGAGGGGCCTGGAGCTTCTCAGAAGAGCGGGAGAGGCCACGGGTCTTCCCCTGGTCACGGACATACACGGCCCGGAGCAGGCCGTCCCCGCCGCTGAGGTCTGCTCCATGATACAGATCCCCGCATTCCTCTGCAGACAGACCTCCCTGCTGGAGGCCGCGGGTGCCACCGGTGTTCCCGTGAACGTGAAGAAGGGCCAGTTCATGGCCCCTGGGAACATGAAGGGGGCGGTGGAGAAGCTCAGGGCTTCCGGAGCCCCCCGTGTGACCCTTACGGAAAGGGGCACGTTCTTCGGCTATGGCGACCTCGTGGTCGACATGCGTTCCCTCACCGTTATGGAGCCCCTCTGCGACGGGGTTATAATGGACGTTACTCATTCCCTTCAGAAGCCCGGCGCAGCCCTGGACGGGTCCGGGGGAGACCGCCGGTTCGCGCTGCAGATGGCCAGGGCCGCCGCCGCATGGGGGATCAGCGGAATGTTCATTGAGGTGCACCCCAGGCCTGCGGAAGCCCTGAGCGACAGCGCGGTCATGGTGAACTTCGAAGGGGCTGAGAACATGGTCGCATCCGCCCTGGAACACTGGAGGAGACCAGAATGACATCCCTCGAGAGGATTAAGCTGGTGGCCCTGGACGTTGACGGTACCCTCACCGACGGAGGAATGCTCTACGGCGAGCAGGGTGTGATGCAGCGGTTCGATTCCAAGGACGGCCAGGGAATAATGCGGCTGCAGGAAAAGGGAGTTCCCGTTGCGTTCGTTTCCTTCAGGGACTTTCCCGGCACCAGGCGCAGGGCCGCCGACCTGGGGGTGGAGCTCCTCTGCCTGGGCAGCAGGGACAAGGCCGCCTCGGTCAGGGCCCTTGCGGAACTGCAGGGCATCTCCACCGATGAAGTGCTCTTCATGGGAGACGACGAGAAGGACCTTCCAGCCATGCTCGCCGCCGGTCTCGCCGCCTGCCCAGGGGACGCCTCCAGTGCCGTCAGGGAGTTCTGCCCCATTGCCGCGGCAAGTCCCGGCGGAAGAGGCGCGGTGAGGGAGGTCATAGACATGATTCTGGAGGCCCGGGGTGAATGATGTTCTGAATGAGGCCCGGAGGGTTTTCCGGATCGAGGGGGAATGGCTCGAAAGAACCATCGCCCTCAACGGCGACTCATTCCCGGAGGCGGTGAATCTGCTCTCGGGAACCGAAGGGAAGATAGTGGTCTGCGGCATGGGAAAGTCCGGTCTCGTGGGCAGGAAGATAGCCGCAACCATGACAAGCACCGGGAACCCGGCCTACTTCCTGCACCCGGCGGAGGGCTTCCACGGGGACCTGGGCATGCTCGCCAGGGGAGACACCGCCCTTGTCCTGTCCAAAAGCGGCGACACAGATGAGATAGCGGCCCTGCTGCCCATACTTGGTAAGCTCCGCATACCGGTGGTTGCCATGGTTACCAGCAGAACTTCCCTCCTGGGAAGGTTCGCCGATGTGGTGCTTCAGCTTCCCGACCTTCCCGAGGCGTGCCCATTCAATCTGGCACCCACCGCGAGCACCACCGCGATGATGGCCCTCGGTGACGCCCTCTCCATGGCCATGCTCAAACTTTCCGGCTTTACTCCGGAAGATTTCGCGGAGGTCCACCCCGGAGGGAACCTGGGAAGGAGACTGCTTACCAGGGTATCCGACATGATGATCTCCCATGACCTTCCAACCCTTGCCCTCGAAACACGCGTTCCCGATGCCGTGGAGACCATGACCGGAAGCAGGGGTATCTGCCTTGCGGTGAACGGTGGAGGAAAGCTCGCCGGGGTTTTCGTGTACGGCGACCTGGGAAGGCTCATGAAAAGCAGGGCCAGCCTTGAGGATCTTACCCTACAGCAGGTTATGACACCGGAGCCGGCTGTCTGCAGCCCGGATGAGCTTGTTTCCCTGGCGGTGCAGAGGATGGAGGAGAAGGGCATAACCTCCATCGTGGCAGTGGACGGAGAGGAAATCCCCGTGGGGATCCTCTACCTGCACGATGCCCTGGTTCTGGGTTTCTAGGGTGTTCCGTTGATCTCCTCGAGGTATTTCGCCGCCGCCCTTTTTATGCTGCTGACCTGCTGCTCCGGAGAGGACGCGGGCTGGTCCAGCGAGAGCGGAAAGGTCCAGACGGTGGATGAGCTCAGGCTTGTGCAGTCCCACGAAGGGGTCAGGGACTGGATGCTCACAGGGGATTCCGCCGTTTACAGGGAGGAGGACAGCCTACTTCTGATAACCGGGGTGGACATAGTATTCTACGAGAACGACCTTCCCGAGAGCTTCCTCGAGAGCGACACGGGCTCCAGCGACCTGATGAGCGGTGTTACTGTACTGTGGGGTAACGTTTTCGCCGAGAACCTCCAGGGCAGGACCCTCACCACGGACCTTCTCTACTGGTGCGACTCCCTTGGCACTTTTCAGACCGACTGTCTTGTAACCTTCACCATCCCGGAGAGCACCGGCACAACCACACTGCTGGGCAGGGGCGTAACCTTCGACACCGGCCTTTCAGCAGTGGGTGACATCACCGTAGAGGAGTCGTTCACCGCGGTTACCACAGGGGAGATACCCGTTGACTAGATCCCTCATCCTCCTTGCGGCGGCAGCCGCGGCATCTGCCGGTGTTTTCACCGTAACCGCGGACAACGCCAGGACCAGGACGCCCGAGAACGGCGAACAGGTACTGGACCTGGAGGGGAATGTGGTGGTCACCGACGGCGAGGTCACCGTGACATCATCAACGGCGTCGGTTTACCAGGAATCGGAAAGGGCCGAGTTCTTCGGCGGGGTGCACGTGGAGTCGGACACCCTCACCGCCGACGGCGACTATCTGACCTATTCCAGGATAACCGGAGTGATGGTCCTCAACGGCAATGCGGTGCTTTCCGACGGTACAAGCACCCTCACCGCCGACAGGGTGGACTGGTTCAGGTTCAGGGACAAGGCCACCGCCAGGGGAGCTGTGGTGCTCCAGGGGGACTGGCTGGGTGAGGTCCGCGGCGAGTACGCCCTCTATGACAGGGAAAGAGGCAGCCTTTTCGTGACGGTGGATCCTGTGATGACCCGTGTGGAGAACGGGGATACAACCGTGGTAACCGCGGACAGGCTGGAGTTCTTCCCCGACGGGGAGAGAGCGGAAGCCCAGGGAAACGCCTTCGTGAGCATGCCCGCCAGGGATATGGAGACCAGCAGCGAGTACCTGAGGTATTTCGGAGAGGAACAGAGAATGGAGCTGATAGGCTCACCGGAGATGACCGCCGAAGGAGGCCAACTGGCCGGTGACTGGATGGAGGGTCTTCTTGACGACGACGGTGGCCTGCGGTTCCTCAGGGTCGAAGGGGCGGCTTCAGGCAACCTCGAGGAGGATTCCACCCTGGTAGACTTCCATTCACAGAGGGCGGAGTTCGCCTTCGTGGGGGGAACCGACGAGCTGGACAGCCTTCTGCTTCAGGGAAGCGCGGTGCTGAACGTTTTTGGCAGTGATTCGATTCGTACCGAGGCCAACACCATTTCCGCGGAGGAAATAGTTATTTTCTTTGAGAACGGCGGCGCTTCGGAGGTCCGGGCCGCGGGCACCGTCAGGGGAACATACAGCTGGAGCGGGGAGTTTCGTGACTGAAGAACAGACTGCGACGGGCACCCTCGAGGCCAGGGACCTGGTCAAGAAGTACAGGAAACGCAAAGTCGTCAACGGTGTGAGCCTCAAGGTGCGCCGGGGAGAGATAGTGGGTCTCCTGGGCCCCAATGGAGCCGGGAAGACCACCACCTTCTACCAGATCGTGGGATTCATAAGGCCCGATGGCGGGAGCGTGTTCCTGGGGGGAAGCGAGATAACCGGTCTGCCCATGTACAAGCGCGCCAGACTGGGCCTTGGCTATCTTCCCCAGGAGTCCAGCGTTTTCAGGAAGATGACGGTGGCCGACAACCTGATGTGCATACTGGAGACCATGAAGCTCACGAAAGCCCAGCGGAAGGAGAAGCAGCAGAGGCTTCTCAGGGAGCTTGGCATAGAGAAGCTGGCCCACCAGAAGGCCTACACGCTCTCCGGCGGGGAAAGACGCAGGGTCGAGATCGCCAGGGCGCTTGTAACCGACCCGGGCTTCCTGCTTCTGGACGAGCCCTTTGCAGGTATAGATCCCATCGCCGTAGCCGAGATACAGGGCATCATCAGGAAACTTGCGGAAAGGGGGCTGGGGGTGCTCATCACCGACCACAGCGTGAGGGAAACCCTGGCGATCACCGACCGGGCCTATATTATGTACGATGGCAGGGTCCTGATATCCGGCTCCGCCCAGGAGCTGGCCAGCGATCCCGAGGCCAGGAAGATATATCTCGGAGAAAGGTTCACCCTCTGAAATGCCGGAACTGAGGACCCAGCTAAGACTCACACAGACTCAGAAGCTGGCCATGACCCAGACCCTCCGGCAGCAGCTGGAGATACTGCAGATACCATCCATGGAACTGGAGGGTCTCATAGCCACGGAGCTGGCGGAGAACCCCCTTCTCGAGGTTGAGGGAACCTCCTCTGACAAGACCGAGGGCGATACCCCGGATGAAGACTCCTCCGCCGACGAAGAGCCCGAGAGGGATGACGCCGCCGACGACGATCCCCTGGACATACTCAAGGAGATAGACGAGGACCTGGGCAACACCCCCTCCACACGGTACACAGAAGAGGAGAGGTGGCACCCCGAGGCGGTGAAGCCGGTCACCCTCAGTGAACACCTGCTCTCCCAGCTGGACACCATGGACCTGGACCAGGACATGGAGAGCGCCGCTGTCTACATAATCTACTCCCTTGACAGACACGGGCTCCTGAACCTTGACGACACCGAGCTTCAGACAGGGTGGGGGGGCGATCCGAAAGCCCTTCGAGACGCCCTGACCACGGTAAGGACCCTGGACCCCCCCGGAGTAGCCCAGGGATCGGCAAGGCAAGCCCTCCTTTTCCAGCTCCGCAGGAGATACGGTGAAGATGCGGAGAACACCCTCGAATACCTGATCATAGACCGCTGCTTCAACGACCTTGCGGAGAGGCGCATCCCGGGGATCTCCGCCGAGCTGGGCGTTACTCCCCACCAGGTGGAGGAGGCCGTCTCCAGGATCAGGACACTGAACCCATGGCCCGGCGCCGAGTTCGCAGGGGGCGAGGGAGCCGAGATCACCCCCGATGTGATAATAGAGAACCACGATGGCAGGTTCCTGGTGTTCCTCAATGACGACAGGTTCCCACATCTGACCATCAGCAGCCGCAACCGGCGCATCCTGGAATCACCCTCCGCAGGCAAGGTCGAGAAGGAATACGTGAAGAAGAAGTTCAAGAAGGCAAGCTGGTTCATCAGGGCCATCAGGCAGCGCCAGGAAACGGTGACCAGGATAGCCGAGTTCATAGCGAGGAAACAGGAGGGTTTCCTGCTGGGAGGCGTGGACCATCTGGTGCCCCTTACCCTGCAGGAGGCGGCGGAGGCCCTGGGATACAACCAGTCCACCATCAGCCGGGCGATAAACGGAAAGTACGTCCAGTCCCCCCAGGGGGTCCATGAAATGAGGTACTACTTCAGCAGGGGAAGTTCCGACTCATCGGTGGCCGCGGAATCGGTAAGGGAGGAGATCCGGAGGATCATAGCCGCTGAGGACAGGCACAATCCCCTCAGTGACGAAAAGATAGCGGAGATACTGGAAAGCGGCGGAACCGCCATCAAGCGCAGGACCGTGGCCAACTACAGGAAACAGATGGATATACCGGGCGCCAGGAAAAGAAGGCGTTTCTAAAGGGGATTTTCAATGAGCAGCGATATCTTCAAGGGCTACAGGGGCATCACCAGGGAAATGATGGAGAAGTTCGGGATCAAGGTATGGGACGATGTGGTGCTCACCGCGGGACCCAATGTTTTCAAGGGGGTGGTCCTTCCCAGGAGCGAGACCGCCGACGCGGACCATATCGTTCTGAAACTGGCCACAGGCTACAACATAGGTGTATCGGCCACCAAGGTGACCGGTGTTGAGATACTCGGCTCCAGGGAGGCCCATTACCAGATACCCGAACAGGAGTTCCCCTACGACCCGAAGAATCCCCGTGTCAAACTGCTGGGAACCGGCGGCACCATCGCCAGCCGCCTGGACTACAAGACAGGCGCGGTGATACCCGCCTTCTCCCCGGGCGAGCTGTACGGAGCCGTTCCTGAACTTGCTGACATCTGCAACCTCGAGACGGAGAAGCTTTTCGGCATCTTCAGCGAGGACATGGGTCCGGTTCAGTACATCACCCTGGCAAAGGCCATCGAGAAGGAGATAGAGAAGGGCGTCGACGGCATAATGATAGGCCACGGCACCGATACTCTGAGCCACACCGCCGCTGCCCTCACCTACATGTGCCAGGACCTTCCCGTTCCCGTTGTACTGGTGGGCAGCCAGCGGTCCAGCGACAGGCCCTCCAGCGACGCAGCCCTGAACCTTATACACGCCGCCAGGACGGCGGCCTACTTCGACGCCGCCGAGGTGGTGGTGTGCATGTTCGGACCCACCAGCGACCAGTACGGTCTTCTTCACCGGGGCCCCCAGGTGCGGAAGATGCATTCCAGCTACAGGAGCACCTTCAGGACCATAGGCGACAGGCCCCTGGCAATGGTGGACACCGAGAAGTTCACCTTCCTGAAGCAGAACTACATCAGGCGTGACACCAGCCGGAAACCCAACATCAGACCGGTCTTCGACGACAGGGTGGGCATGGTTTACTACTACCCGAACATGAAGCCGGACATGATAGACTCCATGGTGGACAACGGCTACAAGGGCATAGTGATCGCCGGCACAGGTCTCGGCCATGTGAACAAACCCCTATACGACCCGATACAGAGGGCCACTGAAAAGGGGGTTCTGGTGTTCATGACCGTGCAGACCCTGTGGGGCTACGCCCAGATGTACGTGTACGACACAGGGAGGCTGCTGATGCAGCGTGGTGTGGTTCCCCTGGCCAACATGCTTCCCGAGGCGGCCTACATCAAACTGGGATGGGCCATGGGGGTAACCGACGACCCGGAGAAGGTGAAGGAGCTGATGCTCACGCCTGTGGGCGGGGACATCACCGACAGCGAGCCCCCCGACGGCTACATCGTGCTCCAGGGCGGAGTTCCCGAGGTGGAGCACATCTTCGACGGCATCAACCGCTGAACCTTCTGGCCGCCCGCAAGTATGTCAATGAAAATCTATAATCGCCCTTGCGATGAGGAGAAAGGCATGAGGTGCAAATATGGGGATCAAGCTGGATGAAGTAGCCCTTAACTTTCCCGAGGGATGCAACATTATCCTGGGTCAGTCCCATTTCATAAAGACCGTGGAGGACCTGTACGAGGCGGTGGCCGGGACCATTCCCGGAAGCCCCTTCGGGCTTGCCTTCAGCGAAGCCTCCGGCCCCAGGCTTGTGAGAAGCGACGGCAACGACCTCGAGCTCAAGAGGATAGCCGAGGAGAACATAATGGCCATCTCCGCCGGGCACTGCTTCATCGTTGTCCTGGGGGAGGCCTTTCCCATTCAGGTGCTCAACGCGATAAAGGCCGTTCCGGAGGTCTGCAGGATATTCTGCGCCACCGCCAACCCCGTTCAGGTGATAGTGGCCAGGACCGGTCAGGGCGGGGGCATAATGGGAGTGGTGGACGGAGAGCCTCCCACAGCCGTCGAGTGCGCCGAGGACATAGAGGCGAGGACGGAGCTTCTTAAACGGTTCGGCTACAAGAGATGAGAAACAGTGGATGAGCTGCTGAGCATAAAGGGGCTTTCCGTCGCCGCCGGCGGCGTCACCCTTTTCAGCGGCCTGGACCTCAGGCTAGCCACCGGGGAGATGGTGGCGGTGTGCGGGCCTTCGGGAAGCGGCAAGACCTCCATGCTCAGGGCCGTTGCCGGCCTTAGCGACCCGGCGGAAGGGACAGTTCTCTTAAGGGGAAGTACCCCCGGGGAGACTGGGTGGCCGGAGTACCGGAGGAGCGTTCTTTTCATGGATCAGCGGCCGGTGCTTCTGCAGGGAACCGTTCGCACCAACCTGAGCCTTCCCTTCACCTACGCCGTGAACAGGGAAAGGGCTTTTCCCGAAGAAGAGGCAGCCGCCCTTCTGGAGACATTCGGGGTTTCATCAGCCAGGATGGATCAGGAGGCCCGTTCCCTTTCCCAGGGACAGCAGCAGAGGGTCTGTCTTGTAAGGGCTTTCCTTGTGAGGCCGGAGGTGCTGCTTCTGGACGAGCCCACCAGCGCACTGGACCAGGACGCAATCAGTTCAGTGGAGACCATCCTGGTGGAGGAGACCCGGAAACGCGGGCTCTCGGCCCTTGTGGTAACCCATGACAAAGCCCAGGCCGAGAGGCTCTGCGACAGGATACTGAACCTGTCGGACTACGGCGCTTCCGGAGAGGGCAGGTGATGCCGTGGTAATAAACCTCTCTCCCTGGGACGTGGCCATCTCCGCGGCACTGATACTAGTCTCCGCCGGAATAAGCATCGCCCTGGGGCTGAAGATGGAGAAGAGGCTGGCATATGCCTCCATCCGTACGGTGGTTCAGCTTCTTCTGGTTGGATTCGTGCTTCAGCGGGTCTTCGAGATAAACACCGTTATCGCACTGCTTCCCGTGGTTCTCTTCATGCTGGTGATCGCCGCCCATACCGCCTCCGGCAGGCCTGCATTCAGGTTCAGGGGCATGGGGATGCTCTCGTTCTCGGTGATGACCGTTACGAGCCTGGGGGTGACCATCACCGCCACCGGGCTCATCATAGGCGTGGAGCCATGGTTCAGGCCCTCCTACCTGATCCCCCTCCTGGGAATGGTTCTGGGCAATACCATGAACGGTGTTTCCCTTGCCACCGACCATTTCCTGGAGAGCGTAAAGGAAAAGGGCCACGAGATAGAGATGGAACTGGCCCTGGGAGCCACCAGATGGGAGGCGGCCAGGCGACCTGTGGCCGAAGCGGTGCGGCGGGGCATGATACCCATCGTTAACAGCATGATGGTAGTGGGGGTGGTCTCCCTTCCGGGAATGATGACCGGCCAGATCCTTGCGGGAAGCGACCCCACCGTGGCTGTGAAGTATCAGATCATGGTGATGTTCCTCATCGCCGCCGGCGCGTCCATGGGCGCCATGGGCATGGTCCTTTTTTCCTACAGGAAACTCTTCAACTGCAGGCATCAGCTCCTTGGGAGCATACTTTCACGCCGCTGAAGACCTATCTCACCACAACGAAGGATCTGCGCCTGGTACTCCACTCGCTTTCCAGCCTGCAGAAGTAGAGTCCAGGGGGTATCGGAGAGCCTGTACGGTCCCGAAGGTTCCACGCGATCGAATGACTCCCTGGCTGGAGCAAACCCTCAAAGGGCACAGCAACCGCGCGGCCGCACAGATCGAACACGGTAAGCATGACATGACCTTCCCTGGGAAGAGAGAGATCGATGGAGAGGGCGGACCTGCATGGGGACGGCCCCGCGTAAAGGCCCACCGAGTTTACCGTGGTCCAGTTGTGCCCTTCCAGGGATGTCTCAGTGTCGTAAAGGTAGGGATAGAGATTGAACCCGGTGGCTGTTACGTACACGCTGCTTCCAGGGGAGAAGGATGGAACGGTGAACTGTACACTGCCGGAAGCGTCCGAGTAGCCTGATTCCATCCAGCAGCTGCCCGCCGGATCGTATACCTTCACGGCGACAAGTACCCCTTCCACCGGAGAACCCTGTGACGACACGGTGAATGTGTGGGTTCCCGGGGTGACTGGTACGGGGTGGTCACAGCTTATCATTGGTAGAGGAGCAGTGTCTGTGTACATGTCCATCTCCGGGCAACCGAAGACCATATGCATATGGTTGTTGTCTATGGCAGAGGAGCCGTAGTAGGCGAATACCTCCGCCTTCGACCAGTCCGTAACCGCTCCCATGTGCCTTATGTCTTCCTGCAGGTATCCCTTGAATATCCACTTGGCCAGGGAATCAGCGGCGCCGTAGGGGCTGTTGGTGGTGGGGCTCATCACTCCTATCGCACCCTTGACGTCAAGAGTGTCTCCTTCACCCATCAGCGCTTCGCTGAAGCAGTAGCCCTGGTCGAACATCCCTGTCTGGCATGCCACCAGTACCCACCAGCCGAGCCTTCTGCCGTTGGAAAGTGCTGAAATGTCGTCGATGTCAAAACCCGTGGGGGAGATCGAGGTCATGTTCCCGTGGCCGCACAGGCCGAAGAGGGAGCAGCCGCTGTTCAGGCTGTCGGACAGCCCTGCAACCGTTGGTGGTATGCCGCCGTTGTCGCAGAACCAGGTGGCCGTCATTCCCGCTGCCATCATGTACTCCACATAGTCCCATGAGTTTGCCGTGAACTCCGTGTGACCGACGCTTATCCCCTTCTGGAACCAGCTCACGGCAGGTTCGTATGGTTCCGTTTCATGCATCACTATCTTCCAGGCCTCGTAGCGGAGGTCGTCGGTATCGGACCCGGAGAGCCTTCCCACATGAATGGAGGGAACGCAGCCGGAACCCACCACTCCGTAGATGTTGTCCGCGGCGTGACCGTTGTAATCAGGTGACGGGACCACCGAAGCGTCTCCCACCAGCAGGATGTACTCCGGGGGATTCGGCCAGGTGCTGAAGGCGTTCTCTATCCAGATGTCGATCTCTTCAGGTGTGGAGCCGGTTTCAGCAAGGGTCACCGTTTCCACCTCGTAGCCTTTCCTGTGCTTCCAGTCTATCAGAGGCTGCACCTGATCCAGCCCCTCCTGTGAGGAGATGAAAACATAGCTTCCGTTCACCGTGTTCCCGGGGTGCTCGAATCCCAGAACGCTGTCATATAGAGGAAGGAAGCTTCCTGTTATGCCTGATGATACCTTGAACAGCTCATTCTCACCTGGTTCAGGGTTTACGGTCAGCGTGATCTCCGCTTCCGTGGTGAGAATGGCTTCGCCTGTCCCGGGATCCCACCTTACCGGATAAAACGAGACCCATGCCACCCGCATGTCCCTGAGTATCTCCACTGATTCGATCACCACGGGCGATGGGGGATAAATGCCGCCGCAGTATGTCTCAGTGTCCATTGCGAACCTGGTGTCATGCTGACCCCTTATCGGAAGGGGCTGAAAGGGAGGTATGCGATAGTTTCCAAGCGGCGCTGACCGTATTTCCCCAAGGCTCAGTTCGATCGATCCGGTATCCGGCACCCTCACCATCCTTCTCACCACTGGCAGGTCGGGATATCCGGCACGGCCCCCGATACCCTCTCCCGGTATCCTGAAGACCGTTCCCCGTCCGAACTCGTCTGTCATTGCCTCAGTGCCTGAAAGTTCCGGCAGTATGAAACGGACGGTTACGGAATTGCCGGACGAACTCACCAGTTCCGCCGAAGAAGCCGAAGAATCGGATGTGTAAACCGTTCCGCCCATGGCGAAACCGCTGAATACAGCCAGCAGAACACCTGACAGACGAATTGCTTTCATGATGGTACCTTTCTGCAGTAGTGGTTTATTCCATAAGAATATATGATGAAGCAGAGAAGAGCACTAAAGAGCTGCAAGTTCTTCCAGAACCACCCTGAGCACATTCCAGTTCTTCCCGTTGTCGTCGTTTCCGCCTGTGGTAACCACTACCATTCCTGCATCGGGAAGTACGGCGATGAACTGACTTCCCCAGCCGCTTGCAAGCCAGACCCTGCCACCCTCCCATTCGGTGATCCACCAGAGGTAGCCGTACTGGAAAATGTTGTCCACAGGGAGTGACGGTGTCACCGAAGATGTTACCCATTCTTCAGAGACAACCTGAGAGTTGTTCCATTCACCTTCCTGTACCATCAGCACACCGAGTTTCATCATATCCCTTGGGCGGAGATGAAGGGAACCGTCCATGAGCCGGTGACCTCCGGATTCACCGTATGACCATTCGTAGCGGGTAACACCCAGAGGATTGAAGAGGTACTCTTCCGCAAACCGGTCCGGATAGAGCCCCGTTGCCCTCTGAAGTATCAATGAGAGTATGTTCACATCGGTGTTCACATACCTGAAACAGGTCCCTGGTTCCACCGCCTGTTCACGGCCTGAGAGTTCATGAACAAGCTCTTCTCCTGTGAGGTGCAGCTCTTCCGCTTCACTGTCTGTCCAGTTCAGCCCCATGGACATTGTGAGAAGGTGTTCCAGGGTGATACCGCCGGCAAGCTCCTGAACGAAAGCTGACAGGGGATGATTCACTCCGGAAATGAACCCCTCATCGATGGCTATGCCGGTTAGAATGGATGCTACGCTCTTGGTTACCGACATCAGGCGGTGCAGATCATCTCCGTTGTAACCGTGAAAGTATTCCTCAAAGACCAGGACCCCATCGGTCCAGATCAGTAGCGAGTGTATCAGTCCCGCTTCCCCGGAGGCGATCCTGTCAACTATACGCTCCGCTGCATCCACTGAAAGAGTTCCTCTACCAAGCCCGTCATTCATGTCCTCCGGTGCGGAGTATTCGTAGGGAAGGGGATATGCAGCTAAACCTGGAACCTGTTCTTCCTCAACAGGAAGAAGGTCCAAGGGCATGTCTCCTATTTCACCCCTGATACCTTCCGGCGACACGGTTCCGGTGTATGTGATGCCTGTGGGCATGTTCACCTCCAGTGCAGGGGGTTCAAAGGAGACAGAGCCCATGGGCACCTCGCTGTACATCTTTCCTCCGTTGAGGCAGTGAATCACACCTGGACGATCGGATCCCGGAGGGTTGAACCGGAGAACGAAGGAATCCCCTCCTGCTTCTCCTATCCAGAGGGTGGAGCAGAGGGTTTCATGGGATACACCTGGGGGTTCAGCCGATGAGCAGCCAGCGATGGAAACAAGGAGAATCGGCAGTGAAAGCAATGCTTTGCCCATCATTTTGCTTCCCTGCTTTTCTGAACAACTGTGATGAAAAGCCAGACAACCGTACCCAGAAGAAGAAGCCCTGAACCCCACCATGTGGAGTTGAAGGACTCCCTGAGCCCTGCAGAGATCATCTCAGGGTTGAGCTCCTCGGCGGGGATCACCTGGGTCAGGGAGTGATAGATAGCTGTTGTCTGCCCGAGAAAACCCGTGGCTGCGGCGGCTGTTCCCAGAAGGAATGGAACCTGTTTTCTGTATGCATGTCTCCATGCTCCGGGGAGTGAAGCAAAGAAAAGAACGGTGAGTGCGGCGAGTATGTATCCGAACGGGCCGCATGACAGAAAGAAACGTATCATCTCAGATCCTCCAGCAGTTCATCAAGGGTGTTGATGAAGTTTTGTTCCACACATAGCAGTTCTGATCTTCCCAGCTCTATCGCACCGTGCATCAGCAGGATCAGAATGCCCCCGGTAAATCCGGTACAGAGAAGTGCTGCGGTGCCATGGAGCCAGAACACCGATTCCAGCGGATCGGTATTCAGGAGCTGTACGGCCGACACAAGGAAAGGAAGGGTGAAGAGGAGCCCTGCCGAGGGACTTCCAGCTCCGCACATGGTGCGGGATGAAAGGCTTCTTCTTACAAAGACCCTCCATGCGGTGAAGAGGAACAGGATGGTGTTCATCAGCACCACCCCTCCGGTGATCCAGAACAGAACTCCCGCATCGGAGGCAATGCTTTCCGGTGCTGTTCGTATGATCGAAAGAGTCGCTGCCAGCGCCAGCAGAACCAGAAGGGAAACAGCCTTGCTTCGGGAGAGGGAGGTGAGTAACCCTCCATGGAGTTTCTCCATCTCTCCGGTGGAGGCTTCATCCGGCACCAGGGTCTCCAGGCT
>Ga0209408_1000141_pt1 | contig 60137 bp, 47 predicted proteins | sample AD_UKC107_MetaG_FD_184422 | JGI IMG/M metagenome (GOLD analysis project Ga0209408, IMG submission 184422) | Active sludge microbial communities of municipal wastewater-treating anaerobic digesters from Hong Kong - AD_UKC107_MetaG (SPAdes)... | ecosystem: Engineered > Bioreactor > Anaerobic >... | reverse complement strand
TCACAGGAGCTCTGTCAGGATTCGGTTGTTACGAGAGGCGGGACGAAGCAGTGAAACGGGTTTTTGCCGAATATGATCCGAAGACCTGGAAAATGAAGATTGGCATACGGCAGAGCGGATTGTTCAACAATATCCCTCCCATTTTTTATCTTACCGTGATTGATCCTTCCGGTAACGCAAAAGACAAAATACTGCCGGCCAATGAGTATCTGCAGATAGTTGCAGCTTCAAACTTCAAGCAGCGCACCAGGATGTCAATGCTCTATTATCATGCTGAAGCACTTCATTATTGTGTTGTTGGCACTCCCAACAAGCATGAGCAGGAACAGGGATTTTTTGTCAAGTATGGCGATGGTGCAGGTGATGTAATGCCGATAGGCAATCTTTACAAGACACAGGTGTACCAGCTTGCTGAATTCCTCGGGGTACCGAAAGGAATTATCGGACGCACTCCTACCACCGATACCTATTCGGCAGAGCAGACCCAGGAGGAGTTTTTCTACCAGTTACCCTTCCATCTGATGGACAGGTTCTGGTACGGCTTTGAAAACGGTTATCCGGCTGCAGAGGTAGCAGCTGTTATGGGTGAAACCACGGAACGGGTTGAAGCCCTGTTCCGCAACTTCGAGCGCAAGCGTAAAACAACGGAATACCTGCGTATGCCGCCGATAAGGGATTATTATCACGGATAAACCTATAATTATGAATGCAATAGATTATTTCTTCGAGAATACTTACAGGCTTGATAAACCGTTCCTGGTCGGTAAGGAGGAAATAAATTACAAGGATCTGTATTCTTCATCTCTTCAGCTTGCCGCATGGATCAACGAGATGGTCGGTACAGACAAACATATTATCCTTTTATCGGTCAATAACCTGTTCTTTCTTAAGGTGTATCTGGCTATCATCAAGTCTGGAAACATCTGCATCCCGCTCGATCCCGGGATTGAAAGGGAGAACTATAAGTATATTCATGACCTTACGGATCCCAAACTGGTTTTTTTAACACGAGAAGTGGAAAAAAGACTGGAGCTGAATTCAGACCAGGCGTGGTACCCTGACACCCTGCCTTCTTCAGCAGAGAAAAATATGGATGAGATACCCGGCGGCGAATTTGACAGGGAGAAATGTGCAGAAATCATCTTTACCTCCGGTTCCACAGGAAAGCCCAAGGGAGTAATGATATCCCACAAAAACCTGATTTCCAACACATCATCAATTGTAGAGTACCTGCAGCTGACTCTTGACGACAGAATGCTGGTAGTACTGCCGTTCTACTACTGTTATGGGTTGTCTCTGTTACACACACACCTAAGAGTTGGAGGATCAATAGTATTTAACAACTCCTTTATTTTCCTGGGAGGAGTGTTGAAAAGTCTGGTCGATTACAAATGCACAGGATTTGCGGGGGTTCCAAGCCATTTTCAGATACTCTTAAGGAAGTCTGACTCATTCAAACTAACCAAATTTCCTGATCTGAAGTATGTAACCCAGGCAGGCGGAAAGTTGGCCCCCATTTTCATTGACGAATTCAGAGAGGCTCATCCTGAGGTGAGATTTATTGTAATGTATGGCCAGACTGAGGCTACAGCAAGGCTCTCATGGCTTCCACCGGAGGTATATCAAAGGAGAAAAGGTTCAATGGGGAAAGGTATTCCGGGAGTGGAACTGAGGGTTGTAAAAGAAACCGGGGAACAGATAAAACCAGGTGAAACCGGGGAAGTCATTGCCAGGGGCGACAATATTATGATGGGCTATTTTGCCGATGAGGAAGGCACAAAAAATGCCATCCGTGACGGATGGCTTTATACAGGCGACCTGGGCACAGTTGATGAGGATGGTTATATCTACCTCACAGCCCGTTCAAAAGAGATCATAAAAGTCCGCGGCAAACGAATAAGTCCCAAGGAAATAGAAGCTGTAATCCTTGCCCTGCCTGAGGTAATTGATTGCACAATTGAAGGGGTGGAAGATGAAATCGAGGGAGAGATGCTTAAAGCAACCGTCACGGTCCGCAAAGACAGCATCTGTACTCTGACCAGGGATAAGCTGATTCAGCACTGCTCCCAACACCTGGCTTTGTTCAAGGTGCCGCAGGTATATGAGTTTAAAGAAAATCTGACAATAAGTGCAACCGGGAAGAAAATAAAGACATCACTTTAGTTTCCTTTCCAATCAAATCAATATAGATCTTCCTCAAATCAACATGAAAGCACATTCCTGTTTCATGTAAATCACTGTTATTCCTTTATCATTACACCAGGCCCTTTAGTCAAGCTGACACATTGTTTTATCAAATTGAAAGTCTGGACTATTGACATGAGCTGCCCTTCAGCTTACCTTTAGATCAGGTTTCAAACTAATTCCTATTAATTATGAAAACAATGACAAAATTATTTCTTTATTCAGTAGTTTTAGCTTTGATGGTTACGGCTTGTCAGAAGGCTGATGAAGATTTCGGCGCAAGCCTAAAATCAGCCACACCTTATGACCTTTGGTTAGAGTCATGGTCGCCCGCAGGCGGAGCTGAAGCCGAATGTGCACAAGCAAGTAATTTGCTACAGATACCCAGTTGCGGTTTATCTTACAAAGTTGAGCCCTGGATTGACGGCGACTATGAAAGTGGAATTTCGATAAAAAACAGTGACGATAATTCCTTCGACTGGAATTCTACCGGACCGGTTTGTATCATTATTGTTAAAGCCGGCCGGGGTGCATATCTGTACAAGGCTAATGGTGCAACCTCCGGCTCCATTGAGTTGCCTTACAAGGCAAAAGGAATCAGCCATGTTTCTTTCTGTTACGGACAATCCAGTATACCCAGTATTATTGCCTTGAAAGTATGGTACACAACGTCAACCGGCGGTTCAAACTTTACTACAAGTACAGGTACATATCCTATACTAATTAATGCATGGTGTGATTTATTGGGGGTCAATACCCTTGCCCCAACTGCAGAACCGATTCCATTGCAGGATAACGCTGGATTCATGACAATAGAAAAAGGTATCAGCTCCTGGATTATCACTGTTGATCTTGCCGATGGCCTATCAAATTCTGCGGCCTTCCTCTATGCCGGAAGCCTTACCGGATTAACCAGTGATCAGGGAGATATGTTTGGATGCCCTAATTATTCAGCCTGGCCAAATCAAAACACGGAGAATGCAAATGTATTTTACTTCTATTTGCCTCTTTAAGCTTTAGCCCGGTTCTGTTAATTCACAACAGGATAGAATTTCTTATAATAATTCTATCCTGTTTTTTATGACTCCCCTGGTCAGAATCACCGGCATGACCATAACAAACCCGGGAAAGTACGAATGAATAAAGTTTTATGAGATAAACTAATAATGTGGATGTGTGATTATTATGAATTGAGTGTAAAAACCGGGGTCTTTCTCCGTGTTGAAATATGACAAAGTATTTTATCTACATCCCGTCCCACCCTGCCATTCTGGCCAGCATCCACCACATGGCTTTAGCAATTCTTAAAGCCCCAACCTCCCCAATATGATCATCACCCAATGGATCTCCCTGACCATCCGGGGGGATCATTTGCCAGGAAGAATTATAGTCTTTCAAATTATCAGGATGAATCTGGGCATGAGGGCGGATTGTTCCTCCATCATTCCAATTTACTGTGTACTTCTGTCCTGAATTATTATAGACCAAAATATCTGCATAGTCGAATAATATAGCGTCAGGATGGGTTCTGATATATTCTCTGATGTAGGTGTGTTTTAACTCCCTCTGATAACCATTTTCAGTTCCTGAGTTATCATCAACAGGTCCGGTTGTATAAACTGTGATTGTTTTATAATTGTTGTTACTGGCATGCGCATTGTAAGTTTCTACTGCCCTGAAATAACTTTCCATGCAGACAGGGTTACCGGTTAACGACTGATCACCGCTGTTGAGTCCCCACCGACCGCCTCCGGCCGAGCCTGCCCAATGAATATTGAATTCCGTATCAAGGCCACCTCCGGGGGAATTTACCCAAGTCATATCCCAGCACCATGCATATAGAAACACACTGTATGAGTTATCAGGATCTGATGCCTGATTCTGCATTATTCCACAATATGCATTTACATCTGAAGTCCATGTATTGTCTCCACTCTGAAAAATCCTGCCAAATCTCATCGAATTTGCTGAAGTGGATGGGGGAGGATCTCCAAGGTATGTTGTTACCTGATAGATGGGATTGAATTTCTCCAACAGATTCAACCCATGCTGATACCCCAGAGAATGGGACATACCGGCCCCCCAGACGAGCATTTTTTTAACCTTTTCCACGTAATACTCTGGTATATCATCGTACCTGTCAACAACGGTGTGATCAGCAATGATCCGTGTGCCAGGATTGGTCTCTGAATTTGATGTATTGAATGTAATTTCATCTCCAAATGAGGTACCGTATTTGTTTGAGGCATAAGCTCTCAAATAATACTTTGTTGATGGGATCAACCCGGTTAGGTTGCTTGAAAATTGCCCCGGACCTGAACCGTTTACTGTTCTGTCAGAAGATAATGTAGGAGCGCTCTCAGTATTCCAGCAGACACCCCTTTCATCAATTGCAGAAGAACCTTCATCAGTAATTAAGCCCCCGCTCACAGCTGAAGTCGCAGTTATTTCAGTTACTGGCATGGTTGTTAGTACCGGGGCATCTCCGGAACAACTAAGGAACATACAGGTCCCTAAATATAATGCAACAAAATATATCCTAAAGTTCATAGCAAAATGTTTAAGAAAGTGCATTAATGAAAGCAAATATAACCGGCAAAACCAAATTAAATTTTATCACCCCAAAACTATTAATTTTCAAAACAATACAAAACCTTAAATGCTTCTTATCACTTTATAACGCATAATAGTCAAAAACTAATATACAGATATCACCAATTTTATAAATTTACATCAAAACACCTGCCTTATGAACTCATTTTTTGAATCATTAACATACCCTCTCCGGATGTCGCGAAGAATATTGATTATTCTTGCATTTCTGCTGACGGGCCATTCGCTTTACGGACAATTGAATCCCGGGACAATCGGGAATGATCAGTCGATCTGTTACGGATACTCCCCGGCAGGTTTGTATTTCATATCAGCCCCAACAGGAGGTTTGTTACCCTATTCATATCGCTGGCAAAGATCCAATGACTTAGGGAACACATGGGCAGATATCACCGGAACCACTGCCTCACGCCTGACTTACTCTCCTCCTGTTCTTGCCAGACCAACAATGTTCCGTTGCAGGGTAACTGATGCCACTCCTACAACACGTTATTCCAACGCGGTTACCATAAATGTGCTTACTGGCCTGAGTGCCGGAAGTATCGGAACTGAACAAACATTGAACTATGATGAATTGCCTGCACCTTTGACCCAGATCCAGGCACCATCAGGAGGAGACGGCAACTATTCTTTCATTTGGCAGAGCTCGGCCAATAACCTTCAGTGGTCAAATATTGAGGGCAGTAATTCACAGGGATTTGCGCCTCAGCAAATGTTTACCACCACCTGGTTCAGGAGAATTGTCAGTGACGGTACCTGCGGTTCGGTTGCCGGCAACACCGTGCAGATCAGTGTTGATCCGATTACTCTTTTCACTACCGAAACCCCATCTTCCAATAGTAATGATAGCAGGTATAACCTGGGCACTGAGTTCAGTGTGCTGGCTGACGGTTTCATAACCCATGCAAGGATTTACAGTCACCTGAATGAGCAGGGTCTTCATTTAGTAAGGATATACCGGCAGATGGATGACACGAATTATGAACTCATGGCTGGTCCCTTCGAATGGAACTTTGCCTCAGGTTTTCAGGGCTGGCGAGACTTCAAACTTCCAGTTGCCGTTCAGGTTGAAGGTGGGAGAAACTATATGATCTGTGTTACGAACGGCCTGGGCAATAACTGGTATGTTCAGAGTAATTCAAACTTTAACACTATTGAAAGCAATCCATATATTGACTATCTTAATAGTTATTACGGTTCTGTTGATGAGGTCCCAAGAGGCAATAATAACAACGTCTCCTATTTCCGTGACATTGTATTTGTTCCGTTTTCTCCGGGATCAATTGGCTCTTCCCAGACTATCTGTTATGGTATTGCTCCTTCACCTCTTACTCAGACGGAATCACCTGATGGTGGTTCAGGAATGTTTAATTATCAATGGCAGTCCTCAACAGATAATTCTACATGGATAAATATTCAGGGGGCAAATTCTCCGGACTACGCACCTGGCACATTATCACAATCTATGTACTTCAGACGACTTGTATCCAGCGGTGGGCTGGAAGCAGCAAGTAGCCCGGTTTTTATTACGGTCAATCCACAGTTCGTTTCTGCCACCCTGGAGGGAACAGCCACCGTTCTGAAAAGCACATCAACTACATTCACACTGAACATTTCCGGGGGTACACCGCCTTATACAGTCCAATATACATGTAATAATTTGCTTCAACCCCAGATTTTAACAACAAATCAGATTAATCAAATCAGCACCGGTCAGCTGGTTACTGGAAGGTATGCAATCAACATCGTCTCAGTGACAGACTCAAGAGGTTGTGTTCCTGAAACTATTGGAGATGGAATTATAATCACTGCAGCTGACCCCGGATTTGGGACCAGGAGCAATAATGCATTGCTTATTGTCAATTCCTCGTCATCTTATTACCAGGACTTTACAAAATATGTACTGCCATATATCGAATGGTTCGGTATTCCTTTCGAAGTATGCAATGTAAACAGTATGCTGATACCTGAATTATCTGACTATGGAGTTATTGTCTTCGGTCACCGTAATGTCTTTTCAGATAATTACCCGGTTAATAATATCGAAGACGCCGTTTTTGCAGGATCAGGACTGTACAGTTTTGATCCTCATCTTTTTGACTTTTCAAGTGACTTCAATGTTTCAGGAAATACTCCTTCTGTCACATCGCATCAGATCGACATAATAACAAGCCCTGAACATTACATTACCAGGCTCCATGTGAATGACGCTTTCAATTCAACCAATGATGAAATACCTCTGATGGTTATAAATAACGTCCCGATAACAATAACCCTAAACCAATCAGATTATACCCTGGCAGGCGGAGTGACTCTGGCAACTATGAGCTCCGGGCCGGCAAGTTCACCTCTTCTTCAGGTTGCATCACATGGTGCCGGGCGAATTGTTAAATGGTCTTCATATGAATGGATGTTTGATGAGCCTAAAGTGCTTGGACCTGTTTTTGGAATGGATGATCTGATATGGAGAAGCATGGTATGGTCAGCGAGGAAACCATTCGTAATGCAGGGGCTTCCTCCTATGATAACCATGAGGGTTGACGATGTGGATGGCACCAGATCATATTATCTTGACAACCTCAGGTGGCTTGAAATAAGTAATGAATATGGTTTTATACCATGGTGCGGAACGTTCATAGACAATGTTGGCACTGGTTTCTTCACCAAGCTGAGCGAACTGGTCAATGCAGGAAGGGCTACTGCAATACCGCATGCACTTACATATGATAATTTTATTTATTGCAATCAGCAAAATCTCCCAGGTTTTGACCCTGTCGCAAATATCACCTATGCCTGGAATACATTTGCAGCGAATTCCATCCCGGTTTCTAACTATCTTGTGACCCATTGGTACTTATTTAGCGCTGATGCTGTTCCTGCGGTAAGTGCCAGGGGTGTTGAATTCATAGGCACTCATATACCAACCTATGACCTTGTTTTCCCTGATGGTTACCCTGGTAACTGGATTAACTGCGGTCCCTATAAAACCGATCGCAACGGATTTGCAGGGAGAGGCGACGCACCTTACTTTTTCGCAGGTGATATTACCTGGGAAATTGACAACCAACAGTATTATTTCTTTAATGTGCTTACAGAAATACAGGATGACGGAGGATATGAGTGGTTCCCTGAGTTCAATGTGACAGAAGCAATCAATCGCGGTGTAAGGCATCTCAGACGGGCTATCAACAGCATGGCCCTGCCCACATTGTTTACCCATGAAGACCGAATCTGGATGACAGAGCCTGAATGGAGACAAACAATGAGTGGCATTACCTCCGGATTATCAGCGTACTATCCCGAATACAATCTTCAGTACACCTCCATAGATGATGCGTGCACCTATATCAAGGCTAAGGAGGGTATTGAAATTACAAGTGTCAGAGCCGAACCTGGTGTGACAAACATCTTTTTCTCAGGAGATAATGATCTGGGAACAAAATGCTATCTGTTCACCGAGGCAGAAGGACAGATAGGGTTTGAACTGGTTGACCTTCCGCAGGTAAATGCATCCTCAGGAACTTCGTTTGTTACCGTATACGAATAATCTCAATACTATGATTATGAGACCTATATTTAGATTTATAATCCTGATCCTGACCTTTACCGGTCTGACGCTTAATGCACAGGAAGCCTGGAAAGCGGAAGATTCTGTTATCTCGGAAGATTTGAATGCTATACATTTTTATGATAGCAGTACGGGGTGGATTGTTGGAAACAACGGCGCGATGCTATACAAATCAGGAGAAAAGTGGCTGCTTTACCCGAAAATTACCAATGAGGATCTTTACTCAGTCTTTCTTACCGGTAGAGAATCCGGCTGGGCCGTCGGGTCAAAAGGCACAGTACTTAAGCTGGAAGGCAGAACCTGGTATAATATAAGCAGTCCTACCAGGGCAACTCTTTACGATATCTCCTTCCTGGATTCGTCTCACGGCATGGCTGTTGGCGCAAATGGCACCATTCTTTCATATGAGGGTGGAATCTGGTCATTATCTAATTATATTACAAAAGGTATACTTCATGCTGTATCATACGGTAAAGACTTCAATCTGGTCTCAGGGGGCATAGAGTGTGGATCCGTACCTATTTACAAACATCGGATTAATGAACCTGAATCTTTCAATACATTTGATCCGGGATACTATTTTATTAAAGATATAGCTGTGCAGGATGATGGTCAGGCCTGGGCAGTCGGCACTGCCGGCATTCTCTTACATTTCAATGGCATTGAATGGATTAGGAGTAACTTACACACGAAAGTGCCTACGCTGAACAGCATCAGCTTCTATGATTCCACAGATGGTATAGCAGCAGGTTTTGGCGGAGCACTTATTAGATATTATGAAAGCGGATGGGAGAAAGAAGATTCTCCTTCAAACGTAACTCTTAACGGAACAGCTATTTCCGAGAGTGCATATTATGCAGTAGGTAACATGGGCACGATCCTTTCAAAATCCAGAATATCCTATACAGACGAATCTCTTGAGGGTAATACTAAAAGTCTGTTAAAGGTAGATTCCTACCCTAATCCTGCATCCGATTATATTGATATCGTTCTTCCTGAGACAGATGATTTAATTGCTTCAGACTTATCAGTACTTAGCGCAGATGGGAAAGTTATCCTTAAGATGATTATCGAACCCGGTACTGCGGGTAATGCAGTCCGGATAAATACATCATCGATGAGTAACGGAATGTACCTTATTCATTTAAGGTCCAAAGATAATGAATCAGCCTACGGCAAATTTATGATTGCAAATGAACGCTAAGAACTTGTTCTTTGTTTGATTGTTATTTGAATGAGTAAAATTGTTACTTCTTCGTATTGCCAATAGTATACTAATGCCATAACCTGATACAAATGCGATATGTTATTCCTTTTCTGATACTTATATCAGTATCTTCCGGCCTGAAAGCACAAATTGGAAGTGGCACTATCGGAAATAGTCAGACAATCTGTTACGGTTATGCACCGGCAGGATTATACTTTATTGAACCACCATCAGGAGGATTAGCTCCATACTCTTACAGATGGCAACGCTCAAATGACGGAACTACATGGAATGACATAACCGGCTCCACGGGTTCCCGGACAACATTTTCACCACCTGTTCTGGCCAGAACAACATTCTTCAGATGCCGTATATCAGATGCCTTAAGTAATCAGGTAACATCAAATATTGTTACAATCACGGTTGCACCAGGCCTTGATCCGGGTGCAATTCAGGGAAATCAGACTGTGTATTCAGGGACCACCCCTTCCACCCTACAAGAATTCAGACCTGCTTCAGGTGGTAGCGGATCGTATTCATTCCAATGGCAAAGTTCATCTGACGGTCAAACCTGGGCCGATATCGATGGCGCTGACGAGCATATTTATACACCCTCAGCCTTGATCTCTGATCGATGGTTCAGGAGGATGACCAGTGATGGGTTATGCGGTATATCAGCAACTAATTCGGTTAAAATTACCATCAATCAGATAACTCTTTTTACAACAGAGACGCCTTATGTTATAAATAATGAATCTGTTCATTATGATATGGGAACCGAGTTCCAGGTTCTTGCAGACGGCTTTATCACAAAAGCCAGGTTGTACACTGATGAAATGGAAGCCGGGTTTCATGTAATAAGACTGTGGATTGATAAAGGCAGTGGTTTTTCATTGTTGGCTGGTCCGTTTAATTGGACGTTCCAGGGAGGAATGGAAGGGTGGAGAGAATTTGAATTGCCAGTCCCGGTTAGAGTGGAAGGAAGTGAGGATTACCGATACATGATAAGTATTACAAATGTCCTCGGTAATTTTTATTATTCACAGAGCAGCAATTATTTTACCCCGGCACTTTCAAACGGTTATATTAGATATACTATCGGCCGGCATATTACACCTGCTGATCAGATTCCTTTCTTTGACTACTACCAATCAATGTATTTCAGGGATGTTGTATTTATACCATTTAGCCCGGGTTCTGCAGGTGTCTCTCAGACTGTCTGTTATAATTCAACGCCAGCTACTTTATCTGAAACTGTTTCCCCTGAAGGAGGCACAGGGGAATACTTGTATCAGTGGCAGAGTTCTGCGGATAGTATTACCTGGACTGATATTACAGGAGCAGCCAGTTCTGATTATGCTCCGCCCGAAATGTTGGAGAACACCTATTTCCGAAGAGTGGTTTCAAGCGGGAACATGACTGTAGCCTGTTCACCTGTACTGATTTCAACATTCCCTCAGGTAGGTAATGCACAATTAACCGGTAATTTAACTATCTATGAAAATACGGCTACGAATTTCAGTGTAACTATTTCCGGAGGTAAGCCTCCTTATACAGTTACCTACATGGTTAACGGAACTCCCCAAACACCGGTTACAGATTATTACAGCGGAGAGGGGATTTCTACCGGTATTCTTAACTCCGGAACATATACTTATACTCTTATCTCTGTTTCAGACTCACGTGGTTGTCAGGCTGATGATCTGGGAAGCACCATTACAATTACCGCTTCAGGCACTTATACCCCAGCAGCTGTTACAGGCAAAGCACTTGTGCTGATTAACGCCAATTCACCTAACTATCCCGACTATGCAAATTATATTAAACCATATCTGCTGAATTTCGGAATTCCGTTCGATGAGTTTGACAGCCCTGTACATTCAGGCCATCCTCCCTTTAATAATTATGCCTTGATAATATTCGGACATCCAAATGTTTATTCTTCCTCCGGCTATCCTGTAACAGATCTCATTAATGCATTAAATGGCGGAACAGGACTTTATAGTTTTGACCCGGTTCTTTTCCTGAATACTACAGGGACTATATCCACAGACATAGCAGATATATACCTGTCTGCAAATCAAATAGATATCAATAATACAAGCCATTTTATAACTGAATATCATCAATCAGACTCGTTTGACCTGCCCCTGATTAACGGGACCACTCCCTATAGTAATAATTATGAGATCATAACTCTTAGAGATTTAATGCCAGTTAATCAGACCACAACCCTTACAAATGGATCAAACCTTGCCATTATTGCTGACGGCGAGAATTATGCGGCAATCCTCGAGACTTCTGAATTCAGTACCGGCAGGGTAGTTAAGTGGAATACCTGTAACTGGATGTATGAGAACTATCTTGGACCTGTGTTCGGTATGGATGATATTCTCTGGAGAAGCATTGTATGGGCAGCCCGCAAACCGTTTGTCATGCAGGGTCTTCCTCCTATTATAACAATGAGGGTAGACGATGTTGACGGTGCCGGTTCTGATATAATTGACAACTTCAGATGGATAGAAATCTCTAATGAATTTGATCTTATTCCCTGGTGCGGAACATTTAATGACAATATACCGGCTTCTTATGTCAGCACGTTTAAATCATTGCTGGATAATAATCGCGCAACTGCCTCCCCGCATGCATTTGATTACGAAACCTTTATATATTACAATCACTACGGAGAATCGGGTTTTAATCCAGCGTACAACGTCATCCGGGCCCGAGATTACTATCTCACAAATCAGCTTCCTATGTCGAAATATGTTGCATCTCATTATTACGAGCTGGATCTTGACGCGCTGGAGGAAATGCACAATATGGGTATTGAGTTTATAGCTACTCATATGCCCTTCAGCTCTCCTTATCATGATTGGTGGCTGGAAATTGGACCGTACAGGACAAACCGTGATATGTTTGAACGGTCCTCTTCACCTCTTCCGGTATACTATGCTGACTTCGTATCCGGAGGAGCCTTCGAATTTTTCAACTGTGTCACAGAAATACGTGATGATGACGGGTATGAATGGGTTCCCCGCAATGATGATATAATCAATTCCGTTGCACAGGGTGTACGGCAGTTGAACAGGGCAATGACCAGCATGGTTCTTCCCACATTGTTCACTCACCAGCAGAACCTGAGCATTACCGAGTCTAACTGGCGGAATATCCTTTCGCAAATACATACAGCCATGGAAAGATTCGAACCTCAATATAAATCAATGGATTATGCAGTCCAATATATAAGAGCCAGGAATAATCTGACCATAACCAACGTAACTGATGAAACAAACATAGTCAATATTACTTTCACAGGACAAAATGACATGAACACCAAATGTTACCTTTTTACTGAATCCGGTTCCGGAATAACGCATAAACTGGTAACTCTCCCATCCATCAGTTCAGGTTCATTAACAGTAAGTACATCAAAATAGACTGCCCAAAGATGAAAACGTATACCAGACTGATCTGTACTATCCTATTCTCAATTCTACTTTCAGGAAAAGCAGTACCACAGTGGATAGCCGAGAAGGCACCTGTTACAGTTAATCTGAATTCTGTAGCTCTCTTTTCCGAAACCAGGGGTTGGATTGTCGGGGATAATGGAGTTATCCTGACCAGGACTCATGAAGGATGGATAGTATCTGATAAGATAACCGATGAAAATCTTTACTCGGTTGTACTTACCGGGGAAGAAACAGGTTGGGCTGTTGGAGCCCGGGGAACCATTCTTCGTATGGAAGGTTCAGCCTGGAAATCGTACGCCAGCCCAACCAGAGAAAAACTGTACTCATTAAGCTTCAAAGATGATAATCACGGATATGCAGCCGGTGCCAACGGTACGCTCCTCGAATACCGGAGCGGAAGCTGGAATATAATGAAAACCAATGTCAGGGCTAACTTATATTCAATAGCCTACCATGGAGATTTCTTCATTGTGGGAGGAGGACAGGAATGCCGCAATATCCCGGTTATGAAGGTCAATGAAAATGGTAATCGTAAGCTTGAGAAAATATTTGATCCTGACTTTACTGAAATAAAAAGCATTTCCGTGACACCTGAAAAACATGCCTGGGCCGTGGGGCATACCGGAAAAATTTTCTTTTATGACGGTAAAAGATGGGAACGGGCAGATGCTCCAGACGGCATTGGTTCATTGAATTTTATTAGTTTCTCAAAAAAAGACATGGGGATAGCAGTGGGACACAACGGTAGTATTTTGACTTACAACGGAGACCAATGGGAATGCGAAGAGAGCAATACTGCAACCCGGTTCAATGGCGCCGCAGTGACAGGTAACACCCTTTATGCAATCGGAAATAACGGAACAATACTTAAGTCTTTAAGAGTTAAAACAGATGATCCTTCAAAAAATGCTGATACGGAGTATCTGAATATTTCACCCTATCCCAATCCCACAACTGAATCGATAAAGTTCACTAAACCCGAAAATACTAATAATAGTGAACGAATTATCATAACTGTTACAAATGCCCGTGGCCAGGTATTGCTCAGTAAAAGCATAAGTGGCCTCGCTGATGACCAGGAATATCAATTGGATATCCCTGAGCTTGCAAACGGCATTTATTTTATTCATTTAAAATCCCCTTCGTTCCAGGCTTCCGGAAGATTTCTGGTAAGTCGTTAGAGGATGCTGGTCGCGATGGTTTGCCGAATTTATAAAAAGATTTTCCCGGGATCACGAAGAGATGAAATAAAAAGAGGCTGCCTCGTTATGCCTTGAGACAGCCCCCTGATATTTGAATTGGATCACATGTCAATGAAGGAGGACTTTTTCTACGACTTTTATGTTGCCTGTAAGCACCTCAACAAGAACAAGGCCTGAAGTGCGGGCATCCATGTTAACCATTTTAGTGTCGTTAGGACCATGCCAATCAACATTTTTCTGTTGATAAAGCTTTCGTCCGGTCATGTCATAGACTGTCAGGGTCCCTTTGTCAGTCACTGGAATGTCAGAGACCATACGGATATTGATGATCTTCCCGGGTGACGAGTATATGGCAAAACTCCTGCCTGAAGAAGAAATATCTGCTACCGCAGTTGCGGACTTATTGATGACAAGCACATACCTGTCAGTTATGGAACCCGGTGATGAAGTGAATTCTGCATATTCTCCGTTTCGCAGGTTGATTAACTGATTAGTGTAGCTATCCTTCAACAGGATTGAGTAGTTCTCAAGTTTGTTCATTTCGCTTAAAAGTAGCCTGAAAGTGCCGTTAAGCTTTAAGTTAATCCCGACAGGCACCTCAATTCCTGTCTCAGGGAATGGCAATCCGTTGATACTGTAGTCAGTACCTGCGAAGGTTGTCCAGATATTAATATCACCGGATGTCTTGCTGAATTCATAGGCATCATACTTTGCATCAAAAGCATTAGTTGCATTCTTGTTGAAACGGACCACCAGGTCAGTACTGTCATTGCTACCTCGCATTTTCAACCTTACGAAAGAGATAGTATCAATTGCAGAATCACCTGCCGTGCTTTTCTTCTTGTACCGAAGTTGTTCGACATTATGAACACGAGCGCCTTCTCTCAAGGACATGGAGGTGTTGGCTGAGGTTTTAATAAAGAACCCCTGCAAAGGAGGTATAGTACCAGTTCCCCCTTCTGATCCAATACCATTTACATAGGATGCAACTTTACCGTTTTGAGTAAAATAGATCGCATTATTTACGAAGGCTGGCTTAGGATAATTGTTAAGTAGTATATCCCAGTCAAGGCAGGAAGCAAAGGGATTACCGATGAGATTATAACCCTGATAGTCTGGATAACCTGTTCCGCACGTTAGAGTTAGCGCCTTATTCTGAACATTAATCTCACCGGTATAAGTTATAACTGCGGCTGATGATGCGTAGTAATTATATCCTTTGCCCACAGAAAGTGTATTGAAAGTACTACCAAGAGTAGCTCCTGTTGAATATTGATATCCGTCATATGCGACCCATCCAAAAGAATTATCAGAACCTGTGACAAGGTTTTCCATGTATTGCGCAAGGTTAAGGGTGTTGTAAGTACTGACAGTTACACTGTTAACAGGAGAGGCAATGTAGTGCCACTTGTAGTCTTGGGAAGTGGTTTGTCCGCCAGATAAAAAATGCCTGATAATTGTAACTCCTCCTCCTGTGTTGGTGTAACCATAATGAATCAGTGAGGCAGCAGCCAATTCATTGGATGCAGATTCCAGGATCAGGGTACCACCATTATATATTTCATCAACGGTTAAGCCTGTACCTGGATTAATTGAAACTGTGCCCGTGGACTCTATTGTAAGAATTCCGCCTGAATTAAATTCAACGATCCCTCCATAATAGAGTCCTGGCTTAATCGATAATGTAGCCCCGGAAGCGATGGTAAGATTTAGTACATAAATTGTGCCTCCCGGGTATGTATTGGGATACCAGTCTACGGTCCCAGAAACAGTCCCATAGTAAGGACTTGTAGATGTTCCTGAGCCATTCAGTTGCGGAAGCACTTGGCTTGTACAAAATATCAATACGGCACTTATTAGGATCAGCTTCTTCATTTCCTAAAATTTATAAATTCTTAAATGTAAAGTTACTATAAAATAAAAACCAAATGTGCACTTGTTTGATTTTCTGTTTCAACTCCTGTAAAAACAAGACTCTTTAAGGAACCAGGTAAGCCGGACTGAAAACTAAATGCTACCTTGTTGTAACTTATTCGATGACTAAATGCGGTTCGATCAAAAATAAATCAATATGTGCTTTCCGGAAATCTGATAATAAGCTATATTCACTATATTTGGTCAGACCTTTATGCTAAAATTTAAAAGTCATGAATAGAAAGATGACCTGTTATCTCATCATAGCTGCCTTAATTACAATGCTGACCCTACAGTCATGTAAGAATCAAGATGAGAAACCGAATATAAATATCCTGTTCCTGCACCACAGTACCGGTGAGGTGATCTATAACGGCCGGGCACCTTCAATAATTAAGAAGATAGTTGGAAAGATCAGTAAACCACTGGCAGATAAGCTTCCCCCGAGGGCTCAGTTACCAGCATTAATAAAAGAATACAACAAAGAACAAGGAAGAAACTACTCAATAACTGAGCAGGAATTTCCCAAGGCAGCCCCCTACGGATGGAATAACAATCCCTATGATTATTATAACATATGGGTTTATAATGCAGGAGACAAACTCTTCAAGGAGGAGCCAACTCTTGAAATGCTTACAAAAGATTATCAGGTTATTATTTTTAAGCATTGTTACCCGGTAAGTAATATCAAACCTGATCAGGATTCTGCAGATGTTAATTCTTATTATCGATCAATTGCCAATTATAAGCTTCAATACCAGGCCTTAAAGGACAAAATACACTCCTTCCCAGATACAAAATTCATCCTGTTCACTGGAGCAGCCCAGGTAGAGGCTAATATTCCTGAGGATGAAGCCAAAAGAGCAAGAGAGTTTTTTACCTGGGTTATAAATGAATGGGACACTCCGGGTGACAATATCCATATATGGGATCTTTACAATCTTGAGACAGACGGAGGACTGTATCTGAAAGAAGATTATGCCGCATCTGCCAATGATTCACACCCTAACGGATACTTTGCATCCGGTGCTGTCAGACTTCTTTTCAACAGGATCATTGATGTAATTGAAACAAACGGAAATAATACAACGCTAAAGGGAGATAAAATCGTTTCCACAGAATAACCCGGTTAAACCGCTAAAGTCTGATTTAAGTATTTTTGAGTCTTAATTCGCTGCTAATGAAGAATCCTGATTACTGAACACTGTTTTCAGTAACTCAGAGGTGAATTTCCTGGCACCATACATATTAAAATGAGATAACCCTGCCCAGTCAGAGTCATCATTTATTAAATCACAAAACTCCATGTTATTGAAATTGAATAATGTAGCAATGCCTCCCATATCGTATTTAATCTCATAAGGGCCCAACGGAGAAATGTTTTGAGTTTCATTTATGCCAGGCATTTCGATCAAAATAAGCCTAATTCCATTCACGGAACAAAGCCCGGAAATCTTTCCTATCCAGTGTGCAGTTTCGTATTTTTGCAGGTTGAGCAGCCTCTCATTATTTTGAGATAAATCTGGGACATTGTAAGAACACTTTTTTTGACCAAAGGACACATAGGTTTGCCTGTATTTACTCTTAAAGAACTTCTTAATCAGTTCCATCCCAGCCCAGTTGAATTTCGATATCGGCAAATCTTTAATTCCATATCGATGTCCTTTCATTGTAAATTCAACAACTGGTTGAATCCCATCGTTGTCGAACCTTTCAAGAAATGAATTCATTCCAAGTAAAACATAATCTGGTTTTACCTGGTATCTGGAAAGATATTCTTCCAACTGAATATAATTTGTTTTTATGGAACTGCCGACGAAAGACAAGTTGTATGATTCTAAATTATTAGCCGTAAGCAGCTCAGTATCTATCCCATACTCAGCCAGACTTGTACCCAGTACCAAAACTTTATACCCCGGTTCGTCAAAATTAAGGGACTCCCTCCTCTTTATAAAGTCCCAATCTGTAAAGGCAATTATGAAGAGAAACACGGTGTTGATTATCACAGTAAAAAGAAAAAAGAATAATAAGAAGAATAATATCTTCCTTATCAGGATTTTCATATCAGAAATTTGCATAAACGAACTGTTGTGATTTAAACCCGGATATGTAAATTATTGTTATCATAAGTGAATAGAAGGACCACCGTAAAAGCCTTCCATACCTGTTATCAGCAAACCAGATTCTCTCCAGTCTCCGGCCTGTTTCCGGATAATCATTTTTTAAAAGTTCCAGAAACAATACCAATGGAATGTAGATCAGTACCTGAAATGGCTTTACACTGATATCATTGAAGGGAGAAGGTCCGCTCATTGCTGCCAAATTATTCAGGAATCCAATTCCCGATTTAACATCAGGCGTAAAGAAGAAAACAAGAGAAAGGCAGTAGAATAAATATGTAACCATTCGACCAAACCAGACACTTATAACAGAAGGGATATTTGAAAAAAGTTTTGATCGAATTTTCTTTGTAAAGAATTCATAAATAATAGCCAGAGCCTGGAGAAAGCCTATCAGCATAAAGTTCCAACCCGCCCCATGCCAGATGCCAAACAAAATCCATGTTATGAAAACAGCATATACTGATGCGTAAACCCCCCATTTCCTGTATCTGAAACTTACCTGTCTGAAGATGTAGTCATTGAACCAGGAAGACAAAGACATGTGAAACCTTTTCCAGAATGTAGATACATTCTCAGCGAAGAACGGCCGTTGAAAATTTGGCAAGAGGTTTATGCCAAACATTTTGGAAACTCCCAGAGCAATATCTGTATATCCGGAAAAATCAAAATAGAGATATAAGGGTTGTATTATGAACAGTATCCATGAGATGGATCCGCCAGCATGTTCAAAGTCATAAACACTCAATGCATAAGGAGCCAGCTGATTAGCGATTGCTACTTTTTTGAAGAATCCAATCAGGGCTAATTTCATTCCTTCAGTTACCTGGGATGTATCAAATGTCAGGGGTGCCTTAATTTGTGGAAGAAAGTGATTTGATCTCTCTACCGGTCCTGACAGAAACTTTGGGAAATAGATAATGTATAATAAAAAATCTACGAAATTCCGTTCTGATTTCTCCCAACCCATTTTTACATTAATAAGGTAACCTATGCCCTGTAATGTAAAATAGGAAATACCAAGAGGGCCAATGACTTCGGCTATTCTGGTAAAATTTATGTCATTGTTCAGCAAATGAATGAAAGGGTCAATAGCAAAACTTGCATATCTCAATAGTATCAGCTGAAGAATATTAACTGCTATACCTGTACGAAAAACAGCTTTAACTGATTTATTCCTTGAAAGCAATAATCCAAAGCAGTAATTGAACAGAGAGAAAATTACTACATATACTAATCCTGTATAAGTGTAAGTAGCAATAAATAAGACACTCAGGAGAGCAAGAAAAACACTGCGATACCTGGGATTGATCAGATAGAACAATCCGAGACTCCCCAGTACAATAAGTACGAATTTTAATGAAACAACACTCATACCTTATCAATAGTTGTCTTCCGAGACATTTAATCAATATTACCTATTGTCTTTGAACCTGTAAAGAAAAAAATGATGAATACTCTTTTGCTGTTGACCAATACATATCCTGTTAAGATGACAAAATTGCCCTGAAGTGCTTCACAGACACACAAGGAGGTATAATTGTGCCTTTCTTATCACTCGAATTATAAAAAGAAGACTTTTTTTCACGGAATCTTAAACTTGAATTTGTAGGCATTCTGGTGATTATTACGTATCTTTTAGGAGTTGTCATTATGTTATGACAATAAAATTCCTGAAACAATTTTGATTTTTAATCGTAAAAATGGGTATGTTTGTCAACATTATTCCTTCATTCGTCAAATATTAACAGACACATGAAAAAGTTGCTTACCCTTCTGTTTCTTGCAACATACACATATGCTTTCTCCAAGACCTATTATGTGGCCCCCACAGGTGGCAGTGACCTGAATCCCGGGACAATAACTCAACCCTGGGCTACATGGCAGAGGGCATTTGATGTTGCTCAGGCAGGCGATACTGTATTTTTCCGGGGAGGTGTATGGTATCTTAAGCCTGGTCAGACTGTAGATCTCATGAACAAGGATGGGGCACCCGGCAAATACATACATTTTTTCAATTATCCGGGAGAAGTGCCGATTCTTGACGGTTCTCAGATTGTACCTCCGAAACCTGCCTCAGGACAATTTACTTATAGCGGAGGGCCTTATATTGACGGTTCTAATTATATCCACTGGAAAGGCCTTACAATCAGGAACTTTAAAATGGTTTATGACAGGGTATTTGTGCAGGGCATCGTTGCTACAAACAGTAACTTTCAAATTTTTGAAAACATTACTGTTCATAACATTGAAGGCAGGGGAATCTACTACTCACCATGGTATGCCCCTGATTCAACATATTTTATCAATGTGGACGTGCATGATTGCGGTGATGTCCTGCCTTTGAATGATGAACTGGGAGGTTGGGGTGACGGATGGAATGCAGGTGTTGAAAAAGGTTCCTACATGCTGTTTGATGGTTGCAGGGCCTGGAACAATTCTGATGATGGATTTAATATATGGGGAGCCGGATTAATTGAAATGAAAAACTGCTGGTCATTTGGAAACGGTTTATTGAATGGCGATGGCAGCGGGTATAAGCTTAATCCCACTGAAGATGCAACTTACATGGGGCTGACAAGGGTTCTCACCAACAATATTGCTGCATTTAACTCCGGTAATACAGGTTGCGGATTCAATGAAAACAATATTGGCGCTGTTGCGCTCGAGGGAAGAATATATAACAATACTTCTTTCCAAAACAAGATTGGCTACATGACGGGAGGATTCCTGTCAGGTAACAAGAAAAACAATGACTACAGAAACAATATTGCCTATGCGAATACCGTAAACATAGACGAAAATGAATGGTCCGGCGGAACGTTCGTTACAGACATAAATAATACATGGACCGATGGGGTTACTTTCTCGCCGGATAATAGTGATTTTATCCTTTTAGATAAAACTCAGGCGATAGCCCAGATGACTGCACCCCGGAAAGCAGACGGATCTTTGCCGGATATCACTTTCCTGAAACTTAAAACAGGCAGTGATCTGATTGATGCCGGAGTGGATGTTGGATTGCCTTATTCAGGGAAAGCTCCGGATATAGGTTACTCTGAATATATTGATGGAGTCGTTACTCCTTCATCACCTGTTTTCCTGAGTGCATCTGTTGAGAATGCCACTCCCGCCAGGCTGGAAATGACATACAGCCTTACACTTGCAAACGTGCTACCTGCAGCTTCGGCATTTACCGTAAAAGTAAACTCCGTAACCAGGACTGTCAGCTCAGTGGCAATCTCAGCAACTAAAGTACTGCTTACTCTTGCCAGCCCCGTCGTCAACGGCGACGCCGTAACCGTGGCATATACAAAACCTGCCACCAACCCGTTGCAGACCGCTGCCGGAGGACAGGCAGCATCACTGACGGCCCAAAGTGTGACAAACAATGTTGTCGCACCCAGCCCGGTTTATATTAGTTCTGTAATTGAGAATGCCACTCCCGCCAGGCTGGAAATGACATATAACCTTACACTGGCAAACGTGGTACCTGCAGCTTCGGCATTTACTGTAAAAGTAAACTCAGTAACCAGGACTGTCAGCTCAGTGGCAATCTCAGCAACTAAAGTACTGCTTACTCTTGCCAGCCCCGTCGTCAACGGCGACGCCGTAACCGTGGCATATACAAAACCTGCCACCAACCCGTTGCAGACTGCTGCCGGAGGACAGGCAGCATCAATAACCTCACAGAATGTGATTAACAACTGCTCTCCTGTAACAAACCAGCCGCCATTGGTTACAATTACCTCTCCGACAAAAAGCCTGACTTTTACTGAGCCTGCAACGATTACTGTGGAAGCTACTGCTTCTGACGCTGATGGATCAGTCGTCAAAGTAGAGTTCTACAGCAGTAATTCGAAATTTGGTGAGGCAACCTCACTCCCATACAGTTACGCATGGAAGAATGTAACTGCAGGAACGTACACTATATATGCTATTGCAACAGACAACTCAGGATCAAAGACTGTTTCTGAGGCTGTAACAGTAATTGTTGAGAAGTCTGCTCAGACAGTGAACAGATTGCCTGTGATTGATATCACATACACCACACCAGGAAAATCCGGAAAACCCAAGAAACACGATAATATTTTACTAAAAGCTTCTGTATATGATCCGGATGGCACTATTCTGAATGTGGAATTCAAAAGCGGCGATGTAACTCTGGCAGTTGTTGATGCTGCACCATACCTTTATACATTGCAGGACGTAGACACAGGGACGTATGTAATTACCGCGATTGCCACTGACAACTTGTATGCTTCAACCGTTTCATCACCAATTGTAATTGATGTTACCGAGAACGGCGAGTACCCTGCAATAATAAGTTTGTCTCCCAATCCGAACAACGGACAATTTGCCATTGATATTCAATCTGAAGAACCTGATGTTGAAAAGAGAATAAGAGTGGTTGATTTATCCGGAAAGACAATTTATGAAGATATTATGGCTGACTACGAGAACCATCGGGAATTTGATCTCTCATCTTCAGTATCCGGAACTTATATTCTATTAATATCTGACAACAAACGGATTGTTGGTACGAAGAAATTTATTAAAAGATAGTTCGATTCGCACCCTGTTTCCCTGGTTTTTGCATTACTAATTTATTTAGACCGGAGCAGGCAGATATTCTAAATATTATATCACAGTTCAGGATTCTTTGGGACAGCGAAAATCCGCTCTTTAAAACGGTAAAAGATAACACTGTCATCGCCGATATTTGTATCGATTATCATACCTGCGCTTATTTTGTTGCGGTTACCAATCTTTATTCCGGGCAACGTTGCGGAATTTATTCCAAAAAGGTTTTCATCTCCAACAACTGTGAATCCGGACAGACAGGTATTCGGGCTGATAAAGTTGAAGTCCCCTACTATGGTATCATGTCCCAGACTGCATCTTGAGTTGATAAGGGTAAAATTACCTACCTGAACGTTGGGGCCGATATTTGAATTTGGACCAACAATGCTTCCCTCCCCTACCCTTGCAGAGTTTGATACGTACGCCCCATGATGTATGACTGAAACAAACTTTGCACCTCCGGCAAGGTAGCGCTCCACAAAAATCCTTCGGTACTTAATCCCGGCAATTCCCAGAATATAGTAATGATTCCTGATCACTTCATGATCAGAAGCACTGCCAATCAAGGGAGCCGAAAACTGATATCTTCTGTAATTTTCAGGATCATCGTCCAGAAAGCCTACAATATTAAGATCCTCCCCAACTGAATGCTTCTTATTATAAATTATATATTCATCAATCTCGGCAGCATGACCACCAGCTCCGATAATAATTACATCAATCATATTATATGTCTTTTAAGGATACAGGCCTATTTTGCAAGATAGCCTCCGTCAACAACCACATTTGTCCCTGTAATCCATTTTGAAGCATCAGATATCAGGAACAGGCAGGCATTTGCAACATCATCTGGTTCCCCAAGACCGAGCGGATGTAATAGTCTGATCCTATCCAGGGCTTCATCGTCACGACTATAAACCGCACTTCTGGACATGGGAGAGTCTACCACTCCCGGTGAAACGGTATTTACCCGGATTCTCCTGTTTGCCAGCTCTATGGCCAATGATCTGACAGATGATATAAGCGCCCCCTTTGTTAAAGAGTACAAAGTTTTACCTTTCTCTCCTGCCACTCCCATTACGGAGCTTATGAACACAATGCTGCCTCCTTCAGGTGCAAAGTTACCTGGTTTTAAAACCTGTTTTGTCAGACTGAGGGGACCTACCACATTTGTCCTTAAGAAATGCTCTATCTTCTCTTCTGATGTTGCATTTATAGGAAGGGTTGTGGAAATCCCTGCACAATTGACAATGCCAGAGATCGGTCCTCTTTCTTTAACGACACTCCGAACGGCATCTGCAACATGTTTATAATCGGTCAGATCCACCAGAGCAGAGCAATGATTGTCCGGATTATCAATTAATGACAGGGTCTCCTGCAATCTAACCTCATCACGACCGAAAAGGCAAAGTGAAGCCCCTCTTCTGGCGAAAAGAACAGAACATGCCTTTCCAATACCCGAGGAAGCGCCGGTGATGAGGATCTGACGGCCATTTAGAAGGAATGGATCAGCGGGATTCATCTGATGCTTCTTTTTTATATCTCCACTAAATTGCCTATATAGCAGTCCTCAAGATCAACAATTCCTGTTCCCCACGTAAGGCCAACCCCGAATCCACTCAGTATAATCCGCTTATGTCCTGTAAGCAAATCTTTAAGTTCTGATACTATGGTAAGAGGTATTGACACAGAGGATGTGTTACCAAATTTCTCAATTGTTGATGGTATCTTTTCCTCAGGAAGTTTAAGTTTTTTTGCGAGGTAATTGTTTATGTAACTGTTAGCCTGATGGAAAACGAAATAATCTATGGCATTTACATCAACACCTGAATAATCGATCAGCTTTTCAAAATCCCTGGGGACTTCTCTGATTACAAAATTAAACACATCAGCCCCATTCATATAGCCATTCTCTTCAGACCGGATATTTCCGTATTCATCAACAACCCTTTCTGTTACAGTTTCTCCAGAGCTCATTTTCCTGTAACCACCAGCCGGAACTTTTATGAGATCTGCCCGGGATCCGTCAGAATTCAATGAAAACCAGCTGTCACCAAACCTGTCATCTCGTTGGATAAGGGCTGCCACTCCGGCATCTCCAAACAAAAATGCAGTCTTACGATCCTTCTGAGAGTAAACCTTGGACCTCGTTTCACCATCAAGGAGTAAAACCTTCCTCACTCCGCCGGCTATGATCATTGAATATGCTACAGTCAGGCCATAAATAAAAGCTGAACAACCAAGATTAATGTCAAGTGTTATTGTACCTGAAGGCAGGCCCAGTCTTTCCTGCAACAATACGGAGGTTGCAGGCATACGGTAGTCAGGTGTCTGTGAGATGAAGATGAGAAGGTCGATCTCCCTGCGGTCAATTGACATTCCGTTGATCAGTTCTTCTGCAGCGGCGAAGCATAAGTCCGAGGAGCATACATCCGGTCCTGCAAATCTCCGTTGCTTTACACCAATTTTATCAACAACTTCCCGTATCTCATCCCTGGAAAAGAACTGATCATGGGAGTAGTTATCAATTACCTGTCCGGGAACGGCAGCTGCCAGGCCTGAAATGCCGACATTTTTAAAGGTTAACAGAGCCATCAGATTACTTATTGGATACCAGATCAATAAGATTCTGAACAGTCAGATATTTATTGAACTCCTTCATCTCGATTTCAATTCCAAAGTCGGAGTCCAGCATGGCCAGTACGGACAGCTCGGTGAGGCTGCTATATGTTTCATAATCACGAAACTTATCCTCCGTATTAATCATTGACGCATCTATCTCCAACGCCTCGGCGAGTGCAAGTACCAGTTTTTCTTTCATCTCTATTTATTTTATTGTTCTGTTAGGTAATCCATGAGTACTGTAACCGGGTCCTGTCCCGGTTGCTGCTTCCCTGTCTGGGGCGGCAGTCTGCAATGGGCTAATTTATTGAATGATCCTAATAATCATAAATGCCTCTGCATATTCAACGCCTACCGTACTACCGCGATAGTTTGCCAATGCTTCAAGTGATTTTTCAGATCTCGGGTTGGGAAAATTCCTGATCTGACTTTCATAGCACTTCATAGCCTCAATTTTTGAACTGAATTCGCTCGTAATGTTCACAAAAAGTTGTGGAATGAAAACGTTGGCGCCAAAGGGTGGAGCCCATTCAGTTTCCGACAACACTTCATAGCTAAAAACAAACTTAACACTACAATCGTTCACCGGGCGTGAGGCAACCAGTCCGGCATTGAAAATTGCTTTGTGATCATGATGAATATCCCCATGATGCGGAAGAAAAACCGCATCAGGTTTTTCTTTAATTACTAAGGCTGAGATTGAAGAGGAAAGTTCAGAAATTGATACAAGGTCCAGCTCGGGTGCGGGATAATCAAAGAAAAACGTCTCCCTGACTCCAAGCATCCTATGGGCCTTAAGGGCCTGATTTCTGACGTTGATGATTTTTTCTTCCGGGTAAAGAGTCTTCTTTCCCCTGGATGCAACCAGAACAGATACCCTTACTCCTGAATCCGTCAGCCTCTTGATTGTTCCACCGCAACCCAATACCTCATCATCAGGATGAGGCGCTATAACCAGTACATTTTGAAATAAATCAAGCATCTTTGATTTTCTTTTGTGAGTCTGCAACCCTTGCCCAATCATAACCACAATTCATCAGATAATCAATAACTGAAACATTAGGCTGATACCCTTCCCAGAGCTGAGGATAAAGGAAAGGGGCAAAATCGCTGTATTGCAAAGTAATACCTTTAGAAGCAAAATCCTCATCATTCTGGTATTTTTTTGCTCCCGTACCAGAGTAATAAATGTCCCCACCAAGGATTCGGCAGATCTCAATGATTCTCTCCTCATTTGTCTTATCGGTTCCGATAACAGACGAACGCTCAAACCGTGTACTGAGTCCAAACATATTACATATGAACGTTATCATTGTTATGTTCATGTCAGCCAGATCACTATAAGATCTCATAAATAAATTCTCAATATCATGGAAGACCTGATCAAAGTACGGGGCTCTTTTATAATTTGCCATGATGGTTTTCAGATGCCGTTCTTTCCATCCCAGTTCATCATTGGTCCTGATCTCATTTATGTTTGATCCGAATGGCCCGGTTACCGGTATCTTTAACCTGAATGGCCCCTGTGGAGTTTTAATATAATGATAATTGTGCATCCCTTCATTGGAGAATTGTGCATCATCAAGAAATACAAAAATATCAGATGAAAATATTTTGTAGAAATATCCCAGCCAGGGGAAATAATTCGGCTGATGAATAGCTATAACTGACATGTTCACATATAGTTATTGTGGCTTATCTCCTGGAATAAATGTTATCTGTACGGAAAAAGACCAGAAATGATGCAAGGAAGAGTTTCAGGTCAAAAAAGAACGAGCATTTCCCGACATATTCTATATCTACTGGAATGTTAATGTTCCAGTCATTTATTTCTCTATGACGTACCTGGACCAACCCGCTAAGACCTGGTTTAACAGTGAAACGGATTTTTTCCACATCGGAATACTCATGATAGTTTTTGGGGAAATATGGAACCGGAGGCCGGGGTCCAATAAAACTCATTTCACCCTTAAGTATGTTTATTAATTGGGGAAGTTCATCAATGCTGGTTTTGCGCAGGAACTTCCCCGTCCTTGTTATTCGCGGATCATCTTCGAATACCTTTACTGATCCTACACGAGTGTTATTATCATTTGTCATTGACCGGAATTTGTAGATTCTGAAAATCCTGCCAAACAGTCCCAGCCTCTCCTGCCTGAAAAACACAGGCCCTTTTGAATCACATTTTATCGCAAGGGCTACTGCAAAGAATAAAGGAAAAAGTATCACCAGCGCTAAAAAAGCTGTCATACGGTCACATGTGGGTTTAACAAAAGTCCTGTACATCTCCTTTTTAAAAAATACTGCCAATTTTATACATAATATTCGGTTTCATTCTGACGACAGGAATTTCCGGACATTGTCGCTGCTGAAATCCATGGACGCAATAAGGGAGTTCTGCTTCAGGCGTGTATGGATAACGGGGTTTTCAGCCAATTGGATAATGAAACCCACGATTCCTTCCAGGTCATCAGGTTCGAAGTTCTTACCACATTGATAGGTATCTACAAGTCTTTGCACTTCTGAACCGGATGAGCTTAAACACAACAGAGGAGCTCCAACTGAAAGAAAATTATAGAGTTTGCTTGGTACTGCCAGTCTGGTCTCGCCTTTCCCAAGAGCGACAACTGCAAGATGGGCAGAGGAAAAAGAATATGGCAACTCGGCTGCCGGCTGAAACGGCAACATTTTTACGTTTGACAGGCCAAGTTCTCTCACCCTTTTTGCCATCGGTTCCTTTTTGGCACCCTCTCCAATAATTAGAAAGAGGATATCTTTACTGGCTAATCTAATTGCAGCATCAATCAGAATATCTACTTCACTCGCCAACCCGATATTCCCCGAATACAGCACTATAAACTTGTCTTGAAGAGAGTGTCTTTTCAAAAAATGATTATTACCCGGTTCAACAGGTCTCAGAAAACTATTGTCAGTCCAAAGGTGAACAACATTGACCGGGTTATTTCCAGCATACTGCCTCAACACCTCGCCCATACCTTCAGTAATAGTATATATCCTTAAGGCCTTCCTGTAAACCTTTTTATTCAATCCTTTCCATAATCTTATACCTGAAGAGCCAGGTTCAGAATATCCAAGTTCCGTCAAAACATCAGGATAGATGTCGAATATAAGCAGGCTGAACTGGTTCTTCAATACCAGCGGAAGCAAGACTGCGGTGGGAGGATTTGAAACAATGAAAAGATTCCACTTCCTGTATTTAAATGCAACTTTTATAAAAATCTGTGATGATCCAATAATCCAGGACCACAGACGCGTCAGATTTGAGTTCCGGTTATATCTGATAATTTTCTCTATCCTGACGGCGGAATTTACCTGCCGGTTTCTTACAACGAGCCTTCCTGTCATGAGAACACATTGATAGCCAGCCTCTGCATAGGCATTCACTATATCTATCATCAGGTATCCGGAATCCTGATTTATAAATACATACTTTCCCAAGGGTCAATGATTTTAACCTGGTAAAACGGTTAGTTTACAGAATCTCTCCAATTATTGGTGACTAAGAAATAAAGATATCATACAGAAGGTTTGCAGCTTCCCTGATACGTTTGTTGTAATCAGGATAATATAGTTTGCTCAGATCCCTTTCAGGATGGCACTTCAAAATTGCCGCCAGTGCTTCAAAGTCGTGTGGCTCAAAATAACAGCCATCCTTACCTAATTGTTCTTTATTTACTTTCAGACCGGAAGCAATTACCGGGACCTGCAATGATACAGCATCCTCAATTACTGTGCTCCAGCCCTCAAAAAGACTGGGCTGAATTACAGCCTGTGAATGGCGCATAATGGCAAGCTGATCATTTCTTGGAATAACTCCAAGGATGTTAACCTGGCGGTGCAGATCATTGTCTTCGATCAGGTGATGGATTTCCCCAAGGTATGGAGAATCCTGGGCAGAAGGAAGTTTCCCGGTAAATGCGAGATTCAGATTAAATCCCTCCTCTTTCAGCTTTGCTACAGCCTGAAGCACGACTTTGTGGTTCTTATGCTTATGGAATTGATTTGAAACCAGGAAATATTTTTCCGGAAGGTTATACTTCAACCTCAGATCATTAATATTAACGCCTTCCGTATTTTCAATTACCGATACGAAGTGATAAATGTAGACCCTCATATCATCCCTTATCTTGTAGAACTGGCGGAAATCATCAAACACGTCCTGACTTGATAAAACAAGATGTCCACAATTCTTCAGGATATTCTTTATCCGCAATTCTCTTCCCCTGTTCTGCATTGGTGTGAAGAATTCAGGATAATAACGGTGCTGCAGATCAGCCCACCAGGAAATGAGCTTCACATTTGTCCTAGTTTTAACAGGAAAATCATGAAGCGGGAATACTGCATCCAGCTCATAACTATTAAGCATATTATCCACAAATAAATTCTTCCGTGTAAGCAATGACAAAAGAGTCCCCTTTATTACCGAGGGGTACGACCATTCTATCAAATTAAGGTAAGGGTAATTAAACTCATTCAGAAACCTTTTTAGTTCAGGCCTGTAGAAAACGAATATCTCCGGCTTCTTTTCTTCTTCAAGATGATTTAAGATTTTGACCAGGTTAATAATGTAAATTATCCCTCCCATCCATTGTGAGCTGAAATAAAATAGTATCCCAATCCTTGCTCTGTTCAATTTCATATTATCAGATTTATTTGATTTACCTGTTCCAGCTATCAACCATGTTTTTAATCCCGTCATCTATACTCCATAACGGATCCCAACCAGTCTGTCGTAGTTTCATTACATCAGCCAGCAAGTGTTCCCGTTCAACCTTACGCACACGTGCCGGGTCAACTTCAATTATTATTTTCTCATTAAGCTGCCTTTCGAATGCCTCAACTATTTCAACTACTGAATATTCAATACCTCTCCCGAGGTTATAAACCGAATATCCGGTATTACCAAGGCTAATAAGCTTAATAACCGCAGATGCCATATCATGAGTATGGATAAAGTCACGTTTTGGTGTTAGGTTTCCAAGCTTGATAGTTCTTAACCCGCTCCTTAGCTGCCGCTCAATTTCCGGTATCAGGTGCGGATTGGTTTCATTGGGGCCGAAAGCATTAAAAAAACGGCATACAATTGTATCAACCCCGGTATCCAGATGAAATTCCCTGCATAGATGCTCTCCTGTCAATTTGCTAAGCCCATATATATCGAGTGGTTTTACCCTGTGATCCTCTGATACCGATACATCACAAATGGGATACACAGCCGCGGTCGATGCAAAAAAGAACTTTTTAAGTGATGTAGCACTTTTTGCTGCATTGAGCACATTAATGGTACCCCTGATGTTTATATCCGAAGCTTCATAAGGATGCTGGTTACAATATGGGATAAAATGAATGGCTGCCAGATGAATTAAAATACCTGGATTGACTCTTTTAACCAATTCTCCCAACTCTTCTCCATCCCGGATATCTGCCAGAAAAAAATGATCATCATCTATGTCAATAAAGTCACGATTCCCAAAAGATAAATTGTCGAGGACAAAGACTTCATAGCCCTCTTTTGCCAGGGCAGGCACTACCGCCGATCCAATAAAACCGGCTCCTCCTGTAACTAAGGCTTTCATAGAAATAGATTTTTTATGGTTTAACTTAATATGAATTTCAGATATTTCTCTCCAATTTCATTCACTGAAAAATCCTTGATTGCTGATCCTGCGTTAGATCCCATCGATCTTCTCAAATCCTCATTAATCATAAGTGTTTTTAATTTCTCCCGAAACTCATTATAATCATTTAATGGGATGAGATAGCCATTCTCGCCGTCTCTGATCATCTCAGAGGGGCCTGCCACACAATCAAAAGCAACCACTGGTAACCCTGCAGACATTGCTTCCCCTATAACGTTCGGAAATCCTTCAGATGTTGATGTAAATGCAAATATTTTGCTTTTTTGGTAATATGAATCGACATCTGAAACTTTTCCGGTAAGGATTACCCGGTCCCCGGCATTTCGATCATCAATAATGGCCTGCAATTTCCCGGAATTTTTCTGTTTAAGATGATCATAACCGACCAGGAAAAGCTGCCATCCGGGAATATTGAGGTCAAGAAAGAGATTTATAAGTCTGTCCTGGTTCTTGGTGTTTACAAACCTTCCAACCATCAATACAATATTCTCTCTTCGATTATCAGGGAACGGCGAAATACTTCTGACAGGGTTGCCAATCACCATTATATTCCTGTGTTTAAATAACATGGAATATAAATCTCCGGCGATTTGGGTCTGGGCTATTATACCACTTGCACCCGGATATAGGATTTTTCTTAAAGCAGAGTGCAGAAGTCCAAAGTTTTTGGCAGGGCTGCAACGGTCTGATATAAAAACCGGATATCTCAGTCCAATCAGTGATAGAAGCACAAAACTATTCCAATACTCGCCAAAACTCAGAATTGAATGTGGTTTAAGCTTCCTGACCGTTTTTCGCAAAAAAAATGCAGTCAGTAAAGAATATAAGAATCGCCAATTGTCTTTGAATTCAAAATCCGGAATGTGTACAGTCAGGTTGCCGGGAATAGAGTAGAATAGCTCTCTTTTATTATCATACAAGATTATATGCAATTCCAGTTCTTCCTTTATCGAAAAATATCCGGCCAGTTCAGCCATGACGCGCTCCATCCCGCCGGCCTGCAGGGATGGTATTACAAGACATAGTATCTTTTTAGCCATTGAATGAGCAGGCAATTCTATTATTATTTATCCAGGGTGTTTTCGTTTATGCTCAAAATCAGGTTGTCAACCATCCAACCATACGGATCAAATTTACCTTCATGCCACTCCAGATCCCTGTCCCAATATCCAGTACAGGGATCGTAAACCTCTTTAATAAAGCCAAAACTAACTTCGAGGACATATATACGGTTTCCTGCGTAAACGAAGTCGAATGCAGCACTCTGTGTATTCAGTTTTTCGGCCATTTCAAATGCAAGTCCTACTGTTGATTCACTGAAATGCTTCTTCTCATAAAGAATCATTCCACTGCCTGAAGCCCTGAAGTCATCTTTCCGGACCATGCGCTTTATTGCAAATGCCCTGTCACCCACCACCACTATGCGTATATCAAATTCATTACCGGGTATGTAATCCTGAAAATAAATATATCCCCTCTCACGGCCCCTTACCCTGGCGTACGGAGGAGGAATCACAAATCGGACAAATCCCTCCAGGATATCCTGTAAATCAGTTTTCCCAAGCCTGAACATCCGCCATCGTTCTTTGAGATTTCCAAGTGCATAATACCCAAGGAATCCTCTGCCAAACGCCTTTCGGACCATTCTGCCTGCTTCTGCTCGGGTCCTTACCATCCTGACATTCTGCGATCCTCCGCCGCCTCTCAGCTTAAATATTTTAGGAAATTCGGCACCGGAAACCCATTTCAGAGCCTCCTTCTTTTCATAGAAAACATAAGTTGGCGGGATAGGAGCATTTATGCTTTCAAGAAGGTACTTCTGCCCAACCTTATCATCAAAGTGCCAGGCAGTCTGGAAATCCGGGAAAACCTTTTTGCCGGAAATAATCAATGAATAGATAAGCTGTTTCGCAAAAACAATCTCATGATGGTTGTTCTGATTAATATGCCACATTAAACCATCACAGTCATCCAACTGTTTTATGATATCGTTCCTGTAGCAATTAACCTCCTTCCATGGTATACCGTTTGACTTACAATACGATATCCATCTTTCACTAAAAGATGATTCTTTGTGATGTATCCCGATTTTCATGACCTATTTTAAATAAACGGAAGCCCAGATTTCAAAGGATATTATTACCCATAATGCCAGCAATTCCTGGTAACCTAAGCTTCCAATATTCTCAACCCAGGAGGATGCCAGCTTATGATCGAACAATCCCCTTCCCCGTATTCCGGGAATTATTTTATCATTCACGTATTCCGTAAACCTTTTATCAGAAAGAAAGTCTTTCATGGGAATCCCAAAGCCCATTTTTTTCCTGAAGGCAAATTCATTCCCAAAAACTGAGGCAGCGATTTTCTTGAGCATGTATTTTTCGCTATCCTTACCTTCAGCAATCGTTTTCACTAAAAGATACTCCAAAGGAATTGAAAACGAGAAGCTGAACAGTTCATTATCAAGGAAAGGCACCCGGTTTTCAATTGAATGTGCCATAGACATTTTATCCTGCCTGATAAGCAGATCAGGAAGATAGCTTAATATCTCATATTTCACCTGCCTGTCAAAAAGTGTTCCGGATAAAGAACTGTACATCGACAGCCTGCCTTGGGTTGCATTTTGGAAAGAAAACCCGGATTTTAGACGTTTCGCAGTTGCCGGATGCATGTATGAGGTAGCCATAATTGCCCTGTACTGAGGATCAAGATATCTCAGAATTCCTACGGGTTGCCTTAGATTTATAAACAGCTCATCAAGGATCTTTTTTCTATTATAGGGGTACTGAATATTATAGAACCTTTCATAACCACCGAAAATCTCATCAGCGCCTTCCCCGCTTAATAAAACAGTCACATATTGTCTGGCACATTGAGAAAGTTTGTAAATGCCTAAAGTATTGGGGTGATTGATAGGAGACTCAAGATGCCATGTAGCCCTTTCTATATTGTCAATGAAGTAATCTGAGTCAAGAAGGAACTTATGGGACGCTATTCCAATTACATCGCTGACACGATCAATATACTTTTCTTCATTAAAACTATTGTTTTCCAAGACTATGGAAACGGACTCAAAATTTCCTTTGGAGCTGTTAATATTTGCCAGCCAGGTAACGAGCGATGAGTCTATACCCCCCGAAAGCTGACACCCCAGCTTTACATCACTCATAAGTTGCCTGCGAACGCTTTGTCCTAGCCACTTTTCAAGGTCTTTTGAATACTCTTCCAGACTTGCACAGACATCAATCTGTCTGGAGAAACTGTCAATATTGAAGTATTGCTTTGCGGAGACGCCGCCAGATAAGGTATATTCAAGATAGTAACCTGGCCTAAGTGCCTCTATTTTTGTAAATAAAGTGCCATTAAGATTATTCCGGAAAATCAGATACTCATCCAATTTATCAGTATCAAGGCGGAATTCGAATCCATCTATATATTCAAAACTTTTAATTTCCGATGAAAACCCCAAGATCCCGTTATGAACCAAGTAATACATAGGTTTAATGCCGAATCTATCACGGGCAATAAGAAGCTTTCTTAGGTTCAGATCAATTATTACAATTGCAAACATCCCGTTAAGACGGAGGAGCATCTCGTCAAAACCATAACGGAGGTATAATGCGAGCACTATTTCAGTATCTGTTGTACTTTTAAACCTGTAACCCCAGCTCTTAAGTTCATCTGTGTAATCAAAGGCATTGTATATCTCTCCGTTAAGTGCCAAAATGACTTTGCCATCCGGACTTGCCATTGGCTGATGACCATTTAACGAAAGGTCCAGTATACTTAGACGGTTAAATCCGAGCACACCTTCGAAGTTATTTAATTCATAAACCGGTTCATTTGTATCCAGCTCTGCCGACTCTCCATGTTTCAGGCTAAAAGCTCGTATTCCTGAATCATCCGGCCCCCTGTGCCGTTGCACCTGCAGCATTTTAATAATGGTGCCTGTATCAGCAATGGGCTGTTGCCCTAAATGATAATATCCTGTAATTCCGCACATGCTTTTCAGTGAATTGAAAGACTCCGCCGGCGCTACTTTAATTGACCGGGAATAAATGTTATATAAATCAGATTATTCGTACCTGCGAAGAAGGGCAGTCAGCACCTCCCTGTGAGATTCGCAACGTATCAGGTTCAGAAGAAGTAATCTTTTCCTTTTTGACATCAACTTCGGAAGTAATCCCCTGCTTCTCAGGGCGGTGTGATACTTTCCAAAATAAGGTTCAATATATGCGTCATACATAGATGAGACCGAATCACAGTAAGCCTTGAATGAACATTCCAGCAATGAATCATCCCCTATGATAGAATTCAGTCTCTCTATCTCCTCAGAAAACAATCTCATTTCACTCTCATTCAATTGAAAAACACCAGGTTCCTTCCCGCTCTGTTTAAGTGGTATTATATCAAAGTCTACAGAATCAGACAACCGAAGACGAACAACATAACCCCTGTACCAGGAGAGCTCTTCTTTGCCCGGCCAATCATAAATAAAGTTACCTAAGCCATAAAAGACAGGCTTTGAATTATATACCTCATAACCTGAGAATGCATGGGAATGATTTGCCAGCACTGCATCTGCCCCGCAATCGACCAGAAATCTGTACAAGGCTTTTGTCCTTGGTGACGGGAGTGAATAATATTCATTACCAGCATGAATAATTACTATGATATAATCAACTTCCTTCCTGATTCTGGCGATCGAATTATGGAGTTCAATTGTGTCAATTGAATTGCACTTGTAGGAATTATCAGGGGCAGTTACAAACTCATCATCAGCGCAGTTTAAAACTGCCAATCTTCGGCCATTAATAGTTGTAAAGTAAGGTTCAGAAGCTTCCCGGGAGGATTTGCCAACTCCAACGATAGAAATATTCTTAGACCTGCACAGGTCAATTGTGTCGATCAGACCAGCAGAACCATAGTCCATAATATGATTATTTGCCAGGGTCACAAGGTTGATTCCTGCATATGAAAGAAGATTTATACAATCAGGATGAGCTTTTTGATGAGGGCCTATTTTTTTTCTTGATGCTTCTGAGCTGGTGAGCGGACACTCAAGATCTGTAATATTCAGATCACTATCCCTCATAATATCAGTGAAATCATTGAGTATTTCCCCGTAATTCCCACCAGATACAAGTTGTTCAATTCGGTTTATCGGACATAGATCGCCTGTAACCAGTATCCTTATCGGAGCTTCATTCATAAAATAATAGTTTTAGAAATATGAGAATAATTCCTTAATCAGCGATTAAATATCTCTATCAGAGATCAGATCTCCCAGTTTATCGGAAGTCATAAATTCCACATCAGGCCACTGCTTTAATATTCTTTGCAGGAGTTCTTTGAATAATCTCAGATTCACCTTTCTGTTTCCAGGGTCTAACTCTCCCATATAATTTATCCGGTGCGTACAGATAATAGCAGGTTTGTGCCAGGAAAAGGCTATATCAATCTTTTTCAAACAATCCCCGACAATATCACTCCTGGCTGATAGTGCCGGCTCAAAGAAACAGTTCCTGATCAGGTATGTGAGTCCGCTTGTGCTTTTACCTCCCAGAAAATGATAACGTCTCCTGTAGTTGCCGAAATATCCTTTAGGGACCAATTGAACAATCAGACCCTGAAGATATCTTATTCCATTCGCATACAGAACACTTTCCAGTTCACTGTCCCATGTATAACAGGGAGGGATGAATGACTTTGACCGATACCCGAATATTTCTTCAAACAGAGAGAGACCTTCAAAAAGGCTTACTTTCATGCCTGCTATCTCTTCACGTGTGGTAAAATCAAGGACTTCCATGAAGTTATAGTCTTCCTCCCCTGAAAAAGTAGTATTGTCAGAAAATGTAAACAATATCTCGGGTGTTTTTCTCCTGAGCGCATTCATCCATCTTTCAACATTAACATGTTCACGTCCGTGAAACTGAGGATGAAAAATACCTCTTTCATATCCTTCCTTCCACAATGATTCAACCCTGTCACGCCCGGGATATTGTTTCAGTGTATGAGTTACAACTTCATAATAATAATGCTGAAAATTGCTTTCTTCAATCTTTTTAAAATCAGGGTTCCCAACCACCATATTGGCGGTTATTACAGGATTATTCCCCATAAAGTCACGGCATGAACTCAGGACGTCGTAAATCTGAATGAGGTCTTCATTACTCTCTAAAGTATCAATTCTGTTATAATCGGAATTTGACAGGTTGAGGCCGCGGTCCAGAAATCTCTGATAAACATCTTTGGATGGCATCCTGATACTGCCCCAATCATCGCTCTCAATAACAACAATCCTTCTTTTTGTACGCCAACCCGGAGAATTGATGAGATTATAATAGATCTTGGATTTTATTTCTTTAAACATCTGTTTTCCTATTTATCAATTCTCCAAGTTCTGCAGAGGTGACAAACCTGGCATCAGGCCAGTTTCTCAGGATCCCCTTTAACAACCTTTGCAGTTGTGACAATCCGTTGGTCCGGTTTGAAAGATGAATAGCACCTATATAGTTTACACGATGAGAACTAATTATGGCCGGCTTTCTCCATCTGAATGCTGCTGAAATGTCCGACAGGCATGAACCGACCCAGTCTTTACCGGGCTGACCTGGTTCAAAATAGCAGTTTCTGGTCAGGTAGGTAATCCCGGAGCTGCTTTTCTTCCCGAGCCAACGAAGCCGGGTTACCTTTCTGCCTCCCGGAAGGGGTTCCAAATGAATCTTTGGGGTTGAGATGTATCTGATACCTTCATTATAACAAACTGACTCCAAAGCTGAGTTAAAAGGCCCGTTAGGAGGGACAAAACACAGGGATTTGTAACCGAATAATTCACTAAAGAGCCTTAGCCCGGATGAAATGACGGTGCTCTGGTACAGCAGATCCTCCTTATCCAAAACATCGAAAGCGGCCTGCAGCTCAGTGCCAACCCCGGGATCTCCGGCCGTTGAAATTCCCCACATATTGTTTTCGAATGCTGTAAGAATCTTTTTATTCCCCTTTTGAAGTGCTTTTAACCATACCCTTACATTAAGATGCTCCCTGCCATGAAACTGAGGAACAAAAAGTCTGTGACTGATTCCATCCTTCCACAGATCAAAGGATTTTTCACAACCGGGGTATCTCTGCAATGTTTTTGTAAATGGTTCGTAATGGAATTCCGTAAAGTTTAAATCCTGGATTTTCCTGAAATCGGGATTGGCAACCAGAGCAAAAGGCGTAAATACTGCAGGCCGGTCCGTTTTGTCCTTTACGGACTCAAGGACCCCAAACAAAGAGGCAAGGTCCTGCACGGTCGCAAGAGAATCATATTTATTGAACCGGTTTCCTTCATCAGAGAAAAGATCAATTCCGGATTTTGCAAGATTTTCAAAGGCTTCCTTCGAAGGCATCCTGATGCTGCCCCAGTCATCTGATTCAAAAACAATCAGTCTCTCTTTTGTTCTCCAGCCGGGAAGATTTGAAACATCTCTTTTTACAGTTGACAAGAATTCCATAGGATCGCCTTATTGAAACAAAACCTCAAAAATCGTAAGTTCAGGAACCAGCCACGGAATACCAAATCCGGGGGCAAAAAGCCACGCATTCATTGTTTCTGATCCCTGCCTGAAAGTTATGGCTGCAAACAGAAGCATAGGGAAAAGGCCAACAAGAGTAAGGATGTCTATCCTGGAGGAATCATTCCCGGCAAAGAATCTGAAAACATAGAGGGTTGCAAACATAAAGAAGAGTATCATGAACCTTCCGCCAAATGAGGGAATCGGCATTCCGAAATTCACAAATGCAAGAAAAAGCAACAAAAAGCTAAAAAGGTTTTCAGAAGGTTGATTCTGAACAGAATTTCTCATCCTGTAACGAACCACTATGATTGCAAGCAGAAGGTAATATAAAACCATGTCTGATCCTATCCTTAGGAACCAGGCATCCTGCATTACAGAATCCTGTCGTAACTGAACATAAGCAGTATCAGTATACATCTGTACTCTTGCTTTTAAGGCTGCACTTCCAAAGGCGCCAAATGATGACTGAATTAATGGTTCTATAAGATTTGGAACAATAAAGGAGAGAAGTACAAGAGGGATATATATCATGTTTCTGTTACCGGCAAAAAAGTAGATCAATAAAACGAAATTGGCCGTCAGGAAACTGAAATGTACAAGGCACGCTGAAAATGTAAGGATCAAAAACCTGGCATCTTTATACAATATGACATGATAAGCACCATAGAAAAAAATCCAGGCTGCTGTCCACATCCTGAATCCATTGATGGAGGTAACAGGCAAAATTGATGCAAGAAAAATCATATATATCAGGCTATTCCATCCGAAGTTGTACTTTGCCTCATCAAACAGCAGGCTAAGGCTTCTAACATAAAAATACCCGAATAGTGCAGCAAAAGTGCCGAACAGAAGCCTGTGGTCTTCAGTGATTCTGGATACAACAAATGATATCAGAGGCTCCACAATGTCAACGGTGGTATCAGTAGCATAAACACCTCCAATGATTCTGAAAATATCGGAAAACGGCAACATTGCATTCATCTTCAATGCCATAGCAATACGGGAAGCATCAATACCCTCATTACCAACAACGAATGTAAGTCCATAGTATACCAGAAATGCATACACTATGTTCCTGGCTTCTTTCTGTCCAAAATTCAGTATTGCAGTAATACATGCCAGAAATGGCCACAAAAGAAACAATATCAGGTAGTTCTTCGTGTCAAGATAAGGCAATGCAACTGATCGTGAAAATCCTTCAGTCATAACGAATTAATTGGAATCTGAAAGTTCAAGGAATTTTTTTGCAACCCTTCCGATATGGTATTCTCCCGGGTCTGGCAGTATCATCTTGTTTTTGTAATTGCCATCCAGAAATGCTCTCACATCGGCTTGATTCAGGTCTCTTTTAATATTAAGTACCGGACGGCCTGCTATTGAATAATCTATCAGTTTACTGGGAGAATTAAGGGCTGAATTATTGTCGAAGTTTATCAGGAAATCCATTTGACTCAGTACCTCCAATAATTCTTCCCTTGGTATATATGCTGATACCTGGAGTCGATCATCCAGTTGTTTTTTATACTTGTCCAGTGATTCAGGAGAATTGGTATAAATATTAAATCTGAATGGCTTTGCAACAGACATCAGGAATCTCATTAACTGGTCCGGATCCCTTACTCCGGGAATAAAACCTCCGGCATACGCAAAAGTTGGTATCCTGTTACACAAAAACAAATCTGTTTTATTGTCAATCTCAAAATCAAAACCCTGGGGAATGATTCTGATCTTATTATGGAATTCCCGGTAATATCCATCCCTGGCACCTTCTATAGGTATGGAAATGAAATCGGCTTTTCTGCAGAAGGCCTTTTCCAGATACTTGAAATAAAAAGGTTTTCTGAAAGTATCAACAATATCACCCATATATGGGTCACCACAGTCTGCCACCCAAACCTCAGCTATCCGCTGCCGTGTGGTTCTTGCCCATGCCACACCCCAATGTACGGGATATGGTACAGCAAAAGATATCATAATGTCAAAGTTGCTTTCTGATTTCAGCATTTGCCGTACTTTGAACATATCCTCAATCCCGGGATACTCAAACAAAAGTGAGAGAGCCCTCGAAAGGGAACCGGTAATCCATGAAAATACATTTCTTTTTGAATCAGGAATTTGCGGGAATCGTGATTTCCCCCACAAATCAAGCTCAACTTTATATTCTTTAAGAAATTCGCTATAATTAAAATCTCTGAACTTTGTGATGACTTTTACATAATGTCCCTGCCTGATAAATTCTTTTGCGAGTTCTGTAGCACGGTAACTCCTGGGCGAAATCTCAGGATAAAATCCATTTGACACCAATAGAATTTTCTTCTTTTCACTCATAATTAAAGAATGACTTAATTGATCGTGATGCTTGATTTGTCAGCAGACATATCTCTCAATTTCCTTTCTGCACAAGATCTTAATCGTGGGTGCATAACAAAGTACTGCAATCCCATCTCAGGCGACTGTTTTCTTCTGGTTAGTGAGTCTGTTTTAAAATCAATCAGGACCTCAGAGAAAAGTTCAAAATTCGCTATGCCTGTTTTATCTCTCAGATCGCTGATTGAATCACCTTTTTCAATTGAAATCGGCTTGAACGACAGTATATCTCCGGTATCAATTCCACGATCAATGATATGCACAGTAACGCCTAATTTCCTTTCATAAAAAATACTCCACTCCAGTACATTCATACCTCTCATATCAGGGAGCAAACCCATATGTGCATTTAAAATTCCGATTCTTACGGTATCTATTATACAAGATTTAAAGATCCCGCCACCGGCATTTATCAATAGATCAAGCTCTGATCTCCGCAGAAGTTCGCATGTCTTACCTGAATGCAGGTCATTGGTTGTAAACAGCGGGATCCCTTCATTTTTGCATGCCTGAACAAGCGAAATATCCGGGATAGTGATTCCCAATGATTCGAGATATCGGGCAAGGTGGTCGGCAGAAGGTTTTGCAGATGAAGTTACCCGCTCTGAGGTCTGTGCTTTTAGTATGGATACTACTGCCCGAAGGTTTAGGTTTCTCTTTATCCTGTGGAAAAAACTATTTGTGACCTGTATTACGCAATCAGGTTTTTGGAGGTTGAATTTTAAATAGTATATAAGCCTCTTTGTATACAGCTCCTGATCAGCAGTAATTATTCCGTACTTCATATCACCTTTGTTCAAGCGGTTTCATCAACTCTTCCAGAAGGATAAGCGCATCGGCGAAGAACTTTGTTGCCCAATTGGGGTAAGACCATGGCATGTAATCACCCCAGATTGGGAAGGAGCCTGGTATCCCGCCACGGATTCCACGATTGGAACTCGACATATCCTGAAGCTCTTTAAGCTGATCCAAAATCTTCAATGAGGCATTTAATAACCTCGCGTCAGAATTAATGCGGTAAACCTTCAGCCATATTATAGCTATCTGAGCATTGCCTGTCAGGCATGAGAAACTTGCTGCAGATTGCCATTTTGCGTTAAATCTGCCTGCCAGGTACTCAGGACTGGCGTTCGGATGCCTTTTCCTCTTTTCATACTTTAGGAAGATTCTTTCAGAATTACTGATTACCAGGCCACGGACTTGCTGTTTCAAATCGCCCTCCAAATAATGAGAACTTTCCAAAAGACCTCTGAGTGTATAGGCAATTGTATGTGTAAGAGGCAGCTCGTCCTGCGAAAAACCCATAAGGTCAATCCAGCCATTATCTGAAGCAAGAGACATGACCCACCCGATATTTCTCAAAGCCGTTTCCCTGTAAAGGTCACTGGAGGTTAGGTCAGCCATAACAAAAAGAGCCCATGCCACCCTTGAATGATATGCATGAGGTATGCCGTTATAGGTATACCGGGCCCATTTCCCGTCATTGTCAGAAATGGAGCACAGCCAATCAGATGCCCTTACAGCGGCTTCAAGATATCTCTTGTCATTTGTTGTTTTGTAAAGGTCCGCCCAACCAAGAATTACCATACCAGTATTAAAAACTATAGGGTAATCATTTATCCCTGATCCTCCCCTTACTGCCCCTGATGGCAACTGAATCTCAATTTCCCAATCCCCCATTCGGATGGCTCTCTCAAGATAGCCGGGATCATTAACGAACGAAGAGTATCTCAGAAACGTTGAGATTATATACCCGGATGTTTCAGGGTAAGGTAATGCCCATCCGGATTCAAATCCAAATGATGCCGCAGACCCTCCAGTTCCTGTAATTTCCTGAGAGAGCGACAACCATTCCATGGCACTCTCAAGATGGTCCTTATTTCCGGCAATTTTCAGGGGAATGCCGAAAATATGTCTTACGGTTACTTTAAATAAAGATGGATGAAAAATCAGCCTCAGGATCACCGCTGGCCTGATACGGGTAAATAATGTTCGAAACTTATGTAAAAAGGGTCTCATATGATGATTGTGAAATGTGCGATATGCCGTAAATGCAGGTATTGCACTAATCTACCTGCTTGAAATGCATTTTTTCCAGAGATTTACGAAGAGCTCCGGCAACAGTAGTTTCTGAAAACACGGCTGTTATTATTCGCCTGTTCTCCATTGCTTCAGACTCTTCAAGATTTGTAAAGACTCTTTTATTCTCACTGGTAAGATCAGAATCAATTGAAAAAACCTTTACGCCAATTCTTTTCAGGTAATTATAAAAAGTATTCGACTCATTAAGATAAACTTTTGCGCCCATCCAGATCATCATTACAATATTGCCGATAGCCTGTTGCCTGTAATGGTTCATAATTACAATCCCACACCTCTGCAGAGTGAGAGTATATTGCTCCAGGGGCATGAACTGCCTGAGCGAAATAAGGTCAGGTCCGAAAATTGAAACTCCCTGGTAATGAATATAATCCCCATATTGAGCATCGCCATAACTAAGCGGGAGTATTACTTTCCTGTTCCCAATCCCGATTTCGATAATTTTATAAAAAACCTCCAGATGGTTGTTGGTATAGTTGGCAGAATTACCAATAAGGATATCATTGCCATTTACATGAATGTGTTCATTGCCTTTCAGGATGAACTCCAGGGGATAGTAAGTAAATGGAATAAATCTGCTGTAATGGGGGATGATCCCTTTGTTTTGAAAGAAATTGAATTCCTCTTCGTATGGAACCGCAAAATAAGACAACTTTGAGGCAGCCTGCTTTATTGATCCTTTTACCAAAGCCTGATCCTGTCGGAACAGGGTACTTAAAGTCATCCTTAACTTATCTTTGACCGTTGGTTTAATATCGGGGAGGTTTATTGAGGAAGTAAATTTCCCAAGAAACTCTTTATCAGGGAAGACTTCTTTTGTGTAGAGTTCTGCACCCCAAAAAATGCCTACAAATTTACCCTGCTCCCCGGAAGAAATAAAAAGTGAACTGTTAAAATCATTAAGACTATGCAAAATAACCCAATCATAATCCTGTATCCTGTGAAGCAGGTACTTTAACAGGAAGCGATTGTTCGGTACTAGTTCAATATTATCATGTTTTTTTACGTATATAAGCTTTCTGTTGAACCGGGATTTGGGAATAATAAAATGATTGCTTCCGGGGAAAGCTTTCTCAAATATATATATTGCAGCATCAATGAATTTTTCATCGGATGCGATATGGATTATTTTATAATTTGCGCCGACCATTTATCATCCCTTGATAAGACTTATGATCATATCTGCATCATCCTCTGTAAGCTCAAAAAATAATGGTAATCTTACAAGATTTTCAGAAAAGAAATCAGCGTTGGGAAGTTCCCTTCCATCATGAAGGTTTTTATAATATTGGCTATTATGCAGGCTTAGATAATGGAAAACAGCATGAACACCATTTTCTTTCAGCCTGTTAATAAGATTCTCCCGCTGATCCGTTGATCTGGAAACCAGATAAAAAAGATGTCCGTTATTTGTGGCATACTTAGGAATGACAGGCAGGCTTTTTATATTACCATCGGCCCAGCCTTCAAGGCCGTTATAATACTTCTCCCATAGGGCAATCCTTTTTTTCTGAATCTCATTAATATTCTCCAGTTGCGCCCAAAGATAGGCAGCAATAATCTCTGATGGCAGGAATGAAGATCCGGTATCACACCAACCATATTTGTTCACCTCGCCCCTGAAGAACTCAGCCCGGTTAGTCCCCTTCTCCCATATTATTTCAGATCTTTTTATAAACCTGTCATCGTTTATTGCCAACAACCCCCCCTCCCCTGAGTTGATATTTTTGGTTTCATGAAAAGAGAAAGCAGCCATATGACCGATACTTCCCAGCGGTTTGCCTTTATAATATGAATCGATTGCCTGGGCTGCATCCTCAATTACCAGAAGATTATGTCTGTATGCCACGTCCATAATCCTGTCCATATCACAAGCAATACCTGCATAGTGTACCGGCACAATCGCTTTTGTCCTGGGAGTAATATATTTCTCAATTTCTTCCTCATCAAGATTTGGATAGTCCGTATGACTGTCCACAAATGTTATCCTTGCCCCGGCACGAACAAAGGCAAGCGCGGTGGAAACAAAAGTATATGAAGGCATAATAACTTCATCACCAGGTTTTATACCGGCAAGCATTGCACACATTTCGAGCGCATCTGTACAGGAAGTCGTCAGCAAGGCCTTTCGAAATCCGTATTTCTGTTCAAAGAACTCCTGGCATTTACGGGTAAAGATGCCATTACCGGATATCTTGCCGGAGTATACTGCCTGATAGATATAGTGCATCTCCTTGCCAGTTAGGTACGGCTTGTTAAACGGTATCATTTTCATCGAAATCTTTTTGAAAGTTTTTTTCGGAATTGTTATTTTTCAGGGGTCCGAATTACCTACAACCACATGTGGTAAATATTTAGAAGACTCTCAACAGAAAACCCACATTTCTCATAAAGCGAACAGGCTCTTTCGTTATCCAGTTGTGTTACTACCTTGATATTGCTGAATCCTTTCGCATTCGCCTCATTATCTGCGTAGTACACCAACTCGGTGCCTATCCCCATACCGACATAGGACCTGTCAACAGCCAGAAGACCAATATCAGCAAAGTTACCCCTTGCGCCAAGAGTAATTAACCCTGAAATACGTTCTTCAGTTCTGGCAATAATTACACTGAATGCGACTTTACCGTTCAGGGAATTTTCAAGCCATTTTCTGTACAGTCGCTCATATTCCCCGTTTCTGAAATTGCAGTCAATCCGGAACCGTGAATATAAACCCGCCTGTAGTGCCAATTCAGACAGTTCCTTTTCATCTCCGGTACCGGAATATTCCATAATTTCATTCCTGAATCCCGAATGACTGGCACAGGTTTTACAGAATGTTACTTTTTTATCAACAAGCAGACCTCCGGATTCTTTTATCATGCTGTTCAGGCGGAGAGCTTCCGGAGACACAAGAATATATGTCAGCCTTGCCTGCTCCTGATCCAATATCCTTAGTGTTTGTTCATAATTATAAGGGTCATCATTGTTTATAACAACCCTGGCTACCCGATATCCGAAGAAGGCAGAGTCCCATGGCAGAAATTCAAAGGAGTTCATGTCCAATCAATACTCATTTAACTTAAAAATGGCTTTTATCCCAGACTTCCACCAGTGTAATACAGACCTGAACAGGAACAGTGAAGGCAGCTGATTGTATACAAAACCAAAGTAGAGATAAGGCCTTACCACTTTGTTGGTATTTAGCCTGCCGAGACCATATTCCTGTAATCTGGCTCTTGTCTCCCTGAATGTTTTTAAATAAGGTTTACGAATTGAGGAGGTCATCGTCAGAATAACGAACTTACAGATTGGCTGGTTCAGAAAGGTTTTCTGCCTGGGACTCAGGCTCTCCCTAGATTGAAAATTCTTCAGATTATGGGCAGAGGCCAGAAAGCCTCTGGCGGCCTTTTCAGTATGAAACAACTTCGAATTTGTTGCAGAACCTAACCTGGTAGTTCGTAAATAGAAGGGCATGCTATCAAAAATACACCGGTCTGCGACACAAAGAATTCGGGCAATTAATTCTCCATCCTCAAGAAATGGCACGTCAGGCAGATAATTTAATCCAAACGATTTAAAAAACTCAGTTTCAAAGAGGACAGCCCACATCCTGTCAGGGTCCGGAGGATTACCCTTCCTGGTTAAAAAATAAGCTTCTATTCCGTCAGTAATAATTAAATCCAGGTTATTATTCAATACTGCCTGCCTTACTGATCCGTCAGAATTCAAAAATGTAAAACCGAGAAATGAGACCTGGGCGTTTTTACTTTCGGCATTTTTCAAAATCATGTTCAGGGTGTTTTGCCGTATGTAATCGTCAGGATCAATGAAAAGAACATATTTACTGTCAGCCTCATGAATTCCCCTGTTCCTGGCTCCTGATACACCCTGATTTTGCTGATTGATCAGAATAATGTTGGAGTACTCCTTCTGTAACCTCTCAACTATTTCTCCGGATCTGTCAGGGGAGCCGTCATTAACACAGATTATGTCGTAATCATCCAATGGTAAATCCTGTTGCAGAAGACTTCTGACACATCTTTCCACATAGGGTTCTACATTATACATCGGGATAACGACTGACAGTCTTTTCATTCTGTTGTTGATAATTCCTTGATTTCAGTAAGAGCAGAAATAATCACATGGAAAAGTAAACAACTAGAAAGTTCACAGATAAAACTCTTCATGCCGGGATTTTGAAGGCAGATGCTTTCTGATCCATAATAACCATCTGAAAGGGTTGAGGCTAACCGTTAAAAAGTTTTTAATCCAGACATTAATTGTATTATCCCGATTCATGAACTCTGCCCGGAATACCTGGCTTGTAACCCAGCAAAATCTCTGATCATTCCTGACTAAAAATGGCAGGTTCGGATAGGTAAATCTTCTTCTGAAATCCTCAGAACGGAAATAGTTTGGTTTTATCAACGTGTCCTTACCCTTATTGTTTATTGCTCCGGAATGCATACGATAGTTAACAGTGATCCTGTCCATAAAGTCAAGTCTTATCCCTGCCTTTGTGAGCTTAAGCCACACCGGATAATCCTCAAAGGTTCTGAACTCCTCATCAAATGCTCCGATCGATAACAATATTTCGCGGTTAATAAATACTGAAGGTGAGAAATGTATTCTGTCACAGACCAGAAGCATCCTATACTGGGATAAAGCGTCTCTCCCCGGCGCCATAATTCCATTCTTTGAAAAGGGGTTACCAGGTATAACAGATACCAGTGAATCTCTGGTAAAAATTTCCTTGTATACTTCGATCTTTGAGAATAAAACACCTGTCTCTGGGTGCGATTCTATCCAGGTCATATTATCCTCTATGCAGGTTGGTTTAAGCGTGTCATCGGCTCCAAGGAACTTAATCCATTCACCCTGGGCTGCCCTGATTCCCCTGTTTGCATTACCTGCTACCCCGGTATTTTGATCAGAAGTAATAAGTTCTGTCCTGACAAATCTTGATTTATGATCACGTATCCAATTGCGGCAAATATCCACTGTATTGTCAATAGAACAGTCATCAGATACGATCAGTTCCAGCCCGGCCCATGTCTGATTCCTGACACTGTCCAGAGTCTCTTCAATAAACGGAGAAGAGTTGAAAGCAGAGATTATTACTGAGACGAGAGGTCTGTTATGAACCAGATCAAGAGAACCAGTTTGGTGGCCTATCTCTTCCATAGCTTTTCTGCCACTAATGATCTCAGGTCCATCAAACCTGACAGCCTGTTTACTGAATACACCCCAGCCGCAATACAGATCAGACCTCCGGAAAGATACCTGTACAAATTGACCGGGATGAAGACGGTTCCCAATGTCAGAATCATGAACACAAATAATATCAAAAATTGCCCGGCAAACTTCTCCGGCATCCTGAAATCATATTTTTTTCTTAACACATAATATGAGAACACAACCCCGAGAAAATAGGTAATAATGAATGAAATCCCCAGACCATTCAGCCCGAAGAAATGATAGAGAATAAGATTTGAAGCCAGGATTACCGCTCCTGACACTATTTCCATGGCCATAAAAAGCTTTCCGTCACCCTTGGCAAGGTAAACATAGCCCATCGCCCAAGAGATGGTTTTGAACGGAATACCTATCAGGGTAAGAACCGCAAACATAACCACAGGCAGGAATTCCGGAGTGTAAAGAATACGCACGACTAATGGCATTCCTACAATTAAAAGGATAAGCAGTGGTGTCACTATTAATAGTGCTGCTTCGATCTGCTGGTTTACCAGGTTTCTCACCTTATTGTTATCAGCCTGTACGGCAGCGAGCCGGGGGAAATAATCCGTGGCCATTGCTGCAAATATAATGGCAGTATACTGGCCAACAACACCCCACCCTGCATTGTAAAGCCCAACCTGCTCCACTCCGGCGTTGTTACTGATAAACGCATTGAGTATATAGCCTGACAATGAAGCAATAAACCCGGCCACGGTCATTGAAATTCCCAGTTTTGCCATCCCAATCCCGCGCCTGGTATAATCATCTGCGGTGAGTTTGACCTTTTCAACAGGGACTCTCCTTGAAAAGTACCACGAGAGCAGTAATCCTGTTACTGCTGTGACTATCAATGCCGGCACAATGCCTTTGATCCCAAAAAGATAGTAAAGAGGAACAGAGGTTACAAGGCCAAGCAATGAGCCTATAACTCCGGCTTTTGCCATCTCCCTGATCCGTCTTGTACCCTGTAGAATTGCACTCTGGGCTTTACTTATAGACTGCAACAGAATCGTAACTGAAAGCCAGATAAAAGCCCAGGTATACTCTTTATTGCCGAATGACCACTGACTTAACTTTGGAGCGAGAATTACTGTTACAACAGCTCCGGCCATCCCGGTAAACCAAGCCCAGTGTCTGAGAACTCTGATGGTCTTTGAAATGGATATTTTATCTCCTGTACCATTTGCAGCTGAAATATCTCTCACAGCACTAAATGCAATACCAAGACCGGTAATTGTAATAATAAGCTGGAGTGGAGAATTTAAAAGCCCAATTATTCCTACACCTTTTGCACCCAGAAGGACTGCAACAAACTTAACCCTGATGATACCCGTCAGGATATTAAAAACCTGTACGCCTCCAAAAATGGAAGTTGCCTTGAATATCTGGCGATATGATGAACGTTCCGATTCATTTTCATTCAGAGCTGAATCAGGCGTAGGGGAATCCGGGTTTGCGATTTGATTTTTGTCAGACAACGACTTGAATAATTAGAAAAATTTTTGGAGAAATCGATCCGGGTAAAACAACATGGCCTGCATTTCAACAGGCCGGCACCAAACTTTTCACTGAACCCTGGATGGTATTCGAGACTATGGGGTTCTGATGGGGATTAAATTTGGTCAAATATTTATAACCGATTAGCTACTCAGGATCTTCAGCTTTTCTTCATCGGTAAGCCGCCTGATTATTCTTGCGGGATTACCGCCAATAATTGTGTATGGCTCAAATGATTCATTTACATATGAGTTTGCTGCAACAACACAGAACTCACCAAGAGCAACACCCGGCATAATTATGGATCCAGATCCAATCCAAACATGATTCCCAATTGTAACAGGTTTTTTGACGATCGGAAAAATCCTTTGCATTGGAACTGAGGCATTTGGCCCTGAGTCTACCATTATATTGACATTCTGAGCAATACTGACATTACTTCCGATAATAAGCTTTGAAGCATAACCATTAAGAATACTATTCATACCCACGTAGCTGTCTGATCCAATTTCAAGGAGATTATCAGGACTTCCAAAGACAGAGCATCTCTTTGCAATCCTGACATTATCACCGATTATGACATTATTGACTGAGGATGAAGGGTCAATTTCAACATCCTTTCCAAGATAAATGTTTGCATATTTCATCTGGCGTTCTTTTGTAAAAAAGCTTTCATAACTTCATGGAAATACTCGAGATCCTGGGCAGTCAGAGCCTGGTGTACCGGGATAAAATATGCTTCATCACCATAGAAGACACTTGACTGGATGCCGTGTGCCCAAAAGTGTTTCTTAAGCTCAGTCAGTTCAATACTATGATTACCTGTGCCAAACATAAAAACTCCGGGAACAACACCATCAGAAAGCACAAACCTTTCAGGCAGGCCGAGCGTTATAAACATGCTACGAAGAGCATTGTAGTTGGAAATTCTTTTAAGGATGATATTGTCCCTGTCTCTGATATATTCTGACAGAACGTTTTTAATATAACGAGCCATCCCGGGTTCAAGCTCTGCAGTGTTAATGTCTTTTCTATCCTTATGTGACACAAGCAATCCCCCGATTTGTATCGGGAACATTTTGGGGAAGCTGTAGATAACAAAGTCACCGGTTTTACCGATAGAATCCTGAATGTCAGATGAAAAAAAAGAACCCGCACAATCCTCAATGATAGGCAGGTTAAGGTTCCTGACACTTTTCATATCAGGGTAAGGAAATCCGAATTCATGATTAACAAAAACAACTTTGGTTTCAGGAAGAATCTTCCTTGACCATTTGCAAAACTTTTCTATCTCATTTGTGACACAGCTGCTTATATAGAAATTGCCAGAAGTCGTTAGAATTGTAACAATATCATCCGCTTTAAGATTGTAATATCCCAGAGCAGTGTTTATGGCCTTACGACCGTTGTAGGTAAATTGGTAATGTTTGTTGCCGAATCGCTCTCCGAGGTAGTCTTCAATCAAATCATTACGGGGCAAACCATGATTAATCGAAAGATCCCGTGTACAAAATGGTCCAATCCTGTAAGCAGGCAAACTATATGGGTCAGGATTCAGAACGAACACCGATCATGCATTTTTTGTTTCTAAAATGAATCTATAACGCAAAGAAGAAACTGATTCATGACTTTCTTTAAACCTCAGGAGTCCCTCATTGGGAACTCCACTTTCAGTTGATATACCCAGGTCCATGTATTGGAAACCTGCTGTCGTGTAGTATTTGAACAGGTTTAGCAATAAATAATCCATTGCTCTCAGTGACCTTCCCTCATCGTTATCACCCCAGAATACCGCAAAGCAGATATCTGGGCGGCTACGATAAAATATAGCACCGGCAACAATAATATTTTCAGGAGTTACAACCTTAAAGAAATCAACCGGCCAGAGGTTACCTGTTGAAATTATATCCTCCAGCGTCATAAAAATAGGTCTTCCGAATCTGGCTCTGTTGATACGAATCAGATTGTATATTTCCTCCCATTCATTTAAATCCCTGACTAAACTAAACTCAAGTCTGTTACGTTGTGCCTGCCTGAAATACTCCCTGCTGTTTTTTTGGGTATATGCTCCTTTAAATCCCGTCAGATCAACCCAATTGGTGATATCAGGAGAAAAGGGCTGATACCCGTTCCTGATTAATGAGTTAATTGCTTTTGCATTAAAAGTGCCATGGTAAAGATCTGGCGGAGTAACTATCTCGATTCGTTTCAGGGATCTGGATATGGCATAATCCGTTAGTTGCCGGAGGAATTTATCAATTTCACCTATGTAAATGTTCTCCTTTCTGAAATGAAATCCTCCAAACGGAGCTGAAAAAGGTGAGAGTAAAGCACCATCCCTTAAGCCTGCCAATAAACCAACAGGAGACTCCTGATCAGAATCCACAAGCCTGACAATACTTTCTACCTTCGACCTGTTTAATTCGGAGAAAGCACCTGAAATAAAAGGATGAGGGTCATTAGGGAACAATTTCTCAAAAGTAACCCTGTCAACTTCTGCCAGCATATATCTCTTTCCTAAAACTTAGAAAATCATCATAATCCCTTATATAGTCATCGGGATTATACTTCTCTGAAGCGAGAACCATACAGACTGCCCCTGAAGAAAAGTTAACAAGCTCTCTCCAAATGCCTGGTACAACCATTAGTCCGTAATAAGGTCTGTTGAGAGGCACGATTTTTCTGTTAATGCCGTCATCAAGTATAACATCAAATGAGCCGCCTGCTGCTATTATAAGCTGGTATATATTTTTATGGGCATGCCCTCCTCTTTGAGCCCCTCCAGGGACATCGTAAAGGTAATATACACGGCGTACATTGAAGGGCTGACTGGATTCATTCTGAAAAACAGTTATATTCCCGGCCCTGTTGTGAACACGGGGAAGTTCAATAACGTTACAATTATGGATATCAGAAACCAATCGCATCATCTATTTCTGGTGAGTTGAATGAATTCTTCCCAATTCCTTATGTAGTCATCTTCCGAATAATCAGTGGAAGAAAGTATAAGAGCAAGTGAATTTGTCGAAAAGTTTTCAAGTGTCCTCCAGATCATTCTGGGCACAAAAACCCCATAATATGAGCGATTTAGTGCGAACCTCCAATCTGCTTTGCCATCATTAAGGACAACATCAAAACTTCCGGATAATGATACAATCAATTCATTGGTCTCCCGGAAGGCATGCCCGCCCCTCTGTTCTCCACCGGGAACATCATATATCCAGTACACTCTTCTTAGCTTAAAGGGCATATGAGTATCTTCCTCAATGAAAGAAAGATTCCCCCGCAAATCATAGAATCTGGGTAGTTCTATAAGACAAGGTGCTTCCAATTTCAAATTCAGTTTTTAGGTTTAACTGATAACAATCTAGCTTTTAATTATCCGTGCCATACCCTTTTTCTTTTCTTTCTCTGAAGTATAACCATATTTTTCACCGTACGCATATCGCTTATAATCAGACTTCATCCCGTTAACAACCAGGCTTACCCCTCTGGCTCCGTTAGAGTGAATCTCATTCAATGTCCTCTCCAGGACATCCTTAAGAGTGTATCCCGGCCTTACTACCAGTAAACAGGAGTCAGCTTTCGATATCAAATGAAATGTGTCTGAGACAACTCCTATCGGAGGAGAATCAATTATGATATAATCATATTTAGACTTCAGGGAATCTATAAGATCACTGGTCTTGTCCATCGCAATCAATTCTGATGGATTGGGAGGAATAGGTCCTGAAGATATAACAAACAGATTATCAAAAGCAGTTTTCTGCACTATTTCTTCCAGGCTGTCTTGACCGATGAGCCATGTGGAAACACCCTTATCATTCTTTAAAGAAAAATCCTGAAATATTTTCGGCTTCCTCAGGTCGAACCCAACCAAAACCGTTTTCTTGTCCAGCATGCTATATACAGATGCAAGGTTAACAGCGGTAAAAGTTTTACCTTCACCAGGCATGGATGAGGTTACCAGTATTACCGGTGATTTGGCATCCCGGGTCAGGAATTGCATTCGTGATCTCAGCAGACGATATGATTCGGCAATAGGTGAACTCGGACTGTCAAAAATAGTCTTATTGACTTTACCTCCGTTCAGGGGGATATGTCCTACAACAGGCATCCATGTTATCTTGTTCAGATCATCGTCTTTGATTTTATTATTCAGAATAAAAGATAAAAAGAGAATTAAGAAAGGTAATCCAAACCCGGCTAAAAGTCCCATAAAATAAATTTTTGTCGGATTAGGTGCAACCATCATGCTGAAACGCTCATCCGCAGGATCAATAACCTCGCTGTCAGATCTGTTTGAGGCCTTTTGCATCTCCTGTTCAGCACGTGTTTCAAGGAGAAAGGTGTAAAGCTCATCATTCAGTCTGAATTTCCTTTCTATACCGAGAAGCTGTCTTTCAGTAACCGGCAGTGCAGATGCCTGTGCATTTGCCTGATTGATTTGCTGCTGATTTTCAGAACGGGCAAGACTATTTGCCCGCCGCAAACCATTCAGTGTCTCTCTCAGACTTGCTTTTGCAGTGCTGATTCGCTGCTCCAGATTTCTCTGTAGCGGATTCAGCTCCCCTGCTCCACGGGTCGCCATTTGCCCCTGTAATTCGGCAAGCTCTTCAACCAGTCTGGTCAACCCGGGATCGTTTATGCCCATGGTCACTGGAACGATCGGGATTTCTCCGGATTCGTTCTTATTCAGGTAGTCTGCCAGATAATCATAGTAGTTTGCCTCAAGGTTGAGCCGTGCCCGTTCATTTTCCAGGAGTGTGACCTGAGTAATTATTGACTGCCCCTGGGCAGAAAGATCCATAACGCGATGCGAAGAACGGAACTGCTGCAATCTGCTTTCTGTAAGCTGCAAAGAATCGGTTATACCAATAAGCTGATCATCTATGAACTGTATTCGTCGTGCAGCTTCAATGTTTTTCTTGTCAAGCGATATTGCCTGAAAATTCCTGATATGCTCATTCAGAAAATCGGCATCTTTGGCTCTGTTAGTACCCGTCAGGCTGATTCTAAGAATAGATCCTTCCCTTGATAATAGTTCAACTCCAATCCTGTTACTATAATAATTGACCAGCCGGCTCAGGCTATATATAGTAAAATAGATTTGCTGGTTCTTATCATTTGTGAATGCTTTTTCGTTACGGCATTCAATAATAAAACTGCTGCCTGAAAAATCAACTGGTTCTCCGAATGTGCCGGTTTTTTCAAACGGAAGATACTTTGACTCAGACCTTAATATATATTTATTGTTACCCAGATTTGTTATCGAGAATTCTGTGTCTTTAGGCAGAGGAATAAGATCCTCAGCAATAATCAAAACAGGGTCATCGGGATATATCGGGAGATTATTTCTTAATGTTTTATAATAAAAGTCTATTTCAAACGACAAGGCTTTTAATGTCCTTTCAGTTAAGTCTCTTGAGCGCAGAATCATCATCTGGTTTTCGAGATTCTTCATTCCCCCAGGCAAACCAAGCCCTTGCAGAAGCGCTGAGTTATCTACAAGAGGCCTGTCTTCTGTTTCATTAATTAGAATCGATATCGATGTCTGGTATACCGGCATTGTATGTCCTACATAAAACCAGGCACAGAACAAGGCAATACCAGTAGTAATTACAAACCAGTACCAATTTTTCAGGATAACGGATAAAATTGCCTGGGGATCGATACCAGTCACTTCCTGTGACTTTATCCCCTGCTGTTCCCTCTGATTAAAACTGCCTTTCTTTCTCATCGTCTGTCTGAATCATTAATTTCTGATAATATACAATTACTACCAGCTGAAATCTTAGTATCAATTTTCATAAACCGGAGCCGAAATCTATAGTGTTCTGAAAAAAGCGATTATGCCCAGTGCTGATGTAATTGTTGTAAGGAAAATTGTCCAGACAGAACTGTTTACCTCAAATGCCCTGCTCTGTCTTGGAACTGCATAAATAATATCATTGGGCATAATATAATAATATTCAGAAGAGAGGATGCTACGATCCGCCAGAGAGAATTCCTTGACTGTCGGACCATATTGAGATGGACGGATTAGCTGAACTTTCTGACGGTTGCTATATTCGCTCATATCACCTGCCATGGCCAGAGCTTCAAAGACAGTTATCCTGTCTTTCGTGAGAAGATACCTTCCTGGCAGCCTGACCTCCCCGATGACGTTTACATAATTATTTACGAGTCTTACCATAATGGCCGCATCCGTCACATAATTCTTGAAAATTGAATCCAATTCAGTCTTTATTTCCGAAAGTGTCTTCCCTCCAACAGAAACCTTTCCCACAAAAGGTATTTCAATTATCCCCTGCAGATCAACTGTATAGCCTGATAATGCAGCGCTCTCCTGAGTGATTCCGGCAGTACCAATGTCAGCATTGAAAAGGGATGACCATTGCGGATCAGGTGTAATAACTCTTATATACAAGTTATCATAAGGCATGATTTTATATGCATCGGGGGTAACCGAAACCTGTGGTTCTGCAAAATAATCGGACCTTGCAGAACCGGTAGAGTATTGAAGATAGGTCAGTTTTTTTCTTGAAACACAAGAACCCATAGCAATCAAAATGGCCACGAGTAATAAGGGAATAGCTTTACGAATTCTCATATCAGGTGTTTTTAAGGAATTAGTATTCTCCAGTAACCTACCGAATATTTATAGCAATTTGTTCTGGTTCGAATAAAAAAATAGTCAGCAATAAAATTAATGGGACAAAACTCCGTGCCATATATTGGATAGGTTTGTATTTCCCTGAATTAATTTAAGGACACGCCAGGAGGTATCAGGCACTTGATAATCTATTGGAAGTTGTCTTGATCGGATGCCACTGTGTTCAGTTATGACTAACTCAATCGATTTCCTAACCACTTCAGGGTTAAAACCAGTCAGGATAATAGTACCTGCGTCCTGAGCTTCCGGCCGCTCCATCGAAGTCCGCAGGGATATGGCAGGAAAATTAAGTATGGCTGATTCTTCACTGATTGTACCACTATCTGATACAGTACAAAGCGCATTTTTCTGAAGATGCACATAATCAGTGAATCCAAAGGGCTTCAGAAACTGTATACGCGAATCCATTTTCGTATTTTCAACGGCCTCCAGACGCTTGCGTGTTCTTGGATGCGTTGTTACAATTACTGGCATCCGGTAATCTTCTGCAAGCTGGTTCAGGATCACCAGAATTTTTTCAAGATTAACAGGATTATCAACGTTTTCCTCACGATGAACAGACACAACAAAATAGCGGGCCTGCTCAAGGCCAAGGGTATCAAGGATCATGGAATTATCAATATTGGGTCTGTAGTAATTCAATACCTCGTTCATAGGTGATCCCGTCAGATAAATGCGTCTGTGAGGAAGTCCCTCTGATATCAGATGACGTCTTGCATGCTCGGTATATACGAGATTAAAATCTGCAATATGATCAATTATGCGGCGATTGATCTCTTCGGGAACATTAAAATCGAAACAACGATTACCCGCTTCCATGTGGAATATCGGAATATGAAGCCGCTTAGCCATGTAAGCTGAGAGGCATGAATTGGTGTCCCCCAAAACGAGAAGGGCATCCGGTTTCTCCTGGCGAAGAAGCTCGCCAGACTTTCTTATGATGTCACCTACCGACGCCTCAAGTGAGGAGACATCAACGTTCAGAAAGAAATCAGGCTTACGCAGATCCAGATCCTTGTAAAATATCTCATTCAACTCATAGTCGTAATTCTGCCCGGTATGCGCAATTATATGATTTACATGCTTATCTAGCAGTGACATAACTCTTGATAACCTGATTATCTCAGGTCGGGTGCCAACAACAGTAAGTACTTTTAATTTTGAATCTTTCATAATATTTATTACGCGATCTCCTTTGGGTGGTTGCCACGTGTTGGTATTTATACTTGTTCAAAAAATGTATCAGGATCCGCCGGATCATATGATTCGTTTATCCAGAATAAAGTATATAAGTCATCTTGACCCGTATTAGTTATTTTATGGGTGTACCATACAGGCATATCAACATAGGATGGTTCACCCCCGTCAAGATCAAAAGATAATACCTTATCAGTTCCAATCCTACGAAATTCTATTTTTGCCTTCCCTCTGATCACGGCAAACCGTTCTGCCTTCCTGGTATGGAAATGGTTTCCCCTGGTAATCCCCGGTTTTGTGGTAGAGAAGGAAACCTGGCCACCGCTATTGAGTTTTACAGTTTCAACAAAAGAGCCCCGTTCATCAGTATTCAATTTCAGTTTGAATGGAAAATAACTTTCGTGATCAATATAACAGACAAACGTATTGAAAAGATTTCTTTCAAAAGGATCTGTAAGATTAGGTACGATTCCTTTCTCAAAGTACTGTGCTTTGAAACTCTGCAACAAGGTCAGGATTTCAGTCACGCGGGCTTCATCAGTCGCTTTTATCCTGAATTCGTCGTCAGCGATTTTGTTCTCAATCAGATAATATATAATCTTCACCAGATCCCCGATGTAGATAAGCTTCAATTGGGCATCCACATCAACCCTGGGTTGTTCATTATGAGTAAGCTGGTGGGAAAAGGTTGCCACTACTGAGTTATAGTAGGGATTGCCAAATGGTCCGAAGACATTGGGGATGACCATCCCTGTAAAGGCTCCGCCTGAACTCTGAGCCCAATCAGCCAGCAATCGTCGTCCTTCTCTTTTCGATTTTCCAAAGGCATTATCACGTTCCTCCTGTGTTGATGAAGAGAACAAGACGTGCGGCCTGCAAGCGCAAGATTCAATTGCAGAGATCAGTTTTCGGACCAGCTCAATATTTGTATTATATATTTCCTGTGGTTCATTATGACGATTCAATGCAGCCAGATGGACTATTGCATCACATTCTTTGACAAATGCCTCCAGCATAGATGGTTGATCAAAAAACTCATCATTAAAAGGGATTCGGATTATCTCCTTGTTAAGTCCGAAATAATTATAAAGATGTGTGCCAATAAACCCTTTTTGCCCTGTGATTCCGATTCTTATCATATGTAATGGTTCAAATCTGGTCAATGCCAGGAAGATAACCTAACTCCTGAGATTGATCAATAATCAGTAATCAAATTTATACGAAGCTTTAATGAAGAGAGCTGACGAATTGCTTAGGAGTGATCCGCTATCAAAAGCCCCAACTAACCCTATATTAATCCTTTCGGCAATGTTTCTGTTAACTTCTAGAAGGGCTGAAACCTGACGTTGAATGCCAAATAATCCGTAAGACCCAGGGTCAGGCAAACCGGTTGACTGATCCTCATCCGTTGTCCAGTATGTGCCATAATTCTCCGACCAGGATGTTTTCAATATATAAGACACGTCTACTATTGTTCCTTCCAATCCAAGGTGTATCGCCATTACCCGGTTATTAATGAAATACTCCTCAGGTCCCGCAGGGAGTCCTGATCTAACATCATTAACCGTACTTATGAAAGGTGTTCCCAAAGCTGCTCCTTCGTATGACCACCCCTCAATATACTCACCATGATTATAATAACCCTCATATAATGACCCATATTCAGGAGACCATGGCTCACCTGCCTGGTTAACGGTATATAAGATTTCCAATAGTATTTTACTCCATTTCAGATGACTTTCACTTTGCTTTTTGTTAATTAACCTGAGCCCGTTCAGACCATCCTGGATATTTGCAAGCTTTGAGAGAGCGCCGCCCTCATAGAAATTCTGACGATAGATAAAAACCTCTGCATTGGTGAACTGATACTCCAGACCTATGTCAAGGGAACCTATATGGTTTCCAAGTCTGGTTTGTTCGATGAATCCGCTGTTATATCGTTTGCCTGTTAATATATAACCAAATGTTTCGATCGGTGACAGATAAAAATCCCTGGTGTAAAAATCACTCTCATTGCCCCATGTAACCTGATGATTAAATCCGCCAAAGACTTTAACCTTCCATGATGGCTTTCCGAAGCGCCCGTAAAACGATTTCTGGTGAAGATATGTTTTTATAAGTACCGTGTCACTGTCATCAAACCACCTTCTCATCTGTACATCTCCCATCCACCCGTGTGAAAAGTTGCCCTTGAAAGCAAACAACTCTCCAAACCATGGAATTGTCCAGAAATCACGCACAGACAATTCTACCTCAGGGATACCGAGGCTGGTCCCGGATATAGACCAGGAACCGGAGGACAATGTGGTGTCACACAGCCCTGTAATCTTCTTTGACCGGCCGGCACGCAGCTCGAAAATACCCA
>Ga0209408_1000139_pt1 | contig 60204 bp, 66 predicted proteins | sample AD_UKC107_MetaG_FD_184422 | JGI IMG/M metagenome (GOLD analysis project Ga0209408, IMG submission 184422) | Active sludge microbial communities of municipal wastewater-treating anaerobic digesters from Hong Kong - AD_UKC107_MetaG (SPAdes)... | ecosystem: Engineered > Bioreactor > Anaerobic >... | reverse complement strand
AGCTTCGACCCCACGAACATCGAGAGGAAGATCAGGACCAAGAAGTGAGGAGGGGATAAAAATGGCAGTCGACACTACCAAGAATGCAGTACCCTTTGAGATGGCCCAGATCCCTGGGCCGGAGATGGCGAAGGCTTACAACACCGCGGTCATAGGCGCCATAATCAAGAAGGCGAAGAGGCCTCTCCTCGTCGTGGGCGCCGAGCTCTTCGAGGACCCGGTGATGTTCGAGAAGGCGATCGCCATGGGAAAGGCCGGCGTCCCCATAGCGGCCACCGCCCACTCCATCAAGGGGTTCGTCGAGCGGGGTTACACCGACAACGTCACCATGATCGGGCTTCACCCTCTGACCAACTACCTCCGGTTCAAGGACTGGCAGGGGCTGGACGGCAAGGGTCAATACGACGTGGTAATTTTCATGGGGATCTTCTATAAGTTCGCCAGCGCCATGTTCTCGGCGCTGAAGAACTTCAACCGGGACATCAAGAGGGTCTCCATCGATCGGTACTATCACGTAAACGCCGACATGACCTTCGGGAACCTGGCCTTCGATCCCGAGAAGTACCACGAGGCCGTCGACGAGGTAATCGCGAAATTGACGGCATGAACTTTATTTTTTCTTTTTAGAAAAACGGAGTTGTAGAAATGGCAGAAGAAATCGAACTGGACATGTCCCCCATGTACGAGGGGGAGCGGATCAGGAAAGGCGACATCTGGGTAGAGATGGGCGGTCCCAAGGCGGACGCCTTCGAGCTCTCGGTCGCAGGCACCATGGACGAGATCCAGGACGGCAAGGTCACGGTCGTAGGCCCCGACATCAACGAGATCGAAGAGGGGAAGACGATCCCCTTCGGGATGATCTTCAAGGTGGCCGGCGAGCTGATCGAGAAGGACCTGGAGTCGATCATCGAGAGGCGAAACCACGCTCTTCTCTCTTACATCCACGGCTGGATGCACCTGAACCAGAGGGACGCCATCTGGATGAGGGCCGGCCTCGACCTGAAGAAGGCGGGTGTCACCTCTTTTGAGCAGATATTCAAGAACGTGATGAACCTCTACAAGGCCGAGATGCCCTTCATCGAGAAGATGGAGGTCACCATCCTCACCGATCCCGCAGCGGTGGCCAAGGGGCTCGAAGAAGCCCACGCCGCCTACCACGCTCGTGACGAGCGGGCCAAGGGCCTCCACGACGAAGAGGTGGACGTCTTCTACGGATGCACCCTGTGCCAGGCCTTCGCCCCCACCAGCGCCTGCTGCGTGACCCCGGACAGACCGTCTCTGTGCGGTGCCATCACCTGGTTCGACGGCCGCGCGGCGGCCAAGGTGGACCCCGAGGGTCCCCAGTTCCCCATCGCGAAAGAGGGAGTCATCGACGAGATCGCCGGCGAGTACGAGTCTGTCAACGAGATGGCGGCATCCAGGTCCGGTGGCGAGTACTCCAGGATGGCCCTGTACACCTTCTTTGACGCCCCCCACACCTCCTGCGGCTGTTTCGAGACCATCGGGTTCTACATGCCCGAGGTGGACGGGATCGGCATAGTCGACCGCGACTTCAAGAACCCAACCCCCAACGGTCTTCCCTTCTCCACCATGGCCGGCCAGGCTGGCGGCGGAAAGCAGGTCGTAGGGTTCCTGGGAATGGGCATCCTCTACTACTTCTCGCCTAAGTTCCTCCAGGCCGACGGCGGATGGAGACGGATCGTCTGGATGCCCAAGGAGCTGAAAGAGAGGATCAAGGAAGGGATCGACGCCGACATGATCGACAAGATCGCCACCGAAGAGGACGCGGCAGACCTAGCTGCCCTCAAGGCGTTCCTGCTGAAGGTCGACCACCCCGTGGTGGACGGCGTGGAGAGGAAGGTCGACGGCAAGAAGGTATCTGAAGGTTGGAAGATCGAGGACCCCTCCGAGTACGAGGATGCGGTCATATCCTTCATCGAGGAGTCCGGCGGAGACATCGATGTCGATGCCATCAAGGCGAAGCTGAACATGAGCGAGGGCCAGTTCATGCAGGTCGTCGAGTACCTGCAGGACGAGGGCATACTGGAGTAAGAATTTATAGTATCTCTGCGTTTGTGGGTGTAGGAGGTAGTAGGAATGGCCAAAAAACTGTCACTTAAGCTGAAGAAGAAGGAACCTGAAGCAGCAGCAGCCCCCGCCGCAGCAGCGGCACCGGCTGCAGGAGCGGCCCCCGCATTTGCCATGTCTGCAGGCGGAGCGGGCGGAATAAAGCTGGTCCTCAAGGACGCCAAGGTTACCATCGAGAAGGTGACGCTCGCCAAGTGAGCGTCCACTTTCTTCACCTTCATCTCTTCTCTGACTATTTTTTCATTCTTTACTCCGGAGTTGATCAGGCTGAGTTCCGGCGGCTCAGGCCTTGAAGTTGAAGGCGAGATCTGATAAATTGATATTCGGCAATAGACGTAGATGGGTGGGAATGCTTCCGGCTTCGAGGATCAATACGATATGGAAAGGATATCTATCAGCTGGGCTCTGGAGAGAGCCATCCTAAAAGGAGATCAATTATCCTCTCTTCCACCCATATCTGAAAGATGACCGTCCTTCGAGAGATGGTCGGGAAGGTCTCGGGGGAGGAATTGAAATTGCCAGAAGGGAACGTTTAAGTATTAGTGTCCGGGTAGGTTACTCTCAAATGAAAAGGACGGTCGGATGGAGTCGGTAGCGGTTTGAAAAGGAGGAAATAAGATGGCGTTTTACACCCTTGGTCTCACCTTTTGGATAGTGATCGCCCTTACCGTAGTGGTATTGGGATTCTGGATCTATGGCCTCTACTTTAACTTTAAAAAGTGGGGGATGGGGTCCACCGGTTATCAGGACGAGCTGCGTAACAGCTTCTGGCTATTTATCGCGACATGGATTCATGAAGCCTTCAAAGGCGGCGTCTGGGTATTCGTAAAGACCCTCATCCTCGACGTATTGCTCCTCAGGCGGACCCTCAGGAGAAGCCCGGTGCGATGGGTCATGCACATGACCATTTTCTACGGATTTTTGACCCTAGCCGCCCTTTCCGGCCTCGGCCTATTCATGGACATCATCGAGCACTTCAACGTCCTGGGGCTGGCCCACCAGGCTGAGATGGTCAAGGGCTATATGGAGCTTCCCTTCGACATCTTCGGCTACCTGCTCCTCTTCGGAGCCACCATCGGGGTTCTCAGGAGGGTCTTCCTCAGAGAGGTCAGATCCCGGACCTCGGCTTACGACGTGGTCCTCCTGGGCGGAGTATTTCTGATCACCATCACCGGATTCTATGCGGAGTGGCTAAGAGGCAACTCCTTCCTCATCGGAAACGTCTTCGCCAACCCCGTATACGCGCCCCACTTCTCCCTGATCCACACCATCCTGGCGCTGCTGCTCTTCGTCGCGATCCTTCCCTACAGCAAGTACATGCACGTAATAGCCGCGCCGCTGACGATTCTCGCAAACAGAGGAGGCGAATGAGATGGCAGAAGAGAAGAAGAGTCCCGCAGGAAAGCCCCTCATATCAGGATTTCTCATGTCCACCCAGCTTATGGAGCTGGACGGGTGCACCCGATGCCAGGAGTGCATGAAGTGGTGTCCCACCTTCAACGTGTACAGCGACCGACCCGAGATCACCCCCATGTACAAGATCGCCAAGTTCAGAGAGCTCCTCGGAAGCCAGCACGGCCTCCGGGCGAAGCTCTTTGGGCCCAAGCCTCTGAATGAGGACGAGGTAAACCAGTTCATGAACGACTCCTACATGTGCACCACCTGTGGCGTCTGCGGCACGGTATGCGAGTCAGGAATCAACACCGTGGAGCTCTGGGAGGCCACGAGACCCAACCTGGTAGTGAGAGGAAACGGTCCCTGGGGCAAACAGTCCTTCTTCCCCATGCTCCTGGGCAAAGATAAGAATCCATATCAAGCCAAGCAGGAAGACAGACTCTGCTGGGTTCCCAAGGACGCCACGGTGCTGGAGTCCTCTGAGATCGCTTACTTCGCCGGCTGTACTGCGGCTTATAGGCAGCAGGCTCTGGGAGTGGCGACGGTCAGGATCCTGAACGCTCTGGAGATACCCTTCTGTATGTTGGGCAAAGACGAATGGTGCTGCTCCTCGGCCCTGGTCAGAACCGGCCAGAGGCCGGTGATGAGAGACCACGCCGTCCACAACGTCGATGCAATCAAGGACAGAGGTGTCAAGACCGTGGTTTACGCCTGTGCAGGCTGCCTGAGGACCGCCACCGTCGACTGGCCGAGGTGGTACGAAGGTTACATCCCCTACAAGAACGTCCCCCTGGCGGTTTACCTTAGGGATAAAGTTCGAAGCGGCGAGGTGGAGTGGAAGAGGGCCTTGAACGACCTGAACGTCACTTTCCACGACCCCTGTCACTCCGGAAGACATCTCATGCACATAAACGGGAGGGACTGGGCCTTCGAGGCGCCCAGGGATGTCTACAACTCCATCCCCGGTCTGAACTACAAGGAGATGCCCCGCTCCCGGGAGCTGCAGAGATGCTGCGGAGCCGGCGGCGGGGTAAAGGCCGGACAGCCCGATCTCGCTCTGGGCTGCGCTGTTGCCAGGGTCAAAGATGGGCTGGCCGTGGATGCCGATGTGATCTCAAGCACCTGCCCCTTCTGCAGGCGCAACATCATGGACGGCAGAAACGAGATGAAGTCGGAGGTCAAGGTGGCAGACCAGGTCGAGCTGATGGCCGCCGCCATGGGCCTGGACGTGACCATCCCCGACAATCCCTACATGCAATACCAGGAGCAGGACGAGATCCTCTGCAAGGGCGAGGTCTGCCAGCTGGAGGAAGTCGCCGAGACCAAAGCCCAAGATGTGGATGCCTACTAGAATGGGCATCATCCTTTTTCATTTTTATCGGCAATTTTAAGCTGAGGAAAGCCGCCCCTATCGGCTCAAAAATCCCAATGGACTAAAAAATTGATGATAGCCGTCTTTAGCCCAGAACCTGCTCCATCCTGACGGTTACGACGCTTCCGGGAACTACAGGCACCGATTTTCTGATATCCTCGGGGATGGTTATCCTTCCTTCTTCATCCACCCGGCTGGAAAAATCGAACTTGTCTACGCCCTGTTTTATCCTCTCCACGGGTCTGTTCTCCGAATCCAGGACATGCACGAGCCTGATGGATACGACTTCGCCGGAGCCGATCTCCGCAGAGCTTCTGATGACATCGGGGATGGTGATCCGCCCTTCCACATCCACCTTGTCCAGGAACTCATATTTGAAAAAAGACTGCCTCTTCTCCTCCTTCAATACGTGCACCACCCTTGCTGATACGGTGAATCCCGGTGATACCCCAGAAGAGCTCCTGATCATCTCTGGAATCCTGACCAAACCCTCGGGGTTTACCTGATCGGTAAATTCGAAATTTTCAGGCATTCTCGGCTGGACTTCGACCGGCCTCCCCTCTCCGTCCAGGATGGGCTTCATCTTGATGGTTACTATGCTGTCCAACAATGCTCCGGAGGCCTTCTGGAGATCTTCAGGTATTCTGATCCTGCATTCACCGTCTACCTCAGCTTCAAATTCGAACTTCTCCGCTTCGCTCATAATTATACTTTAATGACGGATGTGTATTTAAAATTTGCATCGAGCCGGGTCTGCAGCATCGGATGTCACAGGCCCGCAGAAATCACAGCACGGGCCTTGAGTAGATGGTGTCCCTGGAATAGCTGATGACCTGGAGCTCTCTCTTCTTCGGCGCCTCCTCGACCGCCGGCGTCATCATCTCCTCCTGGAAGTCGGAGATCCCCCCGGATACGATCGGGGTGGAGGATAGGGGCGAGGGCGAGGCAGGCTCATAGAGGGAGGTTTCGGGGCTGGTCAAGGTGGCGGAGAACCTCCCCTTCCATCCCGACCCGGTCTCGTCGGAAGAGACGAAGGTTCCAGATATGATGCCCGACTCGTTGAATGCGCCGGTCAGCCTTGCGGCCGTCAGGGGATGCTGAATCAGGAGAAGCTGAACGTCGAGGCTTCCATCCTCAAAACGTCCCGTTACCATCCCATTCCAAGGGTCCGGGGCCTCCCCGGTGCAGACCCCCGATATGGCCGGGCCCATCATGAAGATGGCCGCCGAAAACTCCGCCAGAGGGAAGGGGTCGGCGGAGCTCTGATCTGATTCACAGCGGAAGGCCCAGAGCCCGGTCAGGTCGGGGTCGGCTGAGACGATCCCCATGGAGACGATCGCTGCGACCGCTGCCAGGATCAATGGCGATTTATCGATCATCAATCGAACCATGGGGACCGGATCTATTAAAGGCTGCGGAAAGGGTAAATTAAAGAGAGATTTAAAGGGACGGCGAGCGCGTTCATGACCACTATAAGGGACCCAATCCACGGATACGTCGAGCTAGACAGCCTGGCCACCGATCTCATCGACACCCGGGAGATGCAGAGGCTGAGGTGGATAAAGCAGCTGGGGCTCGCGAGCCTGGTCTACCCCGGAGCCAACCACACCCGGTTTGAGCATAGCCTGGGAGCATACCACCTCTCCGGCCTCCTCGCCCGCCATCTCGATCTCGACGGGGAGGAGGCGGCGGAGATCCGAGCAGCCGCCCTCCTTCACGACGTCGGCCACGGCCCCTTCTCCCACGTCACCGAGGGAGCCCTCTATGCCTACCTTCGAGAGGAGCATGAGATGGTGACCGATCGGCTGAAGAGAGGGGAGGTGGGGGACGCCCTGGCCAATTATGGCCTTAAACCCCACCGAATCCAGAGGCTGATCCGGGGGATGACCCCCCTGGGCGCGATGGTGAGCGGGGAGGTGGACGTGGACCGGATGGACTACCTGACCCGGGACGCCCACTACACCGGCGTGGCCTACGGGGTCATGGATTATCAGAGGCTGATGGAGACGATGACCATAAGGGATGGAGATCTGGTCCTGGAGGAGGGGGGGATCCACGCCGCCGAGTCCCTCCTGGTATCGAGGCTTCTGATGTACCCCACGGTGTACTTTCACCACGTATCCAGGATCGCCCAGAAGATGCTGGACGCGGGGGTCCGGGTGATGGTGGAGGATGGTGCCGACCCCCGAAAGATCAGGGATATGGACGACATCGAGCTTGTGGCCGCCATGACCTCTGCCGGCGGCTATCCCGGGGAGATCATGGGCAGGATCATGACCCGGCGGCTCTTTAAGAGGGCGGTTTACGTCGGCCGGGACCGCCTCGAGTCGCCCACGATCATCGACCGGTGCCGGGAAGGGAGGATGGCCGAGGAGATCGCTGAGCTCGCGGGGGTCGATCCGCTCCTCGTCCTCGTGGACAAGCCCGGCCTTCCCCGGATCGCCGAGGGGAACGTCTCCATCGTGGGACGGGATGGGGAGAAGAGACCCCTCCGGGAGGTCTCTCCCCTGGTCACCATCATGGAGAGCGCCTCCACGGCGGCCTGGAGGCTCGGGGTTTACACCACCGAGGAGAACCGCGAGCGAGTGAAGAAGGCGGCCACGAGCCATCTGAACATCAGAAAAAGCCCCGTTCAGCACACCCTCCAGGACCTCTGAGCTGGCTTCCCAGGGCCTGCTTGCTGAGGTGTGGCTTCCTCAGATGTGGCTTTCTCAGATGTGGCATTCTCAGATGTGGCCGCCTGAGGTGGTGAGACTGCCTGAGGTGGTGAGACTGCTCGAAGTTGCCTCCAGATCAAGCCCGCGAATATTCGGGACAACCTTTAAGTCGGTCCAGGGCCGAGGAAAGAGGGATGGTTGCCGTTGACAACAATCTGATAGTCAAGACGGTTCAGTCGATGAACCAGCACCTTCCCGGCAGGAGAAAGAAGCTCACCGACCTCCTCAAAGAGGAGAAGCCCGGGGTCCGGGGGAAGGACAACACATTTTATATTATGGATAAAAAAGAGCTGAAGGTCATCTCCGAGGCCGTCCCCCGCTATCTCTGGGACCGGCTGAGGCTGCCCATTCTGATCGAGATGGCTCCCCAGTACGGGAGCGGCTCGGCCCGGATTCAGGGAGAGGCGGAATGCCTCCTCGCAAAGAAGCTCCTCAAGATCGATCGGGGCGACCGGAAGATGGTGATCATCTACATGCCGGAGATACGGGAGCTGAGGCGTCACCTCCCCACCACCAGCCAGTACGCCTTCATCACCGCCCTGGATTGAGATTGCTCTGATTTTTATATGATGCCGCCATATTATACCTTGGAGGTTTTTGATGATGGCTGAGAAAGCTAGGGAAGAGGCGATCAGGCTCTTCGAGGAGAAGATGGCCCAGGGCCGGTACAGGGAGGCAGCGAAGATCAGGGAGGACCATTCCCTACCTTCTCTGCCCCTCCAGAACGCCGTGACCGAGGAGTACAGGCGGCTCCTCGGCCTAGGCGAGTTCTCCATCGCCGCAGACCTGGCGAAGGAGTACGAACTTCCCAGGAAGCTGGTGACCGATGCGGCTGCTCGATCATTTACGAGGAAGGTGGACGGGGAGCACTACAGGGCGGCGGCAGAGTACGCGAAAAAGTTCGACCTCCCCCCGGAGATGGTCAGGGAGGCGGCGGTCCAGGCCTTCAAGAAGAGCATGGACTATGGCCTCTTCAAGAACGCCGCCGAGATCGCGGTCCAGTTTGAGCTCCCTGACCAGATGAGGATGGAGGCGGCGGAGAAGGCCTACTATTCGCACATGGACTCGGGGCTCTACAACAATGCCCTGAAGATCGCCCGAAAGTATGAGCTCTCCGAGGATCTGGTCCGGGAAGCCGAGACCAAGGCCAAAGGACGCAGGTGAAAGATGGACCGAGTCCTTCTCACCGTAGGAGGTTCCGACTCCTCCGGAGGAGCCGGGATCCAGGCGGATATCAAGACCTTCGGAGCCCTGGGCTTCCACGGAGCTTCGGCGGTCACCGCGGTGACGGCTCAGAACACCCTGGGCGTCAGATCGATCCACCCCCTCCCCCCCGGAGCCGTATTGGCCCAACTGGAGGCCCTCTTCGACGACTTCGAGATCTCCGCCGCCAAGACGGGGATGCTCCACGACGGAGAGATCGTCTCCGCTGCAGCCGGGTTCTTTGAGGGTATGAATATCCCGCTGGTGGTGGACCCGGTGATCGAGGCCGAGGCCGGAGGCCGACTCCTCTCGTCCCCGGCCCTCAAGCTCCTCTGCGAGAGGCTGATACCCCTGGCCAGGGTGGTGAGCCCCAACGTATTCGAGGCCGAGGCGATCACCGGCATAAGGGTGAAGGACGAGGAGAGCGCCGTCCGCGCCGGGCGGGCGATCCTGGACCTGGGGGCCGAAGCCGCCGTGGTCACCGGCGGCCATCTCGAAGGAGACGACGTTCTCGTATCGGGCGAGGGGCACCTCATCATCCGGGGCGAGAAGGTGGCAGGAGGAAACCATGGAGTGGGATGCACCTACTCTGCGGCCCTGACCGCCCTTCTGGGTCGGGGCGAAAGCCTGGAGACGGCAGCGGAGCTGGCGAAGAAGTTTGCTGCAGCCTCGATCCGGAGGTCAACGGCGGTCGGCAGGGGCGCATCCCCGGTGAACCCCCTGGGCGGGTTGCTGGAGGGCGCGGACAGGTACTCCGTCCTCACCGATCTGGAGAGGGGGGTTTCGATCCTACTGGGCGAGCCCGCCATCCTCCGTCTGATCCCGGAGGTGGGGTCGAACCTGGGGATGGCAACCCCGGCGGCCCGGAGCCCCGAGGACGTCGCCGCCATCGAAGGGCGGTTGGTGAAAGCGGGACCGCGGGTCAGGGCGTGCGGTTCCGTGAAGTTCGGGGCCAGCCGCCACGTCGCCAGAGTCCTCCTCTCGGCGATGAGCTGCGATCCCCATACGAGGGCGGCGATGAACGTGAGGTTCGGGGAGGACGTTTTAGAGGCGGTCCGGACCCTCGGCCTGACCATCTCCCATTTCAGCCGGGAGGACGAGCCTGCAGGATCCAAGACCATGAGCTGGGGGACGGCGGAGGCGATACGCCGCTATCGGTCCTCACCCCAGTTCCGGGATCGACCGTCTCGGCCCGTGCCCCAGGTCATCTGGGACCGGGGAGGGCCCGGAAAAGAGCCCATGGTCAGGATTCTGGGCCGGTCGGCGGTGGAGGTGGCAGATCTGGCGGTCGAGATCGCAAGGAAGCTCCTCTCAGACGGGAACCTATAAATTGAAGTTTGGTGCTTTAACATTGCGGTTCTTTATTTGGAGTGTCCGATATGGGAAGCGTGAAACCTAACTACATCAAGAATTTTGCAGACGACCTGATGAAGACCTACCAGGGGTCCTTCAACAACGATTTCGAGCATAACAAGGATATGGTCTCTGAGTACACCGACATCAAGAACAAGACCATACGAAACCGAATCGCGGGCTACATAACCCGCAAAGCCCAGATCCGAGGAGAGTAGTCTGGATGTTTGAAGGAGTGCTGCCAGCCATCATCACCCCCTTCAAAGACGACGGTGAGGTGGACGAGGAGGGCTTAAGGGGAAATATCGAGTTCTTCGGCGAGGCTGGCGTCTCCGGCATAGTCCCCTGCGGCACCACCGGCGAATCCGCCACCTTGACCTTCGAGGAGCACAAGAGAGTGGTGGAGGTTGCGATAGATTCGTCCAAGGTTAAGGTGGTGGCGGGCACCGGCTCCAACAACACCCGCGAGGCTGTGGAGCTGACGAAGCACGCCGAGGACGCGGGCGCCGACGCCGCCCTGCTGATCACCCCTTACTACAACAAGCCCAACGACCGGGGCATGTTGTCTCATTTCAGGGTGGTGGCCGAGAGCTGCGACCTCCCTCTGATCCTCTACAACGTCCCCACCAGGACCAGCATCAACCTCAAACCCGAGCTGGTGGCGGAGCTGGCCAGGATTGAGAACATCGTAGGCATCAAGGAGGCGAGCGGAAGCCTCTCCCAGATCTCCAGCATCATCGAGATGACCCGGGACGAGGATTTCGTAGTTCTCTCCGGGGACGACGGCCTCACCCTCCCCATAATGGCCCTGGGAGGCAGAGGGGTAATATCGGTGGTGGCGGACGTGGCTCCCAGGAAGATGGTGGAGATGGTGGATGCGATGCTCAGGGGCGACCTCGAGGCCGCGAGGAAGATGCATTATAAGCTTTCACCCCTGGCCGGGGCGCTCTTTCTGGAGACCAACCCCATCCCCGTCAAGACGGCCTCCGGGATGATAGGGCTTGCCGCAGGTCCTCTGAGGCTGCCTCTGGCGCCGATGTCGGAGAAGAACGAGAAGAAGCTGAGAGAGGCCGTAGACCTCCTGGGCGAGTTTGTATGACCGCGAAGATAGCGGTGGCGGGCGCCAGAGGTCGGATGGGCCAGCTGATCATCGGTGAGGTCCAGAGGTTTGAAGATCTGGAGCTGGTGGCGGGTTTCGATCTCCTGGGCGTTGGAGACCCGCTCGTCGGTGGGGTCGTGGTCTCCGATCCGTCGGATATGGCCACAGTCTTGCCCAGGACCGGCGCCCAGGTCCTGATCGACTTTTCGACACCCACGGCCACGGTCGCCAATGTCAGGATCGCATCAGAGCTCGGCGTCAACCTGGTGGTGGGGACCACCGGCTTCTCCGAAGACCAGCGACAAGAGATGGTCGCGGCCATCGAGGGGAGGGCGGCAGCGGTCATCTCGCCGAACTATAGCCTCGGGGTCAACCTATTCTGGAGGCTCATCGAGGTGGCGGCCGCCTCCCTTGCAGGCTACGACATCGAGGTGATTGAGGCCCACCACCGAAACAAGATGGACGCCCCCAGCGGGACGGCGGCCGAAGCCGTGAGGATCATGGCGAAGGCTGCGGGCAGGGACGAAGTCATCTACGGAAGGGAGGGTCAGGGTCTCCGGGGAGATGAGATCGGAGTTCATGCCGTCAGGGGCGGAGACATCGTCGGAGACCACACCGTCCTCTTCGCCGGGCCCGGAGAGAGGCTGGAGATCAAGCATCAGGCTCACAGCCGCCAGGCGTTCGCCAGCGGCGCGGTCCGGGCTGCGAGGTGGGTGGCGTCCGCCCCCAGGGGGATATACTCCATGGCCGACGTCCTGGGCCAGAAGTGATAGAGAAGCTCCGTGAACCACCGGCCTATGAGAGATGTACGGGCTAGATCAAGAGAATGAGATCCTCTATTTTCAGGGACGAGAGCTCAGGCCCTACTCGGTGGAGCGGAACTTTGTGGGGTTCTGCTCCGACTGCGACGGCGAGCTCTCCTCCCTCGCCTATTTCAAGGCCGCCGACGGATGGATGGTGGCCTCCCGCTGCCAGGGTTGCGGGAGGTTGATCCTCGCAGAATACGATTCGGGATGGTCCTGGGAGGGGGACGTCCATCTTGAAGTCCGCCAGCCTGAGAAGAAGGAGATCAAGCAGCCCTCAAAGGTGGAGACCAGAGCATCCAGCATCTCCGGCCTCTCCAGGGAGCAGCTGGAGGCGGTCTTCACCTCCGCAGAGCTGAGGGACATGGAGCGGTGCGAGAGGGGTGAGCCCTACACCCGCCAGAACCTCTACCGGGCGCGGGCAAAGTACGAGAAGTTCGAGAGGCTCTTCGGGGTGAGGATCGATATCTGACCAGGGAAAGCCTCCCCTGAAGATCGAGGAGGTCAGGTGGGCGGCGGGGGGGTCCCTGGGGCTTCCCGACAGGGTCAGCATGAGGACGATCAAAGGCCGCTGCCTGGAAGCTGATGGCCAGGGAGCACCCCGACAGCTGCTGCGAGGACCGGAAGGACCTCTGCAAGGAGATGGCTCAGAAGATCAACAGGACCTGCAAGATCATTCCGTCCAGCTGTGACAGCTATGAGCCTTCGGCGAAGAGGAGCTGAATAGGGAAGAAGCCGAGGGGGGGTTACGAGAGATGGCAGCAGGAGAGGTTCGGCGCCGACCCATCTGGGCCGGGACGGGAAGCCGAGGGTCGAAGAGAGATAAGGACCGAGAAGCGCGGAGATAGGCACCCGAGGGTCGAAGAGGGCACCGAGGGTCGAAAGAAAGATTGGGAAGACGCAAAGAGAGATAAGCAGCAGCATTCAGCACTACCAGGGTGACGGAATATCGTCAGAACTGGCCCATTGATGGATGGAGGAAAAAAGAGGAGGGGTTGAGGGCCACTCGGTCCCTTCGCCAGAGCGGAAGGCGCCCTCAGAATATCGCTGCCAGAGCGTACAGCGGCAGCATGAACGTTACCAGAAATCCCAAGACCATCAGCGCGATGGCCATTCCATTATCTCCCATGAATATCCTCACCTCGGCATCTTCAGCCAGTTGACCGTTAGGTACGGCGAGGTTGTATTAATTACTATCGGAAGGTCTCCATCCCGACCACCGCCCAACGAGGGCCAATACATTTAACTATATTCGGCCTCGTGATGAGATTCGTGCGATCGATCCAGAAGACCGGAACCAAGGAGCCTGGCGGCAAGCTGGAGAGAAGCAGGACCTCAGGGGCGAGGTACGTCCTTTTGAGGCCAGCAGGTTATCCTCTCAAGAGCGTTTTTCAGGATTATCCAGAGGTTGACGACCCCCGTCTCTTCGAGCGTTACGCCCGGGAGCAGTGGTACGGCGAGATGGTGAGGCCGGGCTGTTACCTCTTCGATCGGAGGCTCTACCCCGACTTCGCCTTCAAGGTGATCAGGGCTCATCCCCGGGTCTCGGTGGTCGGATCGGAGACCAAGATCGTGGTGGAGAGGAAGAAGACCGAGGCTGCCAGAATCAAGAGCGAGGTCAGCTTCGACGAAGTCGTCGGCCAGGGGGAGGCGAGGAGGAAGATGAGGATCGTGGAGCGGTTCCTCGAAGAGCCGGAGATCTTCGGCAAGTGGGCCCCTCGGAACATCCTCTTCTACGGCCCCTCGGGCACCGGCAAGACGATGATGGCCAAAGCCCTCTCCAGCGAGACGAAGGTTCCCATCATCCCGATAAAGGCGACCACCCTCATCGGCGAGTTTGTAGGAGAGGGGTCGAGACAGATCCACGGCCTCTACCAGCGGGCGGAGCAGATGGCCCCCTGCATAATCTTCATCGACGAGCTGGACGCCATCGCCCTGGACAGAAGGTATCAGGACCTCCGGGGGGACGTCTCGGAGGTGGTCAACGCCCTCCTCACGGAGATGGACGGGATCCACGCCAGGAAAGGGGTCTGCACCATCGCCGCCACCAACAAGGTAGAGTTCCTCGACGAATCGATCAGGTCCAGGTTCGAGGAGGAGATCAGGTTCGCCCTTCCCAACGCCGAGGAGAGGCTGGCGATCCTGGAGAAGAACGCGGAAACCCTGCCCGTGGAGATGGGCCCCCTAAACTTCGCGGCCCTCTCCCGGCAGACGGAGGGGTTCTCCGGCCGGGACCTGGTGGAGAAGGTTCTGAAGGTGGCCCTCCACGGGGCCATCATCGACAGTGTCCCCATCGAGCAGCGCCACCTGGAAGAGGCGGCGGCGAAGGCGAAGAAGGAGACGAACGAGCCGCCAAGAGAGATGTTCTCCTGAGGGCGCTAGGCCAGCATGGGTTTCGCTGCCCTGCGCTGTCTGGCTAGTGCCGCCGGCCACGAGCTGGCGGTCTGCAATTTTACTCTATTACAAATTAATCGCCGCAATTGAATTTAAGTTGGTTTTAGCTATAAAAACGTCGTTAGAGACGTCAGCGAGTCTCTCAAGATCGAGCTCGACCTGCGACTCTTCCTTCTTCCCGTCCTCAAGATTTCAGATTCTTCCCATCCGCCGTTTCTAAATGGCCGTCGCCTTTCGGATCGTAACCTCCTTCCCATCCCGGCATCTCTCGCCATCTTTCATCTTCTCGTTTCATTTTAGTCTCACCTTTTAGGAGTAGATCAACGTCCTTTCGGGCGCTTCCTCTACCTGAGGAGCGTCACATGAAGAGGACGCGTAATAGTCGGCTACCGCCCGCTCCAGCTCCAGGAACCTTTGGGCAATGGGGTTTTTGAGATTCAGTTTGTACATCTTCGCTCGGCCGACTTCGCGGGTCTGCACCACCATGTCCGTCTCCTCTAACGTCTTCCACATTAAGTGTAGGGTGGTCCGGCTGATCCCAGCTCCCGCCGCGATGTCGGTCTTTGAGTAGTCAAATCCCAGGTTGTCGATGAAGAAGTCCAGTATTTTGAATATTGGGTCTTTTACTTTGAAGATTTCGATAAACAAAGTTGATTCGCATTCTTTTTTGGGGCACATGTCTCATCACCTCTTGCGTGTTCAATTCGTTATACATCTTTATTGGTTATAAGCGTTTACATTATTGTTTAATATGAGTACTAAACAATAGATTTAAATATCGGATGCCTTATCCTCATATTATGAAAGACTCCGACTATCAAAAGATACAATTTCATATTCTTAATAAATTACATCTACGTGGTAAATGGGGAGCATCGCATACAAGCATCGACCTGGTATCGAAAGGATTACCTAGCCACCAGATAGGTGATGCTAAAGACATGGCAAAAGATTTGATCACCGAGGGCCTTTTGTTGGGGAAGCCGTCTACTAAAGAATTACATGTTTCTTTGAATCCTAGGAAGAAGGCCGAGATTGAACACATCTTAAGCGAGGTACCTGGAGACTAATTACATCTCCAGCTCGCCGCTCTCCAGTAAGTTTGGCCTCGCACGCCCGCTCGGCTCATCAGGACTCCGAAGAGGAAAGGGCTTTTGTACAAATTAGTGCAATACAGCTGAGAATGGCGATGTTATGTGGCGGGAGATTCTGGCCAAGTTCAAGCGCTATCCGGCGCAGGAGAAGGTTGTAAGGCTGATCCTGGAGCGGGGGTTTCAGGTGAGCGAGCGGGGAAGGGTCGTCTCGGGGGGGATTGAGATACCCCACGCCCAGATCGCAAAAGAGCTGGACGTCGATCGGAGGGTGGTGGACACCACCGCCGCGGCCATCGTTGAGGACGGGGACCTATGGAAGATATTCAAGAACGTCCGGTCGATGACCTTCCTCGCGGAGGTGGCTCCCGTGGTGGGCCTGGGGGTCATCGAGATAACCCCCGTCGACGCGGCTCAGACCGGCCTCCTCGGGGATGTGGCCAGCGCCGTCGCCAGGTACGGCCTCTCCATAAGGCAGGCGGTCTCCGACGATCCCTACTTCGTGGAGCAGCCGAAGCTCACCATCATCACCGAGGCCAAGATCCCCGGGGAGCTGGTCCGGCTCCTCATGGACATCAACGGCGTGCGGAGGGTTACTGTATACTAGAACAGGCGGCCGTTTGGCGATGATGGAAAATGAGGATCGACGCTGTCGGCATACCCTGTAAATACCTGCTTCAAATACCGGGGGCGGATCAATTCTTCCCGTCCTCTCGAATCCATCTGGCCCTCGCCTTCTCCCTTCTGCCCGACAGCTCGAATCCCAGATTCTTTAAAAGCTCTGGCGTCCTCCCCCGGCCGTGAATCAGCACCTCCACCAGATCCGAGGGCTCGTCGATGTCGGTTGAACATCGGAAGGACTCGAATATTCCAACCGAGAGGCTGAGGTCTCCAGCCCTCTCGAGGTGCTTCAGATAGCTCAGACCGTAGTAGCTGACCCTGAACTTCGGATCTCTGATCAGGATTAGGTTTGTTCCGCCCCCCCTCCCCGGAGCGATCACCACATCTCCGGGGGTGCTGACGAGATCGGCGATATCCGAGGGCCTCATCAGGGGGAGGTCGGCCATGGCGATCAAAAGGTCGACAGGCCAGCCCTTCCTCTCTTCGGCCTCGATCACGGCGTTCAAAGCCGGGTCCAGCTCCCGGGGACATTCCGAAAGCTCGACCCCGGATACCATCCCAGGTCCGGACGGCCTAGCGTCGAGGACAAACCCTTCCGGAAGTGGATCTTTCAGGAGGATGGTGACCTTCCCTGCTTCCGAGACGGCATCGATTACGTCCTCCAGCATCGCCAGGGCGAGCCTCTCCCTCTCCCCGGAAGTTAAGACCGATGAAAGCCTGCTCTTGGCGCAGTCGAGCTTGAAGGGTATGACGACTCTTGTGGGCCGCATGGCTGGTCAAGAACTTGGATCTCGATCCTGGAATCTCGATTCCTGGAGGCGGTCTCTGATCACGTCCAGATCCTTCGGCCGAAATAGCCTGCCTCCCGCCCTGGGGACCTCAAGCCCTCGCACCACCACCACAGGGGTCCCGTCCCCCCCCTCGCCCATGAGGAGGTTCGCCATCCCTGCGATCTCGTCCGCGATCGCCTCCTGGGTGATCTCCAGCTCTCGCCCCTCCAGGTCCCGCTCTCCCCGCCAGTCCCGAAGGGCCGCGACCCCCGACCAGCCGATGGCCACCCCCGCCACGCCGCAGCGAAAGGCCCGGCCGCAGGTGTCGGTGACGATGACGGCGCAGTCCTTTTGTAGCCCCCTCCTGATCCGGTCGGCGCTGGCGCCGGGGTTCTCCGGGAGGAGGAGGATTCGGCCTCCGCCGACGTTGGACCGGTCAATCCCGGCGTTGACCCCGATATGACCGAACTTCGTCGCCACCAGGAGGAACGGCCGGTCGAGGAGGACCTCCTCGGACTCCTCCAGGACCGCCTGGACGAATCCCGGGTCTTTGTCCAGCCTTTTTGCGATCTCTTCGGCCCGAGCCGAGGGGGAGTAATCCTCGAGCTTTCTCGCCCTCCCCTCGGACTTGGAGACGACGGTGGAGGCGATGCAGACCACGTCCCCATCCCGGATCGGGAAGCGGTCCAGGATCATCGCCGCGAGATCGTCTCCCTCTCCGATGGCGGGCAGGCCCTTCACCCGATGGGAGCAGACCAGGTCCATCGAAACCGGCTCCAGAAGACGGCCCAAATTCTACCTGAACCGCTCCTCGTAAGGCTTTCTGCTCAGATAATACAGCCTGGCATGAACCAGGAGGTCGAGGAGGTAGGAGTAGTTCTCAGCCACGATGGCCAGCCTTTCGTCGCTCCTCTCCTCCCAGGGGAGGGAGTTGTAGCTCTCGGCGAAGGGCTTCCAGAACTCTGTCGGGGCGAACTCCATCAGGTACAGATGCCTCTCGGTGAAGGTGAGGCCGATCTCGGGGTCCATTCTACCGCCTCAGGACGAGCCCTTCCTCTCCACGACCTCGGAGAAGGCCAGGGTACCGCTGATCTTCTTGATCTTGGCCCGGACTATGTCCCCCTTCGCCGTCCCCGGAACGAAGATCATGAACTTGTCGACCCGAGCGATCCCGTCGCCCTTTCTCCCCACCGAGTCGATCCGGAGCTCGTAGGTCTCCCCCTCCTCGATGACGTCCTTGGGGACGACCGTCTTCGTCTTCCTCTTTCGCACTGGCCGGTGAGCCCCGCAGGCCTCGCACTTGAGCATCAGAACCCGGTCGCTCCGGATGAGCTGGGTGTCGGGCCTGTGGCACTCGGAACAGATGACGTACTCCTGGACGTAGGAGTCGATGTGACGTTCGAGGCTCTGCTCCGTGAACCTGCCTTGAAATACGGCATGCTGACCTTCGATCTTGCCGGCGGTGCCCATCTCCTGGAGGATGAACTTCATCAGGTGGTCAGGGTCCCGGTTCAGGGCGTCGGCGATGCTGGCGAAGTTCTCGAGGACCGTCGTCTTCCCCTCGTAGAATATCTTGGGTGGGGGTATCACGAACCTGTCCTCGGTCCCCCTGGAGTCGGGGAGCCTGCTCATGGCCCGATCAAGCCCTTTCATGTAGTCTTCCATCAGAACACCGATCGACCTCGATTATTTGATGAGTTCGGCGCCTTTGTCTACCACGATGTAGACCGGCGTAGGCAGCTTCTGTCCCGCTCTCCTCAGGGCCATCTTGGCCTGGGTGACGTTCGAGGGGGTGGTGCTGACGGAGAATACCTTCTGGTCTGCATCAACCCTGGCGGCCGTCCCCACGGCCTTTCCAAAGGCGTGGCGCATGCCGCTACTGACCCGGTCCGCCCCGGCTCCGGTAGCCTGCTTGTTCTCCCTGAGGACCTGGTGGGGGTATACTCTCAGCTTCATGTGGAAGTTGAGCCTGCCCACATAGGTCATGAGGTAACGGTTGGCGGTGATCCTGGCGGCCTCCAGAGCGGTGTGCCTGATCTGGCAGGGCTCCCTGACCACCAGGGTCAGTGTGACTGGAAATTCGGTGTTGAGGTTGCCCATGTCGTAGTGGACGACCTTGCTTCCCGGAACGCCCCCCATATACTGTCTTCTGGTATAGGGGCGCTCCAGCCTTCTGTACATGCTTGCTGGTTTACGTGCCAAAACTGAATTCCTCCAAAGTGAACTTGAGCCTGCCTAATACATCCATCTGATTTATAAGCGTTGGGGGGAGGCCGGAGCCTGAGATCCCCCTTCGGGTCCCAGTGACCTGGTTTGAGGTGAACAGGTTCACACCGTCATCGGGGTCGAGGACGAGATCTCTCCGGCCAGGGGGGTCTTCATCAGCGCCTTCGCCTCCTCGATCCCCGGGGTGTTGGCCAGGGCCCACATGAGCTTCACCAGGGCCACCTCGGGGAGGATGTCTCCACCCTCGATCCCTCCCGCGGCGAGCATGTCCCTTCCAGTGTCGTAGACCCGATCGCAGATCCTGCCCCGGATGCATTGAGAGGTTATAACCACCGGGATCCCGGCGTCGGTGGCGGACCTTATCTTTTCCACCCAGTCGGAGGCGACGTGTCCCAGCCCCGTCCCCTCCAGGATGATCCCCCGGTATCCAGAGCTTATATAATATTCGAATATCTCGGGGCTGGCTCCGGGGAAGTACTTGATCAGGGCGCATCTCGGCTCGAGCCCGTCCTTGACCTCCAGGGGGACCTCTCCCCTTCTATGGTGATCTCCCAGGATCTCGATCTTCCGGGAGGGGTAGTCGACCCTGGCCACAGGGTGCTGGTTTATGCTCCGGAAGGCATCTCTCCGAGAGGTGTGCATCTTTCGGACCCGGGTTCCCCGGTGGACGAGGCAGAAGTCGTCGCTGGTGGTCCCGTGCATCACCACCGTCACCTCCGCGATATCGCTCGTTGCAACTGCAGCCGCGGAGATGGCGTTCATGGCGGCGTCGCTGCTGGGACGGTCGGAGGAACGCTGGGACCCCACCACTACGATCGGAACCGGGGTCTTCACCATGAAGGAGAGGGCAGCGGCGGTGTAGGTCATGGTGTCGGTCCCGTGGGTGACGATGACCCCGTCGGCCCCTCCCTCTATCTCCGAGCCGACCGCCCTGGCCAGGACCTGCCAGTACTCGGTCTTCATGTTCTCGCTGAGGATGTTGTAGATGACCCGTCCGTCGTAGTTGGCGATCTCCAGGAGCTCGGGGATCGAGGATATGATCTCCTCGGCCGAGAACTGACTGGTGACAGCCCCGGTCCTGTAGTCCACCTTGCTCGCGATGGTACCCCCGGTGGAGAGGATGGAGACCCTGGGCAGCCCCTGCCGGTGCCGGAGGGGCGGAGGCGGGGGGACTTTGAGGGGCTTGCCCCTGGCCAAAAGTTCCACGGCGGACCGATCCGGATCGAAGCCGGCATTGTAGCCGCTGTCCATCTTGATGACGATCTTTCCGCTCACCGAGGGCATCAGAACCCCCTCGCGCCGGACTCCGTCCGTTGTGACCGCTATTCTGTCCCCCAGTTCCAGCATGATCAAATCAGCTCCTGCCTTCCTTTGGGCAGAGTGTGACCGAGGGGGGTGAAAAACGTTCCCCTCAACGCCCTTAATAATATCCCGCAATGCGGAACGCCGGCAACGGAACGAAAGCCGATTATACGAGCTTGATCGAAGCTCTTGTCGGTGGAGCGCAGATGATCTACTTCGTCACCGGAAATAGGGGCAAGTTCGAGGAGGCCAGGGGCATCCTCGGGGATGTGGAGCAGAGGAACCTGGGGTATACCGAGATCCAGGCGGACACTCTGGAGGAGGTGGCCCTCTTCGGAATCAGAGAGGCAAGAGAGAAGCTGAATGGTCCCGTGATGATCGAGGACGCGGGGCTGTTTATCGGCGCGCTGCGGGGTTTTCCCGGGGTTTACTCGGCCTACGTCTTCGAGACTCTGGGAAACGAGGGGATCCTGCGGCTTCTTGAAGGTGCCTCCGACCGGAGGGCGGTCTTCTGCTCGGTGGTGGCATACGCGGAGCCGGGGGCGGAGCCGATCCTCTTTAGGGGAGAGCTGGCAGGAGAGATCGCCTCCGGGCCCCGAGGGTCCGGGGGGTTCGGGTACGACCCCATCTTCGAGGTGGGAGGAAAGACCATCGCCGAGATGGACCTCGCGGAGAAGAACGGGATATCTCATCGGGGCGGGTCGATCCGGGCCCTGAAAGAATGGCTATCAAGCAGGTGATGGGAACCGTCATCCCGCCGGGGCCTCCCACCCTCACCATATTCGGCCATCCGTATCCTCGCATCTCCTCTCCTTGTGTCCCCTCCTCTCCCCTCGCCTCATGATCCTCTCCCATCTTATCCCCCTCGAACTCTCTCCCCTCGAATCCTCCCCCCCCCTCGCATCTCCTCCAAGTCAGCACTTCTTTCTCTTCTGAAGTACGCACTTGGGGAGCATCCGGCTGTCGATCTTCTTAATCCGGGGGGCCTGGACGGCGGAGATGTAGAGGATCCTCCCCCCGACCTCGACCTTCTTATCCATGGGTTTGGGGGGGCTGAGCCTCACCGGGAGGAGGATCGGCCCCTCGCAGGTGGTGCATATCCGAAGCTCGGAGAAGCTGTTTTTGATGTAGTCCACAAGCTCGGGGGATATCTCCGGGTTTGGGCCTAGCTCCTTTTTAGCAGGTTTTGCGGCCATCGTGATGGTGATCTACCCTCCCCTAGAAATATTATCCTTCTCACTCCGGCGTCCTGCTTTTCCTCACCCGCTCCATCCGCCCACCTGCAGACGGCAGCTCTTTTATACGCCCGAGGGTGAGCAATCGTCGTGGCTCGGAGGAAGAAGGGATACTACAGGGCGAAGGACCTGGCCAGGCAGAGGATCGAGAGGCTCTTCGTACTCGCCGAGGAGGAGCACCGCCTCCACCCCGAGAGGAGCGACCGGTACGTCGCTCTGGCCAGGAGGATGGGGATGAGGATGAGGGTCCGGCTCCCCCGCAGGCTGAAGAGGCGGATCTGCAAGGGCTGTCGGTGCTACCTCTCCCCGGAGAGGACGCGGGTCAGGCTCCGGGACGGGGTGGTTACGGTGACCTGCCTTGAGTGCGGAGAGCAGATGAGATATCCCTACCGGACCGGATGAGCCCTCCCTGCCGGATCGGATGAGTCCCCAACTGGACCAGATAACGCCATCGTCAGGGGCGGAAGGGGCCGGGCGGCGGGTGCAGGAGCAACGAGCCGCCCAGGCTACAATCGATGGCCATGCCGGGAGGAGACCAAATCTTTTTAATATAATGATGGATGGAAAATCATTGAGGAGCGAAAAATGGGACCGATATCCTGGTGGGACCTTCCCTGGATCTTAACGTCATCCCTCGGGGTGCTGGAACAGCCGGGCTACTGGCCTCCCCAATACATCGCCGCATCGAGGATTTTCCTTATCCTTCTGACGGCTTTCCTGGGATTCAAGGCCATCTGCTGGCCCTTTGAGTCCATCGAAGTCGAGGACTAGTTCTAAAGGGCTTGGCGGAGAGTACCGGTTGATCGTCGATCGGTATTTTGATAGACCTTGACTATGCACATGAGGTCAGGCCGGATAGATGAGGCCGAATTCTATGGTCAACTTTTTCGGAAATCCTATGAATAACATCGAATTATCTGTTGCCTGATCTCAGTTTCTCCAGCGCAAGTTCCTGCAAGAATGTCAGCAAAGGACGCAACGAATCAGGCGCTGTAATATCGTTGAAGGTCAGAGATTTTCCCCCACCGTCCTCAGAAAGGGTGATTCTATAAGAGAATACATCTGGATATTTGGCGGGGGATTGTATATCTTCCTGTTTGAGTTCCAGAATCCCCGAACGGTCTATCAAATCCAGGATTTTCTCAGCAACATCTCTAGGAAGTTCCTCCGTATTAGCTCGATATTTTAGCCTAAGAGGAGCATAGCCGCCTTCCCTCTCGAAATCGATATTCATAATGAAATAAATCCCCGATATTTCTTATAAAACTAATGGTGGCCGCCTTTAATCACTCTTGTAATCAAGGCAGCACACCTCTATCAGCTCATGGAGTTGGGAGACCAACTGCCTTAAAAGCAGCACGCACAATTTGGGTCGAGCCCTTAGGAACTTTTTGATCTTTTATGAGGATCTGTGCGGATCTCGCAATCACTTTGACTGCATCGTTGAACTGAGCCTTGGGATAAAGGTTCTGAAGAGCGTGGTACCAGATCAACGCAGCTTTATCGGTCCCTATGTCCATGGCGGTCAAATAGAACGCTCTATTGGGGATTCCACTGTTGATGTGCACACCATAGTTATCATCCGGACCAGCGTAGTAGTCCTTCATATGATCAGGCTGCGAATCTTTGCCCATAAGGTCGTTGTCGTAGGCCGTTCCTGGCGAACTCATAGAACGAAGAGCTTCTCCAAAAAGCGTTGGTCCCATAATCTCGTCGCCTATCAGCCAATCAGCATCCTCTGCGGTCTGTTTCTCGTAGTGTTGTGTGATCGCAGTGCCGAAGACGTCCGAAAAGTGCTCGTTCAGCGCTCCGGACTGTCCTTTGTAAACCAGGTCGGCAGTGAACTGCGTGACTCCGTGAGTCAGTTCGTGGGCAACCACGTCCAGTGATTTTTCGAAGTTCACAAAAATGTCGCCGTCCCCATCGCCAAAGGTCATCTCATCGCCATCCCAGAAGGCGTTCATATACTTCTCACCGAAGTGGACGTTGAGGATCAGGTCCAATCCGATGTTGTCGATGGAATTTCGACCCAAGACATTCTTGTAATAGTCGCGGGTGATGCCCCCAAAGTCGTAAGCGTTGTTTACAGATTTATCCGCAGTTGCTGGGCCGCCCTCTCCTCGCACCAGCTTCACCCTCTGTCTCCACTCATTTTGGCAATCGTATACCTCCCGGGACGCTGTCCCTGAAGGTTGCTTGGCTGCTCCGGATAAAGTCGCCATATCCACAACTTTAACAGCCCTTTTTTCCCGGGTCGTTCCACTCTGCATAACGCTCAAGCGGGCCTCCTTGATTCCTGCTTTGGCGATATTCTCCAGAATATATGATGGTATATACCCATACATAAACTGCCCTCCTTGTATTTTAATTGCTCTAAATTTTATGTATATGAACGGAAATTGCTTTTCCATTCAATATATCATAAAACATTTTATCTTTTTAGTGGTCCATTCTATTTATAACTTGCTATTGTCATTGAAGAAATAATTAGATATATAATATATGTTTATTAGAAATTTTCCTGTAATTTTCTCGAAAATAAATGCTACTATCCATCTACCACGTAAAGATAATGTGGGTATGGATAAAACGTAACCTCAACAGAACTTCAATCCCGTCCCTTCAGGCGATGAAATCCGTCGCTTATAAGAGGATTTTAAAGATTAATCTGAGACTTCTGTTATTCTTAGAATGTATACTTATATTACATTCCTTAACTTAAAAACAACGGTCAACGAATGCATCAGACGATACCATCCCATTTCAATTTCCGAATATTCTGCTAATGAAAATAGAACATATAAATACTTATTTATATATAAATTACTATCTTAGGTCTGCTTGTATTTGTGGGGTTTGCGGATTTCGCAGCCTCAATCTTTGAACGCGAGCCGTCGGGCGTACGCCCCACGCTCCCAGGCGCCCTGTCCATCCGAGATTAAATTCTCCAATTTATATAAATCCACCGGGCGCAGGACCACCAGGGCCCTCCCCCCGCCGCCGATCGGATCGTTCACCTCGATCCAGGCCTCCTCCGCCCCTGGGGCGATGGAAGGAGAGGTGATTTCCAAACTCCTTCCCAGACCCCGTGATCAGGCATTTGATTCTGACCAGGTTGGCATCTGGAACCAAGAAATCAAATAATAATGGTGCACTGTAAAAGGGTGATCTGAGATGAAGATAAAGGCTGTAATCACGGGTCCTGTGGTGCAGGGGGTGGGCTATCGGGTGTTCCTGATGCACCAGGCCATCCTCGAAGGGATTGAGCGATTTACAGCCCTGAACGTATCAGATGACACTGTGGTCGTCCTCGCCGAGGCCGACGATGAAAAGATATCAAGCCTCAAAGAGTTTCTATTAACCCGTCGTCCAGAGCACGCCCAGGTCTCCGAGGTCAGGATCGAGGAGTTCGATGGCAGGGTTATGACCCTCCAGGAGGCGACGATCTTGAACACTGCCGATCAGATGAATAAAACGATCCCCATCCTCGTCAGCATGGACGGAAAGCTGGACAGGATCGACAAGACGACCGAGAGGATGGAAGGAAAGCTTGAGATGATAGGGGAAACGCAGGAAGAAGACGTAAACCAGGTGCGGGGATTGCGGGAGGATCTGGGCACCATCCACGCCGAGCGGATGGAGAGGATGGAAAGGGATATCGCCGAGATAAGGCAGATGTGTTCGTTCTCTTCTTTGAATGCGCTCAGGTCTGAGCGCCGACCTCAAATCCGCATCTCGCGGAACTTGGATTTTGTCTCCTCAATCCCCGAAGGTGAACTGCCATGCATACACCGCCCACTCCCAAAAGGCCCGTCCTTCCTAGATTAAATTTAATATAGATTATAAATTATCTCGCGAAGAATAAATTACCAAGTATTAGTAGCTGTTTTACGCTGACCAGCATTCAAAAAGATACTTCTAAAAGTTACCATACTTCAATTGCTTTACACGATGCAGGACATCCTTTCTCTTATAAAAAGCAGATAGTTATAAATAGCCGAAACTTAAATTAGCATAATTGTGTGACAAAAATAGAAATTTCTTGGAAACTTGGTGATGGTTCAGGACCCCAAGATTCAGAGATCTCTGGATCCGATTCCCCTACTTCACATGAGGCAGAACATCATCCTAATGATAATAAGTCACGGATATTGCAGAGTCCAGCGATATTAATAACCATTGCGACAACAATTACTTATCTATTAGGATATAATTTTTATATGTCATATTTTTCGACGCTCTCCTTGCCCTATAATAGCCTGGATCTTCCACTTATATATTATATAGATAAATTAATATTGATATTACCTATAGTACTAATAGCAACTCTAGTCCTGATTAAAATTATCGATAATCCAGGTAAAATTAAAATAAGTCAATACACTAAATTTGTGTATGTTTTACCATTAATTTTTATTTATTTATATTTTATTTTAATCTTCAATATTGGCTATTTATCATTATGGTCTGGACTTATTATTATTGTATCGTGTATTGGGGTTTCAATTTTATATTATTTTCGTGATAAAGAGGTTCCTATCAGTTCGGATTTTAAAATTATATTAATATTAATCTTTCTGCTATTTATAGTATTCTTCCCTCATATCTTAGGTATAAGATTTGCGCAAGATTTTTCGGAGGAGAAAGCTACTAATACTTTTTATATAAATATTACATATAAAAATGAAAATGATACGGACCTTCCAAAGGATGGCCTTCTAGTTATATACAATAATGATAAATATTATATAGCTAATAAATTTAATGCTTCGTCAAACGATAATATGACTAGAGTATATATTATATCATCAGATCAAATTAAATTCGCTTCAATCGAACGCAATAATCCTGGAAACCTTGAGCGTCTCTATAATTTTTTCATTTAAATCTCCCTCTCAATTCCCGAACGCGAGCCTTCGGGCGTACGCCCCACGCTCCCAGGCGCCCTGTCCATCCGAGATTAAATTCTCCAATTTATATAAATCCACCGGGCGCAGGACCACCAGAGCCCTCCCCCCGCCGCCGACCGGATCGCTCACCTCGATCCAGGCCTCCTCGGCCTCGGGAGCGATCGTCGGATACAGGATCGCGGACCTCCCACCCGGCCCCCGACTGAGGGCATAAATGGCGAGCTGGTATAGCATCTCCCGAGGGAGGGGTTTTGTCCAAAGGTCCCGATACTTGGCGTCGAGGATGGAGACGACCTCCTGCCCCCTCATGATCACGTAATCCGGACGGGGGTTTGGAGCTGGTCGATTGCGAGGATTTCTGCCCGGAACGTAGGAGATCATCCCCCGGAGGCGGCATTCGTCCAGGACCGAGTAGCCCGGCAGGTTCTCTCGGAGAAACCGGGATAAGAGCGCCTGGAAGAATCGGTTCATGTCGAAGAGGAAGCTAGCGGTCTAAAGCCCTTCAAAATACGTTCGTATCTTCTGGGCCATGAGTCTTCGCCGTTCAGCCAGAAACTCCGGATAGTCGTCGACAGTCATATTCTCCACGCCTTCGGGAATACAGTTCATGCGGAAGTTTTCTTTGAGTTCGTCCATTTCTTTGATGTTGCCATACAGCTTGGGTCCTCCAAAGCACTGTTCTAAAAGTTGGCTAAAATAAAATCTCGGTTCCTTGTTCCCAATAGCGATGTTGATCTCGCTCTGGGCAACGACATAGTTCGCAATCTGGTTGTACTGTCCAGGCACAAGCCCACTCTTTTTTAGATAGTCACGTGGGAAGAGATGATGAACATCGGACTTAACTTCGATAAGCTCTCGGACTGTTATGTCTTTAGACAGAAAGCCTAGATCATTCATCTTGATCTGAGCTGCCTGGTATAGGCGGAAGTAAGGGCTGGACGCAACAGATGTGTTGAGATTCTGAGGCAGTGCTGATTCCCAAAAAGCATTTGATAGCATGCCGTTTATTTGACCATTGGCATATGCCTGAATCCCTTGATCATGAATCTGTCGGATGTCATAATCAAAAGCTGATTCTGGTGAGGACGAGTATCTTCCGGTAAGAACCGACATTACGAACCATCGCCTAACGTAGCGCTCAATGTCAGCAGGTGGTATGCCTTGGCCACGGAGGGTCAAAAATAGGATGTAAGCAAAATTTAGCGAGTTTTGCGAGCGGATCATGGAAGAGTCGACAAAGCCCGCAGAGCGAATGATCATGATGAGGTTTTTAAAATGGGTCTCGTTCATAAACCGAATAATTCCCGTTTTCAGCCGGCCAAAAGAATCCTCGACGATAACCTCTTCATACTGTCTCGTCTCGAAGTTTCGGCCCGACAGAAGAGCTACTAGATCTTCCAGACGACCTCGCTCGAACTCCGAGGTGAAAGCTACCCTAAGCATATCGGTATAAGATGGGTCGTAAATGTCGTCTTTTTCATTTCGAAGCCATGCCATCTGCTGGAAAAACTCGCTCTCTGCGAACTTCTTATCGTTCTGCATATCATTAAAAAATTCGGGGGCTACTGCGAGATGACAGAAGTAGTCGATGGCCTTGCGTAAGGTGTTTCCTCCGTGGATTTCATTGACGGCGATCTTTGACATAGCAAAGTCAGCCTGGCTCAGAGGCACACCCTCAGAGTTGACACGAATGAATATCTCAGTAACGGTTTCTATATCAAAACCCGAGTCAAGCTCGATAAGGCCGATCTGGTTGCTGGTAATGCCTTTCATACGCTCAATGCTGCGAAAAACCTCGTCTCTGGTTGAGCTGGGATTTTTATCGCAGTAAGCCGTCACTAAATCGAATAAGCTCGTTTTTGAGTCGAAAACCACTGAAATATCAGGAATCCAAGAGGAATCCTTCTCTATGGACGCGTTTAAAACTTCGAATTGCTCTTTTATCGGGTGAAATGCAATTCGTATTCGGATATGCCTGTAATTTTTATCAACCACCTTAAGTCCAAGAACGGCTGCCATCAGAGCTATCACACGCTGCTGACCATCGATTAGGATGTGCTTGCCAAAAGAAGTGGTTCCATCTTTCAGCTTAACATTTGGATTACGCCATGTGATCAGGTATCCAACAGGATAGCCTTGATACAAAGAATCGAGCAGGTTTCTCACTTTAACTGCACTCCAGACAAAAGGGCGCTGGATTTCTGGTATGGCCATCTCACTCAATTTGACCTTTGCAAGAAGCGTCTCAATCGGCGGCTGTGTTACGGAATAGTGTTGAGTTGGCATGGTAGCTAGCCCTTTGCTTGCCCACGAAAAAATGTTTCGCTTCACCAACTGCTTCTGGGACCAATTTTTTCAGGTTGCCAAGAATGACAGAAAAACCGTCGCCCAGTCTACCCCACGATCCTCGCCACCCGCCCCACCTGGCCGTCGGCCAGCCGGACTTTGATCCCGTGGGGGTGGAAGGAGGAGTTGGTGAGGATCTCCTTCACCACCCCTTCGGTCAGCTTCCCCGTCCTCTGATCCTTCTTGAGGACGATCTCCACCTTCAGCCCAGGCTTTATGTCCTTTCTATTCTTGCCGTCCATGCTCCTCCGAGGTCGTCCGGGCCGGGACCGAATCCCCGCCCCTCGCCAGCCGCATTTTACTCGGCCTCTCCCTCGATCTCCAGGAGGAGGAGCTCGAAGACCAGGGTCTTTCCCGCCAGGGGGTGGTTCGCGTCGAAGACGACGGCGTCTTCGGCCACCTCGGCCACCGTCAGCTGGAGGCGCTGCTTGTCTTTGGAGAACTCGATCCTCGAGCCGATCTGCGGGTCCAGGTCCGGCGGGAGCTCCTGCCGGTTGATCGTGATCAGAAGCTCTTCCTTTCGGGGGCCGTACCCCTTCTCCGGGGGGATGGTGACCGTCTTCGCCTCCCCCGGCTTCATCCCCAAAACCGCCTCCTCGAAGCCGGGGATGACCATGCCCTTGCCGATGGTGAACTTCAGCGCCCCGTGGGTCTCGGAGGAGTCGAAGACCGTCCCGTCCTCGAAAGTGCCCTTGTAGTGGAGGCTCACCGTGTCCCCCTCTTTTGCCGTCTTCATGCGAGTCGCTCCATATCTGATTCTGTATCAGTATCCTTCGTGATTTAAAGACATCTATCGCCAAAAAGTCTCGAAACCTCGACCTCGGGTCCAACCTGAGGTCTACCCGAGGTCAAAGCTTAGGTCTACCTGAGATCTCGTGCTTTGGGGTGGGGCGACGCCCCCGGATCTCCCTTATGCCAGCTCCGACCCGGATTCTGATCCGACGATATCCACCAGCTCGATCTCAAAGACGAGATCCTTGCCTGCCAGAGGGTGGTTTGCGTCCAGAATTAAGGAATCCTCCGTCACCTCCGCCACCACCACCTGGAGCATCTGGTCGCGAGACTGGCCAATCTGGAGGATCTGGCCCACCTGGGGATCGATCTCCGGGGGCATGCATCCCCTCTCCAGCTCCATCACCATATCTTCGCGGCGGGGGCCGTACGCCTCCTCGGCGGGGATCTTGACCGTCTTCCTCTCGCCGGGGCTCATCCCCAGGGCCGCCGCCTCAAATCCGGGGATCACCATCCCCTTTCCCAGGGTGAACTCCAGGGGGTCTCTCTCCGCTGAGCTGTCGAAGACCGTCCCGTCTTCGAATTTGCCGGTGTAATGAACTTTGACGGTATCGTCGGCCTTTGCCTTTTCCATCTTCAAATCTCCTCATCTGGGGTTTGAAATCCGCAAGATATGTAGCTGGCGGTTTCCCCCGAAAATTGAGCCGGGATCTCTTTTCACGGAGGGGAAAATCCGGCAGAGCTTCCCTTCAGGAGGCAAATCCGATTCGGTCCGGTAAGGAAGAAGTTAGAGAGAGAAGAGATGAAAGAATAAGAGAAGGTGAGCAGGGTCGGTGAGGAAGGGAAAGGGGACGCAGAAGAAAGGGTGTAGGGGAAGGAGAAGAAAGAGGGGAAGCGGAAGAAAGGGAGAGGGATAGGAGGAAGGGAGAGCGAAGGGGAGGAAGAGAGGTGAGGGAGCTCCTCTCAGGCAGCGTCGGCGGCGTAATAGTAGTACTCCCCCGACTCCCTCTGGGACCGGTCCAGCCTCGAATTGGGCTTGTTCACCCGGGGGCGGCGGGTGTCCTCATCCCTCCGGAAGGTGATCCCGATCCCCTTCAGGAAGCGGTTCATCCCCTCCCTCATCTCCACCGGGGGATGGGCGACGCCTCTTTTGCCCTGCTCCCCCTCGAAGACCATCAGCTTCTCGGACAAAAGGTCAATGAGGTAGATGTCGTGGTCGACGACCAGGACCGACCGCTCGGCGCTCTCAGCGTACCGCCTCATGACTTTGGCCGCCATCATCCTCTGCTCCACGTCCAGGTGGGCCGAGGGCTCGTCCAGGAGGTACAGGTCCGCCTCCCGGCTGAGGCAGCCCACGATGGCCACCCTCTGAAGCTCGCCCCCGGAGAGCTCGTCCATGGACTGGTCCAGAAGCTTCTCCAGCCCCATGGGCTTTACGAACTCGGACTGGTAGATGCTGGAGTCGAACTCCGGGGTGACCTTCCGGAGGAAACCCTGGACCGAGAGGTCGCCTTCGGCCTTGAGGTACTGAGGCTTGTAGGAGACCTTCAGCTTCAGGTCGACTTTGCCCGTCGTCGGCTCCTCCACCCCCGCCAGGATCTTGATGTAGGTGGTCTTGCCGATCCCGTTCGCCCCCAGGATGCCCACCACCTCCCCCTTCCTGATCTCCCCCCGCTCCGCCTCCAGGACGAACCTCGCGTAGCTCCTGGTGAAGGGCTGGTACTCGGCGAGGAGGGGTACGTCCTTTTCGGCCCGGGGGGCGTGGACCTCGAAGACGATGGGCTCGGACCGGATCCTGATGTTCTCCTCGGGGAGGTACCCCTTGATGTACTGGTTTATGCCCACCCTCACCCCCTTGGGCCGGGTTATCACCCCGTAAGCCCCCGGAGTCCCGTAGACGACGTGGACGTTCTCGGCCAGAAGGTCCAGCAGGGCCAGGTCGTGCTCCACCACCATCACCGCCTTCGTCTCCGCCAGCTCGCCGATGGCTCTTGCGGCGTTGATCCTCTGGTAGATGTCCAGGTAGGGGCTGATCTCGTCGAAGAAGTAAACGTCGGCATCCCGAGCGGCACAGGCGACGATGGCCACCCGCTGAAGCTCGCCGCCGGAAAGGCTCGATATCTCCCGGTCCATCAAGGGGGCGAGGTTGAGCCTCTCCACCAGGGCCGGGAGGGCTCCCCGCTCGTCGGTCTTATCCAACAGGCCCCTGACGGTCCCCGAGTAGCTTTTTGGTATCCGGTCGACGTACTGGGGCTTGTAGGCGGTCTTCACCCCCCTCTCGACCACCCGCCTCAGGTAGTCGCCCAGAGCGGAGCCGGCGGTGCTCTCGATCACCTCTTTCCAGGAGGCGCCCCTTCCCAGGTTGGGGGCCAAAAGCCCCGAGAGGATGGCCACGGCGGTGCTCTTCCCGATCCCGTTCGCCCCCAGAAGGCCCGTCACCTTCCCGGCCGCGGGGACGGGGAGGCCGTAGAGGGCGAATCCGTTCTTGCCGTAGCGGTGGGTGGGGTTCTCCAATTCGTCGGGGAGGTTGATGATGGTGATCGCCCCAAAGGGGCACTTGCGGACGCAGATCCCGCAGCCGACGCAGAGGTTCTCGGTGATGGCGGGCTTTCCGTCGACGAAGGTGATGGTCTCGTCCCCGGTCCTCACCGGCGGGCAGAAGTACTCGCACTCCCGGGCGCATTTTCGAGGCTGGCACCGATCCCGGTTGATTACAGCGATCCTCATCAAGTCCACCCGGTTTCAGTTGAGGAGTAGGGTCCAGGTAACCAGCCACAGGTCGACGGCTATGAACTCGACGTAGAACCAGTCCTTGGTCTTGAAATCCTCGACGTTGATCTTCAGAAGGGGGAGGGTGAACTTCTGGATGTAGAAGTTGATGGCTAACACCAGAGTCATCACGAAGTACCAGGGATAGGTCATCCCCACCGCCCCCTCCTCGGGGACCCCGGTCCCGAAGAGCGAGAAGCTGGCAAAGCCGTAGACCACTCCCAGGACGGCGGGGTAGAGGGTCATGACTATCCCCTCGACCCTGGACTTCTTCCGCTCCTCCGCCACCTTCTTGTTCGTGGTCCTGGTCTGGTCGCCATTTCCCGGCGAGTCTTCTGATGAGACTGATGCTGCTTTTTGAGCGCTCCTGGACTTTTTCCTCTTCTTGGCCATGGGATCCTCCCTCCCCAGGGACGCATCATATCATAATAGCGTTTTGGTCTGAAGGTCGGTCCCTTTTCGCCACCATGCCCCGGTCCAAGGCAAAGTCCAAGTAGTATTGAGTCAAAAAGCTCCAGGATGTGTGCGCTCATCGTCGCAGACTCGTCGGTGTTCATATGCGGGAAGGCCCTTGAGGGAGAGGTGGTCACGGTTCCCGGAGTCGAAACGGAGCTGAAGGACATCCGCTCCCGCATGCGGCTTCAAATATCCGGGGTCAGGATCGAGCACCCTACCGCCGATGCGCTGGAGAGGGCGAGGGCCGCGGCCCTCGATAGCGGCGACATCGCCGTCCTCTCCGGGGTGGACCTGGAGCTTCTGGCCAAAGCCCTGGAGCTCTCCGCACGGCTCGCCACCGACGATTACGCTCTGCAGAACGCGGCCCTGCACCTGGGAATAGAGGTGGAGACCGTGGCCCAGCCCCGGATCCGGAAGATCGTGAGGAGGACCTCGAGGTGCGTCGGCTGCGGCAGGCCCTTCCAGGGAGAGGAGTGTCCAGTCTGCGGCACGCCAGCCAGAAAGAGAAAGGGGGTCAAAGATGAAAAATATCGATAGTCTGATTGAGAAGACCGCCGAGCTGAAGGCGGAGGGATTGGTAGAGGGGCAGATCGCCGAGGAGCTGAACGTATCTCGAGAGACGGTCACCTGGCTGTTGACCCACGGCGAGAAGAGGTCCGGGGTCCAGGGGCCAAAAGACGTCTCCGTAGACTGGAGCGCCATCGGAAAAAGCTCCATACGGCTCAGGCATGTCTGCCAGGCCCTGACCGACATGATCGATGAATGCCTGGCGTGCACCGACGCCGACGTGGAGGTCGTGGTGGGGATCGCTCTCAGCGGCGTGCCCCTGGCCGGCATGGTGGCCGAGGAGCTGAATGCGGAGCTGGCGGTCTACACTCCCACCAAGCAGAGGTGGTCCCAGGAGAAGGGGGAGACGGAGTTTCGGGGGACCTTCAGCACCAACTTCTCGGACGTCTGCGACGCCGAGTGCGTCATCGTCGATGACGTCATCACCTCCGGGAGGACCCTGGAGGAGGCGGTGGAGGAGCTGAACGAGCACGGCGCATCCACCAACGCCATCGGCGTCCTTCTGGACAAGAAGGGGATCGACGAGATCCTGGGGGTCCCGGTCACATCCCTCCTCCAGATCATCAGGGTGAACTGAAACCTTCAGGCCCGGGCGGTCCTGGAGCCGATCCCCCGGAGATCCTGGATCAAACTCTTCCATCCGAAATCCTGCACCCTAAAAATTTATATGCACATTCGACCTATTACAACCAGGAGGATCATCATGAGTCTGAGAACTTCTCATCTCGTCCCGTTAGCAGCTCTGATGCTGCTTTTCGTCCTGGCCCTGCCGGCCTGTGGAGATGACGGCTCGGCGGCCCAGGCTTCGAACTTCGTCACGGTGACCTATAAGGCCCTGGACCCCATCAAACTCGGCGAAGAGGCGAAGCCCCTCTACGAGGTTGGCGCCTACTTCAGGCACAAAGACCTTCGAGAGATCGCCGCCCGACAGAAGGCGCCCTTCGTCGTCCCCTCAGAGACCGGGCAGGAGCCCAACCATCTCAGCAGGGAGGCCAATCCCCTTTACGATGTGGCCTCTTACTTCAGGATAAAGGAGGTCCGTGAGATCGCCGCCCGGGAGAAGGCGCCCTTCGTCGTCCCCTCGGAGACGGGCCAGGAACCGAATGAGCTCGGCACGGAGGCAAAGCCCCTCTACGAGGTTGGCGCCTACTTCAGGCACAAAGACCTTCGAGAGATCGGATCGAAGGAGAAGAAGGGCTTTATAGTCCCATCGAAGATCAGAGCCTGAAGGCAGGGCCGGGGAGGAAGAGACCAGCGTCTCTGAGGCTGGCAGATCGCCGCCTCAGAGATGCTTCTGAATTTTATTGGCCAGGGTGGTCTTGGGGTAGGCTCCCACCAACTGGTCGGCCAGCTCCCCATTCTTGAAGACGAGCAGGGTGGGTATGGCCATGATCCCGTACTTGCTGGCGGTCTTCATGTTCTCGTCGACGTTCAATTTTCCGAAGACGACCTTCCCCGCCATCTCTCTGGCCAGCTCGTCGAGGACCGGGGCGACCATCCTGCAGGGTCCGCACCACTCCGCCCAGCAGTCCACGATGACCAGAGGATACCTGGCCACCACCTCGCCGACGGTGTCGTCCGTCACCTTGACCGGGCTGTTCGGATAATCCACCTTTGGTTCGTTTGTCATCTTTTTCATCTCCTCGAGCTTCTTTCTCCTGATCCTTTCAAGCTCCTCGTCCAAGATCACACCTCTCTTTTGCCTCCAAAATAAGAGACCTGAAGTGGTCCAGATCCACAGGCATCTTCGAGTAGGTGCAGAGGGTGAAATCGAGAAATTCGATCAGACCGTCCTCGTAATCCTCGGCCTTGCCCAGGGTGTCCAGGAATATGCTCCCCTTGAAGGGGGCGAGCTGGAATCGGGCCTCTTCGCGGCTCCAGTTCATCCTCTCGAACATATCCCTCCAGCTCTTGACCCAGCCCGGCGAGAGGTAGAAGTAGAGTCCACGGGTCGCGATCTCCTCCACCTTTTTTCGAGTTATGAAGGCGTCGATGCAGTTCTGGCATCTGAGGAGGGCGGCCCTATAAGGGGCTATGATCTCTGCCATCCTGGGATGGCACTCGCCGTAGGCGACGATTATGCCGTCATAATCTTTGCACTCTTCAAGCTGTGCCCTGAGGGCCTCGGCGAGGTCGTCGAAGTCGACGTGAAGCCCCGCCTCCAGGTAGCGGACCGTGAAGGGAAAGTTCAGCTGATCGGCTATCTTCTCGATCTCATCCTTGAATACACCGCAGGCGATGATTGCGTACATGGACAGCCTACAGTCGTCGGGATATTATATATCGCTTATCCGGGAAGCCAGCTCACAAAAAGGGGAGCTTCGTTCCCAATTCCAACTCCAGAGCCTTCTGATGGACCCTGGTCGCTGTGGCCACGTCCTGGATGGCAAGGCCGGTGGAGTCGAATATGGTGATCTCCTCATCGTCCGCCCGCCCCTGGACCTTCCCCGCCACCACCTCGCCGATCGTGGCGTAGATCTCCTCGGGGGCGAAGAGCCCCTCGGTCAGGGGGACGTTCACCTCGCCGGAGTGGGATGCCTGGGCCAGATCGTCCACCACCACCTTCGCTCTTTGGAGGAGATGCGGGTCCAGCTCCTCCTTTCCCTTCGCGTCTGCCCCGATGGCGTTGATGTGGGTCCCATCCATTATCCACTCCTCCTTCACCAGGGGCTTGCGCGATGGGGTGGTGGTGACCAGGATGTCGCAGTCGCAGGCATCCCTTATCTCGGTGGTGAGGAGGTACTCGGCCTGGAGGAAGTCCTTGGCGTCCCTTTCGAGGGCCCTGGCCCGGTCCAGGGAGAGGTCGGCGACGATAACCGTCTCGATCTCGAAGCTCCTGGCGAGACCGAGAAGCTGGGTCCGCGCCTGGGCTCCGGCCCCCACCAGCCCCACCCGCCTGGAGCTTCTCCTGGCCAGATACCTGGCGGCGACGGCTCCGGCCGCCCCGGTCCTCATGTTGGTGAGGTGAGTTCCTCCCATCATGGCGATGGGGGCTCCGGTCTGTGGCGAGTTCAGGATCACCACCGCCATCACCGTGGGAAGGCCGACTGCGGGATTTGCCGGATGGACGTTGACGACCTTGACCCCGGTGGCGTCCAGCTCCTCCAGGTAGGCGGGCATGGTCCGCAGGTCGCCGTCGTACTTTTCGTAGTAGAGGTAGGACTTGGGCGGCATCTGAGCCTTTCCGCGGCCGTGCTCCCGGAAGGCTTCCTCCACCGCCGGGATCGCTTCATCCATGGTCAACAGCGACTGAACTTCATCCTCGGATAACCACAACAGCTCCAAATCCTCGCCTCCAGATCATTCACCCTCTTTCTGAGAGATATTATCTTGTGCGCGGATGGAAAAGGCTATCCCCCAGATGGAGCGATACTCTCCGCTCGATGGATCGGTACGAAGTCGCCGTGGTGGGGGCAGGTCCAGCCGGATCGATGGCGGCGAAGAAAGCGGCCGAGGCGGGAGCCGAAGTGGTCATCTTTGAGGAGCACCCCCGGGCCGGATGGCCGGTCCAGTGCGCGGGGCTTCTGGGGGTCGCGGCGGTCGCGGAGTCGGAGCTGCCGCTAGCCAAATTCGCCTTACGGGCCGTCCGGGGGGCGACGATCGTCTCTCCTGGGGGGTTTCAGGTCGCCTTCAAGTCCGACGAGGTCAGGGCCTGGGTCGTGGATCGGAGGATCTTCGACCGGGCGCTCCTGGCAGAGGCGGCGAGATCCGGGGCCGAGGTGAGGATGGCATCCCCGGTGACGAATCTCGCAAGGGACGGCGGAGGGTGCATCCTCACCATCGGCCGCGGCGCCGACCGGCAGAAGATCGAGGCGAAGGTCGTCATATCCGCCGAGGGGGTGGGCGCTCGAATCGCGCGATCGGCCGGGATCGGGCCGCCCGGAGAGATCCTCTCCTCCGCCCAGGTGGAGGTCCCATTCCAGGTCCAGGACCCGGAGATGGTGGAGGTCTTCCTGGGTGAGGAGGTGGCTCCGGGATTCTTCGCCTGGGCGATCCCGAGTCAGGAAGGGGTGGCGAGAGTGGGGCTCTCCTGCCGAAATAACGCCTGCCCATATCTGAAGCGCCTCCTGAAAAGCCCCCCCATCCGCTCCAGAATCAGAGGCGGCTCTCTCCACCTGGTGGTGGGGGGGCTGCCTCTGGGTCCGCCCGCCTCCACGGTGGCCGACGGGATCATCGCCGTCGGCGACGCCGCGGGGCAGGTGAAGCCCACCAGCGGCGGCGGGATCTATCCGGGGCTGGTCTGTGCCAAGATCGCAGGTGAGGTCGCCGCCACCGCGGCTTCAGAGGGCGACTCGTCCGTTGCTCGGCTCTCCGAGTACGAGCGGAGGTGGCGGTCCGCTCTGAACAGAGAACTCCGACTGGGGATGATCGTCCACAGGATGAGGGCCGGGATGGCCGACTCTGAGCTGGACGATCTCGTCCGTCATCTCGGGGGTCGGGGGGATCTGGTCGGGATCATCGAGGGAGAGGGCGACATCGACCGGCCGAGCCGGGTGATGAAAAAGGTCGCGCCGCGGATGGGGCTATTCGGGCTGAGGATGGCGAAGATCCTCCTTCGAAGCCGTCAGAGATTGAAATAATTATTTGAGCGGGAAAGTCCGACCTCACCTCAGCTCCACCTCGATCCGGCTGGAGCCGTCCTCATCCTCGACCACCAGGATGGAGTTGTCGAACTGGCCCTGGACCTCGCCGATGTGGCTGATGGCGAAGATCTGGGGGAACCGGTCGTCGAGGTTTCTGAGCATATTGATCATGCTCTCCCGGTGCTCCACGTCCTGGCTTCCGAAGATCTCGTCCAGGATGAGGAAGGAGTAGCCGGGACCGTCTTTCGAGAACCTCATCAGGCGCTCGCTGATGGCGACCCGGACGGAGACGGCGATCATGTCGATCTCGCCGCCGGAGTAGCGGGAGATGGGGTAGAACTCCCCCTCGTCCTCGACCAGGATGTTGAAGTCGTCGTCGATGCTGATCCGGCCGTACTTTCCCGTCACCTCCCGGAGGATCCTGCCGGCCTCCGAGGCGATCTCGCTTCTTATCCGGACCAGGATCGCGTCCATGAATCGGTTGGCCAGGCTCCTGGTGGTCTCGACTACCTGAACCCGCCTCCTCCTCTCTCGGACCTTCTCTTCCAGCTCTCTCTTCCGTGAGGCCTCGCCTTTGAGCCTCTCCAGCTCCGCCTCGGCGACCCCGAGCCGCACCGAAAGGTGAGACCCTCTCGCCCTCGCCTCCTCCAGCCGGTGGGCGGCCTCCTCCATGGCGGCCATCGCCATCGAATACCTCCTCTCGGAAAAGTCGAGCTCTTTATGCCTCTCTTCGGCCTCCGACAGATCCGTCTGCAGCCGAAAAGCGGCATCCTTCGCCTCCTCCAGATGAAGCCTCACCTCCCCCTCCGAGGCTAGTGCGAGCCTGATCTCGCTCGCCTCCGCCTCGACCTTTCCCAGGGCTCTGGCCTCAGCCACGAGCTTCTGGTACTCAACCGGGTCGAAGCCCAGATCCTCCATCTCGCCATGGAGGCTCTTTTCTGCGACGTCGAGCCCTTCGACCTCGGCTCTGACCCTGGAAAAGGCATCTTCAAGATCCGGGATCTCAGCCACCCTCTGCTCCAGGGCGGAGAACCTCTGATGGTCCGGCCTCAGGGCGGCGATCCTCTCCCGGACCGAAAGCCTCTGAGGTTCGTCGTAGCCGAGGGTATCCATCCGATCGGCCAATTCGGTCAGGTTTCTGACCGACCTCTCCAGAGCCTCGGCCAGCTTTTCAAGCTCTGTCCTTTTTTTGGGCAGCTCCTCGGTCCGGACGAGAAGCTGGTCTTGCTCCTGGACCAGGGGGAGAAGGGACTTCTCCTCCGCCACCAGGCTATCGAATCTCTCGGGATCGAAGTCGACTGGGCCGATGGACTCCATCTCAGAGTCGATCTTCTCCGCCTCGGCCGTCTGCTCGGCGATCCGGTCGAGAAGCCCCCTCTTCTCGGCCAGGATCTCCCCTCTTCTGGCCTTTGATTCGGTCAGTGCCAATCGGTCGCTTTTCAGCGCCACTTTCGACTTCGCCGCTCCATCGAGGCGGAGATGGGCCTCTCTTTTGCGATCTTCGAAGGACGAGATCCTCTCCTCGGCTGCTGAGGCCGCCCTCCGGTACTTCTCCAGAAGGAGGTCCCGCTGGCCGGCGAGGGGCCTCTCGCAGGTGGGGCAGAGGCTTCCATCGCCCAGGGCCTCGATCTTCGACCTCTGCCCGGAGGCCTCTGCAAGCTCCCTCCTCAATACCTCCAGCTTCAGGTTCAGGCCGGCGAGCTTCTCCTCCAGGTCCCTCTGCAGCCGGGCTATCTGCTCCTCTCTCTCCCCCAGCTCCGCCTCTCTCTCTTCCAGGTGGCCGAGCTTTGAGATCTCGTCATCGAGGCCGGAGACTTTCGCTCTGAGACCGTCGATTTTGGCTCTGACCGCCGCCCCCCTCTCCTCCAGGTCGGATAGGCGCTTGCTTTTCTCCTTCTCCTCCTCCAGCCGGGATACTTCGGCCTCCAGCCAGCGGCGCCTCTCCACGGCGGGGGCGATCTCGACCATCCGCAGCTTTGCCGCCTCAAGACCCTTCAGAGCCTCCTCGACCCTGGCCACGTTCTCCTGGGCGGCCTCCCTTCTCGACCTCTCCCTCTCGGCGAGGGAGAAGAGCTTCTGGTAGCTGTCCCTCTTCGCCTCCATCGCCTCAAGCTCCGAGCTCAGCCTCCGATACTCCTCCTCTGCGGGCCGGATCGCCTCCAGCTCCGACCTCTCTTTTTTCAGCCTCTGAAGCCTCTTTTCGGCCTCGGATAAGGCGCGGGCTCGGCCCTCCAGCTCGGCTCTGACCCGGACCCGCCTCTCGAGAAGCTTCTGGTGGAGGGTCCTCTTCGGCTCCAGCTCCTCCAGCTCTTTTTTCGTCTCGCCTAGCCTTGCGAGCTTCGGCTCCAGCTCGAAGAGCTGCCACCTCCCCTCCTCGATCTCCTCCAGCCTCTTCTCGCCGAGCTGGACCGCCTTTCGCTTCGCTGCGAGGTCGGAGCCGAGCCGGCCGATCTCCTCCTTGAGCCGGTCAGAAGACCTTCTCCGATCCGCCTCCTTCTCCAGCTCCTCTCGCCTCTTCTCCAGCTCTCTCGCGAGGTCCGACTCCAGGTCCCGCGCCCCCGTCAGCTCCTCCTCGACGGCGGTGACCTCACCCTTCCGGAGTCTTATCGCCTCCTCCACATCGCCGATCTCGGAGAGGGCTCCTTCGAGCCGACCGATCTCGCCCTCTACCTCCCTCAGGTCGGACCTGATCTCGTCGAGGACCCTCTCCCTCACCTCGTCCAGCCCCAGGAGGGCGAGGAGGTACTCCCGCTTCTCCGAGCCCCGATCTTTTATCAGATTGTCCAGGTCCTTCTGCCGGGCGTAGAAGGTCTTCATGAAGTCCGCAAAGCTTATCCTCAGGATCTCTTCCAGGCGGGCGTCCACCTCCCGGGTGCCGGTGGCGACCAGGCGGCCGTCGATGGAGAGCCTGGCCTCGGGGGAGAGGCTCCTTCCCCGCATCGCCCTCTGAATCGTCATCTCCCGGCCGTCGACGTTGAGGGAGAGCCTGACCTCCAGGTCCTCGCTCTCAGATGCCCTGGAGTTTTTGATAAAGTCGCGCCTCACCGTCGATGCCCTGCTGCCGTAGAGGGCCCAGGCGATCGCCTCGACGATGGTGCTTTTTCCAGAGCCGTTCCCACCGATAATCCCAGTGAGACCGTCCTGAAAATCAATCGTCGTCCAGCCTCTATACTTTTTAAAGTTCTTCATTGAGAGGCTATTTAGATACATCGAAGCTCTCCGTCGTCCTCTTCTCCGAGATCCGGGCCAAAAGATCGGTGCCGTAGGAAATGACATCTCCCTTTATCGCGGCCGGTATCCCGTCCCTGGCGGCCTCACCCTCGATGAACCGCACAAACTCCTGGGGGAGGTGTCTTGAGTCCATCGGCTCCGTCTCAAAGAACGCCGGGTCGTCCCTGTACTCCGGCATGATCTCCAGGTGGAGGGCCCGGTTCTTCAGCTTGCCCAGGAACCGCTGGCTGAGGCTTCGATAAGCCTCCCTGGACAGATCCTTCAGCCGAAGCCTCACGATCTTATCTTTTATCCCCACCCGGTTGCAGATGGCGGCGACCGCCTCCTCGATCTCCCGGGAGGAGAGACCGGTGCAGTCGATGGGCTCAAGATCGAGCATGTACCTTTCCCTGACCGGTATCTGATCCACCCTCCCCGAGTCCAGATCCACCAGGAGGAGGCCCTTCTCGTCGCCGGCCTCGCCGAACCTGAAGTACTCGACGGAGCCGCTGTACCAGGCGTTTCTCGCCACCTGGGCCTGGCCGTGGTAGTGGCCCAGGGCGATGTAGGAGAAGTCGCCTTTCAGGAAGCTCTCCATCAGCTCGTGCTCGCCGACGGTCCGGAGCCTTCGGTCCCAGAGGGCCTCCACCAGGCCGTGCATCACCAGGACATCCCGGCCCGATGGATTCTCCATCCTGAACTCCTGCATCTTCCGGAACTCATCCAGGTAGTCTTCGGGGCCGAGGCAGAAGGGGATGCAGTGGAACCGGCATCCTCCTGCATCGAACCGCTCGTACCGGTAGTGGTGGGCGATATGGACGCCATCCATCCCCTCAAAGAGGGTGAAGGGGCTCAATGCGGCGTAGCTCTTGGGGGCGTCGTGGTTTCCGCTGATGATGATGACCGGTATTCCGGCCTCGACCAGCCTTTCCAGGTTCTGCTTGAAGACGACCAGGGGCCTGATCCGGGGCCTCACGTGGTGGAAGACGTCGCCCGCGTGGACGACGGCGTCGGGCCTTAGCTCAATTATCCTGTCCACCGTCTCAGAGAATCCCTGGTAGATCATCTCCTCCCGGAGGTTTCTTCCCCACCGGTCGACCCTGCCGTAGGCGGAGAAGCCGAGGTGGGAGTCAGCCATGTGAACGATCTTCATCAGTTTCTCTCCAGGATCTAATCGGGTGGAGGGTTGAAGCCTCCGGCCTTAGGCCTCCTCTCTTCACCGACACCGCCTTCCCGGTTCAGCTCCGCGAGGTACTTTTCGTAGAGGTGGATCCTCGCCGGGACCGGGAAAGGTATGTTGAGGGTGCTGATGATCGCCTCCCCCTTTTCCAGGGTTTGGATCTCGACGTCCAGAGCCGAAAGATCCTGCTTTGCCGACTCCTCCAGGCGGGTCCGATCGTTTCTGTCGGCGAGCCCCAGGATGACCAGGGTGTTGAACTGAGAGAGGAGCTGTTTATCGATCAGCTTCGGCTGCTGGGTTACGGCGCACAGGCCCACCCCGAACTTGCGCCCCTCCCGGGCGATCGACTCAAACCGGGCCAGGCTCCCCTCGCCACCGCCCAGGACCCGCTGCGCCTCCTCCACCGTTATCAGGCAGCTCTTCCCCCTGGCGCCCTCGGCGCTCTCTTTCTTGTACCGGTCGAGGATGGTCCGGGAGAGGAGGGAGAGGAGGAAGAGCTCGGACCTCTCGCCGAGGGTGGGGATGTCCACCAGGACCACCTTCCCCTCCAGGAGGTTAGATATTATTCCGGGGATGCTGGAGGTGAAGTCGGAGATGTAGCGGTTCTTGTCCAGGATCGTCTTTATCGTCCGGCTGATCCTGCCCGCGGTCTTCTCGTGGAAGCCCTCGGCGATCATCTTTGCCGCGCCCTCGGGGGTGATTATATCTTCGAGCCAGGCCTCCTCGTAGAATACTCGAGAAACCGCCTCCAGCGCCTCTCTCTGGGCCGCCGTCCAGTCGTAGAGGACCTCGATGTCCTGGGGCCGGATCTCGCTCCTTTTTACCGTCAGCTCTGAGACTAGAGGGTCTTTGAGGTGGCCGGGGTCGGTGGAGTAGCAGACGATCCCGTCCCTGTACCGGTCCAGGTGGAGGAGCCCCTTGGTCCCCTTCTTGCCCAGGATATATTCGCCGTGGGGGTCGACGATCAAGAGGCCGAACTTCGACTCCTTCGAGGAGGCCCTCTTCATGCAGGAGGCGGCGAAGACCTTCATGAAGTTGGACTTGCCCATCCCCGTCGTCGCAAAGACCCCCATGTGGTGGTCCATGGCAACGCTATGGAGGGCGACGGGGATCTCTTCGACCTCCCGGCTCCCGTTTCTGAGCCGACCCACCTCGATGTCCCCCATCACCTCCACCAGGAACCGGAACTCCTCCTTCTCCGCCTTGGTCACCGGGGAGAACTTGGCGGGGATGGTCCTCGACTTTCGAAACCGCTCCCTTCCTCCTCCACCTTCCCTTCCCACCCCCCTTCCTCCCCCCCTTCCTCCATCCTCTTTGATTATGCAGCCGAGGGGCTCCGCCACCACCCGGCAGAAGATGTGGTCGGTGTCGTAGAAGCCGTCGCCCCGGATCACCGTGTCCCAGTTTCCGTCGTAGTTGGAGTCGTGGCGGATGTCGGTTATTCTGGCAAGAAAAGTCGCGTCCCTCTCGGCCCGTCGGTCATGGATGGAGACGATCTCCCCCAGCTCCACCACCTCTTCGCTGGGGATGATGAAGTGGTACTCCTTCACGTCTTTTGAGATTATCTTGTGATAGGGGCTGGAAGCGTCGTCGTTCTTCGTAGTTTGAGACTTCAGCCTGAAGGTCTCTTCTCCGACCCTCGTCGTCGCCTGCTCAGCTGGCATCCCCTCATCTGAAGGCTTCTTCCATCTCTCGTCTGATAGATCTGCCATCTTCACCTTCTCCGAATTCCGTCCAGAATCTCGTGATAGTCGAGAGCCCCCCGGATCTCCTGCTCGTTCAGCCCCTCAGCCCGGAGCCCCTCGAATAACGATAGGCGGGTGAAGTTTCGCTCCTGGACCGGGATCTTCAGGTCCTGGTGAGCCCTGAAGAGGGCGTGGGGATATCCCAGACTCTCGGAGGATCGGGCATACATCGCCGCCCGGCCCAGGGCCCGGTCGATGTGGTCTGCGGCGTGGTCGGGCGCGTCGACCCTGAAGGCGTGGGTCGCAGCCGGATGTAATTTCGCCACATAAGTCTTTCCACGCCAGGGCTCCTCTTTAACCGCCTTTTTGCCGCTGAGCTGGACGCGCCAGGGGCGATCGGGGATCGCCAGGCTCCCGACGCGATCGGCGGATTTCACCAGGGGTCTTGAGATCCCGCGCCCCCAGGAGAGCTTGCTCGACTTGCTGACGGCGAGGAGGTCGATCCCCCTCCCCTCGGCCTGCTCAAATATATGGTTTAAGATCTCTCGATAGTAGGGATCTCTCCACAGGGTGAAGCCCCCGTCGTAGAGGACGAGGTCTCCGGCGGCTGCCTCCGATACGGCCTCGGATAAGGCGACGTGCTCCTGGAGGTCCCTGAAGAAGGTCGATATCCTGTCCAGCTCCTCCTCGGTCTTCAGCTCGAAGGGCTCCGCGAGGCTGAAGACTCCTCTTCGATATCGGTCGAAGTGCTGGCGGTAATTCTCTCGATCTGCGGTGAAGAGATCGTCGTAAGTGACCACGGTCTTCTGCCATTTGGTGCCCAGATAGACGACGTAGCCCGCCCTGATCCGGTTGAGGCTGACGTTCCCGAGATCGAAGACGACGACGTTGGACCCGTCAATGGCGAATATCCGGCCGTCGAGCTCCTGGGGGACGATCTCGCGAAAGTCGCGGGCCGTGATCCCCGTCTCCGCCTCGAACTCTCCCGGATCGACGGGTGAGAAGTACTCCTTTATGGCGCGGGCGGCCTCCGTGACTTTTTCCCTCTCGATCATCTAGAACTGGGATTGAAGATCGATGTATATACCGATTTTGAGAGATGCCAGTCCAAACCATCTAGTGATTCTAGATCGCCCTTTAAATTGATCGGGATATCTGCTCAGATTTATCAAATCAAGCCGGAGAATCAACTGCTTCTCTCCTGTTTTCTCTCCTGTTTAATCTCGCTCAAAGTCGCTGAGAAATGTTCTGCTTCTTCGATATTTTTGAAGACGCCTTCATATCCCGCCCAATCTGATGAAGGATCATAGATCGCATCAGTCGGGATGTAGGCCCATGTCCACTTATTTTGAGGTAAGGATTCTATTAATCGATCTCTATCAGCGTCTAAGTATTTGGCTAACCTGTTTATATAAACCTGGAACTTCAGCCCATCTTCGGGATTGCTGTCTTTTGGGATCAAACTGAATATGGTATTACGACTCCCACTCATGAGGCCTACGAAAGCGACGGAGCTTCTAGTTGTATTTTTCCCGTTGAATATAAGGCTGAGCCGCTCTAAGAGGAGGCCGTAGATATCTCCAACCCCATTATCTTCAGACATCTTTTGTAAATCATCATATGACAAGGGTGGCGGCCTCTTCGAAATCGTCTTCGTGCGGGTGCTATATTCTACTTGAGTTGGATCGATCAAAAACACCCTTGAGATCATCTCCTTTCCTTCTCCATTCCGGAAATACTGAAACGTGGCAGCGTTTATCCCCACGCCGTAGTTGTCTGACAGATACCGAATGATCCTCTCAGAGCGGCCGTCAATCTCTGAGGCGACGATGATCATGCTGTGATGCTCATTTAATATTTCGGGCAGCTCTGCCCCAAACTTAGTTCTGAAGCAATCCTCCAGCGGGCCTTTTTCTCCGAGATAACTGTTAGCGATCTCCGTTATCTTATCGTTTGAAAGGTCTGCCACCCAAGAAGCATAATCGAGAGCTTGGGCTGTCACTTCCCTTGGGGTCTTATCCCGTTTTAGCTCGACTATGACGATATCACCATTATAGTCTAGGCAGAGAAGGTCGATAAAACCGCCGAAGTCGGTATCTACTTGCCTCCCAATCACCAGAAGGTCGCTGGAAAGTATGGATATATCCTGTTGCAGCCATTTTTCCAGCCGGACTTCAAGATCCAACCTCGTCTTCTCCATCTCCACAAGCCGGTCCTCTCCTCGAATTTCCCAAATTCTGACGTCTTCTGCCATAGTCTCCAACCCGATATCATCCTGTTATAACGAAAGAAGATCCTATTTATGAGCCTATCTCATGATCCTTCGAATTCAACAAAATCTCCACAAGCCTCAAAAACCCGTAGGTGAAAACAGATAATGGAGAGGTGGATTCGAATGGCAGAGAAGAACCTGATCGCCTGGAACGTCGACGAGGGGGACTATCCCTCGTCAGCAAGCATGGACGAGAAGCTTAAGTTCCTCCTTCGATACGGGGTCCTGGCCCCCTCGGGCCCAAACAACCAGCCCTGGAAGCTCGCCATAGAAGGGGATGAGGTGACGGTCATGGCCGACTTCGATCGGGCCCTTCCGGACGTCGAGCCGACCAACAGGACCACCTACATGAGCCTGGGGTGCCTTCTCACAAACCTGCTGGTGGCGGCAGAGCACTTTGATCTGGGCTACCAGGTGGAGCGCTTCCCCGACGGGATCGACGCGGAGACGATTGCCGTGGTGAAGTTCAGGAAGGATGGCGCGGCAGCTCCGCAGTTCCCGCCCGACCTCTTCGGCGAGATCACAGAAAGGCACACCAACCGGGGCGCCTACGACGACCGGCCCATCGAGCCTGAGAAGATCGAGGCGATGAAAAAGGCGGTCGAAGACGGGGGGTTCCGGCTCGACGTGCTGACGGATCAGGAGGGCAGGGCGAAGATGGCCGGGGTCCTGGGAGAGTCCCACAAAATCCAGCTCGGAAACAAGGCCTTCAGAAAGGACCTGGCCCGATGGATCAGGGCGAACGACGAGGACGCCTGGGACGGCCTGCCCGGTTACGCCTTCGGCTACTCGGACTTCGAGTCCTACTTCGGCAAGTTCATCTTCGGGACCTTCGACACCTCCGCGTCCAGGGCCCGAAAGGAGATGGCCCTGATGGAGGCCTCGCCGGCCGTGGGGGTCCTGTCCACCGACGCCGAGGACAAGCGGATCTGGGTCGAGGCGGGGATGCGGTTTGAGAAGCTCTTTCTGACCGCGACCAAGCTGGGGGTGAGGTTCGACCTCTTCAGCCAGCCGGTGGCGATCGACTCGCTCCGCCAAAAGATGGTTGAGATCCTGGACGTCAACTGCCCCCAGCTCCTGATCAGGATGGGGTACGCTCCTCCCGCCAAGCACACCCCCCGGAGGACAGCGGAGATGGTCCTTGCCGGGGGCGCTGGCAATGGCAACGGCGGCCGGGTGGTCGTGGTCAAGAGAGGATGGGATGATGCAGGCAGCTATCGCTGAGTCGTGAGCAGAATAGAGGTTAGAAACAACATCGCTCCGGGGGTGCGACCTTCGATCGTCTCTCCTGGCCCTTGAATCTTCGGTCCTACGAGGCCGGGCGGTGCCAAAACGGATCACTGCCCGAAGAGATGGGAGAGGATCATCGGGATGGGGTGAAAGTAGATCGCTGGAGGCTCTGGAATCGGATAAGGTTATTATCGGAGGCGGTTCATAAACCAGGGCGGAGGAAAAATGTATCTCAGCATAAGGCGCTACAAGACCGACGAAGCTCGGGTCGGTGAGGTTATGAGGCTGGTTGAGGACAGGTTTCTGCCTCAGATCAGAGAGATCCCCGGATTCATCAAGTACTACGGCGTGGACTGCGGCGACGGCCTGGTGGCCTTCATAAACTTCTTCGAGGATGAGGCCGGAGCCGAGCGGTCGAACGAGATCGCCTCGGAGTGGGTGAAGGAGAACCTCTCCAACTACTTCCCCCTCCCCGCCGACATCACCGCCGGCAAGGTGATGGTGAAGGGCGAGAAGTAGAGCTTGTGCGGGCCGGGCTGAAGCTTGGCGATGCCGACAAAGACCGGATGCAAGCTGAGGCCCCGTGATGGCTCCGGCCCAGTTCATCAACTTTCTTCGAGGGGAAGAGGCGATGGATTTGAACGAGATCAAGACCCGGCCCTTCGGCAAAACCGGCCGGGAGGTGACCACAGTCGGCCTAGGCGGCGAGGGGGTCCTCCGGACCTACGGCGAGGAGGCGCGGGCGGCGCGGGTGATCGAGGAGGCCGCGGCCCAGGGGATCGGCTACTTCGACACCGCCCCCGCCTACTCGGGGAGCGAAAGCTACTACGGCTCCTTCTGGCGGACTCACCCCGAGCTCCGGGACCGGATTTTCCAGACCAGCAAGTCGGCGGCCCGGACCGCCACGGGCGCGACAACCGACCTGGACCGGACCCTGGGCACCCTCGGCCTCGACCACCTCGACCTCTGGCAGATCCACGACATCAGGACCCGCCAGGACCTCCGGGAGATCGAGGGGCCGGGCGGGGCTCTCGCGGCCTTCGTCGAGGCGAAGGAGACGGGTCTGACAAAATTCATCGGGGTCACCGGTCACCACGACCCCTCCATCATCACCTACGCCGTCGAAAACTGGCCCGTCGATTCGGTCCTCATCCCGGTGAACCCCCTAGAGGGGGTCCTCGGCGGATTTCTCGACAGGACCCTCCCGAAGGCCCAGGAGCGGGGGATAGCCGTCGTGGGGATGAAGGTGCTGGGGGGATCTCACTACCTCAACCCTCGGGCCGGGATCGGACCCGAACTCCTGCTCAGGTACGCCTTATCTCAGGACCTGTTCCTCATCATCGTCGGTTGCTCCACCCCCGAGGAGGTTAGGCTCCTCGCCCAGGCGGGGCGAGATCCGGAGCCGTTGTCCGATGAAGAAGAGGAGAGGCTGCTCGCGCTCTTTCGGCCGTATGCGAGGAGGCTCGCGTTCTATCGGGGCGTGATGTGAGGGTGAGTTATTGAAGCGGGAGAATTGTTGCAGATGACTTCAGCCAATTCGAGCCTCTCTCTTCAGTTCTTCCTCTGTCAGATCGAAAGTATCAATGCCGTAATCGGCAAGCTTCGATAGGAAAAGCGTCCGGGGGATGCCAGCCAGCCTTGCAGCAGCCCCAGACGATAGCCTTCCCATCTCGAAGAGCTTGACCGCCGCTGCCATACGCATCTCCCGGCCGAGCTCCTCAGGATCGAGCTTCAACGCAAGAAGGGCCTCATCGGGGACATGAAACGCTATCTCGACCATATTCATCTCTTTCATTGGGGGGGCAAACGTCTCAGACAGAAATTTCGACGCTCCTGGCGATGGCGGTCGGCTCGGGTATGGGGAGGTTGTCTTCTTTCAGGCCTTCCAGATGAAGCTCTATTGCTTCTCTCATCAGCTCTGCCGTCTCCTCCTCGGTCTCGCCAGCCGCGACCGCGCCGGGAAGGTCCGGGCAGTATGCAGAGTAATTTCTTTCGCCCTTCTCGATGATAATCGCATACTTAGCTCTGGTCATCTTCAATCTCCTTTAGGTACGCCTGCTTTAATATGCTTTTCAGGGTCTTGGGGTGGAGTTCCAGATCCGGCTTGCCTGCGATGGTGACACGCCCCTTCTTATACGGGTGCTTGAACTGCCTGTGGCTCCCTCTGGTAGTCACCAGTCTCCAGCCGTCTGCCTCTATCAGTCTGATGACGTCTCTCACTTTCACTCTGCCGCCTCGTTAGATTCAGCGTATCAATGCTTTCAAACGCGCGATCTTACCTTATTCATTCGTTGCAGCCTACCTATATAGTTCTCTTTTAGCGCTCTCCAAGGATTGCCTGGTCTTAAGCTGAATGGTATCTTCAAGCCTTATGCGAGGAGGCTCAGCGTTCTATAGGGGCGTAGTGTGAGGCGGAATCTTTTAGGAGGTTAATACCGAAAAAAGACTTCGACGCTCCCATAAATAAATTATAAAGATTGAATTCGTATTTCATCGATCATAAAGCAATAATTCTTCATTTAGTCCCCTATCTAAACCATAAGACTCTATTTGCATTATACGGTCGACCAGATCAAGACATCGTGTTCTCAGTGCCTTATCGTTAGTTTGTCGGTATATCCGTAAGATCAACTGGCTAACACTGATATCAGACAATGCATGACGTTCCAATTCCCCATGAGAGCTGACAGCATCAAGATACCTCTCGCATACTTGACAGGTAATATCCGGAAGTTTAGCAGTTGTCTTTTCTAATGCATTTATCAAACTTGACCGAGTGATATCAAACGCACTGCTTTCTACAAACGCTTCTATCAAACCTGCATACTTACCCAGCTCATCACCTTCAAATCGATCGAAGCAATTTGACGCTTCAACACGCACTTTATCGTCCGGATCATTGAAGAGTTGAATCAATTTATCTTCGCATAATGGGCGGAATTGTCGGAGATTTGAGGCAAAAACTTCGGCTGAACTGAGCCTCTGTGTATCTATGCCAGACAAACAACGGTCGGCGAGTGGTTTTGCCTCCTCTACGTACAGAGAGGCCAAACAAACCTGTCTCGCCGCAATTCTTGCAGCTTCGGGTACCTCAGAAGTGAGCATTCTTTCAAGAATGGGCTTAAGACAGGAAAAATGAGTTTGTAATGCATATTTTATAAAGTATTCAACATGATTGGTACCTAACAGCACATCCTCCGTCTCACAGAGCTTTTTGAATAGGCGGACTGCCAAATCTCTATCATGGACCAACACAGCTGTAAGCGTTCTGACAACCCAAGACCTAACGGCAATTGAAGGGTCTCGTACCATTCGTTCCAGTGCCAGCTGGAAATAATGGATATGATCCTTATCGAGTTGAATCAGCTTGCCTATCGCTTCTGCAGCTCCTCCTCGTACAGAATTGAGCCCTGCCATTGAAATGTCGCCGCCATAATAAAAATCGTCACCCGATCCTTTGGTGCGCCATAACTCTTTCTCAGGATCGGGATCTTCAGTTGCATACCATGACACAATATCTAATGCTTCATCAGGCAAGGGTTGTTCAGCCAAATTTGCAATCGGCTGACAAATCCAATGACCGCAGGGGCGATCAGGCAATCGATGGCAACGTTGGCACACCTGAAGTACGGTTTGCACATCTAGATCAGCATCAGATATACCTCGCAAAATCGCTTCGAAGTAGTATTTGCGGATGCTATCAGGAAATCGAAGCGCTAATTCAGCAAATCGTTTTGGCTCGTTTTTTGTTTGTATTTCCAGGACTCCAGATAATTCGTATGCACCACCGATAAAAAAATCTTGGTCCTTATGTTCAATTTTATCGCTATGGTTATAATTATAATGTGAAACTGCCTCTAGCCACTCCTCATCGTTCATTTTGTCAGCTTCAGATTCCGGTATTGGAGATCTAATAGGACCCGCTCTGACCATCTCCTTCGGATCTTGCCTCCAATCTCCAAATTTTTGGGATAATTCCTCTAATCGTTGCGATACCAGTTCAGAACGGCGCGAAGGGTCGAATCCTTCGAGTAAAACAAATTGTGCATGGCCATAACTACGACTACCTCTCTCGCTCTTTTCCCATTCCGAGTAATAATTAAGTATCATATCCTCAAGCCTTGACAACTGAACGTCAGAACAATATGGCGTGATGGATTCTAACAATTCTCGTGTTGCCCAGTGAGGACTGCTAAGATAACCTGTCTCAAGACGTGTCATTTTGGCACAAAGATAATCTGTTGCATCGGCAGCAAATCTCTCGCCGTTTGCGGTGTATGCTCGAATCAACAAGTATTGGATCGTTTTAAAGTCAAGATCATCAAGTAGTCCCGCAATATATTCTAAATACTCCGGCTTTTTTACTGCAAGACCGGATAGGGCAGTTTCCATAGCAGTTAATATCGCATCGTTGGCATCGACAGCCCAGCTATAGTGGGGATATCTCCAGACAGGATCGTTGTATGGAGGACTGTCTGCTGATTTTGCTGTAAATCCGATTACATGAAGCATGAAGGGCAATATTTGATTGACAAATTCAACAGGTGCTACGTCGGCGCTTGTTAGCAGAGACTTCTTAAAAATACCTCCTGATTTAGTATCAATGTTGCCATTTCTATCAAACGGGTTAAGCTGCCCCTGTTTTAAGGCTAAAATTAAACGCCGCTTAAGATAATGTCCGATTAGTTCGCAAACCCAGTCCGGATGACTTTCGGGCAAATTAAAAAGCCCTCTCCTAAACCAAAAATCATCTCTCATCGGGTTTTCCGTATCTACTTTATCGAGGCGGCCATAATCTATAAGTTTCAATGTGAGTTCAAAGAAGCGACGTCCGGCTGATAGATCAGAAAACTGGATTATATACGCTAGTCGATGATCCCATTTTTCTGACTTGCCAACATAAGGTTCTATTAGTTCGGACACTCTATTTGATAGCGTTCTCTGTACACTTATTAATAAATCACTTGCTCTAGCAACAATTTTTTCGTCATGATCTGCCAACCATATTTCTATTAATCCAAGAGAATCTAGTAGCTTGAACCAAGGCACAGAACCGTATAAAATACGCCGTACTCCTATTGATCTCGGATCTTCTTGATCGTCAATAAACTTCGCAATGACGTTCCATTCTTCTTCACGAGGGTCTGGCAATTCTTTTAGCACAGAAAAAATGACCTTTTTTAGATGGAAGCGGATATCAGGGAGAGAAAGCAATGCATCTAAATGGTCCACGTAGCGATCGAAATCCATCTCACGCTCATGTAAAAGAATCTGTCTAACTTGAGCACGTCTGAATAGGTGCTGTTCGTCACTCAGTAATAATGATAATATGTCTTGCTTTCTCGCGGCAAATCCACGTGCAAATGCATAATCGAAAAAGCCTTCATGGAAAAATGCGTATTTTTCATCATCTAATATCAAAACATGCTCAGAAGCCATTGCTCTGACATCATCTGAATATTTATCAACTACATATTCTGGAGCGTATAATATCTGTCCGTCGCTCATATAATCACATAGCGCATCTACGACTTGAGTCCATTGAATGGATCGGCCGAAGCGCTCACGAATTACAATCTGCTTATAGTCCCAATATCCGTGATATAGATCTCTCGCCGACTTGAAATTAAAGGCATCGGTAGTTTCATTCTCTGAAATTTCTGATAGTATGCGTAAGTGAAGAGGAATAGAAAGTAATTTCAGTTGATTGGCACTCAATTTTCCTGAGTCTAAACCTAAGTCATCGACCACACCCCTCACGGTTTCATAAGTCAGAGGTTTAATCGGCACGACGTTAAATGTCCCTTTTTTGCCTGTTAAACGTCGCAATCGATGATCGTTATCGATATCGAATTTTCGACAGGCTAATAATAACCGTATCTGCGGATGGGCTTCAATTTGGTTGATAATTTCATGGATGCAATCGAAAAAACCAGGATTACGGCCAGAAGCTAAACTTACAGCATCAAGTTGGTCGATGACCAATACACAATCTCGTCCTCGAGATATCGCCGCGAGAACGTTTGCAGGTGATCCAGGTAGACCCAATTGAGATCCAACATCGTCAGGCAGTTGAGTAGAACTCAAACGATCAACACGAAATGCTAAAACAGGCCAGCTTTTGTCTTGAAGCGCTTCTACAACTTGAAGTATAACATTACTTTTGCCGACTCCCGCTTCACCTGTAATCAACACATTCGTATTGTTGTCTGATGAAACGAAATTATCGAGAATTGAGTTTACTTCATCTCTGGGGATACTATTTTCTGCAATAACCTCATCTCGAAGTTGAGATAAGTAGCGATCATTTTGCGATTGGACCGCACTCAAAACAAGTGGGTCTTTGCCCCATTCACGAGGACGATATCCACGCTCTTTTAAATGGTCCCATATATCAGAAGCTATCAACTCATGATGGACGTTATCAAGTGCAAATTGAGCTAATGCCTCCCTAATATTGGCAGGATTGCCTTCAACGAGTGCGGTTAAACGGCTTTCAAGATGGGTAGTTCGTAGAAAAAATTCATCGATGGTTACAACGCGTATTCGCTTAAGGGCGTCATATGCCTTTATCTCAGCGCCGTGAAGATTCCAGCGAGAACAAAGATCTCTGAAAGCTTCAGCATTTTTTTTGTCTTTTAAGAACTCTTGTTTAAACTCGTCAAAACTGTTGGATCTTCTCGCTCTATCCGATAATTCATTCAACTGGTATGCGGATTGGGTAGAAACAAACACACATCGAACATCAGAATCACTAAGCTTGTCCAAAAAATGAGACAAAACACGTCCAGTCCTCTCTAATTCTGCCAGAGTCCAACGGCCGCTTTGACTGTATTGCCGTTTCACTTGATGGTATTCGGTTATATCTCCACACCGAAGCCAGAATTCTGCACCTTCGCCTTCTTCACCAGGCGGTTCTAACCTTATCGAATCTGCACGCTCTTCTAGGACCTTGACCATACAAGATACAGTCCAAAGTCCTTCATAACGAATACCAAATTTATCAGTTGCGCCACCCGGTAGAGGCATATCATCTCACTCTTAAAGACACTCCGAGATTACATTTTCGAGTATAAAAATGATTCCAGGATTATTGCCCTCTATAAGTGCTCCAAACGGTAGGCGACAATCCGACTAACTTAATTCATTTTGCACTATGTCTCTTCAAACCCTTTAAATTTTAGGGGCTGACAGCCTCTCGCTGCCCCGCCCCTTCACCCCATCTTCTCCCTCACCGGCTCCAGAATGGCGTTCAGATGCTCGACGGCGCTCTTCTTGAGGTCGAGGGGGTGCATCTTCCCGGCCAGGTAGTCCGCCTCAAGGCCATCGTACCTCTCGTAGGTCACATCGCCCCCGAACTTCTCGGGCCGCTTGATAGTTACGCTCCCCAGGCGGGGTAGGATGTGATACTTGAAAAGCTCGGTGACCGGGTTTCCTTCGATATCCTTTGCCGGGCAGTAGGCGGACATGATCTTCGTTCCGAGGTCCTCGGCGGAATCGTCGACGGAGATGTAGTTCCCCTTGGAGGAGGACATCTTCCCGCCGTTGAGGCCGGAGATGATGGGGGTGTGCAGGCACACCGGCGGCTGGAGGCCGAGCCTGGGCATCTCTTCTCTTGCCAGCATGTGGATCTTCCTCTGGTCGATCCCGCCGACGGCCAGGTCGACTTTGAGGGCCGCGATATCCACCGCCTGCATCAGGGGGTAGATCATCTGGGATACGTGGGGGTTGTCCATGTTCCGCCCCACCTCGTCCATGGACCTGCGGGCCCGGTTGAGGGTGGTGTTCCTGGCCATCTTCAGGACGTTCTTCACGTACTCAGGCTCGAGCTGGTAGTCGGTCCCGTAGACGAACTCCGTCCGTTCGGGGTCGAGGCCCAGGGCTATGAAGCAGTCCCTGTTGTAGTCGGCCGTCGCCCTCACCTCTTCGAGGGTCCCCTTCTCGTTCAGGTAGGCGTGAAGGTCCGCGAGAAGGACGACGACCTGGAAGCCCGCCGCCTGGAGGTCGATCAGCTTGTTGGCGGTGAGCATGTGGCCCATGTGGACCTTCCCGCTCGGCTCGTATCCCACGTAGGCCCTGGGATGCTCCTTTGCCTCCATCAACGCCTTGAGCTCGTCCAGCGTGACGATCTCCTCTGCATTCCTGATCACAAGCTCAAGCCTGTCCAACAGATATCACCACCCCCCCAGAGGAGAGAGGATGTATAACGCTTTTGGTTACTTTCAGAAAGAGGACCTTTCAAGGAGGCTGCCGGGCTGCAGCGATCCGAGGGCGGAGGATTCTTTCGAGGGAAGGATTATTAGGGACCTCTGCTCTTGGGCAATCGTGACGCAGAAGCAAAAGCAGAAGCAGCAGAAGGGAAAGCGCGACCCGGAGCCCGAGGAGAGTCCCTCTGCCCGGAACGATCTCGACGCAAGCCGTGAGAAGACCGTCGGACTCCTCTTCCTCGCCCTCCTCTTCTCCCTGGTCTTCTGGGATTCGTACTGGTTTCTCTCCAAGTTCTTGCTCCTGTTCGTCATCTTCTACCTGATATATATCGGCACCAAGTCCCGGCTCTGATTTTGGGCGAAGACGACAGAAAGGGTTATCAGAAGATACCGCCCACCCTCATGCCATGGGTCGAAGAATGCTGGGCAGATCGGGACGGATCCGGAGGCGCGAGGAGAACATCATCCTCCTGGTCCTGGCCATCGTAATAGTCGCGCTCCTGTGGAACTTCATCGGAGTGATCTTCAGAATAGCTCTATTCGCCGTGGTCGTCTACTTCGTCTACCGCGTCCTTCAGAGCCGGTTCTGAGTTCCGGTTTGCGGCGAGGATGCAGAAATCGTTATCACCTCAAAAGGCGGATTCTGATCCATGACTCGTGCAATTCCGGTCCGGGCCGGGGGGAGCCGATCCCTCCTGACGAACCTGATCCTTCTGGCTGTCGCGCTGGTGGTGGCAGTGATCCTCCTGGACATCATCGGCTTTCTCGCGGGGATACTGATCTTCGCCCTGGTGGTCTACATCGTCTACCTCGCCCTTCGCCACTACTTCTGATGCCCAATATTCGCCCGGCCTCGGCGAGGTCCTCCTCGGTGTTCAGGTTGAAGAGGCTGAGAAGCTCCGGGTCGAGGGGGCGGAAGAGCTCCACGTTGACGGACCTGACCGAGAGCCCCACCAGAGGGTCCCTGATCCTGCTCATCCCCCTGGCCAGGGCATCCTCGCAGGCCCGGGCCATGGTATCGGCCCTGTAGACGGCGTGGAGGGGCTCGATCAGCCCTCCCTCCTTCACCGGTATGGCGGCGTCGTACTCCTCGGCGAGATCGAATAAGAGCTCCAATACGTCGGGGTTGAGGAAGGGGAGGTCGCAGGCCACCGCGAGAGCGCGCTCGCCTTCGGCCTCGGCCATCCCGGTGGCGAGCCCCGCCACGGGGCCGAACCCATGAATCTGGTCGAAGGTGAGCCTCGCCCCAGGGACGAGAGGCTCAAGCCTGGAAAGCTGCTTTTCGTCCCTTGCCACCACCACCACCTCGTCGACGACCTCGGCGACGATCTCGACGGTTCGCTCGATCATCGACGAGCCGAAAAATTCTAGAAACGCCTTCTCGGAGCCGATCCTCCTCCCGGCGCCTCCGGCGAGGATCACGCAAGACCGGAGAGCTCCCATCCTCCCTCCTCGCAGTCCTCTCGCAGGGCTCGAAGGAGGACCGCCTCGGGGTTCGGATTCAGCTCGTCGGAGCTGAGAAGGGTGTAATCGGGGCTGACCGAAGCGGTCGCTTTCCTCGCCTCATCGAATAGAGACCTCATCGACGAGAGCTCCGGAGGCTTTCCGGGGGCTCCCAGCCGCTGGTACGCGAGCTCTCTGGTGAACCGATTTCCCAGGATGATCAGAGTCGATTTTCCTTTCTTTGAGACCTCAGCCTTCTTTCCGGCGATCTCGACCAGGAGGTAGCCTCCGGGGACCAGGTAGACCCTCCTCCGCCTCTGGCTCTGGACGGATAGCTCCGTCACCTCCCCCACCAGGATCTCGCCGCGCCTCTTCCAGACCTTCTCCCGGCCGTCTGATATCTGGATATTTGAGCCGAGCTCCTCGGCCCTGCTCCGGAGCTCTTCATCGGTCCTGATCTTGCCGCTGTAAAGCTCCTCCTCCAGGCCATCGGCTCTGCCGAAGAAGGCGATGCTCCTTTTGTCTCCCCCTATCATCGCCCTCTTCTTTCCCGCAAAAGCCACCACCAGCGACAAGTCAAGTTCACCCTTTCCTCGAACCCGTCCATCGGAATTTCATTTCTATTTAATTTTCATCTGCATCTCGGCCGCCGTCGCCGTCTGGCTCATCAGCATGGAGACGGTGAGGGGACCGACCCCTCCTGGCACCGGGGTCACGGCGGCCGCCACCTTGAGGACCTCATCGAACTCGACATCCCCGACGGTCCTGTCCCCGACCCTGTTTATGCCCACATCGAAGACGTAGGCTCCGGGCTTCACCATATCCGCCTTGATGAGGCCGGGGACCCCCGCCGCCACCACCAGCACCTCGGCCTTCCGGGTGTGGGATGCGAGGTCCCTGGTGAAGACGTGACAGACGGAGACGGTGGCGTTCCTGTTGAGCATCATCGCCGCCAGGGGCTTTCCGACGACGTTGCTGTGGCCGACGATCACCGCCTCCTTCCCTTCCAGGTCGACCCCGAGCCTCTCCAGGGCCCAGATGATCCCCTTGGGGGTGCAGGGGACGAGCCTCTCGGCCCCGGCGAGGAGGGAGCCCATGTTCATGGGGTGGAAGCCGTCCACGTCCTTTGCGGGGTCGATGGCGGCCATCGCCGGGCTCGGATCGAGCCCGCCGGGGAGGGGAAGCTGGAGGAGGATGCCATTTACGTCGTCCCGCGCGTTGAGGCCCCGGATCGTCTCGGCGATCTCCTCGACGGTCGCGCCCTCCGGGAGGTTGACGTTCTCGGACCTTATCCCGACCCGGTCGCAGGCCGAGTGCTTGATCCGGACGTACATCGCAGAGGCGGGGTTCTCGCCGACGATGATCGTCGCAAGCCCCGGCCGCTGGCCAAAAGCTGCGAGCTCATCGACCCTCACTTTCGTCTCGGCCTCCACCTCGGAGGCGAGGGCCTTGCCGTCTATGATCATCCCAGTTCCGGATAGAGGGGGAACTTCAGACATAGCTGGGCCACCTCGTCTTTCACCCTGGCTATGATGTTCTCGTCGTCGATGTTCCGGAGGACGGAGGCGATCATGTTCGCGATCTGGACCATCTCCTTCTCTTTCATCCCCCGGGTGGTGACCGCCGGGGTGCCTATCCTGATCCCGCTGGTGATGAACGGGGAGGTGGGATCGAAGGGGATGGTGTTCTTGTTGAGGGTGATACCGGCCCGCTCCAGGGCCGCCTCGGCGTCTTTGCCGGAGTAGGCCATCTTCAGGAGCTTGACCAGCATCAGGTGGTTGTCGGTCCCGCCGCTGACCAGCTCGAAGTCCTGGTCGAGGAGGGTCTTGGCGACCACGGCGGCGTTCTTCACGATCTGCTGCTGGTAGCTCTTGAACTCGGGGGCCAGGGCCTCCTTGAAGGCGACGGCCTTGGCGGCGATGACGTGCATCAGCGGGCCGCCCTGGACCCCGGGGAAGACCGCCCTGTCGATGGCGGGGGCGATCTCCTGTTTGCACATGACCACGCCGCCCCTCGGCCCCCGGAGGGTCTTGTGGGTGGTGGTGGTGACCACGTCGGCGTGGGGGATGGGCGAGGGGTGGACGCCGGCGGCCACGAGGCCCGCTATGTGGGCGATGTCGGCCATGAGATAGGCTCCCACCTCGTCGGCCACCTCCCGGAGGGCTTTGAAGTCGATGGTTCGCGGGTAGGCCGAGGCCCCGGTGACGATCATCTTGGGAGAGCACTTCTTCGCTATATCCAGGATCTCTGAGTAGTCCAGCTTCTCGGTCTCCCGGTTGACGCCGTAGTGGACGACGTTGTAGATCTTGCCCGAGAAGTTGACCGGACTTCCGTGGGAGAGGTGGCCGCCGTGGTCCAGGGCCATCCCCATGACGGTCTCGCCGGGCTTGAGCAGGGCGAGGTAGACGGCCATGTTGGCCTGGGAGCCGCTGTGGGGCTGGACGTTGACGTGATCCGCCCCGAAGAGCTCCCTACACCGGTCTCTGGCCAGGTTCTCGGCGACGTCGACGAAGGTGCAGCCGCCGTAGTAGCGTTTGCCAGGGTAGCCCTCAGCGTACTTGTTGGTCATCACGTTGTTGTAGGCCTCCATCACCGCGAGGCTGGTGAAGTTCTCGGCGGCGATCAGCTCAAGGCCGCTCCTCTGTCGCCTCAGCTCGTCTCTGATGGCCGAGGCGATCTCGGGGTCCACATCATCCAGGAAGTTCAATTTAATCACCGGTAAACGATCTTCTGGAGAGATTAGCTGGGGGGCAAAATAGGTTATGGTGCTGAGATGCGGTGGGGGGGTGGCGGGAAGCGGCGAGAGACGGGTGGGGGGTGGCGAGCGGCGGGGAGCGGAGGAAGACGACGGCAGACGAAAGATGGAAGACGAAAGATGGAAGATGGAAGATGGCGGCCGGGCAATCCCTGCCCCCATCACGACAGCCTTTTTAGGCCAGGAGGAG